>ERZ773212.346-NODE-346-length-23451-cov-85.267182_pt1 | contig 23451 bp, 14 predicted proteins | sample MGYA00581005_ERZ773212 | MGnify/ENA primary metagenome ERZ773212 (study PRJEB29015, sample SAMEA2738154) | human oral metagenome | biome: human oral; feature: human-associated habitat; material: saliva | place: China | collected 2196 ... | reverse complement strand
CCGCTACCGGCACGAACAGTGCTACCGGCACGGGCGACGTCGGCGTCTTTACTGGCAAAGTACCCGGACCTGCAGCCGTAGCCAGCCAGCAGCTGAGCTTCGTCAAATCCACCGACTACGCTGAAGCCAAGGCCACTTACGACGACTCCAAGTGGAAGGTTGCCGCCGACACCCAGGCCGCCAACCCCCGCTTCCAAGGCCCGGGCGAATACTCCCACACTGTGCTGGACTCCAACCACTACGGCTTCTACGAAGGCTCAGTGTGGTACCGGGGCACCTTCACCGCCACCAAGGCCGACCCCTACCTGTACCTACAGGGCAACGGCGGCTCGGGCGTACCCTCGCAGGGCAAGAACCCCGCTTTCATGCAGGTGTGGGTTAACGGCGTCTACGCCGGGGCCTACGACGCCGCCGGCAACTGGGCTAAGGTGAACGTCCCCGCCGGCACCGTCAAGAGCGGCGACAAGGTCACCGTAGCGGTGCTGGTCAACAACCTCGGGCAAAACCTGGACTGGTCCGATGACGGCCTGTCCAAGCAAAACCGTGGCCTGTTTGACGTGGCCATCGAAGGCTCCACCGCCACCTGGAAGATCCACGGCGCCGACGCCGACTTTGCCGCCAAGGCAGCAACCAACCCCTCGGGCACGCTCTACAACAACGGCGGCCTGGGCGGCGAAAAAGCCGGCTTCCACATGCCCGGCTTTGACGACTCCAAGTGGGCCAAGGCCGACAACCTGCACTCGCAGGCCGGCGTCACCTGGTACCGCACCCGCGTCAAGCTGAACCTGCCTGCCAACCAGGACACCGCTTTCCGCCTGGACATCAACTCCTCGCGTTTTAGCTCCCTGGGCGACCGCGCGCAGGCCACGCTTTTCGTCAACGGTTGGAACACCGGCGTCTACATTGGCGACCGGGGCCCGCAAACCTCGTTCACTATCCCCGCCGGGTTCCTCAACCCCAACGGTGAGAACGTCATTTCGATTGCGGTGGCAGCCAAGGAAGACGGCATGGGTCCCGATTCGGTGACTCTGCGCGCCGTCCACTCCACCACCAAGCCCGTGCTTGGCTCCACGCCTGCGCCCACCGGCGGCCCGACGGCGCAGCCGACTGGCGCGCCCACCGTGGCACCCACTGCGGCTCCCACTGCGGCTCCGACGGCGCAGCCCACTGTGGCTCCGACGGCGACGGCGGCTCCCACTGGCGCGCCGACTGCCAGCCCGACGGCGTCGTCGGCCCCCACCGGCCAGCCCACTGTGGCTCCCACTGTGGCTCCGACTGTGGCTCCGACGGCCCAGCCCACCACCTCACCGCAGCCCACCGCAGGCCCAACGGCGTCGTCGGCCCCTGGACAACCCACAGCAGGGCCAGGCCAACCCACTGCCAGCCCAACGACGTCAACCCACCCCACTGCGACCCCCGGGCAGCCGGGCAAGCCAAGCACAGCACCGGCGCCTGACGGCACCCGGGAGCCTATGGCCGGTGAGCAGTTGCCGCGTACGGGCGTGAACCTGGCGCTTGGGCTCGGGGCAGCTGCGGCGCTCGCGGGCGGCCTAGTGTTGCTACGCAGGCGGCGTGCCCTGTAAAAGCGCAGGTGACACCCTGTGACTATGCAGGTGATGACCTGGGTGAATACACAGTTGGTGCGCCCTGTGAATACGCAGGTGACGAGCCTGTGAATACGCAAGCGGCGGCCCCTGTGAAGCCAGGTTATGGACAGTGTCTGTGCTTGCAGGGCAGCACCCATGGCCGGCAAATCTGCGCGCACAGTAGCCCTGCCTGAGAGGCAGTAAACCTGCGCCCACAGATACAGGCAAAATCGTCCCTTCCCTATAAAATCCCAGCGGAAAATCATAGGGAAGGGACGATTTTATGTGCGCTTGAGAGCGGGCTTCCACATGCTGAACCTTCTTGTCCGCACACTGACCCTTTTGGGGTGAACGCAGAACCACTCCCCAATTTGGGTTAGCGCAGGCCCAGTTGGGACTAGCGCAGGGACACTCGGGGACAGCACAGACCAAGTTGGATTTAGTGTAGGCCTAATTCTGGCTAAGGTTGTTCCACTCCTATCGATCCACTTATTGCGATGGCGGCTCTTCTTATGAAACCGTCCTGGATCTTATGAATGGACCTCATGAATGCTGGTCATCCGGCGCAATCACTCAGCAGGCGCAATCGCTCAACCACCCAATCATTCAGCAAACTGTCCTACCCACTACATCACCTCAACCAGGGCAAACAGACTAGCCGCCGCGCTGCCTCACCATGACAACCAGAGTGGTTGGGATGCGTAGAGCAGTTGGAACACCTAAACATTTTGAGGCCACGCCAGCCCAGACAGCTCCCACCCAAGGGCTCACTGCAACAAACACCAAGGATGCAGCGCGGCGTCGGGAGATATTTCAGAGCTGCGTTACAAATACGGAAAAATCGTCCGTTCCCTATAAAACCCCATCGAAAAATCATAGGGAACGGACGATTTTGGGTGTATTTGGAAAAATGGTGTACGTAGGTTGATACTCATATCTCACATAGCGATCATTCGCCTACCTGGGAATATCTCCAGGTCAGGGGTCTTGGTCATCAGATCCTCACCAGTCACCTCCAGCATTATCCTGGCTCAACCAGCATTATCCTGGCTTACCCAGAATTACCCCGGATCAACCAGCATTACCCCGGCTCCCCCAGGGCCAGCAGCTAATCCAGGACCACCTCAACTCATTCAGAATCAGCCCAGCTTATCCAGCTAGAGTATCCGGACTGCCATTTACCCCACCCATGGCCGTCCAGCCAGAGCATCAGCCATGAACCTCAAGCCCTGCACAGCCAGTCAAGCCTAGCCACCACCTCAGGCGCAGCACCTCAACCCTTGTGCGCAGAAATGGCAAACTGCAGCGGCAGCCGCTCGGGCTGCTCGCGCAAACGCCACATCCCGTCCGCGTGTTGCTCCATAAGCCCAGGCCAGGGGCACCAAGCGGAATAAGTGAACTCTTCGACGCCGTCGACCACCAATCCCGCATCAATCAGCGCCGTGATGATTTGCCCCAGGGAATGATTCCACTGGTGATTTGTGGTGTGGGCGATGCGAGGGGCGCCGGGAGTATCCACATAGCTTGAGTCGTCGTCCCAGGTCATGGGGGTATCAAGCTGGAAGTAGGGCTGCTCAACCTTCAGCCCATCCGACACGTCCTCGCCGATCGCCATGAACATGGGGTGATCGTCGCGGATGAAGAAAGTGCCCCCGGGTTTAAGCAGGGACGCAATGACGCGAGCCCATTGCACGACGTCGGGCAGCCAGCAAAGAACCCCAATGGACGTATAGACCAGGTCAAAGTCACCACTTACCGCCTGCCGCGCGTCATAGACATTGGCGTGCACGTACTCGACGTCCACCCCGGCCTTATCTGCGATGGCGCGCGCGTGAGCCAGAGAAGTCTCGGACAGGTCTAGGCCCACAACTCGCGCGGCTCCGCGACGGGCAAATCCAATCGTGTCCGTCCCAACGTGGCACTGCAGATGCATGACTTGCTTGCCGGCAAGGCTGCCAAAGCGCCCAATATCGAGGGCAAGCTCCGCGCTGATGGCATCGGGGTTCGCGAGCAGGCGGCTCAGGCCGCAGTAGTCGCCGGCCATGTGCAGGTTCGCACGGTCATTCCAGTTTTTCTCATTGTCTGAAAACCAAGTGGCTTGATTAGTCAATTTACTCATTGGAGATTTCCTAAGGGTATTTATTTCTTTGCGGCCAGGCGTGGTTTCTTTCCGGCCGGCGCACTTTCTTTCCGGCCGCCTGACCCGGCTGGCGCGGCATGGCGCTTCGCCCGGCTGGCCCAGATTTCCCCGCTGGCTTGACTGCCCGGCTGCCCCGGCTGCCCCGACTGGCTTGACTGCCTGGTTGGCTGTTGAGGAATTTTACTTCTAGGATCGACGACGGCGCCCCCGCCTTTGCTGGCATCGTCTTTACTGCTGCTGTCGTCGCCTCCGCTAGTGCCGACGACGGCGCCCCGCTTCTCCCTCCCCACTCCCCCCGATCGCTGTCGGCACCTCCTGCTTCTGCTGGCGCCGCCCTGCTGGCGTAGCCCCACTCCTCTGATCGCTGGCCAGATTGCCATCACCAGCACGCGGGCGGGGTTGCAGTGTACGTGCATGTCAGCAGGTAGGTTGTCGAACCATCACCAGCACGCGGGCGGGGTCGCATTTCAGCGGTGGTGCGACCTCGGCCTCCACGACTATCACCCGCACGCGGGTAGGTCACAAATACTGACATTTCATCCGTTCCCTATAAAACCCCATGAAAAAATCATAGGGAGGGGACGATTTTGGGTGTATTTGTGGGACCACATGTAATTGCAGACTGATTTCCATGTGTTTGTGCCAACCAGCCAGCCTCAGGGTGTGCTCCAGAGACAAAATGTTTCACGTGAAATAATGCCTGCATGGCTGCACGCGACTCTTACCGAGGCCCCCAAAACCACTCCCACCGCTCCGACAGTTCCGGTTATTCAGGCCGCCAGAGCAACTCTTCCTACAGCTCAGACCGCCAGGGCCGCCCCTCCTCCGGTTCATCCCGCAGCTCAGGTCAGCGCCGCTTCAATGATGAGCCGCGCGAATCAACCCTCAATGAACTCACCAGCCACCTGCACGCAATTGACGGCCGCTCCTACGCCGCATACAAGGCCATCGTTGGCCGCTACCGCTCCCCGCTGGGGTGGGTGCTCTACATTGACCGCATCCAGCCAGACCCTTACGCTCCGCCCACAGCCATCCGCGTGGTACTACCCCTGGCTCTGACAGGCGCCGACGCACGCCTAACCGGGTTTACCCCACGCCTGACCGGCGCCAACGAGCCCCTAACTGAAGCCAACGAGACCCTAACTGAAGCCAACGAGCCCCTGACCGTCACCAACTCACACCTAACCGCCTCGCCCACCCGCGTCGTCGCCCTGCGTGATTACCTGGCCCGCACCCTGCGCGAGCTGCTTAAAGGCCAGGCCATCTCGATTGCCCCGGCCGGGCAGGAGATCCTGGAGCGCTCCAGCGTCAACCTGCATGAGACCTGGCAAGATGACTTCTCCACCCCGGCCTTTAATGCTCCCGGCCCCTACCTGGAGCTGCGCCTGCGCTGGTCACTGCCCGCGTTCGGGCGCGAAATCGCTGGTCGCCAGGCTGCCCGCAACCTCAACTTGGATTTAGCCCGCGCCGTCGCCAGCCTGGACCTGCGTGAAAGCGAGTTGGGCGCAGAGGCCTGGAAGCACTGCCAGGTGGCCGAGGATCACGCGGCCCTGCAAGAGATTTTGGTTGAGCGCGGCTGGGTGGCTTTTTTGGCCGACGGCGCCAACTTGGCTCGCCGCTCAGGGGTTTCGCAGCTGCCGTTGGAGGGCGGCGTCCCACTAACCGCGCCGGAGACTTTAGCTCAAACCGTGCAGCTACCTCACGCCGGGGCGGTGCGCGGCACAGCTATCCCAGCTGGTGTAACCGTTATTGCCGGCGGTGGCTATCACGGCAAATCGACTCTGCTAAACGCCATTGCCCGGGGTATTTACCCGCATATCCCCGGTGATGGGCGTGAACTGGTGGCTAGCGTGCCCGAGGCAATGGCGGTGCGCGCCGCCGACGGGCGTGCGGTTACCGGCGTCGACCTGCGGCCTTTCATTTCCCACCTGCCTGGGCGTGACGCAGACCCAGCCCAGTTCACCACCGCTAACGCGTCGGGCTCTACTTCGCAGGCGGCGTCGATCATGGAGTCCCTGGAGCTGTGGGGACAGCCCGCCCAGGCCGCCCTGCTGCTGGATGAGGACACTTGCGCCACTAACCTGCTGATTCGCGATCAACGTATGCGCGCCCTGGTCAGTTCGGAGCGTGAACCTATCACCCCGCTGGTGGATCGCATCCGCGCCCTGCACCGCGAGCGCGGCATTTCCACCCTGATTGTGATGGGCGGCAGTGGTGATTATTTGGATGTGGCCGATCAGGTGCTGATCATGGACAGTTACCGCCTGGTTGACGCCACCGCGCAGGCCCGCCAGGTGTGTGACAGTCAGCCTCGGGTGGACACGAGCCTGCCTGATTTCCCGCTGCCCGCCCAGCGTCTGCCCCAGAGACCTGAGGCTAAGCGTCGCGGCCCTAGCCGTACGCGCGCTTTGGGGACGCAGCGCCTGGTGTTGGACCGCCATGAGGTGGATGTGGCTGACGTTTCGGGCCTGGTGGATGAGGGTCAGGCGTTGGCGGTCGCGTGGGCTCTGCGCGCGCTGTTGGAGCGTCATTTTGATGGGCACACTTCGCTGTCGCAGGCACTTGCGCAGGTGGCTAAGCGGCTCGACGACGTCGGACTGGATGCCCTGGGTGAGGCTCACCCCGCGTTTTTGGTGCGTCCGCGCCTGGTGGATGTGGGGGCGGCGGTTAACCGCCTGCGTTCCCTGCAGGTAAACCCTGGCGTCTAGCGGGCGCCCGGCCACGCAGTAAGCATGGCCCGCCAAAACCATGGCCACGGCCCGCAGCCCGCGTGTACCGCTTGCAGCCCGCGCCCCACCCAGCGCCGCCGATCAGGGTCTTTCCCCTACGCGCGTAGGGGGCGACTCCTCCTTAGGTATTAGTTAGCCCAGGGCTGAAGTTCGCTCGCATGGGCGATTAGTTTGCGTTCGCAGGCGCCTAGTTTTAATTGTATGAACACCAAAGAGTTAAGCGTCACCGATGCGGTTAAAACTTTTTCTTCCGAGATGGGCACCCCGGTGCGGGCGCTTAACTCGGTGAACCTAACTATCCCCACCGGCAGCCACGTGGCCATCATGGGGCCTTCGGGCTCAGGTAAGTCCACGCTGCTGCACTGCATGTCGGGCATTTTGCCGCTGGATGCGGGCACGGTCATGTTCGCCGGCACTAACCTGGCGGCTTTGCGCGAAAAGCAACGTTCGAAGATACGGCGTGAACATATGGGTTTTGTGTTCCAGGACGGCGCGCTGCTGCCGGAGCTGACCAATGAGGAGAATGTAGCCATGCCGCTGCTGCTGGCGGGCATGAGCCTGCCCTCGGCCCTGCCCCACGCCCGCGAATGGCTGGTGCGTTTGGGGCTGGCAGATGCAGCTCGACGTCGCCCCGGACAGATTTCGGGTGGCCAGGCCCAGCGGGTGGCGATTGCCCGCGCCATGGTGGCCAGCCCCGCCGTCGTCTTTGCGGATGAACCCACCGGCGCCCTGGACCAAAACACGGGCGCGCAGGTGATGCAGCTGCTAACTCAGGCGTGCACTTCTACCGGCGCCACTTTGGTGCTGGTTACTCACGACGACGCCATTGCGGCTTGGTGCCCACGGCTAGTGACCATGCGTGACGGCAACATCGTCGCTGACCAGATGCGGGTGGCAAAATGAGCGCAGCAGTTTCAACCAACACTTCTTCAACCAACACTTCAGGCACCCCCGCTTCTGCGGCCAGCACTCGCCGCGTCACTTTGGCGCCTGCGAATGTGCTTTCCTCCCCCACCACGGTGGTGGCCCGCACTTTGTGGCGTGGGCGTGACAAGACCACGGCGGCCCTGTCGATTATCAGTCAGGGCGCGGCCACATACTTTTTGCTGACTGTGACCGGTGGGCTTCATGCTTTTGCTCAGCGCTATGAGCTTTCCCAGTCTTGGTCCAAGCTTCACCCGAACCAAGCGCCAACTTTAGAGACCATGTATTACAGCTACGCATCCACCTACCTGATTTTGGCGGTGATCGCCACGGTGATGATGGTGATTCCGCTGTTGTCGCTGGCTGGGGCGGCGGCCCGGTTAGGTTTGAGTCGGCGTGAGCGTGATTTGGCGCGGCTGCGTCTGCTGGGCGCTACCGGCGGGCAAGTGCGTGGCGGCACGCTACTGGTGCAGTGCGCCTATGCGATGCTCGGTGCCCTGATGGGGGCGGTGGGGTATGTGGCCACGCTGCCGGCTTGGGGTTCGCTGCGCTTCACGGGCCACTCCCTGGGTGTGGGTAACATGTGGCTGGGTTTGCCGCTGCTGCTTTTGGCTTTGGCTATGGTGGTGACACTGGCTGGGGTTAGCGCGGCGACGGCGTTGCAGCGGGTGGCGGTGACGCCGCTGGGTGTTTCGCGTCAGGCGCTGCCGGCTAAGGTGCACTGGATTCGGGCTGTGGCCCTGGTGGCCGTGCTGGTGGTGTGGATGTCTCTGGGTCCTACACTGATGGGCGGCGGCACGGCGGTAGCGCTTACTATCACGCTGATTTTCTTCGCGGTTGGCGGTTTTATGATCAACCTGGTGGGCCCACTGGTGATGTGGGTGCTGGGCGCGATTATGCACAAGTTTGCGCGCCGACCTGCCATGTTGTTGGCTTCGCGACGCATCATGAATGACCCCAAGAGCTTGTGGCGCTGCCTGGGTGGCGTGGCTTTGGTGAGTTTTGTGGTGGCCGTGGTGCAGGTAGGGGCGTCTGCTTCGGCCGGCTCTGGCGATGCGATGGCCCAGGTTTTTGCCCACGACATGATGCAGGGCCTGTTCATCACCCTGGGGATTGTGTATGCGCTGGCGGCGGTTTCTACTGCGATTGGCCAGGGAGTACGAGTATTGGATCAGGCTGGTGAGCTGCGTTCGCTTATGCGTGCGGGGGCTCCGTTGCAGCTGTTGACGACGGCGCGCCGCCTGGAAACTATCATTCCGGCTGTGTTTGCGGCTTCTGGGGCTGTAGTGGTTGGCCTGGCTTTCATCGCGCCAGTGTTGGGTAGTGGCATGTTCCAAAGCCAGGGAGCTTTGCTGATGCTTGGCAGCCTGGTGGTAGGCACTTTGCTGGTGATTTTGGCTAGTGAAACTTGTGGCCCGATCACCAAGCAGGTACTGCGCGAGCAGACCCGCCAAGAGTAAGGCCCACGCAGCCGCCAGCGTTAAATCCAACCGGCGTTAGTTTTTAACGACGCCGCAGGCAAACGCCTGGCCATCTAGCTAGCGATAGCCTGCTTAGCTGCTAACGCAGCTGCACGAAAACCAAGCTGGCCCTGTTGCGCCGCCCCAAACGGGGCGGCGCAACACTTGTATAAGGTAAACCTTTTATGCAGCCGCTAGCGGTCATATAATTTCTGCGCGTGAGCACTCACTGCCAGCAAGCTAACGCACTCCCCTGTCAGCCGGGCCAGGTTAAGATGGCCCATTCCCACGGCCACGACCACTCCCACACCACTTCTTCACGCAAGCGCCTGATTGGCGCGCTGGCGGTCACCGCCCTGGTGTTTGTTGGCGAGCTGGTTGCCGCCTATATTTCTGGCTCCCTGTCGCTGGCCGCCGATGCCGGACATATGGCGGTGGACAGCTCTGGCCTGGTCATTGCTCTGCTGGCAGCCCACTTGAGCCTGCGCCCGCGCGACAACGCCTACACCTGGGGTTGGGCCCGTTCGGAGGTGATTGCCGCCGCCCTGCAAGCGGGCATGTTACTGGCCATCTGCCTGATCGTGGCCTATGAGGCCGTTGAGCGACTGTGGGAAAACCAGTCTCTGCAGCCTCTACCCATGCTGGTTATGGGTGTGGTTGGCCTGCTGGCTAACTTGATCAGCCTGGCTATTTTGGCTGGTGGGCGCGGCGCCAACCTCAACATGCGCGCCGCCTTCCTGGAGGTGGCCAACGATGCCCTGGGGTCGGTGGCGGTTATTGTGGCGGCTCTGGTTGCTCTAGCAACGGGTTGGGGTAGGGCCGACGCCGTCGCCTCCTTGCTCATTGCCGCCCTGATGGCCCCGCGTGCCCTGCACCTGTTACAGCGTTCGACGGCGATCCTAATGGAAGCTACCCCTAGCGAGCTGAATTTGGATGAGCTACGCCAACACATGTGTTGCCTGCCCGGCGTTGTAAACGTGCATGACCTGCATGTTTCCAGCGTGTCCTCGGGGCTGGTGGTGCTCACCGCGCATGTGCAGGTAGATGGGCAGGTCACCGCTGCTGAACGCGACCTGATTGTGCATGACCTGTCTGAATGCGCCGCCCACCATTTCCCGGTGGAAATCGATCACGCCACCTTCCAGCTCGAAACCGCCCGCCACGCCGGCCACGAGCATCTAGAGCACTGACGCCACCCAGTCGCCGCAGCGCGCGGCGCGGCGTTTAGCCCTTGGTGGCTAGTACTTCCGGCGACTGGGCCTGGAAGAAACTGCTTTTATCTGCATCGACTGTCTTGAGCGCCAAGATCTGGTACTTCTCGTTAGGCCGCTCCACTGCGCCACGCAGCACCTTCCAGGACAGGTTCACGGTTATGGCTTTGCCCGCCGGCAAGTCAGCGGTGAGCGCCAAAATAGAATCGTGCCCCTCTTGGCGCACAAATTTCACTCCGGCGTCTTCCAAGTCAGCAGCTTTCACGGCACCATCGCTTCGATCAGCGTCTTTCTGGCCATCAGCCCCGCGCCCAGGTGCCACTGCGGCCAGGGTGATGGACTGGGGTTGGGTGGCGGACTGGACCGGGGGGCCGCCGCTAGCCCCGCGCACAGGTACCACCTCAGCCTTAAAATAGTATTCTTTAGCAATATTTTTATTGCTTAACGACTGCCCTAAATTGTTTAGGCGCCTGCTGCGTATAATAAACTCAGTTCCCGCTTTCCAAGCGGTATTGCCATCGTTAATAATTGTTAAGGCCTTGGGTATATTGGTGAATTTAGCTGAGCGCCCGCGTTCCTTGGGCACAACCACGCTCGTATCCGCGCTGATCAGCCGCAAACTCACTGAGGCCTCGCCGAATGTGCCCATAAGGGCGGCTGAGGGCGGGCATTTGGCGCATTGGGACACGACCCCTTCGGCTAGCAGCGCCTCCACGCTCGCCGCATTAGCCCCGCCCACATTAGCCATGTCCGCCGCATTAGCCCCGCCCGCGCTTAGGGCCTCGCTGTTGCCGGGCAGTGCGCCTTGATTTGCAGCACTTTGAGCCGTAGCAGTTGGGTTGACGACGCCGTCGGCAATTTTCGCGGCCGTCTCAAGCCCACCAGCCCCAAGTTCTCCGCCCACAAGAGCGCCATGGCCCAGTTGCCCATGCCCAAGTTCCCCATGCCCGCGCCCCTGCACCAGGCCCACCAGCACCCGGCTCGCCGACAAAAACTGGTCACCGTCTAGCTTCGCGGCTCCGGCCACTTTTCCAGCAACTTTTCCGGTCCCGCCGCTAACCGCACTGACACCACCAAGCGCGCCCGCAGCATCGGCGGCCAGGCCAGCTCCAGCCTCACCAACCGCGCCAACCGTCGACCCTACGGCGTCACCCACAGCACCAACCGCGCCAGTTACACCACCGCCCGCAGCCCCTACGCCGTCGCCCACAGTCCCTAGCACATCGCTAACCGACCCAAAAGCCGCCCCCAGCGGAAGCGAGCTGGCCCCCTGCACCCCACTTACGCCGTCGCCGTGGCGAGAAATGCGGTAAATACCCCCAATAGTGCCCTGCCACCACACGCCATGCTTATCAATAACCCCTACCATCTGGGAGGGGTCGCCGCCAGCCAGTAGGTTAGCCAGGCGCGGCAAACGCTGCCTATGCACCACGCGGCCACTATCCATATCAATCGCGCAGGCATAAACCACCGGCCCAGTGAGCACTCCAGCCGGTCCACGCGGGCGTTCACAGGTGTAAATGAGGTTATCAGCGGTAGACAGGCGCGGCACTGCCGCCGAGTAAATCCCGTTATTACGCCATTTCAGGGTGATACCTGAGGCGTCGTCGTTAACATCCCAGCGTTCCATACCCGGCGCCACCTGGGCGCGGTAGGCGGGCTTAGTGTCGGGATACTGCGCATAGGGGTAGCCGAAAGTGCAGGCCCCCACTATCGAGTTTTGCACGCCAATCATGGAGTTTTCCGTGCCCGAAGCACCCGGGGTAAACAGCGGCCCCTCCCCCACTGCACTGCCGTCGGCGCTGCGGTACACAATGAGTTTTTCTTGCCGATCCGCGTTATCCGAAAGCATCACATAGTCCGAGCCGTTAGGCCCAAAGAAAGTGGCTGTGGCCCCCGAGCCGTGCGAAAGCTGCCCCGGTTTTTGCTTAGTGCCCCGGTCATAGCTGTGGCTCCAGATGATGCGCGGCTTGGAGGTGGAGGCGTCGGCGCCCAGCATATAGATGCCGTGGCTGGTAATAATGCTTACCCCCTGGGGACATGCGGAAATAGAGTTGTCGATGCGCTCTGTGGGCGAGTATTGCTGCAGTTTGGTCAGGCGCACCACGTTGCGTTTAGGGTCAATTAGGCCGACGACGCCGCGCTCTGAAGCCACCCAGATGCGTCCGTGCCAGTCGGGTACGATCCCCACCACGTGATCCTTGGGTTCAAGTTTCATGGCGTCGGTTAGGTCAATGCGCCGCGACACCCACACTTTCATGCCGTCTTGACTGTGAGAAATCCAGGTGAGGGCGTTGGTGCCGTCAACCATCACCAGGTTAGAGTCGGCGTCCAGATAGGCGTACACCCCACCGAGTAGCGCCCCGGTGGGGATCTCAATAGTCCCTAGCTGCGCGCCACTGGCTGGTTCAATAATGGCTAGCTTGGGTTTGCGTAGTTTGGCGTCAGAACCCAAAAACTGTGTCATTAGGGCCTGAATGTAGCCGTCTTGGCCAGCCAAAATAGTGGGGCAGGCAGCCCAGTGATTAGTGAAGGTGACTTTCCAGGTTCCACCCACGCCCGGATCGCCTGGGCCAGCAAATGGGGTGGCGTCCGAAGATTGGGCGTCACCGTGCATGGTGGCCAGGCTGTTAATCCCTAGATAGGGATTTTGTTGGGCGTTGTAGCTAACCGGCATGAGTCAAATCCTAAAACTGGCCCTGCCTGCCCCTAAAATTTGGGATCTAAAGCGCGCTTTAGAGCAACTTGCTTAGAACACGCCGCCTAGAACACGCTATTTAGAGCACGCGGCTTAGAAAACGCCGTCGCGGTTTTGCAGGTTAACCTGCGGAGAGCCCACCCTGCCGCGCCAGAACTGGATGTCGTCGCCGACGACGGTGCCCAGGTGCGGGGTGTTACCTTCCGAACCAGCGGTGAGGTAGTTACCGGTTTCGTGCGACCAGATCCACTCACCCGGCTCCAGGTCCTTGAACACGCCGTTGAGGCCCTTAGCCCAACCGGTGTACTTCAGGACGGCGCCAGCCAGGGCCTCTGTGGAGCCGTTAGCCAGCTTGGTGGTGTTCCAACGCTTTACGCGGGCCTGGTAAGCAGCCCAGTAGCAGGCGCGGATGTCATCCTCATTGGTCCAGCGCGGATCCTGGGCCTTAGCGAAAGCCACCACGTCATCCCACTGCGGGGGCACAAACCCCAACACGCGGGCGCCCAGAGCCACGTAAATGCGCTTACCAACCGTGGTTAGACCACTACGCAGCTGGTAGTTGGCAGCCTCCGCAATGGCATTGGGAGCCAGGTCTCGGTTGTAGTGCAGGATGATGTCGTAGTGGGTGCCGTGCGAGTCGGTGGCGCAGGTGAAGTCGTTTTCGCCGCTAATACCCGGGATGCGCTTACCGGTACCAACGTTATAGAAGGTTCCGTATGAGGTAGAGATGTTTAGATCCCGACGACGCGCGCAGCTGTTGACATAGTCTGCAGTGGCGGCAGCCGGCTGCCAGGGGTTCTTAACATTAACTTTAATAATGTTACCTACCGTGCTACCCGCCAGGGTGTTGTTCATAGCCGGTGAGGTAGCTACGTTCATAACCCCAAACTCGAAGTTCAGCGGGTACTTGCTGAACTGGAAAGTCTTGGATCCCTTGTTGCGCAACTTGAAGAAGGAAGGGTTGGCTAGTTCACCGGCAATACTACCGGGGGCCGCCATCCAGCCCTCCAGCACGGCGCCAGCCATAGCGTTCTGACCCGGGTACTTGGCGGGGTTAGCTTTGTAGGCAGCAAAAATCTTTTCAATGTCATCAGCAACCTCGCTGCTGATGCAGCTAGACATGCTGGCAGCCAATGCGGGTGCAGTTACAGTCACTGCGGGCACAGCCCAAGCTGCGCCTTTCATCAAGGTGCGGCGGGAAGTGCTCGCGCCGCTAAGCGAGGAGGGGACAGACATATTCAGTTCTCCTGGGACCACTGGGAACGAGGGATGAAACAATCCCTCTGGGTATAAAGCGACAGCATGGGGGTGCTGCCCTAACTTCATTCTAGAGGTATAAGACCTTTACCCAGTAGACACTGAGTCACTTCTCATATGCGCTGTGCGGATGCAGGTTTGGGCTAGGCTGCCACAAATTGGACAGGTGCCACTGCAAGCTGCGCAATTAAAAGTGGGCCGGCCCGAAAAGGGCCGGCCCACGGCTAGGCTGTAACTGGCTAGTTTTTAAGCCAGGAAGTGCTTGTATGCGGGCGAATCAGTAACTTCATGACACTCATAGCCCAGATCTTGCACATGCTGGGCAAACAATTCATCGCCAGCCACGTTCTCGAACGCCACCAGTACACGCCCATAGTCGGTGCCGTAAGAGCGGTAATGGAACAAGGTGATATTCCAGCGCGTCCCCAACTGCACTAGGAAGTCGCGCAGCGCCCCAGGCGCCTCAGGGAATTCAAAAGCAAACACCGATTCACGCAGTTCACGCTGTGGGCGGCCACCCACCATGTAGCGCACATGCTGCTTGGCGATCTCATCCTCAGTTAGGTCAACCACCTCATAGCCGCCCCCACGCAGCAGCTTAAGGATCTGCCCACGTTCGGCGTCGCCCCCGCTAAGCGCCAAACCCACAAAGATATGGGCCTGCTCGCCAGAGACACGGTAGTTAAACTCGGTAACCGCCCGATCCCCAATCAGCTTGCAAAAACGCAGGTATTCGCCCTGGCGTTCAGGGATAGTTACCCCCAGCAGGGCTTCACGGCGTTCACCCAGCTCAGCGCGTTCAGAAATGTAACGCAGCGAGTGGAAGTTCAAGTTAGCGCCCGACAAGATACAGGCCAGGCGGGCATCTTCCGGCAGCTCATGACTGTCGGCATAAGCCTTAAGCCCAGCCAAAGCCACCGCCCCGGCCGGTTCAGCTACCGCGCGCACATCCTCAAACAGGTCCTTAACCGCAGCGCTAATCTCATCAGAGCTAACAATCACCAAATCGTCCAGGTAGCGGCTGCACAGGCGGAAAGTTTCATCCCCCACACGCTTCACAGCCACGCCCTCGGCATAGGCACTAACTCGCTCCAAAGTAACCGGTTGACCAGCCTTAATAGCGGCGCCTAGACAGCTAGAATCCTCAGGCTCTACCGCAATCACCTGCACCTGCGGCATCAGCTGCTTAATCACCACCGCAATACCAGCAGCTAAACCACCTCCCCCCACGGGCACAAACACGTGGGTTAGGGCTGCATCCTGCTGAATCAGCTCCAGGCCAATAGTGCCCTGGCCAGCAATCACCCAGCGGTCATCGAAAGGCGCAATATACTCAAGCCCCTCAGTCTGGGCCAGGTGACGGGCGTGAGCGGCGGCGTCGTCGAAAGTGCGGCCATGCAAAATTACCTGGCCACCCAAGGCGCGCACCGCGTTGACCTTAATCACCGGGGTAATCACTGGCATCACAATAGAAGCCGTAATCCCCATAGTGCGTGCAGATAGCGCTACCCCCTGGGCGTGGTTACCGGCAGAGGCCGTGACCACTCCACGGGCGCGGGCAGCGGCGTCGAGCTGACGCATACGCGCATAGGCGCCACGGATCTTAAAAGAGTGCACCTGCTGGCGGTCTTCACGCTTAACCAGTACCGGGTGCCCCACCCGCGCACTAATGGCAGGCATCGGCTCTAGCGGCGTGTGCTCGGCTACCTCATACACCGGTGCGCGCAGCACCGCCCGCAGGTAGTCGCCACCGTTCCACAAGCTCTGCTCGTCTTGGCCCATTTCCCCATCTCTCGACGTCGCCGCCTCCGCAAGTAGCGGGGCGCTAGTTTGCGCCAAACAACTAACTGTGGCGCATGGATAGCTACTGTTATAGCCCTAATTTGGCTCGGTCACGCACAGCGCCTAGGTCTGCGCTGGTAGCCAGCATGGCGTAGGCACGCAGGGCTGCCGACACGTGGCGAGCACGCTGGTGGTGCGGGGTCCAGGCGGCGGCGCCGCGAGCTTCCTCCTGGGCGCGGCGCTGGGCGATTTCTGCCTCGCTTAGATCCACGCGGATAGAGCGGGCAGGAATATCAATCTCAATCACGTCGCCGCTGCGCACCAAACCGATCAGGCCGCCGGCAGCTGCCTCAGGTGAGACGTGCCCAATGCTCAGGCCGCTGGTGCCGCCAGAGAAACGCCCGTCAGTTAGTAGCGCGCATTCCTTACCCAGGTGCATGGATTTGATGTAGGTGGTGGGGTACAGCATTTCTTGCATACCCGGGCCGCCGCGCGGTCCCTCGTGGGAAATAATGACGACGTCGCCGCTTTTAACCTTGCCGCCCAGGATGCCTTCGACGGCGTCCTCCTGGCTTTCAAACACCACCGCCGGGCCGGTGAAGGTCAAGATGGAGGCGTCCACACCAGCGGTTTTAACAATGCAGCCCTTTTCAGCGATATTGCCGAACAGTACTGCCAGGCCGCCGTCACGAGAATAGGCGTGCTCTAGGTCGCGGATGCAGCCGCCAGCGCGGTCAGTGTCTAGCTCGCTAAAACGGTTAGCTTGGGAGAACATCTGGGTGGTGCGCTCACCGCCAGGGGCGGCCAGGTAGCGTTCACGTACCTGCTCGCTGGGGTGGCGCATAATGTCGTAGGTTTCCAGCTGCTGACCCAAGGTGGTGTCCAGCACGGTGGTGGTGTCAGTGTGCAGCAATCCGGCCCGGTCTAGCTCACCTAGGATGCCCATAATGCCGCCGGCGCGGTGCACATCTTCCATGTGGTACAGGTTGGTGGAGGGGGCCACCTTGCACAGGTGCGGCACCTGGCGCGAGAGGCGATCAATATCTGCCATATGGAAGTCCACCTCGGCTTCCTGGGCGGCAGCCAGCAGGTGTAGCACAGTGTTGGTGGAGCCACCCATGGCAATGTCTAGACTCATGGCGTTTTCAAAGGCGGCCTTGGTGGCAATGGCGCGTGGGGCCAGGTGGGCCTGATCCTGCTCATAGTAGGCCTTGGTGATCTTCACGATCTGGCGGCCGGCCTGCTCAAATAGGGCTTTACGGTCGGCGTGGGTGGCCAGCAGGGAGCCGTTGGTGGGCAGCGACAAGCCCAGCGCCTCGGTCAGGCAGTTCATGGAGTTAGCGGTGAACATGCCTGAGCAGGAACCGCAGGTGGGGCAAGCGGCGCGTTCAATGGCGCTAATGGTTTCGTCCGAAACAGTGGGATCGGCGGCGTCCATCATGGCGTCAATCAGATCCAGTTTGCGGATCTGGCCGTCAATGTAGCTCTTACCCGACTCCATCGGCCCACCAGAGACAAAAATAGTGGGAATGTTTAGGCGCAGCGAGGCCATCAACATGCCGGGGGTGATCTTGTCGCAGTTGGAGATACACACTAGGGCGTCAGCGCAGTGGGCGCGCACCATGTATTCCACACTGTCAGCGATCAGTTCACGGCTGGGCAGCGAGTAAAGCATGCCCTCGTGGCCCATGGCAATACCGTCGTCGATAGCGATGGTGTTGAATTCCTTGGCAATACCACCGGCTGCTTCGATCTGCTCAGCCACGATTTTGCCGACGTCGCGCAGGCCTACGTGTCCGGGCACGAACTGGGTAAAGGAGTTGGCGATGGCAATAATGGGCTTGCCAAAGTCAGAGTCTTTGACCCCGGTGGCGCGCCAAAGTGCGCGAGCACCGGCCATATTGCGGCCCATAGTGGATGTGGCACTGCGGTAGATCATCTAATTCCTCGTTCCAGGCGTGTGGCGCACGCCTTTGCACGGTGCAGAGCAGCCCACACACTATCTAGGTCCTAGTTTCCCACGACCAGGGCATGAGTCAAAAACTATTAGTTGCGCTGGAGGCGATTTAGCGCACTACTTCTTGCAGCATGTCCAGGTCTTTACCGTTTTGGGAAACGTACTCAGAAACCGTGTCAGAGTTAAAAGCCCGGCACACCGCTGTGAGCCTGTCACGGTCCAGGTTAACAATCGACTGACCGTCATCGCTGGTGCCCGTACCGGTTACCGGCGCCTGGAAGAAATGCACGTCAGCAGGGCGAATTGAGCTAGCTGAGCGTCCCAGCGAAATCATCTCACTGGTGGTTAGGCTTTCATCCACTGCCAGATTCTTGTTAACTACATTCACGAAAGACACCAGCTTGCCCGGGTCGGTGAGCGTGTTGCGGTTTACTAGCGCCTTCAAAATTGAGCGCATCCAGGCTTGTTGACGCTGAATACGGTCAAAGTCGCCGCGCGCCACGGTGTAGCGTTCCTGCACGAAGATACGTGCCTGCTTACCGTTTAGGTGCTGCGGCCCGGCCGGCAATACATTTGCTGACTTTGCCGCATTCTGCTTACCCGTTAAGTCCAAAGGTTGAGACAGTGTCAAGTCGACGCCACCTAACTCATCGGTAAGCGCCTCGAAGCTAGAAAAGTCAGCTAATACAAAATGGTCAATACGAATTTGCGTTAGCTTTTCTACGGTTTGAATTAACAGCTTAGGTCCACCCCATGAGAAAGCTGCGTTAATTTTTGCGTAGGAAGCATGTCCGACGACGTCGTTAGCGGGAATCTCCACCCACGAGTCACGCGGGATAGACATGACATTGGCGCTCTTACGGTCACCCGATAGCTGCACCAGCATGATGGCGTCGGTACGTTGCGCGCCTACCTTCCAGTCTGAGGGGTTACCGGCGCTAATACGCGAGTCTGAACCCAGCAGCAGGAAGGTAACCGGCTTACCCTTAGTGGTTTGAGCAGCGGCCGGACGAGTGGATTCGTCAGGGAAAACGTTACTAATCGTTTCAGGCCTGCCCAAAGAAAAGAAAAGCCAAGCCAGGGCACCAGACAAAATCAGTGCGAAAATAGCGAAAACACCGATAAAGGCGGTGACCACCTTGTGGCGGCCAAACCAGCCTAGCAGGCCCTTGCGGCGACGTCGGGAAGAAGAGTGGTGCCGACTTGAAGAGTGATGACGCGAAGAGCCCGAGCGAGACGAACCCGAACGAGACGAGCCTGAACGCGAAGAAACGCGCGCCCCACTACCAGCGGCGCCACTACGGCTGGAACTAGAGCGGCGACGTCGAGAAGAAGAGCTAGAAGAATGGTGAGAGTGGTGATTGCCGTGGTGCGAAGAATGGTGACCAGAGCCGTGCACAGCCTCGCTGACAGCCGTGTAATCTACCGGGTCAGAGCTATCAAACAGCGGCTTATCCGATTCCAACTTTGATTCAAAGGCATCCAACCCTGGATCCCTAGAATCGGAGTTAGCAACGTTTTTATCAGTCATTAATTCTCCGATTTGGGCACACGCTAAACGATATGGGGACACGATTTAGCGCAGATCGATACTAGCTTCGTTTCACGGTATCATTAGTGAAGTAGAAGTAACAATGAAACGCGGGAGTATCGGTTGCGAATTCACACTTTCGGCCTCGACTTTGAACTGGATCTAACCAGCCTAGACGCGGGCCTAGCGGCGCACCTAGCCGAGCTTTGGCGTCATAGCGAGGTAAAACCTGACACTGACCAGGAGCCGTCTGATAACCCGATCCGTTTGCAGGTAGTGCCAGAGGATGACACCACATCCCCGGTACCTGAAGGCTGGGACCGTTTCGCCATCCCCACTGAGCCACGTCAGGCCAGTTACGCCTTCTCCCAAGCCATCACCCATATCGCTATCCAGGCCCAGGCCGGCAATCTACTTATGCTGCACGCTGCCGGGCTGCAGGTGCCCGGAAGTAGGGATGTAATCGGTATCGCGGCGCCGTCGGGAACCGGTAAATCCACTTTTGCTAGCCGCCTAGCCGGCCAGTTCAACTATGTAACCGACGAGTGTTTGGGTTTTGACCCCGAAACCCTAAAGGTTTACCCCTACCCCAAGCCTATTTCCCTGGTGGACCCCCAAGAGCCCACCGTTAAGGGTGACCACGCGCCGGCTGAGCTGGGTATTACCCCTGCCACTGAGCTAACTTTTGCCGGTGAACCGCTGCGTATGGCTGCGCTACTAATCGCTGAGAGAGTCAGCCAAGGCAATAAGCTGGAGCCACTAACGCTAGCGGAGGCGCTAACCAAGTTCATTGCCCAAACTTCTTCCTTCTATCTACTGCCCAACCCGCTGCTGACCCTGGCACGCGCCCTAACCCTGGCTGGTGGCCCTTGGCAGCTAAGCTTTAGTGATCAGGCCCAGTGCGCTGAGCTATTCAAGCAGCTCCTGGAACACCCGGCAGATCCGCCCAGCTACCAGCACATTCCTGGCAGCGGTGACGTGAACCTGAAGCTGACTAGCTCTTCCATGGGCACCTCCCTGGGTGACTCTGATCGTTTGGTGCGCGCCCCCTTCACTGACGCTATCTACTCTGAATGGCAAACGGTAGTGCTGGTGGGCACAGTTCCGGTACTTCTCGACGGCGCTGGTGCGGCCGCTTGGATGGCCTGCCCCATTCCGCACACCCTGGCAGAAATCCACGCCGACGTCGTCGCCGCCCTGGGCGAGCACCGCAAATCTTGGAACCTAGTGGATGAAACCGTGGACACGCTGCTGGCTGCCGGTTTGCTACAGGTAGTGGAGTAACGCGCTTGAGCGAGAGCTGGCTGATTGTAGGTTTAGGTAACCCCGAGGCCCGCTATCTGCGTAACCGCCACAATGTTGGGCAAATGGTGCTTGACGTGTTGGCGGGGCGCGCGGGTGGCTCATTTGTGAACCACCGGCAGGTGGCGCGTATTGCCCAGATGCGTATTGGGATGCTACCGGGCGGCGCGCCGGGGCCGAAGGCAATTTTGGCTAAATCCAACTCCTTCATGAACACTTCCGGCGGGCCGGTTAAGAACCTAATGCAGTACTTCAGCATCAGCCCTGATCACCTGCTGGTTATTCATGACGAGCTGGATATCCCTGAGCATGAGCTGCGGCTAAAGCTTGGGGGTGGGGAGAACGGCCATAATGGCTTGAAATCTATCTCGACGGCGCTGGGTACGCGCGACTATGCGCGGCTGCGGGTTGGTATTGGACGCCCGGTTGGGCGCCAGAGCGTAACCGACTTTGTGCTGGCTGACTTCCCTAAGGCGACGCTAACCCAATGGGCCACTACCTTAGAGCAGGCCGCTGATGCGGTTGAAGAAGTGGTGACTTTAGGGCTGGCCAAAGCCCAAATGCGCCTACACACCGGCAACTAAAACCAGCCGCCGCGCCTAAAAACACTAGGGCCGCAACGCTTTCGCGTCGCGGCCCGCAGCGCTAGCAAGCAGCTAATTTCACTCAGCGGCTTCCTCAGTGGCGGCCTCGGCAGGAGCCTCTTCCTCAGGGGCTTCTTCTTCCTCGTTGGCGGCAATGTTGACCACGGGCAGCTCGGCCTCGTTGTGGATCTCGACGTCGTCGGCAACCTTCAGGTCAGCCACGGTGATGATGGTGCCAGCCTCCAGGCCGGTGACGTCAACCTCGATGGACTCGGGGATGTCAACCACAGGCACGGACACGCTCAGGTGAGCCAGCTCGATGGTGTGCATGGTGGCCGGGGCAGCCTCGCCGACTACTACCACGGGAACCTCAACGCTAACCTTCTCAGAGCGGTTAACGATCATGAAGTCGATGTGCTGGAAGCCGGGGCGTAGCGGGTGACGCTGGATGTCCTTAACGATGGTCAGGATCTTCTCACCCTCAACGTTTAGCTCTACTAGAGCGTTGGAGGTGCCACGCAGAGCCATGTAGGACTCGTGACCGTCAACCAGGACATGCTTGGGGTCAGTGCCGTGGCCGTAAACAACGGCGGGAACCTGGCCGGCCACGCGGGCGCGACGGGCGAAGCCCTTACCGAAGTCGGTACGTAGGGTTGCGGAAATCTTGGAAGCCTTAGCCATGATTTTCTCCAAATGCTTGGGGCTTGGGACGCCTCAACGCGTGCAGCACCAGAGCACTACCACGTCGATCACGGATGCATACGCACGGTTTGCGCATGTCCCTCGCCGGGTTTAACTCCCTTACCCTATCGGTTTGGCCGCTAAATCCCAAGCTTTTAGCGCGGTGAAGCCGCTTACTCAGTTAGCTACTAAAAATTAACTAACCAGGCCAGTTTCGTAGGCCACCACCACGGCCTGTACACGGTCACGCACCCCTAGCTTGGCTAGCACTGAACCCACATGGGTTTTCACGGTGGTTGCGGAAACCACCAGTTCAGCAGCAATTTCAGCATTGGACATGCCGCGTGCCACCAGGCACAAAATTTCTGTTTCGCGCGGAGTTAGGGAGGCAATACGCGGATCTACCTGCCCGCTAGCGGTAGCCCCACTAGGTAGCTGGCCCGCAAACATTTCCAGCATACGCCGGGTAATACGCGGCGAAACCACCGCCTCACCGCTGGCCACGGTGCGGATAGCTTCAATTAGCTCAGCTGGGCGCGTGTCTTTAAGTAAAAACCCGCTAGCCCCCGCCCGCAGCCCGCCAAAGGCGTATTCATCCAGGTCAAAGGTGGTCAGGATAAGTACTTTGGTGTCTAGGGTGCGGGTAATTTCGGCGGTAGCCTCAATCCCGTTAACCCCCGGCATACGGATATCCATTAGTACGACGTCGGGGTTAAGCGCCTTAGCCTGAGTGATAGCCGCAGCGCCGTCGGCAGCCTCACCCACCACTTCAATATCCGCCTCAGCATCCAACACCATCCGAAAACCCATACGGATAAGTGCCTGGTCATCGGCTAAAAGCACGCGGATCATACCGGCAGCTGCCATTTGAGTTCCTCCAAGGTATCTTCCTGCCAACGCAAAATAGCGTACACCTGCCAGTTACCGTCAACCGGCCCGGCCTGCACTGATCCGGAGTAGACGGCAGCGCGTTCACGCATCCCAATCAGGCCCTTGCCAGAGCCGTGCATGGAGGGCGAGCCGGGGGCGGCGGCGTTAATTACCCACAGCTCGGCGCAGCCTACTCGCCGCGCCAGGCGCACGGTAATGCGTTTGGTGGTAGGCGCGTAGCGCAGCACATTGGTGAGGGCTTCTTGGGCGATACGGTAAATGGTCAGCTGTAAATTGGCGTCGTTTGGCAGCGGCTCCCCCAGGTGCTCGTAGCTGATAGGCATCCCGGCTTCTTTAAAGCGCTCCACCAGGGCGGCTAGGTCTTTGCTTTCCGGCGCGGGGGCCAGGGGCGCGCCCGCATCCTGGCTGGTTTCTTCCACTTCACGCTCACGCAGGTTGGTGATGGCGCTGCTGGGGTGGGTGGGGGCTATTGTGCCCGGGGCGGCAAATTCCGGCACCGGCAGTTCTTTTACTTGCAGTTTGGGGGCGACGACGCCGCTGCCTGCCGTATTCGCGGCCAGATCCGCGCTACTTGCCGCTGCGTTAGCCGGTGAGGATACGCCCAGTCCCTGCAGCGCCGCTCCCGAGCTGACCGGGCTCTGAGTGCTGGCTGCGCCCAGTGCGGATCCCCCGGCACCCGCGCTGCCTGCCGCGCCAGCGTTAATGCCGGCGGCGGGGG
>ERZ773212.345-NODE-345-length-23470-cov-3.406492_pt1 | contig 23470 bp, 24 predicted proteins | sample MGYA00581005_ERZ773212 | MGnify/ENA primary metagenome ERZ773212 (study PRJEB29015, sample SAMEA2738154) | human oral metagenome | biome: human oral; feature: human-associated habitat; material: saliva | place: China | collected 2196 ... | reverse complement strand
TTGATGGGATAAAGAGGTCACGATGTAAAAAACCCAAAGAGGCAAAGAAATCAGGGAATTCCAGAAAAAAGCTAGCCAAAAATGGGCCCGACTGGTCTTACTTGAAAAATCTGCATACTGTATCCAAAATTGCTTAAATGCGTTCATACGATTCTACCTTTACATTGATTTCACTTTCTATAATAGCAATTTTCAGCATAGAAAGCAAACCTCTCCTCGTCTCTAGCGGACCGTTTCCACCCTCCAATGGTCCCATCCAATCAAGCGAATCGATCCTCTTTCATCGGTACGAAGATAAGAAATAGATCGTTCCTCTAATCGATCGAGTAATTCTTTATGGGGATGCTGGTAGCGATTTTTCTTGCCAACAGAGATCAAGGCCAATTGAGGATGTACCTGATCCAAAAACACACCACTAGAGGAACCTTTAGAACCGTGGTGGCCTACTTTCAAGACATCCACTTGTAATTGTGGATAGTTTTCCAAAAGTTTTTTCTCTCCAGCTTCTTCCAGATCACCCGTGAACAAAAATCGTTTCTGATAGAACTGCCCATAGAGGACAATCGAATCATCATTTTTACCATCCCCCACTTCATCAGGGGATAAGACTTCTAGATCATGATCAAAAATAGGAAGACGATCCCCTCTCTGGACTACTTTAATCGGACTATGAAGCTGTTTCAATTTCTCTTGAAATTTCGAACTGGTTAGACTTCCTGGACTGACATACACTTTTTTAACCGGGATTTGTCTTGCAACCTCTAACATATCGCCCATATGGTCCTGGTCGGTATGAGTTCTCAATTTGATACAATAAAAAAAAACGAGCTCACGAAGGAACTCACTCGCGCGAAATTGCTGACCTTAATCTGTGCCTACTAATTCACAATTAATGTAATCATCAATCGAAATCACTTTTAATCTAGCACCTTTTTGAACTACGACTTCATAGTAAATACTTTCTTCATTGTTAATGTTGCCAGCATAAAAGGCACTTGTTCCTTTGGGAACTTTTATTCTTAACTTCCTATATAAATCAGAAATTTCATACCCCTTTACTACTGAGGTATGTAAAAAAGCTTTCTCCTTAAAATCAATAGTGGCATCACCTTTTGCTGATTCAATCATCTTATCAAAAACTAGTTTGCTAACACCTCGGTAAACTACAATATCCTTTTTTGTGCTATATTTTTTCAAAGTATTATAGATACCATGTATCGTGTCATTAACCCACTGTTCGGAGCGTAAACGCTCCCCAATAGTCTCACCAGAAGAGACTACAATATATTCGTCTGATAAACCTCCGTCTATATACTTAAGTGGTTCTTCATTTAGATATTTTTTTGCAAAATCACGTACTTCATCCTTAGAACTGGAAAGCGAGTCCCACTTTTTCCCAGTTTGAAATATTTTGCCTATTAGTTTAAAGTAAAACTCCTTCATCGAACTGTATCCTTCTTCCGTATCAATAATCTTAAAAATATTATATCAAAAAGTCGCAGCATTAAGCTATGACTTCACTACCATTTCTCAATGTGAAAGTTACTATCCGATTGTGGCAAATATCAACTTTGTCTACCATAGTTTCCCAAAGCAACTCATCAAACTCACTTATAAGCTCACTTTGCTGATTGAGTGTCTCTAAAAATTCTTTGAGGTCTTTCTGATGACGGGCTGCTTCCAGTAGCTGCTTCTCTATCGACTCAATTTCACTAACCAGTGCATCATGCCGCTCGACCAAGTTACTGTACTTTTTCTGGTAGGTATCTTGGTCCTGTGGTATTATCGCATTCTCTTTCACTTGATTGGAAACCATTTGAGTGACTACTTCTACCTCGGTTTCAAGCTCAACCAACCTTCGTTCAAGGTCAGAACTTTCCCCAACGTCAAGTAACATTTCTAGATTCTGGATAATCTCATCCTTATTGCTGATAACCTTGTTGATGGCTGAAACGAACCAATCCTTGATCTCATTCTCAGTAACATGTGGAGTGGTGCACTTCTTTTCACCCTTGTACTTTTCATTACATTGGTAGATAACCCTTCGATATTTTGATGTAGAATGCCAAACCTTGCTACCGAAGTAATGCCCACAATCGCCACATACTAACTTCGAACTAAATAGTGTGGTGCTACCTTTACCTTTACCTTTTTCTTTCCTATCTAATGCCGCTTGAACTGCATCAAACGTCTCTTTATCTACAATCGCTTCATGGTTGTTTTCCACATAATACTGTGGTAACTCTCCCTTGTTGATGTTCTTCTTTTTAGTTAGAAAATCGATGGTATAAGTTTTCTGAAGGAGTGCATCACCCTTATACTTCTCATTTCGAAGCATTCGTTTGATAGTCACAGAGTTCCATTGATTCTTCCCACTAGGTGAGAGGATACCTTGTTGTGTCAGGTCTTTTGCGATGCTATAGGGTGTTTTACCAAGTAATGCCTGCTGAAAAATGTAACGGACAGTCCTTGCTTCATCCTGATTAACGACTATTTCACCATTTTCGCCCTTTTCGAAGCCCATGACGTTGGTATAGGGAAAATGTACCTTTCCTTCCGCAAACTGTTTCCGTAAGCTCCAGGTAACGTTCTCGGAGATGCTACGGCTCTCCTCTTGGGCCAAGCTAGACATGATGGTAATCAATAACTCACCCTTTGAATCTAAAGTCCAGATATTCTCTTTCTCAAAGTAGATTTCAACTCCGACTTCCTTCAACTTACGAACTGTTGTCAACGAATCAACTGTATTTCTTGCAAACCGACTAACTGACTTGGTAATAATGAGGTCAATTTTACCAGCCAATGCATCCTCAATCATGCTCTTAAAACCAACTCGAAGTTTAGTATTAGTGCCACTAATACCTTCATCCGAGTACATTTTGACAAACTCCCAATCGCTTCGACTTGAAATGTATTCTGTATAATACCTCATTTGAGATTCATAGCTGGTTGTTTGGTCTTCATGATCAGTTGATACCCTCGCATAACCTGCTACACGACGTTTCTTAGGTAGCGAAATGCTAGCTAACTCTGAGTTCCTAGGCGCATTTGCTTCAATAGTTATGACGTTTTTCATAAGAAGTGCTCCTTTCTAACCTTCAGTTCATATTTCCTACCTTTTATAGGAAAGACGGTAATTAAACCTACTGATGAGTCATAAATAACCTTCTTGATATTTTCGGTAACCCAATTTTTATCTGGTTTAAATCCAATTTTATCTTCAAATGTAGCTAATATCCGTTTTTCAGATAGAGTCTTACTAGGACAAGAGGATGTTCCGAACCTGTCTCTAGTGCGGCAACAGTATCTGATGGTTCGGTGTACCTTTTTGGAGTCTACTCTAGTAATCATTATTTTTCCACAATGGCTACACTCGATTAACTCTCTAAAAGTACCTTTGTGCATATGGCTTTCCTGATGCATTACCTTGTACCGACGTTCTTTTTCTTGTAGTACAACATCAAAATAAGACTTTGAAACAATGGCTTCATGAGCATCCTCTACAATATACTTATTCTTTTGCCCATTATTTCGTTTAGGATTTCGTGAAAAGGGTTCTCGGTAAGTCTTCTGTAATACCAAACGTCCAAAGTATGCTTCCTGCTTAAAGAACTCTCGGACACTAGAGACTGTGAAGGGATTTCCCAGTCGTGTCAAGACTCCTTGCTCATTTAACTTTTTAGTAATCATTGGGACATTATCTCCGTCCAAGAACCATTGAAACACCTGTCGTACAACCTTTGCTTCATCAGGCTCAATGACATAATTCTCACCATTCCAACGGTAGCCATAGATATCTTGAGGTGTATGAGGTTGACCCTGTTCAAACTTTTTCTTAATCTGCCATCTTAAGTTTTCACTGATGTTATGCGATTCTTCTTGAGCGACAGAAGCTAGGAGAGTTAACATCAACTCGCCTTCGGAACTTAGGCTATCTATCCCTTCTTTTTCAAAGGTAATTCCTATGTTCTTTTGTCTAAGTACACGCACTGTAGACAATAGGTCAACGGTGTTTCTACCGAACCTTGCAATGGATTTAGTTAAAATTCTATCAACCTTCCCCTCATCACATGCCTTTAACAAATCTTGTAACCCTTGACGGTTACTTTGTTCTTTACCGCTGATGCCTTCATCATAATAAACACCAACCAATTCCCAGTCTCGATGAGACTGAATTAATCTACTATAATAGCTGACTTGAGTGGATAACGAATGATGTAGGCGACTATCAGATACCCTCGCATATGCTGCTACACGCAACTTAGGTTTTTGCGGTGTCATCATTGGTTGAATTCGTCTAACTGTTCTCAATTTGATACACTCCTTTCGCTACTATATATCACTCTAAAGGCCTCATTTATCAAGTCTTTAGGTCGATAATCTACTAATAAATGGTTGATATTTTTCAAGCATCTTTTCCTTAAATTGCTGATGAACTTCCTCACTAATAATCCTAGATTTTAGGAGTCTATCGGCCTGTATCATGGTCAGTTGGTAAGTCATCTCATCTTGTAATTTGTCATTAGTCATAATAGCCCTCCTACCTTACTAAGTAAGGCTGAGGGCATTTTTTCCGCTTTTTAAGCAAAAAAAATAAGCCTGACAGAAAATACATTCCATCAGGCTTAACATAAGTTACTGTTTAATTGCCTTTTCCAAGGCCTGTACTGAAGCAACCAATTTCTCATCGTCAAACTTTTGTGACTCTAAGAAACGGTTGAAATCGCCATCGTCTAAGGTTAAGTGTGCTGCACCAGCTGATTGCAACTGATGAACCGTATCAATGTTACCAATTCCAAAAACTGCTCCATTAACGACTGCTACATAACCTTGTTTTCCACTTTTTGAACGAACGACAAAATTTTTCATATCCTCATCCTCTGTTTCTACTTTCTTTGATTGTTCCTTATATGGCAGTCTAAACCAGCCTACCATATAACCGACTAAGCCACCATCATGGATATCAACTAAACGCCCATCCGCATACCAGACTCGTGAGACACGTCTGGTATAACCGCCACCACCAACTTCCAGTTGGTCGTTAATGCCATTGTTGTTGTGGTCAGAATAGCCATCCACATTCTGTTCAACACCTTCAATGCTCGTGCCATCAGAGTCTGCCACACAGACACCAATATGACCAAAACTGTGACTCGGTACACGAATCACGTAAATGTCACCCGCCTGTGGGTTAACCCCTACGGCATCATAGGTGACCTGAAAGCCATTGGCTTTTGCCTTATCAAGGCAGTCAATGGCATTGGTGTAAGCCATATTCTTCCCTGTTTCCTCCTGAACGATTTTGTCAATTAGAGCCACACATTGCCCACCATAAGGATTGGTAGGCACCGTCACTTTGGTATTGACTTTCGAGAGGGCATTGGCAACAACCTTTTCTTTACTTGTCATTCTCATCCTCCTTATCTTCGTTTAACTGACGTAAGACTTGTTTAATACGATTAGGCACTGGCAATCCAATACGAGTCGCATTCTCCAATATGGACAGTCCTTCATTACTGAAGTAGAAAAAGATAACAGCTGTTCGAACTGCCCCACCTTGTTTTAAGACATGTAGGTCAATCATATGGGCAACAGCCACCAAACTGATAATCATGGCTTTTTTGAAAATCCCTTTTTTACCGATAGAACTGGAGAGGTTCTTCTCGACAATGGCTACCATAATCCCTGTCACATAGTCAATCAACATAAAAATCAAAAGGCCATAAAGAAAGCCATCGATTTCTCCAAAAATAGAACCGATGACCCCACCGATTCCTGAAAACACTAACTTATTTGTTGAAACTGCTTGATGCATATTGTCTCCTTTAAGCGGTACGTCGCCACCGATAAACTGTAATATAGGGTTGTAAATTGTTATGAGCCTGTCCACCACCAGAATTGCCTGTATTATTACCTTGAGGATATAATGAGGCACCGCCGTCTGAAGAGTAATCTCGACGTATAGCCTGGTTTCCTGAATTGGCAGAAACATATTGTGGGTGCGAGTGCACTGGCATTTCATTGATTGTTAAAGTATGGGTTTTGCTGCCACCTGTTTTTGAAACAGTGTTAAATTCGCTTTCTGTCTCAGATACACCAACCAAAACACACCCATTCCCAAATCGCTCCCACTTCCCTCCCATAAAGGTGGAAGGATTGGCAGAACTTGTGGATTCATAAATCGTTCCAACAGGATAAAAGATATCAATTAGCTTTTTATTTCGCATGATGATGTCTCCATCAAAATAAGAAGGCTGACTACCATCCACATCAAGAACCCCTCGTGTCCATGCTTTTCCTATCCCCATCCCTGTCGGAGATAAGCCATAAACTACCTTTTCAGGACCAACCGTAAACTCAAAATCCGTTTCATAGAATAAATCTCGCAAATGACCAATGATGGTATAAGATTTAGTTTGCTCATAAGAGCCATTTAGTGTAGCTTGAAAATTCTCTTTGGTATGTTCCGTTGTCGTACTCCAGTTGGCAGCACCTCCCACATTTGTGGTTTTCGTTCCAGTCGCTAAATCAATGATATCCCACGTCATAGTGGCTCGATTTTTCTGACTATTACCTACAATCAGTGGTGCAATTTTTACTTTACGAATCACATTTAATTGATTCATTGCAGTTCCAACTCGAACCGAAGTAAAGGATAATATGGGCTTAAAATACTCAAGAAGCGTAATCTCGACTTCTTTTCTTGGACTTTGTCTTCCCCTTGAATCCGTCACAAAAGCAGAGATTTTGGCTCGCCCCACATGGTTAATACCACCTACTCCACCATTTTGTGAACTTGTTACATTCTGAAGTTGTACCCACTTGTTTCCTTCAAATTTAAACACTTCCGCTCGATAACCACTAGAAGGAATGGTTGAACCATAAATTCCTGTGGCACCATTGAAGATGACCTTGAGATTTGACTCCAATGAAGCAAAGGTATTGCCTGTAATGGCATTTTGAGCAATTGTATTTAAATCCGATAAACTGATAGAGGATAGACTGGGAACCACCGAACTCGGAAGTTGAAGAGTCACTTGGATACGAGACTCTCCGATAACCTTTCCTCCATAAACAGTTTGTACTAAAATGGTGCCAATACCAGAGGTCGCATTTGGGATTTGAGGAGCTAATTTCGCAACTTCAGGTGTCCAACTACAAGAAGTAGTTGCACCTGTTGCGACCACTCCACTCAAACTACCAAATTGCCACGAAACATGATGGGTAAAGTCAGCACTTGCACGATTGATAGAAATGGTAATGGGAGACCCCATCATATTCCCAGAAACACTAGCTGTTGAGGACCGTGGAATATCTCGTAATCGTAAGGACTGATTACCCGTATTGAGTCGTCCAGGTGACCATCCACCACTTCCTGAAAAGGTCGCAGAAAAACCAATGGTCTTTTGACCATTGGAATTGTGAGCGATGGCGATGGTTTTATCAATGAGAAGAAGAGAAGAGTTCATGCTGTACATATCTGGTCTACCACTCCAAGAAAGAGTTTGACCATCTATGGAAACACTGGCACTACAGTTATACATCCCAAAGGTTGTTTGGCCATTTCGTAGCCACAATTGAACACGTACAGTTGAGGTATTATTGGCGGTGCTAGTTCCTGTTTCTTCTACCCTAAGTAGAAGATTGTACCCTCGGTCATTATTACTTCCATAATCTGCCATAGTCTTTCCTTTCTAAGTCTTGCTGTCGATGAAGCGACAAACCAAGTGTTTAGGATTATGCCTTGCAGCTTCCAAACGATAGTATCCAACTTGAAGCGTTTCAACGAAAATCCCATGGTGGATTTTAATCACACCAGAAGTAACGGTCATAACCGCATTCCCTGCTGACTTTATCATCATCCCTTGTGGGGTTAATTCGATGTATTCTGAATTATCTTTCTTACCAATGATGACACCATTATCTCCTGCTCGAAGATAGGTGTTCACAAATTGTAAAAGCAAGGCATTACTTTTCAAATCAGCTTCAATGGCTGCGATGCGTTGCGTGTTTGCGACAAAATCCTGATTGAATTTGGTGAGTGTTTCCTTGTTACTCTTTTCAAATTCCTTATAGGTCTTGAGCCAATCAGACACTTCACTGGCCAGTGCCCTCGCTTCCATATCCACTCGAATCGACTCCGTCTTCTCCGTTAGGATATCCAATTGTTGCTTCATAAAACTTTGGTCTGCTTTCCCATCAATTTGCTTCATCAAATCTGCTAAGGATGGACCTGGAGCGGTTGCCACATTGCCATCCTCTAATTGAACATTCCGTAACCAAACCACATCTCCTTGCGCCCATGCTCCTGAGGATAAGGTAAAGACAAAAGACCATGTTGAATTACTGGACACCTTCCAGCTAGACACCACTCGTTCCCAATTAGCTGCCAATGAAACAGGCTTTGTTCCACCTAATTCAGAGCCAATCATCATGGATACTGCTCTTGAAACTTTTAGTTCCACCGAAAAAGTCATGGTCTGTCCAATGCGTGTCCGCAAGTCAAAAAAATCTCGCTTAAAGCCACCACTTCCTGCTTTGGTACAAGTCATTTTAATCGAGATACCACTGACAGATGTACTATCTTCTACGATTTCTTTTCGCCATTCTGACTGAAGATTAGTGAAACTTGTTTCTCGCATGGCATAGTCATCAATGTAATTCCGACCACCTAAAACAGTCCCCTCAAAGAAAGAAGACCAAGTATAATCACTTGGGTTCGTTGAGGGTGTTGCGGTTGGTCGATTAACTGCCAGACCAAAATAGCGTTTTCCCTTGGGTGAGGGTGAAATGCCTTCTCCTTTTTCACTGTCCGCATACATCTTCCACGTATATAAGGTTTGACCGGTATCTCCCTTATTCCCATATACACCAATAACCACTGGTGTCGTCGACGTTTCATTTCCATCAGTGAAAACAGTTCGTTTGTAATTCCAAAGATATTTAATGGTATCCGTTAAAACAGGAATGGTTTTTGACCAACCACTCGTTGATGTGAGGACTCCTGTTTTTTGATTACTCGCCAAATAGTATTCTTCGATTTGGGAAATGCTGACACCTCTGTCTCCTTTTGGACCTGGAGTGAGTGACAGTTTAGAAAGTTGACTCTTGGTAGCTAGTTCTTCGCCTCTCACTTTTAAGAGTGGTGTATCAATTGAAATATTCCCATTGGAGTCCAATGAAAATACTGGCTTGTGACTTCCAGGAATAACAACCTTGTTGGCATTGACTTCTATCGCATTTAAATACTCAGTCAACACCTGATGAGAAACCAAATGACGCATCCAAGCAGAATTGGACACGGTTAGTTCATCTATCTTTGCTTTTTGAATAGCCGCAAAACGAACTTCTGCCGCCTCTGAGGATAAATAGTCAACTGCTGCTTGATTGCCACTACGAATTGCTTCAGTTTTCGCTCGCTCAATCCCATCTTCTACATCCTTGTTTACTCGACTCATATTGAAATCAAGTACACGACTGAGATTGGCTCGCTCCCTTTCAATCTGACGTTGAATCTTTCCATCATTGAGAGTTAAGAGCTCATTTGCGACAGATGATATGGGATTTCCTGACACCCCTTGTCCACCAAACGCGACCGTATCGTCAAATGAGACGGATGTGATTTGCTCTGTTAAGGCATCAAAGCGATAACCAACTGCTCTTTTGACCACATCAACTTGATGAAGTCTACTTTTTAGGGTCACCTCGTCCCCCAACTGCACCTCTTGCCCATCTAGTTCAAAGGCTTCAATCTCAATCACATCTGAAACCTGATCTAAATGGTCATTGCTAAATTTTGCCATCGCCCATTGTCTCAATTCTTCCTCGGTATGGAGATTATTGTTCTCATACTCCGCCTCATGCACATAAGGATATTGATGGATGAGAGGACTCTCCACCATAACCGAAAGAGTTTTCTCTTCCTTTTCACCTTCTGGCTTAAAAGTTGAGGACGCATAAATGCGAGTGACAATAGACTGACTAGAACGAGTATGCTCAAACTTTTCTAAGTTATGATGCGTTGAAATGACCACCCCACGATTCTTTCCTCGATGTTCTTTGATAGTGAATAAAAAGTTATCACGAACCAACTCTCCCTCCCAAGTTCCTAAAATGGAATGTTTCCCATCTATCAACACTTGGTAAAGTGTAGCTGTCTCTGTCGTATTAAACGACCTTTTCTTTGTAATATCACTATCAAAAGAAAAGGGAGCTATATCTCTTTTAGCTTTTGAAATCAATTGTCCAAGGGCACTTTGGCAGGTCACATTTTGATTCGAAACTGGTAGAATAGAGCGACGCATAATATCGTCCGTAATATGTTGGCAAGTCACACGAACCCTATCGTTTTCTTCAATTGGTTTCTTAATCCGAAAGAGTTGTTTATTGGCATAGGGAACTGGACATAGTATCAATTTATCTGTCACTAACTCTTTATAGATGCCTGAATCCGTAATCGGATAATCAAATTGAAGCGTAAAATCACCATTCAACGTTTCTTCAACTTCCGCACTCAAGGTTTCATGAAGGGGAAGTCCGTTCCATTTTGGAGTTTTAGTTTGTTCATCTAATAAGAATAACATCAAGCCCACCCCCATAATATTTCAATGTGAAGACTGGTAATTCCTGTGCCAAGCACCACACCAACTTTCTTGTCTCTTTGATTGGCATCAAGTGTGATAAAATCTCCCGACCAATGGACTAACTCTCCACTTTCTGTCAAAAAACTTGGATGATGTGGGTCATTGTCCATAACCAAAGTTTTGTTTAGTTGTTCCAAACCAATGACCTGTTTACCGATAGTGAAACTTGTCTCACCTGTTGAACTACCTTTAATGGTAATTTGGGGATAAGCTAGTGCTGAACCAAGTAGGGGAATTGTCCCATTCTTCGTTAAGGTATACTCACTAACTTCCTTAAAATATCGAGTAGGATGACAAAGGAAAGTGACCTCTAGGGTGAATACTCCTAAATTATCTTGAACAATATCAAAGCTATCTACTTTATAACACCAGTACCTTGTGGTTTTCATACGCTCACTTTCAAGCCAAAAACCTTCATGAGTTAAAAGAGCAGAAAATTCATTAATCTGTTCTTCAGTTGCACCAATAAGGTGAATACGATAAGCTTTCTCAATCACTTTTCGGTGCTTATTGGTCAAAACCAATCCACCACTCAAACCGTCATGTTCTTGCAGTTTGCTTTTAGAAGTCGGAATATAAAAACTTGGTCTATCTTCCACGAGTATCTTGTAAGGGAATGAGGCAGTTGATAAACCATCTATGATTAATGCATTATGTTGGATCACAACCTCACCCCTCTCAATGATTGTATTCGAGTTAACTCGTCATGAATTCTTTCTGCTACTTGATTGGCTAGTCGTTTGATATCGGCTTCTTCTCTTATCACTACATCTGTAATGGAAACATTGATGACATTGCCACCAGTTCCCATGGTTGATGCGATTCCTTCACCGATTGCCGCAAGATTCTGTTTGGTTAAAGGCAAGACAGCCTCTTTTCCAGCTTCACCACCAACCATCAGTTGTTTCCCATTCATGCCAAAGGCTGTCGGTTTCGTTAGAATCCCTCCCTTGGCATACCAAGCAATCGAAATCTTAGGTAGTCCCCCCTTCAACCAATCAAGCGGATTGGCAGACCCACTCACAGAAAAGTGAGGTAAAGGAATATGTGGCCATGAAATCTTAAAGTTAAACAGATTCTTGATGGCATTAATGGCAGAAGATACAACATTTTTTGCACCATTAATGGCATTTGAAATAGAATTCTTGATACCATTCCAGACACTTGAAACAGTGGAGCTAATACCACTGAGAATACTAGAAATGGTCTGTTGAATGCCAGACCAGCCACTGGATACAAAAGAAACAATTGAAGAAATGACGGATTTTATCGTGTTCCAAATAGAAGACACGATTCCAGAAATAGCGGTTAAAACATTACTAATGGTGCCTTTAATTCCATTCCAGGTATTGGAAATAAACTGACCTATGGCAGACAATATCGTTGTCACAATTTGTTGAATAGCTTGCCAAACTCTCTGAAGAACTCCCTTGATCGTCTCCCATGCGCCAGACCAGTCACCAGTTATGACCTGCATAATAGCTTTGATGATTCCTAAAACAACATTGATAGCTGTTTCGACAACTGTTTTGATGATGTCCCAAGCCGTGGTGATGATTAACTGAATATTTGCCCAAGCAGCTTCAAGATAGGGGCCAATCAAAGACATGACCGTCTGAATAACTGTAGAAATGGCATTCCAGACCGTTTCACCTGCTGCTTGTATAAGGGCTTGATTTTCTGTCCACCAAGTGGTAAGAGTTCCCCAAATCGTCATGATAAAAGTAGAAATCTCTTGGATAATAACTGAAATAAAAGCATAGATGGCATTCCAGATTTCAATGACTGCTGTCCGAAAACCTTCATTGTTTTGCCACAGTTCTTGAATCCCAACGACTAATAGGGCAATCACTGCTATGATGCCTAGAACTGTTCCAACAATCGGAGCTGACGCAACGACCAATCCGCCAATGGTCGTTCCCATGGCGACTGCTGCAGCTTGAAGAGCTAAGATGACCGGTAATAACAACCCAGCAACTGTTATCAAACCACCCATAATAACAATAAAAGTTTGAATAGGTCCAGGTAGATTGCTGAACCAATTAGCGACAGCTTGTAGTAATTGAGCCAATAATTCTAAGACTGGTGCTAGAGCTTCAGCTAAAACACCACCAACCTCTGCCATGGCAGCTTTAGCAGTATTTTGTGCAGTCGTAAATTTATCAATCGGATCAAGTGTTGCTTCATAAGTTGACGTCACAACTCCTAAAGCATTCTTAGCAGTTCCTGATAAATCATTAAATGAAAAAGCACCACGCTTAATGGCATCGACCATTCGTGGCGCAGCTTTTGAACCAAAAACTTCTGAAGCGAGTGTCAGACTCTCTGTCTCATTTGTTGAATTCTTAATTTGTTCAACAGTTTTTGCCAGACCATCTTGTAAGGTTAAGCCATCCTTGGCATAATTAACAGCCGCTTTAGATAAAGTAGAAAGTGCAGCACTTGAATCGACACCAGCTTTTTCAAAGCGTCCCATTAAGGCGACACCCTCGTCAAAGGATAACCCAAGTGACTTAATTTGAGGAGCACCAGATACGACCTTACTCATTAGATCCTGAACACCAACCCCAGTTTGTTGGGAAGTAAAAGTGACCGTATCAAGTACCATGGCGAGGTCTTTAGACTCAAGGCTATAGGCTTCAATAGCCTGTTTGGCAGAAATAGCCGATTGCGTCACATCCGAGCCATTGATTTCAGCGTATTTGATTAACAAAGCTGAAGCCTGTGATAAAGCGTCTCCAGTTAAACCAAACTGAGTATTTAATTCCCCAACGGCACTTCCTGCAGTCGCAAAATCTGTAGGAATGGATGTGGCGAGCTCTGTCGCAATATCTTGCATCTCTTCAAGTGCCTTTCCACTTGCACCAGTCTTGGTGATGATGATATCCATCCCTTCATCAACTTCACGAAAAGCTTCAAGAGATTGTTGCCCAAATTCGATTAACTTTTGAGAGAGTTCACCCAATCGGTCTCCAAACTCCATAAGGATATCTGCTTTTAATAAACCATTGGTTTGTTCAAGGCTTGCTGCAGATTGTTGGGAGGCATTGGAAAGCCCCTCCATTTCCTGTTGGAGATTGTTATAGGCTGTCTTAGTATCGTTGAGTGTTTTCTCAAGCCGATTGGCTTCGACAGAATTCTCGCCATATTCTGATTTGGTTAGTTCTAACTGACGTTCTAAATTCGCAATTTGACGCTCAACGAGTTCAGACTGACTAGCAATTCTTCTTTGTGCTAAGGCTAATTTTTCAGACTCTGAAGCATTTGAACCAAGCTGACTCTCTTGCAAACGAAAGGTGGAATTGAGTTTCTCACTCTCTGATGCTAATTGGGCCTGTTCAGCTTCTAAACTGTTTAATTTCGAGCGGTTGCTTTCAACCGTACTTCCATGAGAATCAAGTGCTCGATTAACTCCCTCAAGTTTTGTTTCATAACCTTTTAGGACATTTTGAGTGGTCTCAACTTCACGTTGGAATGCTCGATATTGTTCTGCACCAATATCCCCACGTTGGAATTGCGCTTCAACCTGACTTTGTGCCTGACGTAAGGTTTCTAATTTTTCTTTCGTGGTCGCAATCTGTTTTGAAAGCACCTCTTGCTTTTGAGTAAGGAGAGTGACATTGCCAGTATCAAATTTCAGTGCTTTATCAATTTGTTTCAGCTCTTTAGTGGATTCCACTGATTCTTTATTTATTCCCTTTAAGGCTCGTTGTAAAGGTTGGGTGTCACCACCAATCTCAATCGTAATGCCTTTGATGTTACCAGCCATAGTTCTCCTTCCTTTCTCTAAAAGTTATCAAAATCAGCTTGGGTTGCTCGTCTAGTTTGTGGTTTGTCAGAACGCAAGGCGACATAATCCGTCTGATAATCCAGTGCCATCCCAATAGAGATGTGTTTTAAATCATCCATAGATAGTCCAGTTTCCTTGCAACAGGACAAGTAGCTTTCTACCGTGAAGATTTCTTCACTCGCTTCATCGGTTTCATCGACTTTTTTCGAGTCGACATTCCTTGATTTAACATCTCCATCAAGACTGGTCCAATCTCCTGAATCGGAAACTCTTCCATCTCTATAAAGAAAACATCAAATGCTTTCACCCGTGGATTTGCTGATTTGGCAAATACCCAAAATAGTCGATGAAAGAAGGTCATATCGAAATCAGAAAGAATGGAGACATCCATATTTTGTGCAGTTAGCTCCTCTCCTTCTTCTAACTGATTAAGTTGGTCTAAAATAGACTTGGCATTAATCATTTGAAAGAGGTCTTGAAAGTAATCTTTACCGAATTGTTCTTTATAGGCAATCGGCGTGTAAGCATTACTTGCTAGTGGGTAAACTTTCCCACAAATCGTTACCTGTTTTCTCATGTACGACTACCTCCACTTGCGACAGTTGGCTCATATACAGACTTAAACCAATTTTTCTTCACTGTTTCGGGGGTCTCTTCTGTTGTCCGACGACGAACCACCTGATCAAGTGGACGTGGACTGGCTGTGAATTTCAATTCCACTTCATTGATATCACTACCATTCTTGGTTTTTGAGCCTACTGTTGGTCGAGAGGCATAACAGTAATAGAGGACATGAAGTGTCTCCTTCTTATCCCCTTCAAAACGGAACATTAATGCGAAGTTTTTCCGAGTCGCATTGGATGATTCCGTAATCACCTTATTGGTATCATCTAGTGTTTCTCCTAACACTCGAGTTAAGAACTCTTGTGTTAAAAGGGCAACCTTCAAAGTTCCACTATAACCATCATTAGACTCAGTCGTATAAAAGTTGATATTATCCGCTTTGTAGGAACCTGAATCTCCTGTTGCTTCAAGGGTCAACTCTGCAGCACCTCTTAATCGTTCAACATTCCCATAGGTTAAGGCTCCGTCACTCCCTTCCGTTGTGACTTCTGCCCAGTGGACATCTTGTAGACCAAACGTGACTTTATTTTTTTCAGCCATATGTTCTCCTTCTTAAAATGCAAAATGAAAAGCAACCTGATAAAGTTGCTCGGTATCAATATAAGTTTCAACCTTGTCAAAAAACAAATGTTGTTCCGTCAGAAAAGTTTCAATCTTCCCTTCAACGTCGAGGTCTTTCTTCCTTGTGTAAAGTTCAAGAATGAATTGCGCGCCCTTATGGTAAACCTGATTGTCTGCCCCAAAGTTTTCTGATTGCGGACTATAATAAACCATAAAAGGCGGACTTGGACTGTGACCTTCTTCGAAGTGATGATAAGCAATCGGAAGATGTAAGGCTTTTAGCTGTTTAAAAAACTCCTTTTCACTCATAAGTTACCTCGAATCTTCTTCTCCAAAGCTTGAACTGCTTTTTGTTCAACGGGGCCAATATGAGGACGCCCGGAAACTCGACCACCATTTTGTTTGGCATAGCCATTCTCAAGTAGATGAGTTAGGCCTGGTGTCCGATTATGAATCGTTTTCGTTTTACCAGTGGACGTGCTACTCGTTTCCTTTGAAGTCCACCCTCTCACATAGCGACCACTCCGCTTGGGCGATGTAGATTTTAGAGTCGCAATCGCCTCGTCCGTTACATCATCGACGGCTTCAACTACCGTCTCTGTTGTTTGATGCAAGTATTCCTCTAGCTCCTTTTCAATAGCCCTACTCAGTTCATCAGCTCTCATGGCTCTTCCTCCACTCGACATTTGACCATTTTCTTTTCAAAAAAGACATGGTCAATTGAAAGAATATTAAACGATTTCCCTTGAAAGATGAGTTGTGTATTGGTGGTATCAAGTGAGGCGACTTCTGAATCATATCTAAGAGTGACTATCAGCTGAAGCTTTCGTTTCGTTTGACCCACTTCAAATATCTCATCACTATTTGCTTGATTCACACTAGCCCATCGTGAAAATAAATCAGTAAACTGACTTGTTTCGTTACCAATATCATCTTGAGTAATCACACGTTTCTTGAAAAGAACTCGCTGGTTTAAAGGTGCAATTTTCATTTAAAACACCTCTTTTCGCAAACCACCTAACAGATGATAGAGCGTCTCTTTCAAATCATGATGGTTAGCCTCTTCTCGATGCTCGAAAAGATAAGCTACCGCATAGAGCATTGCGGAGCGAATAAGCGGTGTATCCACCAACTCATCCACTCGCAATACGCCTTTGCAGAGTTCTTCACTCGTTTCAATCAAGACTTTTATCAAATCATCTTCCTCAGAAGTATCAACTCGTAGATAGATTTTAGCTTCTAAAAGCGTAAGCATATCTTACCCTTTCATGGTGAGCACTTTGACAGCTTCAGTAAGAACCAATTTCCCATCCACACGTTGGCTACCCAAGAATCCAACTTGACCACTAGTCGCATACAACTCGTTCAGACGTTTGAAGGAACGTCCTTGACGGTCACTAATCCAATAATGAGAGAAGTCACCGAAGGCAAGTACCTTATTCCCTGATGCGATTTCTGGGGCATAACTTGACGTATAGTAGGGGCGGTTCAAAATCATGTCGGGCACACCTGCCTGAACAGAAGGTTGCCAGATGTAATTTCCGTTGTTGTCCTTCAACTTACGCAGAGCCTTGACAGTAGAATCATTGAGAATCCAAACAGCATTTTTACGATATGGGGACTTGAGGGAATGATAGAGATCCATGACATCATCAAGCGTAATCGTATTCCCTGCTGTTGTCACTCCTTCAGTAACCGTATGGAAAACACCTGTTGGTTTACCAGAGCCATCCCCAATCAGGAATGCCTCTTCTTCTTTTGAACCAATACGGCGAGCAAATTCTTCTGCCATATAAGATTCCAAATCAAAGACAGAGTCATGAATCAACTCCTCTGAAATCTTGATAGCTGTCCCAACCTTGTAAGCACCAAGAGTCACTTGGCCAAAGGTTTCTTCACTCTCTGGGTAAGTACCATTTTCATCCATCCACGCAGCCGTACCATGACCTGTCACCACTGGAATCTTGCGCTCACCATTTGAGGTCTTGATAATGGTAGCCAAACGACGGAAGAAGTTCTCCTCTTCAAGAGCCTTAATCAAGCGGTTCTCGTATTCATCAGGTACCAAGTAACCACCTTGACCATCATTCCCAATGTTCAAGGTATTATTAACGTCAAAGAAATTCTTTTGACGCACATTTTTCCAGAATGATTGGTTGTAAACAGTTGAAGCCGTACCTGTCTTCTCATCACCACCAGCATCAGTTCGTGGTTGAGAGACAATAGCTGCGCTAGTTGCTTGTGACAGTTCACGCTCAATACGTTCTTGGCGTTCCAAACGGTCAATCTCTTTTCCAAGGTCAACCACTTCTTGTTCCAACTTATCGTAGTGTTCACTATCTTCCTGTGAAATCATGCCCTTTTCATCACGACATGAATCTAAGAAGTTCTTGGCTTTATCCCAAGCCTTGGCACGTTTTTCTCGTAGTTCTAAAATTTTGTCCATAGTATAAATGTCCTCCTAGGGTTTTAATAACTGTAGTCGTTTTTCCAAGGTGCTTACTGTAACCTTGGGTTTATCTATCAACTGTTCACACTTGGCGACCACTTGATTGGTTACTGTCTGCATTGAAAATGCATAGGCATCTTGTGACTCATCATTGTTATGAGTGCCATCGAAGATAATCTGATCCGCAAAACCTAACTCAACTGCTTTCTTTGCATTGAGCCAAGTCTCTCCATCCATGAGGTTTGAGAGTTTCTGACGACTTAGAGATGTCTTAATCTCATAAGCGTTGATAATCGACTCCTTCACTTCATTTAGAAGCTGAATAGCTTTTTCCATCTCACGTTTGTCACCACTCGCAAAAGTGGCCGGATTATGAATCATCATCATAGAGACTGGACTCATGTTTACAATTGTTCCAGCCATGGCAATGACAGATGCTGCACTAGCCGCAATGCCATCAATGTTTACGGTGACTGCTCCTTTATAATCCATTAACATGTTATAAATCTGAGCCGCCGCAAAGACATCTCCACCCGGGCTATTAATCCAAAGTGTGATATCTCCTTGTTCTGAAAGCAGTTCATCTTTAAAGAGTTGAGGAGTTACCTCATCCCCAAACCAAGATTCACTGGCAATCACACCATTTAAAAAGAGGGTTCGTTCCCCCTCATTTTTGACCCAATTCCAAAATTTACGCATCTTTGATAAAACCTCCTGCGTCTTCTAACTTGGTCATGTTGCCATTGACCAAGTAAAGGTCACCACCTTCTTCTTTTGAAAGTGGGTTCATGTCCTCTAAGCGTCTAATATCATTTGTTGATAACCAACCATTTTGACGGCCTATGGCATAGCCATTCATCCGACTCTGGTAGTCCCCTCTTAACAAACCGTCCACATTGAACTTGATAAAGTAAGTCTTCTTCTCATCAGGTAAAAGCAGAGCTTTTTGAAAGGCTTGTTCAAATCGAACTACCCAAGGATCTAGCGTGTACTTCACAAACTCCAAGGACTGTTGTTCGATATTTGAAAAGGAAGATTTCTCCAAGTCACCGACCATATGAGGTGGTATCCGATAGAGTCTTGCAATTTCATTGATTTGAAACTTACGTGTCTCTAAGAACTGGGCTTCATTGGGTGGAATCCCAATAGTCTTATAGCTCATGCCTTCTTCAAGGACAGCAACCTTATGGCTATTGTTTGTGCCTTGATAGACTTGATTCCATGACTCTCTAACCTTACTGGGGTCTTTGAGAATACCGGGATGTTCCAAAACACCTCCGGGATTCGCACCGTTCGCAAAAAATGAAGCTCCATACTCTTCAGTCGCCAAGGTCATACCAACGGCATTTTTTGCCATAGCAATCGGTGAATAACCAATTAGACCATCAAAGCCAAGGCCAGGTACATGAAGCACTTCACTCTTCTTGAGAATGATATTACCCTTGTCCTTAAAGTTTGGGTTATCCTCTTCACTCCGTTGATATACATAGTAGAGTTCACCCTTATCATCTCGCTTGACGGACACCCTGTCTGGCAACAAAGGATACAAGGCTAAGACTTGTCCTCTTCCATCACGAATAATCTGGGCATAAGCATTGCCCCAAATCAAGAGGTGACTCATGAGTGTCTCACGAAAGACAAAGGAAGTCATGTCTGGATTGGGTTCATCATGAAGTAAGTAATAAAGCTGATGATTAACATCCTGTTCCTTGCCTTCATCCGTATGCTTGTAAACATGAATGGGGAGACTGGCAATCGCCTCAGCTAAAATTCGCACACAGGCATAGACTGCCGTGGTTTGAAGAGCCGTCATTTCATTGACGTTCTTCCCTGATGTGGTTCGTCCAAAGAGGTATGAAAAATCCGACCCCTCATATGAATTGGTTGGTTTGTCTCTTGCCCTCTTTAAGCCTATCAATTCTAAGATTCCCATAGAACCTCCTTCTAAAAACTCAAAATTCCTCGTTGGTCGTAAATGCTGCCGTCATCACCTTTGTGACGGATACAACGGTCTAATCCCATAATCAATGCCACAATGCCATCAATCTTATCGACCGATTTTTCTTTGTCTGGCTTGATATTGCCAGCTGGGTCTTGTCGCATAACCACGTTTTGAGCCATCCATTTTAAAACTGGATGTCCACCGTGTGTGACTCTGCCCTCCATCATGAGTTTGTAGAGTTCCTTAGATGGTGGTGACATATCCTTATACCCTTGACCAAATGGCACAACAGTTAACCCCATGCCTTCCAAGTTCTGAACCATCTGTGTAGCATTCCAACGGTCGTAGGCTATTTCTTTGATGTTGAACTTAGTCGATAATTCCTCGATAAAACGCTCAATAAAGCCATAATGCACCACATTACCTTCGGTTGTTTTGAGATAACCTTGGCGTTCCCAAACATCATAAAGAACATGGTCACGCCTACACCTCAAAGGTAGCGTTTCTTCTGGCAACCAAAAGTAGGGCAAGACAATGTAAGATTCATCTTCCGTCCGTGGTGGAAACACTAAAACAAAGGCAGTAATGTCAGATGTACTTGATAAGTCAAGTCCTGCATAGCACTCTCTTCCTAAGAGACTTGTTTCGTCAATCGGTAGATTACCTTTATCATAGACATGTTCCGCAATCCACGTTACTGTTGAACTGGTCCACATATTCAGTCGAAGCTGCTTAAAGACATTTTCTTCAGCTGGATTATCTATGGCATTTCGATAGGCTTCACGCACTCGGTCAATCTGTATGGTGTGACCCAGTGAGGGATTTGCCTTATACCAATTTTCTTCATCCTGCCAATCCTCATCGTTAGCTAAGCCATAAACGACTGGATAGAAAGTTTCATCTTTCTTTCGTCCAGATAAAATGTCTAGTGCCTTTGTATGAAGTTCATAACAGATAGAGTTTTTGTCAGTTCCTGCGGTAGTGATGATAAAGAACAGAGGTTGTTCACGCGCATCACCAGAACCTTTGGTAAGAACATCATAGAGATGACGGTTGGGTTGAGCATGGATTTCATCAAAGACAAGTCCTGATACATTAAGTCCATGCTTTGTCCCAGTCTCCGCAGATAGCACTTGGTAAAAACCTGCATTGTTGTAATTGACAATGCGTTTAGTTGCACCCATGATTTTGGAGCGTTTGTTTAGTGGGTCTGACATTCCAACCATTTGTTTGGCAACATCAAATACAATGGAGGCTTGGTTTCTATCACAGGCTGCACCGTAAACTTCAGCACTGGCTTCACCATCCGCATAAAGAAGATAAAGGGCAATCGCAGCTGCGAGTTCACTCTTACCATTTTTCTTTGGAATCTCTACATAAGCGGAGAGGAACTGTCTGTTTCCATCCTCTTTCACAATTCCAAACAAGTCACGAATAATCTGTTCCTGCCATGGTAAGAGTAAAAAGTGCTTACCTGCCCATTTCCCTTTTGTGTGTTTCAGATTTTGGATAAAGGCTACCGCCCTGTCTGCCTTCTTCTCATCGTAGTGTGAAGTTGGCAACTTAAAAGGACTTGGTTGATAGTGATAAGACATTCTATACCTCCGAGAGTAGTCGTTCCATTTCATCTTGTTCTCCATCACTACTATCAGCCTGTATTCGACTTCTTGCAGAAGGGGTTAGACCAAACTGCTCGGAGAACTTGAGCATGATTTTCATGTTAGTTTGAGCAATGGAAACTTGTGGAACCTGCTGGAGGTAGCCGTTCGGTGTTTTGATAATAGAGCCATGTTTCGTTAGGAACTCTTCTGCCTCTTTCCATCTAGCATAGGCTTGGCAGTATCCTGCAAAAGCCGTCATATCCATATCTGTCAAAAGACCCATGGACTCGAGCACCTTGCTCATGCGTTTCCATTCTTTCTTGGCATCCTCTTCTAACCACGATGGGCATCGAGGAGCTTTCTTAGTTGGTTTAGGTTCTTTATGATTGAGAGGACGCTTACCTGGGTTACCTTCAAGAACTTTTAAACCAGTTGGTTTTGGTTTACGTCCACGTTGTGCCAGGCCGCTCACCTCCTATCTTCCATTTTTCTGACACGCAAAAAGGCCTCTTGCGAGACCCTTTCGGTTTATTGTAATTGTTCAAAAGCCCATTTTACTGCATGCCCCAAATCTTGAAATGTTTCTTCAGTTTCAATGATTCTGTCAAACTTTCTTTCAAAGTTATCAAAGTCTTCTAGGCTATCTATGGTTTCATAGATATGAAGTCCAACCCCTTTGTATCCATTGAAAGCTACAATCACCCAATCTATGTAAGGGATGATACTTGAGGTTGCTCCATAGTTTGAATACATTTTTCAAGTGTTGTGGATGTTGTCACTTTTTGCTCTCCTCTTCTTTTGTTGTGAACATATTACCTCTAAAGGAGATTAATAGCCAGTTATAAGCGCAAGAAATGAGTTGTTTTTTCAATAAATTTAATCATTGATTTTAACTATCTTATCTAAATCATAGACGACACTCAATCCGCTACCATTATCCCAATGAACTAACACTGAGGCTAAGTCATCATGACTATAGACAGTTCCTAGGGTTCCAATTGGTGGTGGAAATCGGTCATCCATTTCAAGAAGTTTTACTCGACAACCTACAGGGTATAAACGTTCTACTCTTTCTTTAGCAACTGAGTTCATAAAGAACCTTCCTTCCTTTTGGTATTCGTATATTACCATTACGTGTGAAAACTATCCAGTTATTAGCTATAATTTTTATAATAATTGTCTTAATTATCACTTCAATAAAACCTACTCCGTTAAATCTGAGTAACGGTATTCTTTCCCATCTCGCACAACTTTGATTGATTGGATTAGTTTCACATTCGTCTTTTCTGTTGCTTTCATGTAGCGTTTAACAATAACATCCACAAACTTTTCATCCAATTCGATACCATAACAAATCCGACCTGTTTCTTCACAAGCCATTAGTGTTGACCCACTTCCAAGGAAAGGATCAAGGACTAATGTTCCACGCATAGATGAGTTTTGAATGGGATAAGCCATCAATTGGACTGGTTTCATGGTTGGATGGTCTTTACTTGACTTAGGACGGTCATACTCCCAGATGGTTGTTTGTTTACGGTCACTGAACCACTGGTGTTTCCCTTTGTTCTTCCAACCAAATAAACATGGTTCGTGTTGCCACTGATAGGGGCTACGACCAAGAACAAGTGAGTTCTTTTTCCAGATGCAGCATCCACTCAAGTAAAAGCCTGCATCCTTAAACGCCTTACGGAAGTTATACCCTTCCGTATCAGCATGAAAAACATAGATAGAGGCATCAGACTCCATGTATTGTTCAACATTGATAAACATAGCAAACAAGAACTTATAAAAGTCAGAATCACTCATGTTGTCGTTCTTGATTTTACCTGCTGTCTCTTCCACATTGACGTTATATGGCGG
>ERZ773212.341-NODE-341-length-23770-cov-7.395404_pt1 | contig 23770 bp, 25 predicted proteins | sample MGYA00581005_ERZ773212 | MGnify/ENA primary metagenome ERZ773212 (study PRJEB29015, sample SAMEA2738154) | human oral metagenome | biome: human oral; feature: human-associated habitat; material: saliva | place: China | collected 2196 ... | reverse complement strand
ACAGCTACGGCGACCGCGCCGCACTTGCGGTCAACGGAGAGCTCTCGACGTGGAACGCCATCACAAAGCTGGGACTCTTTAACTTTGCCTCGATGGCGGTCAACTTCTCGCAGTTCATCAACGTAGGCGCGGCACTGAACGACTACGGCTATGCGGCAAAGGGCCTGCTGCGTGCGCTGCATCCGTCGGCGCTGGACGAGAAGATCATTGAGGCATCAGGGCTTCTTGAAGACATCAATCTCGCAGCAGATAACGGCGGTTACTCACAGCGGCGTGGAGGACGCGCAGGGACTGTGTACCAGAAAGCCAAGCAGTTTGGCGAGTGGACGCTCACACCGTTCCAAAAGGCAGATATGCTCATGCGCAAGGCCGCTGTGCTTGGTGCATACTATCAAGGGGTGGAAAAGAAGGGGATGGAGAAAGCCCCCGGCGACGAGCTTTCGGCAAAAGCAATCGCCTATGCGCAGCAGATTAACGACGACGCGAACTTTGACTACTCGGCAGCAAACGCACCGGGGATGCTTCGCGCCGGCTCTGTTATCACGCAGCAGCTCTTCCAGTTCCAGAAGTATCCCATCATGCAGTTTGAGTTCATGTATAACATCCTGAAGAGCGGAACACGCGGGCAGAAAGTACGCATGCTTGTCCCGTATGTCCTCTTCTGTGGGATTGGCGGGAGCATCCCATTCGGCGAGCTCTTCAATCAGCTCTTCTCGTTCCTCTTTGGCATTGCGACGGGGGACGATGAGGATATTGCCCGTGACATCAAGGCGGAGATTCTGCGCTGGGCAGGAAAAGACCCCGTGAAGAAGTCCGTCGCAGAGACGGCACTTTACGGCGTGCTTGCCCCGACGTTCGGGCTCGACATCTCAGGGCGCATCGGTATGAGTAATGCGTTCTCTGGCGAGTTCTACGGGCAGAAGCCTGATAGTGTCTCAGGCGTTGTTGCTCAGCAGCTGGGAGGCCCGATGGCAGCGACGGCAATCAATATGCTGCATCAGGCGCATGAAGGCAATCCGATTGAGGCACTCAAAGCCGTGTCACCCGCACTTGGCAACATGGCACAGGCGTATGTTGGAGTGTCCCGCACAACGCATCACCGCGTAAATACACGCTATGATAGTGCCTATGACAAGATTGCGCATGCGCTCGGATTCCGCAGCGTGGAGGAGAGCACGAATGCCTTTGTCACGAACTATGATTATGAGATGCGCACGAAGGACAAGCACACAAAACAGGATGCGATACAGTCCTATATCGACGACCCGTCCGATGCGAACCGCCGTACACTGAACGCGCTCGGCATCACCGATAGACAGGTAAAGGAGGCAAAGATTCAGCAGGAGCGCACGGCGAAGGAGCGCGCAAAGAACGGTCGCCCGAATACCAATGGGAAAAACAGATCGTCGCAGCACAAGAAGGAGGTGAAGCGAGAGACACTGCTTAGTGCAACTGATGATGAGGAATGAGCATGACAGCCGCTGTGGGAAAGCGGCTGTTTTTTATAGGATAAGGAGAGATCGGGCAGATATGGGAAAGATAGAAAAGGGGAGGCGTGCGCCTAAGAACGTGTGCCCTTTCCATGCAGGAAAGGAGTAGTATGAAGTGGAGGTTTTTATGTTACACGTACTTCAAAAATTGCAAGATGCATGGGGTGTCAAACTGTCTGTTACCTGCGCTCTGTCTATTGCGTACGAGGAGCACGCACAGATTTTCGGTGCATTCTGTATCCTCGTATTTGCTGACCTCTTCACGAAGTGGCTGTTTCTCTCACGCAAGCGTCTGATTGAACAGGGAATTGCAACGCCGACGATTTTTGCGGCTGCGTATGGGATTCGTGGGGCGATACGGGATGGCTATATCACAAGCAAGGACATGTTAAAAGGGTTCGTGCGTAAAATCCTGACCTATATCGGGATTGTCATCTCAGCGGTGGTACTTGACTTTATGTTGGTACACGCACATGCACCTGCATTCGCTGCAACGCTTGTGATTGGTTATCTCGCGGTAACGGAGTTTATTTCCATACTAGAAAACATGCGCTCTTCGGGGGTAGAGGAGGCCGGAGAAATCGCCGACCTCGCCCGCCGCAAGGGCGGTATCACAAAGAAGAATGAAGGGGGACAATAAGATGGAGAGGGTTACACTTGTTGATACAGGCCTAGACATTGATGCAGACGAGCTCAGAGCACGCGACACGACCGATCAGATCGTCGTGCATCATACCGGGAACCCCACGGACGACGACCTCTCGGCGGCGGAGATTGACGCGTCGCATAAGACGCGCGGGTGGACGTGCATCGGGTATCACTATGTTATCCGCAAGGACGGCACAGTGGAGCTCGGCCGTCCCGATTGGGCAGTAGGAGCACACGCGTATGGCAATAACAGTCATACGATAGGCGTGCATGTCTGCGGGAACTTTGAGGAGGCAGAGCCGACGGATAAGCAGATCGAGAGCCTTGCTATGCTGCTTGCGAATCTGTGTGCGGACTATAGCCTGCCGATTGATCGCTATACCATCGTCGGACATCGTGAGCTGATGCCGACAGCGTGTCCCGGCGCGAACCTCTTTGCGCAGATGGATACCATCGTCGGCAAGGCGAATTTTTACGCCAATCAGTGAGGAGGGGTGTATAATGCTTGAACGGGTGAAAGATACCATTACAACGCACAAAACGACCTGCGTAGTAATCCTAGCTGTCCTGCTCGTTGCCGTTGCTTATGCCGTCGGACGCTACGCAGGGCACGAGGCGGCGGCGGAGAAACCTGCTGTCATGACGCAGGAGCAGACGCAGGATGCGCGGGAACTACGAGACCGCCTAGACATATCCACCGCGAACGCCAACGCGCTGGAGAAGCGCATCACGGCGATACAGGCGGGACAGCGTGCTCCCAGCACAACATACTACGTCACCGCCCCGACGGTGGAGCGAGCGGCAACGGTGGTGGAAAGGCAGATCAGGGAGGACAGCCCGACACTGCCTATGGCGGCGCGGGAAAAGACAGACCGCACCGTGGTCACGCCGATCACGCAAGATAAGGACGGCAAAGACCTGCCCACCGATCAGCAGAAAGTTGACGTGTATAAGATCAACCTGCGCAAAGATCACCGCATCAAGGCGGGCGCAACGATGATTGACGGCAAAGCTCTGATGACCGTTGGCTACGAGCAAGGGCGATTTGAAGCCCTTGCGCATTTCGACGGCGGCAAGTACAAGGGCGCGACGGTGATGTATAACATCGCCGAGTGGTAATAGACAGCCTCGGGGGAGACCTCGGGGCTTATTTTTGTGCGATAAAATAGTTACGTAAAAAATATAAAAATGTTACGTAAAAAACTTGACAATCATGCGTATACATAATATGATGTAGTCAAGATAAAGATCAGGCGGGGCAACGACCCAAGAAGAAATGGAGGAAATCAAAATGATGGAAGTTATGGATAATGAATGGGCAAAGAGAATTATTGGAGACGGGAGTGTTTGGGAAGTTGATGGCAAAGAATATTATGTAGGCTGTGATGAGGAGTACACAAACAAGGGCTACTACTCCTACTTCGACGCATTGGAGTTAGGCGTCGAGATGGACGATGACGAAGACATTATGTGGAAATACGGCGTATATATGGTATTTCCAAAAATTGAAGAGGATTCTGAGTACTACAATCCAGAGCCAGAAGAATGGGACGCTGAATACGATGAACACAGACCGGAGGTGTGGACGAAACAAGACTTACATTATCATGTCGACGTATAAGAGCCGAAACGCCCTTCCGGGCGTCTGCCGGGAATAGCCGCCCGGTACTGATGATGGCAGGCTATCAGGGTAAGAACCCCAAAGGAGGAACAAAAATGGCGAATAAAACAATATCCATGGGAGGGGCAATCGAAGCCCTATCAGACAAAATGAAGCAGGAGGGCGGAAACTTCTCCGCACGTCTCGATGAGATCGTCGAGCGGTATCAAATGATTCTCGACCTCGAAGAACTGCCGGAGTTTTCGGAGGATGAGATGGAAATCCTCAATGAGGTGATTTGGGGCAATATAGTAGGCCGTCGCAAAGTGCGCGGGCTCCATCTCGATGTGTTGGATGCGGCGACGGGGACGCAAACGGCGCGCGATGCTCTGAGCGCGAAGGTTGCCGAGATGACAGCGGGGCAGCGACTCAAGCTCATTGAGTCGATCGGAAAGTGAAAAAAGGAGTGTCGACAAAAGCGCCCCGTACCTGCCGAGAGTGTGGGGTTGTTTTTGACGGCGGTCCGCGTGCGTGGTACTGCCCTGATTGCAGAGAAGTGCGACAGAGATTATATAAGGCAAGAGCTAAAGAAAACCGAAAGAGGGGGAAGAGCATAACCCTTGGAGAAAGTATAGGGAAATGCGAAGTATGTGGGAAGGAGTTTGTCTATGCGGCGGCGCGGCAGAGATATTGCCCATACTGCGCAAAAGAGGCGTGGAAAGCATCCGATCGTCGGAAGGGGCTGGAGTGGTATCACAAGCACATGGATTTAGGCAAGCGGAGGGAGCGGCGGAAAGAGCGTTATGTAAAGAAACCTCCTACAAGCTGCCCAGTGTGCGGGAGCAAACTAGAACGATCTCAAAAAAGCTATTGCTCAGATCGTTGCGCCCGCATCGCGCAGTCCTATCAATCCGCGCGGTGCTATTATCTGCAAGGCAAGCGAAAATCACTGCCTACATGGGAGGATTGGGTTAAACAAGAAGACAGCAGGTTATCTCGTGGGTGTAAAGTGTGCGGCAAAAAGATAGGGAACATGAGGCACAGTTACTGCTCACCCGAATGCAGCAAGATTGGCAAGTCGTACAGTACGGCACTGTCTCATTACCTCGCGGGAACGCGAAGTGAGCCTCCATCGTGGGAGGAGTGGATAAAGTTGCATAAGAAGTAGAGGGACGGTACACGCCGCCCCTCTGTTTTTGTTGAAAATTTTGACGAGAGCTATTCTGTTGTTGTAGAATGTCTGTAGCGTTGCTTAGGACAATAAAACAGTGTGGAAACTATACCCGTACAGTTATCTACACGGTTGCCCCTGCGGATTTTTTGGCGACAAAGATCATACCTGTGAATGTTCTGCGGGGGAGATCAAACGTTATACACGCAAGCTGTCGGGACCGTTATTAGACCGTATTGATCTTCATATTCGTGTATCGCGTGTGGATTATGCGGATTTGCATGCGACGCAGCGGGCCGAGTCATCTGCAGCGATACGTGCTCGCGTAGTGCGGGCACGTACGATCGAGCGGGAGCGCCTAGAACGTCACGGGCTCTTTTGTAATGCACAGATGAATCACAGCATGATAAAGAAGTACTGTACGATGGAGAAGGATGCAGAGCATCTGCTGGAAGCAGCATTTCACCGTATTCAGCTGTCGGCACGTTCGCATGACCGTATCATTAAGGTGGCGAGGACGATTGCCGATCTTGATGGAAAACCGATCATCGGAGCATCTCATATTGCTGAGGCGATACAGCTGCGCAGTGATGTTGGACCGAGCATCGAGTGACTTCTTGACACGAAGAAATAATAGGAGTTTGCGCCCATGAAGTATGTAAAGATGGAAATATTTATTCCGCGAACACATCTTCCTGCACTCCAAAAGGCACTGCAGGTGGTGGATGCCGGACATATCGGGAACTATGACTCCTGCCTTGCCTATAGTCCTGTGATGGGGACATGGCGAACTCTTGCAGGAGCAGATCCTTATGAGGGAGAAGTGGGCGAGATTACCGAGGCGGAGGAACTAAAGGTCGAGGTACGCGTTGAAGAACGGCGAATTGGTGAGACGATGCGTGCGATTCGGAAGATCCATCCATATGAGACGCCGGTTATCTTTGTTTTGCCGCTGCTTGACGGTACTGCGTTTGATGAGTAATTTGGATACAACTTCTTTGCAGACTGTGTTATAATGATTTCGATATATACATAACGGCAAAGCGGGGGAGGACATTGTTTGGCTGAAAAGATTCGATCAGAGCTCCTTTCCTTTCTTGTACCTGATGCCGCTCCGCTGCGTGTACTTGTCGTTGAGAGCCTGGAATATCTGCCGCAGCTGCGGGATATGTTTCCTAAGGCAGAGCTTCATGCACTTGCCGCTGAATGCGATCCGGCAGACATTCCCACAGGTGTTCATTGGCAGGAACTGGATTACGTCACAACTCCTCTGCCGTATGAACGAAAATATTTTGACTATATTATCTCCGATCTTGCGTTGGAGAATGTGGATAATCCGCAGGATATCGCGGCAGGGTTTTCCCTGTTCCTAAAAGATACAGGTGCGCTCCTGACGAGTTTTCGCAATATACGTCATTGGTCTGTCCTGCAAAATTTGATGGACGGGCACTATTATTCCATTGTTTCGCGTCTTTATGCGCGTGCAGAGTTTGAGAAACTGCTGTATGCTTCCTTCTATAAGAGTGTGCGCTGTCAGGCCCAGCAAAGGAAGGCGCCGCCCGGTATGATCGACCGGCTCGTAACAGCCGGATTCGAGAATCATGACGACGATCTGGAGGCAGAGTTCTACATGATCCGTGCAGATCGGTCGATGCCGGAGCTCTCCCTGATCAAGTCGATGTATACATCCGAACAACGTAGGCATATCGTACGTCTCCTTCATCGCATTGAGTATGATGTTGTACGAGTAGAGTCTACGCGCTCGCTGTGGGATGAAGTAACACGGCTGCATATTTTTCCTGCCTATCTTGCGGCATTGATTCATGAGACGGTGGTGCACACCGAGCGATTCTATCGTGCCCTTTTTGCATGCTCACAAGGGCATGATGTATATATCCAGCAACTGCTGCATGAGAGTGCGGCAGAGAGTATCGACCCTGTTCAGCAGGAGCTGTATCTGAGTTTGCAGAGAGAATGTACGCATGAAGAGTAAGCCGATCATGTGCGTGGATGAACATAAAATAGCCTTTATCACCTGTGTCAATGATGAAGATATGTACCGAGAGTGCCTTCTCTATCTCAAGGCACTCTCCGTTCCCGCAGGGATAACTGTCGAGTATATCCCTGTGCGCGGTGCACAATCCATGTGCGCAGGGTACAACGAGGGTGCGTGTGCAACCAATGCGCGCTATATGGTGTATCTGCACCAGGATGTCCTTGTGGTCAATAAGAATGTGATTGCCGATCTGCTCTCTATTTTTCGTGATGAGACGATCGGACTGGTCGGTGTAATCGGATGCCGAAGCCTGCCGCAGTCAGGTGTTTGGTGGGATGGACTTCGCACCTATGGGCGTGTTCTTCATCACTGTGAAACAGAGAGCGTCATTGACTCACGTTGTATGGAGCCAGATGGACCATACATTGACGTTGAGGCGGCAGACGGACTCTTTCTGGCGATACAGTATGGCATTCGTTGGCGGGAGGATCTCTTCACGGGCTGGCATTTCTATGATACATCGATGTGCATGGAGATGCGGCGTCACGAGTTCAGGTGTGTTGTCCCAAATCAGGAGGAAGATTTTTGGTGCATCCACTGTCCGCAGGAAAAGCCGCTTGCACCGGAATATAAGCACGATCAGAAAATCTTTTTACAGGAGTACGGGAAAGAACTGCGGCCAGAGATCTGAGTCAAAGGGAAAAAGGGGGATGAAGATGCAGGAACAGGTGCCGCTGGAGGAACATGCTGCCGAGGAGAAGCTGAACTGGCTGCGTCTTGCAACAAAATTTTCCTCCGATGGCGATCTAAAAGGGATGCGTGCGTGCGCAGAGGAGGTCGAGCGTCTGAAAGCTGGCGACGTCGATGCTGCCGCTGTAAATGCTGAGGTGGCGCTCTACAGCGGCCGTACAGACGAGGCGGAGACACTTGCTGATCAGGTTCTTAGCGTTCAGCCGCGTCATCCTCGTGCCCGTATGGTGAAAGCAGGACTTGCCGCACTCGATTTTCGCCTAGATGATGAGATTGCTCTTTTAGCAGATCTTATTGAAGAATTGTCCTATAAGGAGAAACTGCTTGGTGCAGAGGATCTATCCTACACGATCTATCATCAGATCCTAAGACGTGCCCGCGGCTGGCTTGCCGATGCCCTCTATCTCGTCGGCGAAGCAAAAGGAGCGGCGCATGAATTACTCATGTCGAGCCGTCTCGCTGATGATGATTCCGTTGCAGCGGAGCTTTACAGCAAGTATCTCTTCATGCGAAACTATCGTCAACTCGGAGCGCAAGAGGGGCGACAGAAGGCAGAGCACTACGAAGAGCTACTCCATGTGACACCATATACACATGCACATATTGCGCGATCATCTCAGCGAAAGCTGCGCATCGGCTATATATCTCCAGACTTTCGGGAGCATGCTGTTTCCTATTTTATCCCGCCATTGCTCCGTCATTTTGACGGCGAACATTTCATGGTATTCTGTTATGCGCTCGGCAGGAGTGATGCAGTGACCGAGCGATTCCGCACGCGTCGTGTGACGTGGCGCGACTTGCGCGGGCGTCCGCCACGGACAGCAGCACGGCTCATTGCAGAGGATAAAATTGATATTCTGGTCGATCTGTCGGGACACTCACAGGACAATGCACTTCCGATTATGGCGTACCGCCCGGCACCGGTTCAGGTGTCTGGGATCGGTTACACCAATACGACGGGACTTCATACGGTAGACTATTTTCTCTCCGACGAAGTATGCATCCCAAAAGGGGATACGCTTGCAGAGAAGGGCTTTACCGAGCAGATTCTCCGTCTGCCGCATTCCCATCTCTGCTATATGCCGGACGTAATTCGTGCGATGCCCGAGGCAGGATATGAGGCTCCGGTGCGTAAAAATGGATATGTTACATTTGGCAGTTTTAATAATTTTGCCAAAGTGACGGATGAGATGCTGCTCTTATGGCGCGGCATCTTGGAGACCGTCAAAAATTCACGACTCATCATCAAGGGGAAGATTGCAAGCATTGATGCGGGGCTGCAGTTTGCCAAAAAACGACTTGCTTTACTAAACTTCGATCTTGACCGCATCGAATTTCGTCCTTTCAGTCCCGATTATTTGGAGCAGTACCGTGATATCGATATTGCACTGGATACAGCCCCTTATAATGGCGGATTGACGACGTGTGAGGCGCTTTATATGGGCGTCCCTGTGATTTCCATGCGTGGACGTACGCATGGTGCCCGCTTTGGTGCGTCCATACTGACCAATGCGGGCGTACGTGAGTTGATTGCAGAGAACGACATCAACTATGTTCGTCGTGCCGTTCAGCTCGCGGAGTCACCCAAGCTGATCGCGGGCTACCATGCAGGGCTGCGTGCGAATATGAAGCAAGCTCCACTCATGAATGCGCAGGAATATATGCATAGGTTGGAAACGGCCTATCGAGAGATATGGGATACATTTCTGCATGCCCGTATCCGTAATGGCAGTGAACAGACCTAAGGAGGGAAAGACATCAATGGCCTTTGCGCATCTGCACGTACATACAGAGTATAGTCTGCTGGATGGTGCGAGCCGCATCAAAGATCTTGTGCGACGAACCAAAGAGCTCGGCATGGATGCAGTTGCCATGACCGATCACGGTGTTATGTACGGCGCAGTCTCCTTCTATAAAGAGGCAAAGGCTCAGGGGATTCATCCGATCATTGGATGTGAGGTCTATCTCGCTCCACGTCAGCGGCAGGAACGTGCAGAGGTGAATGGGACACGATATTATCATTTGATTCTGCTTGCCGAAAATGAGTGCGGTTACCGTAATCTGGTCCAGCTAATATCCCTCGCCAACATCGAGGGATATTATTATAAGCCCCGTATTGACAAGGAGCTGCTCCATCGCTTTCATGACGGGCTGATCGCCCTGTCCGCCTGTGTGGTGGGCGAGATACCACAGGCCATTCTGCGTGGAGATATGGAACTTGCTGATCAGCTTGTACGCGAGTATCGGGATATCTTTGGCAAGGATAATTTTTTCTTGGAGGTTCAGAATCATGGACTCCCGGAGGAAATGACCGTCAATCGTGCACTCCGGGATCTTGCAAAAAAATATGATATCGGGCTAACTGCAACCAATGATGTGCACTATGTCCATGCAGAAGACAGTGAATTTCATGATATTCTTCTTTGCGTGCAGACGGGGCGCACACTCAACGATCCCGATCGAATGCGTTTTTCGGGTCCTGACTATTATCTGAAATCCGAGGAAGAGATGTCCGATCTCTTCACCGACTATCCAGGTGCGATAGAGAATACGGAAAAAATCGCGGCGCGTTGTCAGGTGGACTTTACCTTCGGGGAACTGCAGCTGCCGTACTATCCGCTCCCCGATGGATATACAACAGATGATGCCTATCTCCGCGCACTTTGCCTAGAGCGTCTGCCTGCACGGTATCCTACGGCAGGGGACGAGGTGCATCAACGTCTGGACTACGAACTCGGTGTCATTCATAAGATGGGATACGCCAGTTACTTTCTCATTGTGTGGGACTTCATCAACTATGCGCGCGGGCATGGCGTCGCGGTAGGGCCGGGACGTGGCTCTGCAGCAGGAAGTATTGTCGCCTACTTACTTGGCATTACGAATATTGATCCCTTACAGTATGCACTTCTTTTTGAGCGGTTTCTTAACCCAGAACGCGTGTCGATGCCAGATATTGATATCGACTTCGACGATATCAATCGTGGTCGCGTTATTTCGTATGTCAAAGAACGCTATGGAGAGGATCATGTCGCTCAAATTGCTACCTTTGGAACAATGGGAGCAAAAGGTGCAATTCGCGATGTTGCTCGTGTGCTGGAAATGCCGTTTGGCGAAGTGTCAACCATTACTAAACTCGTCCCCGCCGAGCTGAATATCACGCTAGACCGCGCGCTTGAGGAGTCTGCCGACTTTCGCAAGCGGTATGAGGAGGATGAAGAGGCGCATCGCGTCATTGATCTCGCACGTAAGATCGAGGGGTTGCCGCGCAACACCTCGATTCACGCTGCCGGCGTTGTGATTGCAAAGTCGCCGTTGACGAGTCAAGTGCCCGTGTGGGTCTCTGACGGTACGCTGGTCACAGAATATGACAAGGATGACGTGGAGGCACTAGGCCTTCTCAAAATGGATTTTCTGGGACTGCGCACACTCACCATCATCGACGATGCCGTGAAGAATATACGACAGTCGCACGGTATTGAGCTGGATGTGGACAAGATCCCTCTCGTTGATGAGAAGACATCACAAATGCTATGCGCTGGAGATACAGGTGCTGTCTTTCAGATGGAATCAGCAGGCATGACAAATCTCGTCAAGGATCTTCAGCCCAAAGGGTTTGTCGACCTCATTCCGACGGTTGCCCTCTATCGTCCAGGGCCTCTGGGGAGTGGTATGGTGACCGATTTTATCGATGGCCTGCATGGAAAAAAAGAGGTCGTTTATCTGCATCCGCTTCTCGAGCCGATTCTCAAGGAGACATTTGGCGTCGTCCTCTACCAGGAGCAGGTCATGCAGATCGTCCAGGTTCTGGCGGGCTTTACCCTTGGACAGGCGGATCTCCTACGACGTGCCATGGGGAAAAAGAAACATGAGCTTTTGATGGCGCAGAAGGAGATTTTCCTCCAGGGATGCGAAAAAAATGGAATAGAAACGGCACTCGCCAATCATATCTTCGATCTCCTGACACATTTTGCTGATTATGGATTTAACAAATCCCACAGTGCTGCGTATGGTCTCTTGGCATGGCAGACGGCGTATCTCAAGGCACACTATCCTGTGGAGTTCATGGCAGGGGTATTGACGAGCATCATGGATAAAACGGATAAAATTCCCGTCTATATTCAGCTATGCCGTCAGATGAACATCAAAATTCTGCCGCCGGACATCAATGCAAGCACAGCGGGATTCAGTATTGAAAGCGGTGCCATACGATTCGGACTCGCGGCAGTGCGCAACGTTGGAGAGACAGCGATCGAAAGCATGGAACAGGTACGCTCCGCAAATGGGAATTTTCGTTCGTTGATAGATTTTTGTGCACGCGTTGATGTACGCATTTTGAATAAGCGTGCGATAGAGAGCCTGATTAAATGCGGTGCCTTTGACAGCCTTGGCACCGAACGGAATCAATTGCTCTCTTCTCTGGACTCTGCGATGCAGGATGCTGCGCGAACCCAGCGGGATCGTATCAGCGGACAGATGGGGCTGTTTGGGCAGGATACGATGGAGTCCATTCATCAAGTTCAGAATGCTGTAGAAGTCCCCCCAAGTACGCCGCGCGAACGTCTGATGTGGGAGAAAGAGGCTACGGGATTCTACATCACCGGACATCCGCTCGATGACTACCGTGATACCCTTTCCTGTCTCCTGTCAATTTCAGATATTTTAACGGGACTGTGTAAAGATCGTCAATTTGTTCGTATCGGAGGCATATTGACCAATACGAAACGCTACACGACAAAAAAAGGCGATACGATGCTTTTTGCTGAGATGGAGGATTACAGCGGACATATCGAGCTCACAGTATTTCCGCGCGTGTTCTACGCTCATGTGTCCGATCTTGAGCCAGATTGTGTTCTCGTGGTGCAGGGGCATGTTGACATGTCGGGAGAGGACCCGAAAGTGCTGGCGGATGAGCTCTGGCCGATGCACGAATACAGCACATCGTTCTATCTTGTTCCGCCGCCTGATGCGGATCGGCGTGTCCTATGGACAAGGATGAAAGAATTGTTTACGAAGTATGCAGGCACGCATCCCGTCTATGTAAAGAGCGATGGAAGCTGGCGCCAGCTGGCGCCCTCGTATTGGATCGACGGGTCGCGCGAAATCCGTGAAGAACTCATTACATTGATGGGGGCACAGGCCGTGAGAGTGCGGTAGAGACAGTATGGAAGAACGATTGCAGAAAATTCTCAGCCATGCCGGGATAGCTTCCCGTCGTGCGGCAGAGTCGTTGATACGAGATGGCCGCGTTACGGTGGACGGCGTGCCCGTCACGATGCTTGGCAGCAAGTATGATCCATCGTTCCATGAGATCGCCGTCGATGGTACACCTGTTCAGGGGAGTGAGGAGAAGCTGTATATTCTTCTCCATAAACCACGCGGCTGTCTCTCGACGGCACACGATGATCGGGGACGCAGAACAGTACTGGATCTCCTGCCGCATTTTCCTGTACGTCTCTATCCTGTCGGGCGACTCGATGCGGATACCGAGGGACTTCTGATTATTACAAACGATGGTGCTATGACACAGGGGCTCCTTCATCCACGCTTTGAGATCGACAAGGTATACCATGCGGAGGTAACAGGAACCGTCACCGAGGACAAGCTCTCGAATCTTCGACAGGGGATTCTTCTGGATGATGGGAAAACAGCTCCTGCGCAGCTAAGCATTCTGCGCCGGGAGGGAGGACGCACGCTCGTCGAGACGATTATTCATGAGGGGCGAAACCGACAGGTGCGGCGCATGTTTGCCGCCGTCGGCTGCCGTGTGCAAAGACTCCGACGCGTCCGCTTTGCTATGCTGACGCTGGATGGGCTGCCCTGCGGAGCATTTCGTCATCTGACTCTGGATGAGATACATGAACTGCAAAAAATAGCGGGAGGGATACATAGTGAGGAAGGTTCTCGTCGTAGGCGCAGGACCAGCGGGGATGATGGCGGCGGCAGCGGCGGCGGAAAACGGTGGGAACGTAACGCTGCTCGAAAAGATGCCGCGCGTCGGCCGCAAGATGATGATCACGGGAAAAGGCCGCTGCAACGTGACAAGCGCAGATGATGTCTCGGAAATTATCAAAAATGTGGTAGGGAATGGACGATTCCTCAACAGCTGCATTCGTGCTTTTGATAATTCCGATGTTATCAACTTCTTTGAGAAACTGGGGGTGCCGCTCAAAACGGAACGCGGCAATCGCGTTTTCCCGCAGAGTGATCACGCCGTCGATGTCGTCGATGCGATGCTGCATCATCTGCGTGACTGCGGTGCAGAGGTTCGTACAAATACAGCAGTGCGCAAACTCATCCTTGAAGATGGTTCTGTGCACGGCGTCTGTCTCTCGGATGGCTCATGTCTTGCGGCAGACGCCGTGATTCTTGCCACGGGTGGTGCATCCTATCCTGCGACGGGATCCACAGGAGATGGTTATGCGCTCGCACGTGCAGCAGGCCACACGGTTACACCAATCTTTCCCGCACTTGTCCCGCTTGTAACACGGGAGGCATGGGTGAAGGATGTGCAGGGCCTTTCCCTGCGCAATGTGCGTGCGTCGCTCTGCCATAACGGCAAAAAGGAGCAGCATTTCTTTGGCGAAATGCTTTTCACTCATTTTGGTGTCACGGGACCGATTATCCTCCAGCTGAGCCGCCGTGCGTCTGAACTGCTTACAGAGGGCGTACAGGAACTGTCGCTTCATCTGAACCTGAAACCTGCGCTGCCCCATGAGAAATTACGTGACCGACTGGATCGGGATTTTGCAAAATATGAACAGAAGCACCTTTGCAATGGGATGATGGATCTCTTGCCAAAGCGTCTGATTAATATCGTACTGAGCGCAGCGCAGCTTTCTCCCGACAGCATCGTTGGCCATATATCTTCGAAGCAGCGTGAATGTCTCGTTCGAACACTGCAGGCACTTCCGCTGACCATCGTGGGGACGCGTCCTCTTTCCGAGGCGATCGTGACCGCAGGGGGCGTTGCAACACGTGAGATCGACCCGCGCACCATGGCATCAAAGCTGGTGCATGGACTTTATTTTGCCGGAGAATTGGTTGATGTGGATGCGTATACGGGTGGATATAATCTTCAGGCAGCATTTTCGATGGGACATGCTGCCGGAACTCACAGTGTATTGATGGAAGGTGGTTAAATAATGGCTGATGTCAATACAGTCACTGCCGCAGCACACGGATGGCAGGGGACGATTGATATTCCGGGGGATAAGTCGATCTCGCATCGAAGCGTGATGTTTGCAGGACTCGGGAATACGCCGGTGCACATCAAAAATTTTCTCCATGCGGCGGATTGTCTCTCGACCGTCGGCGTGATGCGGGCACTCGGCGTCAATGTCGAGTTTCTGAACGAAAAGGAACTCATTGTTACGGGCAGGGGACTGCATGGCCTCTCTGAGCCATTGACCGTGCTCGATGCAGGCAACTCGGGGACGACGCTGCGCCTGATGATGGGCCTCCTTTCCCCGCAGCCCTTTCTTTCCGTGTTCAGCGGCGATGCTTCGTTGACGCGCCGCCCGATGGGCCGTGTACTCCGCCCGCTCTCAACGATGGGCGCACGAATTTATGGACGGAACGAGAACAATAACCTCCCGCTTACCATTGTTCCGGCAGAGAAGAAGATGCACGGCATCCACTATGACAGCCCTGTTGCGAGTGCACAGGTAAAGTCCGCCATTCTGCTTGCGGGACTTTATGCGGATGCTCCGACCACTGTCACGGAGCCGTACATCTCACGCGACCATACCGAGCAGATGCTCACGGGGTTCGGTGTCCATCTTGAGCGCAGTGGAACGAGCGTTACCGTCTTTCCCGTGGAGGAGGACAGCTTCCATGCGCCGAGCGAGATCACGGTGCCGGGGGACATCAGTTCGGCGGCGTACTTCCTTGTCGCTGGGACGATCATCGCAGACAGTCATCTGCGCTTGAATAACGTCGGAATCAACCCCACACGTACGGGGATACTGGATGTGCTGAGAGATATGGGGGCGCATATCTCCGTGCACAATGAGCGTGAGAGCGGTGGGGAACGCGTTGCTGATCTCCTTGTTGAGGCAGCGCCACTGCACGGCGTTTCTTTTGGCGCAGAGATTATGCCGCGGCTGATCGATGAGATTCCTGTACTCGCCGTCGCTGCACTATTTGCCGAGGGCGATACAATCATTACAGGAGCGGGTGAACTCCGCGTCAAGGAGACCGACCGCCTCCATGCCATCGCGACGGAGCTGCAGAAGTTATCTCCCGGAAGCATCGAGGAGCGTGAGGACGGCCTCGTGATTCACGGAAAATCCGAGATACGACGGGCGCAGGTCAAGAGCTATGACGATCATCGCATGGCAATGTCGCTCGCTGTGCTTGGTGCAGCAGGGGAGGGAGTTCTCATTGAGAACTCCGAAAGCGTGAATATTTCCTATCCGACATTTTTTTCCGAGATCGATCGGCTGTGAATGAGGAGGATTTCGTATGAAACGTGTTATAGCAATTGATGGACCGGCAGGCGCCGGGAAAAGCACCGTTGCCAAAATTGTGGCAGAAAAGCTCGGCTATACCTACATTGACACGGGCGCGATGTATCGCGGTGTGGCATGGAAAACACTGCAGCAATCGAAGGAAGCGACCGATGCGGACATCCTGCAGGCTGTCCATGACATTGATGTACGGCTCGCCTGCACAGAGAGCGGGACACGCGTCACCGTCGATGGAACGGATGTGACGCATGAGATCCGAACGCCTGAGGTCACACACATCGTCTCGCGCGTCGCTGCCCTCGGCCCGGTACGGGAAAAGATGGTCGAGCTCCAACGTGCGATGGCAGCAGATGGTGCCGTCGTGATGGATGGGCGTGATATTGGGACGAACGTGCTCCCCCATGCTGATGTGAAGGTATTTCTCACGGCATCTGTGGAGGAGCGGGCACGCCGCCGTTATGATGAGATGAAGGAAAAGGGCTATGCAGTGGATTTTGACGAGCTGAAACAGGAGATCGCCGCACGTGACAAACAGGACAGTGAGCGTGTCATCTCGCCGCTGCGTCAGGCAGATGATGCCGTTTTGCTTGACTCGACAACACTCTCCATCGACGAAGTTGCCGCGCGGATTATGGAACTCGCAGAATAGGCAGGCGCATATATGTTTTATGGATTTTTGCAGCATCTCTTTCGGCTGATTTTCTACATTATCTTTCGCACGCGTGTCTATGGCCGCGAGAACATCCCAGCAGAGGGAGCCGTGATTCTCGCCGCCAACCATGCAAGCAATATTGACCCGCCGCTGATGGCAAGTCTTATCGATCGTCCCGTCAGCTACATGGCAAAGATCGAGCTCTTTGAGAACCCAATCTTCGGTGCGGCGATTCGCCGCTGCCATGCCTTTCCCGTGAAACGTGGCGCATCTGACCGCGGCGCGATCAAGGCGGCAGTTAATGTCCTAAAGGAAGGACGCATTCTTGGACTCTTCCCCGAGGGGACACGCAGCAAGACTGGAGAACTCCAAAAGGCGGAAGCAGGCGTCGCGCTCATCGCCGCCATGACGGGGGCTCCGATCGTGCCCGTTGCCATTCTCAATTCACATCGTATTTTTTCCAATGGCGGACTGATTCCACAGCTACGGATCATGTACGGCGCACCGATCATGTTTCACGGCGACCGCAAGAGCAAGGAGGAGCTAGATGCCTTCTCCGAGGAGATCATGGCACATATTGCACGGATGAAGGATGAACTCGTAAAGAAATAATAGGAAGCACCGATAAAGAACTGCCAATGCATGACGTACCATCCGGCAGAATTTATCGGTGCTTCATTAACTCTGTCCATAGAAATTATGCAGAAAATTTACAGACAGAAAGAATATGATGTGTTCACTGGAGGGGATATAGTTTGCAGGTAACTGTGTTAGCGAGTGGAAGCAAGGGAAATTCCGTCTATATAGAGCTGGACGGGGTGCGTCTTCTGATCGATGCTGGCATCAGTGCGGCACGGATCACGAAAGCACTCAGAGCCAATGAAATCGATCCGCAAACCATTGACGCCATACTCCTTACCCATGAGCATATCGACCATGTACGAGGTCTGAAGACTCTGTCGAAGCAATACCACCTGCCGATCCTTGCGACCCGGGGGACGCTTGCTGGAATTGACGGAGGCGCAGCGTTTGCAGAGGATATGCATTGTATCTCTGGGGATTTTTGCGTCGGTGATGTTACCATACACCCATTCCCCATTCCCCATGATGCGGCAGATCCCTGCGGATTCCGCGTGGAGGGCTCATATTGCTGTACACTTGCTACCGATCTTGGCGTTGTGACAGATACCGTACAGGAGGCGATGGAGGGGGCTGATGTGCTCGTCTTCGAGGCCAACCACGATACAGATTTGCTCCGTAAAGGAAAATACCCTTGGCCGCTCAAACGGCGAATTCTCTCCAACCGTGGACATCTTGCCAATGCCGAAGCGGGATGGGCACTGACGCGCATGAAGAAGATACCGCACAAGGTTTTTCTGGCGCACCTTTCGGAGGAAAACAATGGCCCCGATCTTGCTTTCAATACGATCAAAGATATTCTCGCAACGCGCGGTATGACGATGGATGTCGAATCCTGTCTTCCCCAGGGCGGAGCGGAAGTTAAGCTGTAAAGAGGAGCTGTTATGATGAATTTACATTTCAAGCGCCATCGGCGCAAGGGCGTTGTTTTGACCGCCGCCGCAGTGTTGGCATCCCTTGCAATCTTGGGTGGTTGTTCCATGGGCACAGCTGCCGACACCCGAACGACAGGGACAAAACCCGCACAGACCGTGGATGTTTCCAATATCTCTGATGCGCGCAATACACCCGTAGTGCGTGCGGCAAAAGCTGTAGGTCCTGCTGTCGTTGGGATTACGAACAAGGCTGTGGCACGCGACTGGTTCAATAATCCGGTGCAGACAGAGGGCGTCGGCTCCGGTGTTATTTTTCGCAGCGACGGCTATATCGTCACGAACAATCACGTAATCAGTGGGGCAAAGGAAATCATCGTTTCTCTCGCAGATGGACGATCACTGAAGGGAAAATTGATCGGTCAGGATGAATTTACAGACCTTGCTGTAGTGAAGGTGGATGAGGACAATCTTCCGACAGCCGTATTCGGCGATTCGGACGGTGTTGTTGTCGGAGAGCCAGCTATTGCGATCGGCAATCCCATGGGGCTTGAGTTTCAGGGCAGCGTTACGGCAGGTGTGATCAGTGCCTTGAACCGAACCCTTGACATCAGTGATAAACGCGTCAAGCTCTTTCAGACGGATGCAGCAATCAGTCCAGGCAACTCCGGCGGGGCATTGGTCAATGCTGATGGAGAGGTCATCGGAATCAACAGTGCGAAGGTCGCAGCGAGCGGCGTAGAGGGAATGGGCTTTTCCATTCCGATCAATACCGTACAGACAATCGTAAATGAGCTGATTGAGAAAGGTTATGTAGCACGCCCCTATCTCGGTGTATCCGTCTTCGATCCAGACACGGCAGCTCGCTACGGCTACCAGCTGAACATCGATAAAGGCGTCTATATCTTCCGTCTGACACTCGACGGTCCCTGCGGTAAAGCAGGCTTCCAACGCGGAGACATCATCCTTGAGATTAACGGAGAGGAAGTCAACAGCGTTGCTGACCTGCGGAATAAGATTGCCTCCTATAAGGTCGGTGACAAGGTGGCAGTGACCTATGAACGAAACGGTACGAAGAACAAGGCAGAGGTCGTTCTGGAAGAGATGCCGCAGGAGGATCGTTGAAAATTACGATTGTCTGCGCGGGGAAGCTAAAGGAGAAATATTTACGCGACGGTATTGCAGAGTATGAAAAACGTCTCCGCCCCTATGCCGATCTGCGTACGATCGAGATCATCGAAGAACGCATGAAGGATCGACCTTCTCCCGCGGAAAAGGATGAAGTTCTTCGCCGCGAGGGCGAACGATTGTCTGCGCAAATCCCACAGGGGGCTTACCTGATCGTTTTGGATGTTGGCGGCGAGGAGATGTCTTCCGAGAAATTTTCCGCGCGGATTGATCGTCTGATGCTCATGGGAGAAAGCCATATTGCATTTCTAGTTGGTGGTCCCTTTGGACTGTCTGATGAATTGCGCCAACGAGCAGATCTGCGTCTGTCCTTCTCACAATTTACCCTGCCGCATCAACTGATACGGCTGTTCTTAATGGAACAGATCTATCGCTCGTTCAAGATCAGCCGTCATGAACCATACCATCTATAACCTTAGAAGAGTGTTCCTTTCTCCTCATTGAACGGGGGAGGGGAACACTCTTTGTATTTGTAAATGCATATTGTATTCATGCTCACAAGTGCTATACAAAACTTCATCCTCTATGCTATACTCATTTTCGTTCACTGGATAATCTCCAGGAAGGATAAGAGGGAGGAATTATTATGTCGAACATGAAACAGTACGTGGATGATATTTTGGATCTGGTATCGAAGCGCGATCCCGATCAAAGCCATTTTAAAAACACCGTCAGTGAGGTGCTGACCTCGGTTGTCCCTCTCTTGGAAAAGCATCCTGAGTATAAGGAGCACAAGATTCTGGAGCGCCTGATCGAGCCGGACCGCATCATCTCCTTCCGAGTCCCTTGGGTAGATGACAAGGGGGAGATTCAGGTCAACCGCGGCTTCCGCGTCCAGATGTCCAGCACCTTGGGCCCCTACAAGGGAGGTCTCCGATTCCATCCAAGTGTTACGCTTGATATCCTGAAATTCCTTGCTTTCGAGCAGGTCTTCAAGAATGCTCTGACCGGCCTTCCCATCGGCGGCGGCAAGGGGGGCTCAGATTTTGACCCGCACGGCCGCTCAGATAACGAAGTGATGAAGTTCTGCCAGAGCTTCATGACGGAGCTCTATCGTCATATCGGTCCGAATGTGGATGTGCCGGCAGGCGATATTGGCGTCGGCGGGCGCGAGATCGGTTATCTTTTTGGACAGTACAAGCGCATTCGTGACTCCTACGATGCGGGTGTTCTGACAGGAAAACGTACGGACTACTGGGGAAGTCTTGCGCGTACTGAAGCGACGGGCTATGGTCTTCTCTACTTCGTGCAGGATATGCTTGCGGCAAAAGGAATCGACCTCGCAGGCAAAACAATCGTTGTCTCCGGCGCTGGAAATGTCGCTACATACGCCATTGAGAAGGCGCAGGAATTTGGTGCGAAGGTTGTGACGTGCTCCGATTCGAACGGCTATATCTATGATCCGGACGGCATTGATCTTGCCGCACTCAAGGAGATCAAGGAAGTGCGTCGTGCACGGATCAAGGAATATGCAGATACGCACCCGAATGCAGAGTATCACGAAGGATGCAGCGGCGTCTGGTCGGTGAAGTGCGATATTGCACTTCCGTGCGCGACACAGAGTGAAATCGATCTGGATTCTGCCAAGCTGCTGGTCGCCAATGGAGTGCAAGCAGTCGGCGAAGGTGCAAATATGCCGTCTACGCTCGACGCCATTGCTTATTTCCAGAGCCACAAGGTACTCTTTGCCCCGGCAAAGGCGGCCAATGCGGGCGGTGTGGCCGTATCCGCCCTTGAGATGTCGCAGAACTCTGAGCGCCGCCAGTGGACTTTTGAGAAGGTGGATAAGCGCCTTCGCAAGATCATGAGCCATATCTACCGTGATGCAAAGAAAAATGCAGAGCTTTATGCTGACCCCGATGATCTCGTTGCGGGCGCAAATATTACTGCATTCTCCAAGGTGGCAGACGTCATGCTTGCACATGGTTTGGTCTAAAAGAAATCGTTTGAACGAGGGCTGCTTCGGCAGCCTTTTTTCTATGCGTACCGTGCATAAGCCCGACAAGTGAGCTATCATGGGCGAGATTTTAGTGGTACAACACAGGCGCATGCATATATGGTATGCTTCTGCTGGATGAATTTTATGATGGCGTGAAAAGAAATACTCGCTGAAATATATGCTATAATGGCAGCAGAGAAGTCGAGGTGGATGTATGGAGAAATACGACGAGATTGTCTTGACATGGAAGAATCAAAAGCTCAGGAGTGCTGCCGAACTCGAGGCTGCACTCAATGGTTACATGATTCAGTACGCCTATCATTCCGGGAAGATCGAGAACCCACAGATCACCTATAACGACACGCGGGAGATTTTCGATCATGACGGCGTGACGAACTATACAGGAGATGTACGCACCATCTTTGAATAGAGCTTGTCAAAACATGGGATCATCCACGATTTTTGCGTCACGCCCATGATGCGGCCGTCCGTTGAGGAAAGGAAAGCCCATGCGCAACGAGAATGCAGCGGATATTTACGCAGAGGAGCAGATGCCGCAGGAGATTCGGGAGAAAATCGCTGCCCTTGAATCCGTGGGACAGGCCAAGCTAATCCCCAAGGCGCAGCACGAGCTGAAAGGCAGTATCGAATGCGCCCTCGATACGGGAAAGATATCAGCTGGAACATGCGCATATCTTAAAGCGCATTATCTTCACGAGGCGTTTCTTCCTGCGCAGATCACGCAGCGACAAATTATTCTCTTTCACGGCTCTCGTGATGCCGTCGGTTGGCCAAGCCTGTCGAAGTGCCGTGAGGCAAACGATTTCGGCAAGTGCTTTTACTGTACAGAGGATATGGAACTTGCTAAAGAGTGGTCTTGCCAGTGCGGAGGGAGCGGTGTCGTTTCCGGCTATACATTAAAAATGGATGGACTGAACATAGTCAACCTAAATTCAGAGCAGTACCCTACACTCAACTGGATTGGGACACTGCTGCAGCACCGTCGACCGAACAACCTGGACGATGACAGTGACTATGCGCGGGAGTATCTCATCCAAAACTTTGCGGTAGACTTATCGCGGGCAGATGTTGTTGTTGGGTATCGTGCAGACGATTCATACTTCCAGTATGCAACAGATTTTTTGCAGAACCGCATCAGTCTGGACAAACTCAGTGAAGCAATGCATCTCGGTAAACTGGGGGAACAGGTTGCGATAAAATCGGAGCGGGCATTTGAGCGGCTTACATTCAAACGTGCCTACCAGACAGCGCAGAAATACATCCGTTTATACATAGAGCGTGATGTACGTGCACGTGACGACTATCGACGTTCTCTCAGGGGACAGATCCGTGTTCCCAACAAGCTGACCATCGAGCGTATCGTCCAGGAGGGAATCAGGAATGATGACAAGATCCTACTCAGACCTCTATATCGCGGACGCACAGGTGAATCTTGGCAACATGTTTGACTACGCAGTCAACACCTGCCATATCCCCATCGGGAAGACGGCAGAGTACTTCGTGGCCTCTGGTGTGGCCGATCAGTTCGGCAAGGGGAATCCCCGCTATGTCGCCGGTCGCACCGGCTGTGAACTGCTCTGGGACTGCCTGTGGGAACTAAACATAGAGCAGCCTCCCTATCCGGCGGCACTCTATGCGGAGAAAACGCCCGCATACTGGGCGGGGTGGGCACTTGCCTATTACCAGTGGCTGCGCTGCATCCCATTTGAGACGATCCTCGCTGCTGTACCGATGGAGCAGATTGAGCGCAGCTACTATCCGCTACATGAAGCCGACATCCGCAAATTCGTCGAGATCATGGACGAATGGATGCGTGAAAAGGCCGTGCATCCACAAACAAAGAACCATACGCATACGTTACAAGCAGCGTACACACGCTGATCGCAGAAGACCTTCATCCAGCTATTGGCAAAAGAGATCCGCGAGCCGTCCAAAGAGACAAACTATGTCATTCGTGCGGCACGTAAGGCGCTAAATGAGCTGAAATGGCAGCAGAGCCTCCTAAAAGCGGCGATGAAGGCTCTTGTCCCACAGGCGGCGTTCGATTCGCTGGCACGCAGCGGGAAGAAGCCGTCGCAGACACTCTTTATCATCGCAGTCAAGGGTGTGGAGCAGAATAAGGCACAGGAGGCCGCCCGCTGAAGGAGGTGAACACAATGACGGATGAAGAAATCTATGAAATGTACTACGGAGATGTTGACGACATGCCCGCAGACGATGCGCTGATGGAATACTGAGCGCAGCTGCAGAAAGTGAATCATGAATAAATATCCACCGGCACAGCGGGTGGTTTTTCATTTTCGGGCATAGCCCTTATGTAATTGGCGGCGTACAAG
>ERZ773212.337-NODE-337-length-23959-cov-3.698879_pt1 | contig 23959 bp, 29 predicted proteins | sample MGYA00581005_ERZ773212 | MGnify/ENA primary metagenome ERZ773212 (study PRJEB29015, sample SAMEA2738154) | human oral metagenome | biome: human oral; feature: human-associated habitat; material: saliva | place: China | collected 2196 ... | reverse complement strand
GTGGGGCGCATCGCCGACGAAATCGTGGACGGTGTGGCCGCCGCAGTCGGGCTGGACACCAATAGCATTGCCGCCGAGCTTGATGGGTTTGAGCAGCAGGTTTTTCGCGCCACCCGCACCGGTTTTTCCACGAACCCCGCCGTGCACACATTTGCAAGCACAGTGCACCGCTGCCGCATCTCTGAAGAGCATATTCGGGCATTTTTCACCTCAATGCGCCGCGATCTTGACCCCACCGCCTACGACCAGGCCGCGCTGGATGACCTGAAGGCAGCCGCCGAGGCCGGCCGCACGGCCCTCGCGGTCCTTGACTCCGAGCGCCGGGACAAGATCGTCGACGACGCGGTCAGGGACGGTCGTATCGCACCTGCGGCCCGCGCCTCCTGGCGCGCAATGGCCGACAAGGATGAGGAGGGCACCAAGACGCTGCTCTCCTCCCTGACCCCCAACACCGTGCCCGTCGCCGAGGTCGGCGTCGGAGCCGGCAACGAGACCACCACCGAGGACGATCGCCTCTACGCGGCCGCGTGGGGCAGCAAGGAGAACTGAGATGGCTGACTACCTGCCCAAGCACCTCCCGGGCCAGGCGATCTCCCTGGCCGCCTCCGCGAAGGTCATCGGCGGACGCCTGGTCGCCGTGACCGGCGCCGGAACCGTTGGCCCCGCCGGGGCCGACAGCGGCGCCGTGGTCGGCGTAGCCGGCTTCGACGCCAGCACCGGAGAGAAGGTGACCGTCTACCGCGGCGGTGTCCAGCGCCTGCCCGCAGCCGCCGCTATCGCCGCCGGCACCCGGGTCTGCGCAGCCGCAGACGGCAAGGTCACCGGCACCGGCACCAAGCAGATCGGCCTGGCACTAACCGCCGCCGCAAAGGCCGACGACGTCGTCGAGATCGCTCTCGACTGAGAAAGGAAAGAGAGAGGTCTCATGGGCTCCTACACCTACCCCATTGCCCACCCCGACAAGACACTGACCCCGGAGCAGGTCCACATCCTGCTCTCCAAGCCTCAGCTGATCGCCAAGCGCCTGGCAGACATCACCCAGATGCGTTTCATCGCGGACTTCCTGCTCTCCGGCCGCTTCGATGCCACCGGCGGAGGAGTCTTCTACGAGACCGGCGAGGAGATCTTCGCCTCCGACGCCCCCGAGGCCGTCGCACCTGGCTCTGAGTACCCCAAGACGGTCCTGACCACCCGAGAGATCGCCGCCGCCCGCACCGTCAAGTGGGGCATCTCCACCGACGTCACGGACGAGAAGATCGCCCGCGAGGGCATCGCCGTCGTCAACAAGGCCCTGGCCCGCCTGGGCAACGTCATCATCCGCCACGTCGACACGGTCGCATGGGGAGTCATCTCCTCCAAAGTCACCTCCACCGAGACGTCCGCTGCCTGGGACACCCCCGGCGCCGCCGTCGAGGCCGTCACCCGCATCCGAAACGCCCGCGCCGAGCTCGGCACCGGCCTGGACCTGTCCACGATCGTGCTCCCCGGCGCCCAGTACGCCAAGTTCATCGGCATGCTGGTCGACAAGGGCGCTCTGCCGCGCGAGAACGCCAACCCCGCGCTCAACGGCACCATGCCCGTCAACGCCCTGGGCCTGACATGGACGACCTCGCCACACGTCACCGGCAAGGACCCGTGGCTGTTCGACACCGAGCAGCTCGGAGGCATGGCCGACGAGAAGCTCAACTCGCCCGGATACGCCAGCGCCGGCAGCACCAACATCGAGTCCCTGTCCAGCCGCACCGAGCGCGACGGCTACGACCTGCGCGGCCGCCGTGTCACTGTCCCCGTCGTCACCGACCCCATGGCCGGCGTCCGCATCACCGGGACGAACCTCTGATGGGCGCGCACACCGCCCCGCAGGGCGCCATCACGCACAAGGTCGTCGGCGCAGCCGTCGTTCTGGCCACCGAGGACCGCTCCGAGCGCTATCTCTACCGAGGAACGGTATTCCCCGCCTCCGCCTTCACCGAGGCCTCGGTCGCCCACGCCGTCGAGCTCGGGCTCGTGGTTGCCACCGTCCCCGAGACCGTCTCCACCGATCCCAAGACGGGTGAAGGCGAGGGCGACGGTGGGGGAGACGACAACCCCGCCCAGGGTGACAGCGGCAAACCCAACGGCAAGACCGCCGGCACTCGCGGCAAGCAGGACTAAGGAGGTAAGGGGCGGTGACGATCACTGTTGAGGACCTGGCGTGCCCGGACAAGACCCTGGCTCGTCACGTCCTGATCCACGCACGCGTCATCGCCCCGTGCCTCCAGTCCCTGGACGGTGAGGACGCGGTCGACGCAATCGCCATCCTCGACGGGGTCGCAAGAGAGGCCAAGCGGCGCGGAGACCGCCGCTTGGTTTCCCAGTCCGTGGGAACAGCCCGAGCCACCTACGTGTCCTCCACTGAGGCCGCGTCCTGGTTCACCGAGGACGATAGGCAGGCGCTGCGCTCCCTGTGCGCAGTCGCATCCCTGTCCTCCCAGGGCCACCCCGTGGGCCGTTTCCCGGCCCCGTCGACGGCGATCCGGCGCGTGTGGCCCGAAGAGGAGACCTGATGGACTTCCCCTCACGCTTCATACGCCGCAGACCCCGCAAGGTGCCTGACCCTGTCAACCCCCGCCGAATGATCGAGTCGTGGGACACCACCAACGACATCGAGCTCCACGGGTTCCTGGACTCCCAGGACTCCGACGAGGACCCCGGCCCCGTCAGGTCCGAGGTGTCTACAACCGCGACCCTCTACGTCGAGGACACCACCCTGGACGTAGCCAGAGGCGACCTCATCACCGACGGGGTCCACTCATGGCGCGTCGACGGCTTCCCTGCCACACCCAAGAACCCGTTCACCGGATGGCAGCCATACCTCGTGATCCGGCTCAAGGAGGTACGCGGCTGATGGCCAGCACACAGATCCGCTTCAACCCGAGGTTCTTCGACCAGATCCTCAAGTCCCAGCAGGTCGCCGCCCTCACCCGGGGCGCCGCCGAGCACATCCGCGACCGAGCCAAGGCCGCAGCCCCAGTGGACACCAGCGCCTACCACGACGGCATCGTCGTCCGAGAGCGGGACACCGCCCACCGCAAGACGTTCCGCGTGGTCGGCACCGACGCCAAGACGATGCTGATCGAGGCCAAGACCGGCAACCTCGCCCGCGCACTGAGAGCGGAGGGATCCTGATGACCCTCGTCCTCCCACCAGACCTCGAGCTGTGGCTCACCGCCTACCTACGGGACGCGCTCGCCGCCGAGGGGCTGGACGTCGAGGTGGACTCCAAGGAGCCTACCGATCTCACGACTCCGCTGGAAAGGCCGCTCGTCGTCGTCCGCGACGACTCAGGTGCCAGAACCTCCCGGGTGTCGTTCTCCCGCCAGGTCGGTGTCAGCGTCCTGGCGGGCACCCGCATGAACGACTCCGAGGCCCGGCACCTGTCGCGCCTGGTCTACTCCATCGCCACAGACGACGAGATCACGCTCGCAGCGGGCTCTCCCATCGCCGCAGTGATCTCCTCGGGCTGCAACGGCCCCTACCCGGTCGAGGACGCCCAGGACGTCTCCCGCCGCTACTCCACCCTCTCCTACCGCGTGGTGGGCACCTGGTAGCCCACCCGACTCCGCAGCACCACTCTCTTCGGCCCGCCCCTGACCGGGGAACGGGCCTTCCTCATGAAAGGAAACCCCAATGGCGCTCTACACCGCCGACGACTACGACCTCAACGAGGTAGGCATCCCGATCACCGGCATGGCCGCCTTCGCCCCGCTCGCAGCCGGCAACGTCATCGCCGACGAGGACATGGGCAAACCCGACATCACCTTCCCAGCCGCCTACCGGCGACTCGGCCTCTACAAGGAGGACGGCGGCGCCGAGGAAGGCCGCGACGACAAGGACGCCACCGAGTTCTTCCAACAGGGATACAAGTTCCCCGGAGAGTCCACACAGACCGTCAAGATCGGCCTGGCCGAGGACAACCCCAACGTCAACGCCCTGATCGACGGCAAGGAGCCCGACGCCAACGGCGTCGTCTACGTCGACTCCTCCCTGCCCTCAACCCGCTTCCTGCTGTTCGTGGCCACACGCTACAAGAACGGACGCGAGCTGCGCCGTCTCGGCGTCGCCCGCATCAAGGAGGTCGAGGTCGACCAGGAGGAGCGCGGCAGCGTCAAGGCCAAGTCCGTGACCTTCGAGTGGTCCCCGGACCCCCTCCTCAAGAACGCCCCCTTCAAGAAATGGCTGGGCATCCCCGGAGGCATCAAGGTCCGCATCTCCGCCGCCACAGCCAAGGTCAAGGTCAACACCACCGTCCGGCTCTCCGCCACCACCGAGCCCGCCGGCCAGGTCGTCACATGGACCACCTCCGACAAGAACAAAGCCACCGTCGTCGACGGCCTGGTCACCGGCGTCGCCGTCGGAACCGCCACCATCACCGCCGCCGTCGGAGAGCAGAAGGCCACCTGCGAAGTCACCGTAGAGGCCGCCTGACCCACCAATGACCGCCGGCCGGGGACTGGGGATCGGGGACCTCCCCGGCCGGCACACCACCCCACAACCACGCCCCGACACCACCCCGACAAGGAGACCCCCGTGACCACCCCCGATACTGCCACCTACGACGACACGCTGCCCAACGGCCTGGACTTCGACACCTGGGACGAAACCGCAGAAACAGCCGCCATCCAGCAGATCGCCGACAACGCCGGCATCAAGTACGTCGTCGGCGACGGCCACTTCTGGGGACGCTTCCCCGACGGCCGCATCATCAAGACCCCCGTCAAGATCACCGTCAGCGTCCTGGAGAAGGTCTCCGAGCTGACCAACGCCGGAGACGAGGTCGAACAGGTCCGCCAGATCCTGACCCTCCTCGGCGACCAGGCCAGCGCCGACTACCTCAACAACGCCGACCTCATCTCCGTGACCGACTACGCCACCAAGTACTTCAAGGTCTTCGAGCGCATCACCAAGGTCACCATGGGGGAATGACCTGGCTGGCCAGCATCCACCAGGAGCACCCACAAGCTCTCCCTGCAACCATGCGCGAGAGATACGGGTTCCCCTGGGGATGCCTCGGCCAGCCACAGGCCCCGATCGCCGAAGCCGTCACCCTGACCAAGGCCGCGCTCGCGGACACCTCCACGCAGCTTGGGGCCGAGCACGCCGGATGGGAGTTCCCGGCCACAGTGCCGGAGCTGATGCACCTGATGCTGCAGGTGGATCCCAAGTACGCCAAGATGGTCCTTCCCTTTGATCCTGATGACCCCGGGCCCCGGGGCGGTGAGCAGGAGCGGTCCGAGGACGAGGTGCTGGTAGCCAAGGTCCAGGCCGAGATGGAGGCCGCGTTCACGTTCTCGTCCTGACAAGGGGGTTCGTATGTCGTCCGAAGTCGGTTCCGGTCACGTCACCGTCTTCCCGGTGATGAAGGGCTTCCGTCGGAAGGTCGCTCAGGAGGTCCAGGGCGCTGGGGATGCCGGCGCCAGGGGCTTCAAGCGGGCCTTTCAGGGGACCGGGCGTCGCTTGGGTACCTCTCTGGGGCAGGAGACCTCCAAGGGCTTCTCTGCCGCGATGAAGGGCGCTGGAGGCGATGGCGTCAAGCGTCTTGCCGCCGACGTGGCCTCCGCGTCCAGGAGCCTGTCAAGGGCTCGCCTGACCGAGCAGGATGCGGCCGGGAAGGTCACCGTGGCTGAGGCCCGCTTGGCTGAGGTGCGCGCGCGTAACGGTGCAGGCTCGGCCGCCGTCGTCGCTGCGGAGGAGCGCGTGGCCGCAGCCCGTCGGCGTGCGGCGCTCGCCTCTGAGACGACGGCCACGGCTGCTGGCCGCTTGAAGGAGGCCCAGTCGGCGCTGGCCTCCGTCCAGGGCGCCGCGCAGGCCTCCGCCGGAGGGCTCCTGGGTACGGTGCAACGACTCGGCAAGGAGTTCAAGGCAGGATTTCGGGATGCCTCCGTGGCGGCGTCGTCGACGTCGTCGTTGTCGGCCTCCCTGGGTGGGCTGGCGCAGGCGGTTGTCGGTCCCGTCAGTGACGGCCTGCTGCGTTTCCGCGATGGATTCCGCTCCTCGACAGCGGCCGCTTCCCGGTTCTCCGGGATCATGGGCACGCTGGGTGGGGCGGTACGCAAGGGCTTCGACCAGGCGTCCGCCGTGGCGGGGTCCTTTTCCCGGACGATCACGGGCATGGCGGCGAGGGTCCGCCAGTGGTCGGGGTCATTGGGATCCTCTATAGCCTCGGGTCTCTCTCCGATCACCGGGGTCGTCTCATCTATCTCCTCCAAGATCGGGGCCGGCTTCGGTGGGATCGCGCAGAAGATCTCCGCCCCGTTCACGCCCGCAGTATCGGCCGTGTCCTCGGCTGCCTCTCGCATCGGCTCCGCCTTCACCGGCGTCACGCAGCGGATCACCGCCCCGTTCGTCTCAGTCAGCTCCTCCGTAGCCGGCTACCTCTCTCCGATCGTTTCCGCAGCTGGCACGGTCGGATCCAGGCTCGTGGGTGCTCTGGGTCCGGGGATCGCCTCAATGGGCTCCTCGATGGCTTCGGGCGTCCGCTCGATGTCCTCGGCACTGTCCTCGGGACTGTCGTCGATGGTCTCGGCAGCGGCCTCCGGTGCCTCTCGAATCGGCTCGACCATAGCGTCAACGCTCTCCGGCCCGGCGACCGCCGCCGTCGGAGCTGCGGCAGCCGGCATCGGCACCGCCCTGACCGGTGGTTTCTCCCGCCTGACCGCTATCGACACGGCCAAGGCGAAGCTGCGCGGCCTGGGCAACGACGCGGCCTCGGTCGAGTCGATCATGAAGAACGCCACCGCTTCGGTGAAGGGGACGGCGTTCGGCCTGGGAGAGGCCGCCACGGTCGCGGCCTCTGCCGTCGCCGCCGGCATCGAGCCCGGCGACAAGCTCGAGGGCGTCCTGAAGACCATCGCCAACACTGCCGCCGCCTCCGGTACCTCCATGGAGGAAATGGGCGCCATCTTCAACAAGGCGGCGTCAGCGGGCAAGGCCGATACCGAGGTCATGAACCAGCTCGCGGACCGTGGTGTCCCGATCTGGCAGGCCCTGGCCAAGCAGTACGGCGTCACTGCCTCCGAGGTCCGGGACATGGCCTCGAAGGGCAAGATCAGCTTCGAGGACTTCTCCAAGGCCGCCGCCGACGCCTCGGGAACCGTCGCCTCGGAGATGGGTAACACCGTCCCCGGCGCGATGAAGAACCTCATGGCCTCAATCTCCCGTATCGGAGCGGGCCTGCTGGAGGGCGTCTATCCGCTGATCGGCCCGACGATCAACAACCTGACCAAGTCGCTTGCTCCCCTGGAGGAGAAGGCGAAGACCATCGGCGAGGTGATCGGCCAGAAGGTCACCCCGTTCGTCGAGAACCTTTCCCACAGGTTCGCAGGTCTCGCCGGCAACGCGTCTATCGCAGTCGGCGGCTTCAGCAACATCAAGGCGGTCATCGGTCCTCTGGCCGGCGCCTTCCTGGCATTGGGATCCGGCGGCCTGGCCGGGCTGCTGACGAAGATCCCGGGCCTGACGAACCTGCTGCCGGGTCTGGGCGGGGCGATGAAGATCCTCTCCGGGCCGATCGGGCTGCTGGTCGGCGCGTTCGCCGGACTGGTCGCCACGTCCCCACAGCTCCAGTCCGCCCTGGGTGGCCTGGTCAGCGGCGTGTTCGGGGCACTGGGGCAGGTTGTCACGTCTCTACAGCCGGTCATGGCTTCCCTGCTCCCGGTCCTGACCCAGGTGGGACAGGTGATCGCCGGCGCCCTGTCACAGGCACTGGTGTCGCTGACCCCGGTGATCATCCAGGTCGTCCAGATGCTGGGGCAGATGGCGGCCCAGGTCCTGCCGATGCTGCTGCCGATCCTGACCCTCGTGGCCAGCGTGATCGCCCAGCTGTTACCGCCGCTGGTGCAGGTGGTCTCGGCGATCCTGCCACCGCTCATGTCGGTGTTCCAGGCGCTGCTGCCGGTCTTCACGCAGATCATCACACTGGTCGCCCAGGTAGCGGCTCAGCTGCTGCCGATGCTCATCCCTGTGATCATGCAGATCGCCAGCGTGATTGCCCAGATCCTGCCGGTTCTGGCACAGATCATCAGCGCCATCCTGCCACCGCTCATGTCGGTCATCCAGGCCCTGATCCCGGTGTTCATGCAGGTGGTCTCGGCCGTCATACAGATCGTGCAGGCGATCCTGCCTCTACTGCCACCGATCGCCCAGCTCATTGGTGCTCTCCTGCCGCCGCTTGTGCGGCTGTTCGCCGCTGTGATCACTCCGGTGATCCAGCTAGCGGGACAGATCATCAGCAACCTGATGCCAGTCATCATGGGACTGGTGCGCGTCCTGCAGGGCCTGATCAACTTCGTCATCGGCGTCTTCACCGGGAACTGGTCTCAGGCGTGGCAGGGGGTCAAACAGATCTTCTCCGGCGCAGTTCAAGCCATCCGAGGGCTGGTCAAGGGCGCGTTCATGACCGTGTTCCGAGACATCCCCAACGCCATCAGGAACATCTTTTCCGGTGCAGGAAGCTGGCTGCTGAACGCAGGTAGGAACATCATCAACGGTCTGCTCAACGGAATCAGCTCGATGATCGGCAGGGTCAAGAACAAGCTGAGCAGCCTGACCAACATGCTGCCGTCCTGGAAGGGGCCGGCCCCGAAGGACAAGGTCATCCTTGAACCTGCCGGGCGGCTTGTCATGGACGGTTTCCAGCGGGGACTGGAGAAGCGCTATGGCGCCATCCGCTCCTCCCTGGGGGCATTCTCGGAGTCCCTGAACCTCACCGCCTCCACCTCCTCTGGGCAGGCCTCCTCGACGGCCGCACAGGCCGGAGGAGCGAAGGTGAGTCAGGAGTTCCACATCGTGACCCCGGACCCGGAGGTCGCTGCCAGATGGGTGGCCCAGAAGACGAGAGCTGCGATGGGGGTGGTTTAACCGTGGCCATGCTGCTGTCCCGAGTCACACTCGTGGGCGAGGACGGTGACACCATTGCCCTTGATGCCACCGGCCCCGCCTCCGGATACGGATGGGGACTGGCCTCGGCGTCGACAGGATGCATGGAGGGGTGGTGGACGGCCCCGGCCCCCAGGGCCGAGGCCGTCGAGCGCCCGCAGGCCGATGGTGCGTTCGCGCCCCTGTCACTGCTTGTGGGCGCCCGCGTCCTCACTGTCGTTGCCCACCACCGTGGGATCACTCCCGAGGAGTCTCAGCAGGCCCGCGACCACGTAGCCTCCCTGACCCGAGGATGGGTGAGGATCGTGGTAGAGGAAGCAACCCGAACCAGCCACGTTCGCGGCTTCCTGTCCTCCACCCAGGACCTCACCCACGTGTCCCCGACGAGGTCGACGCACTCCCTCATCTTCACCTGCCCGGACCCCACTAAGTACTGGGGACCGGGCAGTGACGACGAGGACCTCTCCGCATGGGAGGTCCTGGAAGGCAGATGGGCCCCAGCTCACGAGGGAGGGCTCCTTCTTCCCGTCTTCGACCAGGCCACTCACCCTGAGGTCACGTCCACAACGTTGCCGACGGCCCGCTTCACCGGGGTCGGTGCCGCGTCCTCGCTCCTGTGCGAGAACCGAGGCAATCAGGCGGTGTGGCCGGTCCTGGAGGCCGATGGCCCGATCTCCTGGGCCAGGTGGGTCTGCCGCGACCATGTCGTCCAGTGGGCATCACCGGTCGCAGCCGGGTCCATGCTGCGGATCAACTCCCAGGACGGCTCCGTCGACATCGGCGGCGTCCGGGTTATGGCCACCGGCCTCACGCATGACGACTTCTTCCAGCTACCTCCTGGAACCTCGACTGTCGCCGTCGAGGCCGACCGCGAAGCGACACTGAGAGTGAGGTGGCTCAGCGGATGGACGTAGTCGCCATCTTCGACACGGTCTCAGGACACCGCCTGGGCCGACTCCCCGCACAGTCCTGGAAATGGAGCCGCAAGGTATCCCGCTCCGGATCCCTCGAGGTCACGGTCAGGCTCACCCAGGACGTCGTCGGTCTCGACCTGCGCGAACGAACCAGACCATGGCGAACCGTCCTCGCCGTCGTCTCCGGTAACCGGATCCTTGCCGCAGGCCCCATTTACAAACGCAGCTGGGACGCCGACAGCGAGGAACTGTCCATCTCGTGCGGAGACTGCCTCGACCTCCTCAAACGCCGCCTCGTGCTCCCCGTAGCGCAGCGCAGCTATCCCGGTGGCGAGATCCAGGGATCCGATGGGAAGTGGCCACTGGGATGGTCGATCAACCTGACCGGGACACTCAGCGACATCGCCGCCAGCCTAGTCAGAATCTCCCTGATCCACGGCCGTCTCCCCATCGTCCTGCCGTCCCCGGTCGGCGGCTCCAACGAACGCAACTACCACGGCCCGGACCTGGCCACCGTCGCCTCCCGTCTGCAAGACCTCAGCGAGGTCATCAGCGGCCCGGAGTCCCTCTCCCAGCCCCGCCTCGTCAACGGCGGAGATCGCATGGAGTGGCACATGCTCATCGGTGACCCCGAGCTCATGCTCGCCGAGCACACCTGGGACGCACGCAACCGACGCCACCCCATGGTCAAGCTCTCCGTCGAGGAGGACGCCTCCGACATGGTCTCCGATGCCTGGGAGCGGGGAGGAAACCAAGAGGACCTCACCGTCCTGGGCCGATACCACGACCCCTGGCTCGAGGAAGCCGGATGGCCCCTCCTGCAGTCCGCCGGTACCAGCCACTCCTCAGCATCCGAGCTGTCCACACTCACCGCCTATGCCAAGGCGGCAACCGTCCAACGCTCACACTCCACCGAGGTCGTCTCCCTCGCGGTCCGCCGTATCGACGAGGGCGGATACCTCCTCGGCGACACCGTTACCCCAGGGGACCACGTCCTGCTACGCATGGCCGACCCCTACATGGGCAACAACCTCCTCGGTCTCAAGGTTCTGGAAACCAGCGGCGACAAAGGAGACTGGATCACCTGCGCCTGCCGAGAGCTCATCGATCCCGACATCTAGCGAGAGAACCCCGACATGCCTCTCTATCGGCCAGTCCGACTCACCGAGACATCGATCCCAGACCGCCTGGCGGACATCTCCCGCGACGTCGACGCCATGTCCGCCCTCACCTCGGGTCAGATCAACTCAACGATCACGCGCTTGCGGGAGACCATCAGGGCGCTTCCGATCACGGTGACTGTCCACGGGCGCCAAAACGGCTTCGACGTAACCTCAGTCGAGCAGGACATCCTCGTGACCACCTACGCGGTCCCGAAGGACAAGACCCACGCATCGGTATTCGCAGGACTCGCAGGCTTCTACAACGCCGCAGGCGCCCGCAGCGACCACGCCGGATTCAAGATCCGCATCGCCTCAATGAAAAGCCAGTTCCTACCCAAGTCCGCAGGAAACATGGACACCTACCAGCTCGGAGGAGTCTTCAGCGCCAACGTCGACGTCACTCCCGGAGGGAGCATCGAGATCGCCGCCGTCGCAGGAGCCGGCAAGACCCTCGGCAGCGGTGCCACCAACTGGGCAACTATCGACGCCGTCGTCACCTTCAACTCCTGATAGGAGAAACACATGGCGAACCAACGCGGAATCGTCTCCGGCTGGGACATGGACGCAAAACGCCCCAAGGGCGTTACCACCCCAGGCGATATGCGCGCCTCACTCGGAGCCCTCTCCCGCAGCGAGGGCATCGTTCTGGAAGCCGGCGCAGCCGATATCACCCGATCCACCGTCGCAATGTCCATCAGCTGGACCGCATTCACCGCAGTCATCTCCTCCCCACTCGGAGGATGGCTCAGCCCCCGCATTGGGGCAGCAACCCAAACACTCCAACCCGGAGACACCACCTACCCCCGAAAAGACATCATCTGGGTCCGCCACCACGACTACGAACGTGACGCCTCCCACCCAGACAGCGAGGTCGAAGTCGGCTACACCACCGGCACCCCCTCAGCCATGCCACTCGACCCGAGCATCCCCGTCGGAGCGCTCGCGGTCTTTACGATTCAGGTGCCGCGTGGCGCGATGAGAGGCTCGGACATTTCTGCTGCACTAATCAGGCGGGCGCGGTGGACGACGCCGGTCGGGGGTGTCCTTACTGCACCCTCCGACTTCGACGCTAGGAATCTCGTGCAGGGTGTGCGGGCGTCGGCTGATGCGCCGATCTACGTGTGGCGTTCTGACCTCGGGGCACTTCTGGTATGGGATGGTCTTCGCTGGGCGGGGCCCAGTCGGTTCCGAATCGAGACCCAACAGTCCGGCGATGATGGAATCACCTACAGTCAGCCAGGTCCGAACGAAATTATGATCCTGCAAACTGGTCGAGTCTCCAACGGCACGTACGGACACGCAAATGGAGCCGGATTCTTCTCGTTCCAACCGTTCCCGCAACCATTCCCAAAGGCCTGCATAACAATCACCATCACCAAACTGTACAACGATAGCGGGAAATTTAAATTCATCTCTAATGCTGTACCCATGGTAGACAGGCTAGACAGGACCGGGTTTCGAGTAATATTTCCCGGTGAGAAGCAATCCACTGCACACTCACTCATGTGGCAGGCCATCGGCTACTGACAGCCAGCCTATCAACTCTCCCCGCGCCAGTCTGGTGGCGGGGTTTTCTGCACCCAGAATCAGAAAGGATTCGTATGTCTGTCGCGTCAGTCGCAGCCCGCATCGCGCGCCGTATCTGTGATGTGGAGGATGTTGGTTACTCCCAACCGGATCGTAGGACATGGTATTCGGAGGCGGACTGGGAGGGCCACGTCAAGAGCCCGCAGAATGCCGACTGCTCCAGCTTGGTGTGCGGGGCCGTCAATTATGGCTTGCATGATGACCTTGGTGTCCCCTGGGGGCACAAGGCTCTGCTCGAGATTGATAACTTCTGGACGGGCAATATGAGGGGAGGTCTGGAGGCCCGAGGCTTCCAGGAGGTGCCCTGGGAGGACGCCAACCTTTACCCAGATGGTGGTTTCCAGACCGGCGACGTTGTTCTCTCGGTGGCCAGCGAGGGCGGCAAGGGGCACGTCGTCATCATCACCGACGCCGCCAACGATCTCCTCAGCGAAGCCTGGATCGCCGAGGACGGCAGCATCGACGGCTACCTGGGAGATCAGACCGGGGGCGAGACCAGAACCGTCCCCTACAGCACGCACCCGTACACCAGCTCGGGGGCCTGGACGAGCTGCCACCGCTTCAACAGAGACCGGTTCCTGGCCCAGTGGCCGGAGTTCGCCAAGAAGACCTCGACGCCCAAGCCCAAGCCGGCGACACCGTCGGCGCCGGCTCATGCTCACGGCATTGACGTCTCCTCCCACCAGGAGGGAATCGACATCGCGGGCCTGTGGGCGGACTTCGTCATCGTGAAGTGCACTGAGGGCGATGGGTACACGAACCCGTGCATGGGTGCGCAGGCCCAGGCGACCTTGAGCAGTGGCAAGAGGTTGGGGCTGTATCACTTCGCGCGTCCCGGCGACGTCTCCGACCAGGTGCGGTACTTCCTGGCCGCTGCCAGGCCCTATCTCGGGCGGGCGACCTTGTGGCTGGACTGGGAGGACGACGCCCCGGCCCAGGGGCCGCAGTGGGCTCTGGCGTGGCTCGACGCCGTCGCGGCGGCTACCGGCACGACACCGGGCATCTACATGAACGACTCCACCGTCAACGGCTACGACTGGGCGGGCGTCGCCGCGAGGTACCCGCTGTGGTACGCCGACCCGACGAACTACAACACCCCCTACATCGGCTACATCGACCCGGCCGTCCCCTCGCTTCGGTTCTGGGGGCAGCCGTTGGTTCACCAGTACTCCCAGAGAGGACGCCTGCCCGGCTACAGCGGGGAGCTGGACTTCAACCGGCTTCGTGACCGGTCCGTCTGGGACCAGATGAGGACGACAGGCTCCGTGTCTCCGTCGACTCCCGCTGCGCCGGCCAACCCGACGCTGGTCGTGGACGGTGAGTACGGGCCCGCCACGCTTCGCCACCTCCAGGAGGTCATGGGGGCGGTGGGCTACCCGGAGGTGTTCGCGGTAGCGAACCTGCGCCGTTATCTGAACAAGTCAGTGCCAGCGCACTCGCAGCGCATGCTCACGGGGACGGACAGGCTGCCTGAGGACCAAGGCTGGGACGCCCAGCTGTTCCGCGTCTTCCAGTACTGGGCGTGGTGCTGGGTCCGGCCGGTCTCCAGCTCCTGGAGCACCTTCGCACCCAGCTGGAGCTTCGGCGAGTTCATCGACGGCGAGGCGGGCCCCGCTACCTGGGCAGCCCTCCAGGAAGCCCTCAACCGCTCCGAAACGGCCTCGTTCAGGCTCATGTGACAGCCCAGGAGCAGCCCCCACAACACCACTCACTCAGTCACCACAGCTACCGCAACCGACATCCCAAGAGCTTGGAAGGATCACAATGAAGTCACTCATCTCGGACCCGTTCATCACGACCGTCGTCCTAGGCATCATCTGGCCCCTAATTCAGGCGGCCCTGGACCGACCTTGGTGGACCCGGGGCCGCCGTGTCGCCCTCGTCATCGTGGCCGCCGTCGTCCTGACGACCGGCGCGTGGGCTATAAGCGCCTACCCCCTGGCGATCGAGACCCTGGCCGCCCAGACCGGCCGCTTCCTCGGCTTCGCCTGGCTCGCGTTCCAGGCACTGTCCCGCATCAAGATCCACGGCATCACCGTGATCGAGTGGGCCGGAATCCTCACCCCCGGAGGCGAGACCCGCACCGACTACACCCCCCGCCACGCGGCCATGCCCGAGGGCGAGCAGCACTCGTCATGATCCTTGCGACCCATCCGGCCTGGAGAGATCCGGCATGGGTCACCTCAGTGGCCACCCTTCTCACAGCCCTAGCCGGTCTGTGGGGAGGGTTCCACATCGGACGACAGGGTTCCAAGGCTGCGGCCCGCAGTCGTGAGGAGACCCGCGCAGCGATCGAGGAGACTCTCGAGGCCGCGCAGGCCACGAAAGAGCAGGTGACTAACCATCACCCCTCAAACCTGCGCGACGACGTCTCGGAGATCCAGGTCCAGGTCGCTCAGACCCGAGAACAGCTGGCTCACCTGACCGACATGTTCGTCGCCGGTCAGCAAGCCTCCGCAGCCCGCGACGACGCACTACGCTCAAGCGTCGATTCGATAAACGCCCGCTCCGAACGGACCCACGACGCCATCTTCTCCCGCCTCCGAGACATCGAGAGCGGCAGAGGCCGCCGAGTCAGAAAGGACTGACCAATGGCCGATCCCATCGCACCGTACGGGCGCATCACCGGCCGGTGGACAGACGTGGCTGGACTACCCGCCAAGGGCTCCGTCACCGTCACAGTGACCAGACCCCCGGTTGTCGCGGACACCGGCGCTGGCCGCGTCATCATCGTCCAGAACACCACCACCCCCATGGACTCCCAAGGCGCCGTCAGTATCGACGTCCTAGCTCCCGCCCATACCGACCCGCAGGCGGCTGCATGGACCTGCACCGTCTCCGTCCGTGTCCCCGGCTCCTACCACCAGACGCACATCGTCGCCGTCACCCAGGGCACCGTCACCGACATCAGTGCCTTGATCCCGTCGCTGGGCGAGCCAACCAACACCGCGCTCGCGGCTGGGCTGACGCACCTGCGTGACTTGGTGGCGAAGCTGACTGCCCGGGTCGTGGCGCTTGAGGCTGGTGCTCAGCCTCCCGGCCCGAAGCCGCCGTCGCCGTCTGGGGCGACGGCGGTACTTCATCGTGATGGATCTCTGACGATTGGAGCGACCCGTGAGTGAGATCGTCGATGTCAAGGTCTACACCGCCGCCCAGAGCGACGAGCGTTTCCAGGCGCGCGGCGACTACGCCACCAAGGCCGACGTCGCGGCGTCGACCTCTCCGCTCAGTGGGCGTGTCGACGCCCTGGAGGGGAAAGTCGATGCCGCGGCCTCTAAGGAGCAGCTGGCCGACTACGCCACTACCGTCTCGGTGGCGCAGACGTATGCCACCAAGAGCGAGATGACGACGGCTGACCACGCGCTCGGGGTGCGGATTGATGGCTTGTCGTCGAAGGTGGACGCGGCGGCCTCCAAGGAGCAGCTCGGCGCCTACCTCACTAGGAGTGACGCTGAAGCCACCTACGCTACCAAGCGGGCGCTGGCAGAGGCTCAGCTCGGTGGTGGAGGCAAAGAGCCAGATCTCTCGGGCTTTGCCACCAAGCAGGAGATGCAGTCTGCCGACAGTGCTCTGAGCGGCCGGATTGATGGCTTGGTGGAGAAGGCCGACGCTGCTGCGACAAAGGGCGAGCTCGCCGGCTACCTGTCGACCGTCGAGGCCGCCACGACCTACGCCACCAAGCAGGAGGTCACGACCTCGGCGTCGGCTCTGGGCGGTCGGATTGATGGCTTGTCGTCGAAGGTGGACGCGGCGGCCTCCAAGGAGCAGCTGGGTGCGTATCTCACCACCGAGGCCGCTGGGACGACGTACGCCACCAAGGCCGACACGTCGTCAGCGGATACTGCGCTCGGTAAGCGCATTGATGGTCTGGTGGAGAAGGTCGACGCTGCTGCGACCAAGGAGCAGCTCGCCGCATATCTCACTTCCGAAGCCGCAGGTACCACCTATGCGACCAAGCAGGAGGTCACGACCTCGGCGTCGGCTCTGGGCGGTCGGATTGATGCCTTGTCGTCGAAGGTGGACGCAGCAGCCACCAAGGTCGAGCTCGGCGCCTATCTCACCACCGAGGCGGCAGGGGCGACGTACGCCACCAAGAGCGAGGTCACGTCGGTGAGCACGAGCCTCGGCGCGCGCGTCGACGCGATGCGGAAGAGCGTCGACCTGGCCGTCGCGGATCAGTCCCCGTTTCGCCGGGGCGCGCGCTACTACAGCCCGGCGTCGTACTGGTGGCCCGACTTCTACCTGGACCAAGACGACACGCCCGATACCCATTCCAAGTGGGGGCAGCTGCTCACCATGGGGGACGCGCTCGGAATCGTAGTCCTCAACCGCAACTCCGGCGACTGGTCGGCCTTCGACAAGGACTTCAAGGAGCAAGGGGAACGGGCGCTGTCTGCCGGTGCCCGCCGGTGCGTCTTCTACATCAAGACGCAGTACGCCGTAGCCACTCTCCCCGAGGGCGACAAGGCCCGTGAGGGAGTACCCGATGCTGGTAAGTACACCAAGGAGTACATCCTCTCCCAGGTCAAGAACGCCCACGACCAGTACCCCGGCGTCTGCCAGGGCGTCTTTCTAGACGAGACGATCAACGGGTGGGGGGAACAGGCCTCGCGAGTCCCCTTCTACCAGGACCTGGTCGCAGAGATCCGCAGGCTCTATGGAAAACAGTTCCTCATCGTCTGCAACGCCGGATCCAACATCTCCGAGGCGATGGTCGCCCTCGACGTCGACGTGTACATGACCTACGAGGGAACCGCAGAGAAGTTCCTCAAGGACGACCCGGCCTCTCCGCTGATGCCGGCGCACATGGCGTCCCAGCCCTCGATCCGCTGGTGGGCGGTGGTTCACGACACCACGCAGGAGAACTACCAGCAAGTGTTCGCCCGTGCTGAGTCACTGGGCTACGGGCACCTCTACGTCACCGACGGCAAGCTCGTCATGGGGCAGGGAGGCCAGTGGAACCCCGACGTGAACCCCTACCAGAACCCGCCCTCATCATGGATCCAGGCACTCCTGGTCCCGTGGATCAAGGGCTACCTAGCCCTGTACACCGAGGTCCTGCGCTTGCGCGAGGCAGCCGCCAAAGTCCGGCTCCTGGTGCTTGGCAAGAACGAGCAGATTCCTGCCGGCACCCCCTCCGGCACGGTCATCGTCCGTAAGGAGCGGTAAGGCATGCCCGTCTCATCATGGTCATGGAAGGACAGGTGGTGGACCTCCGAGAAGGTCACCTGGAACGGGAACGACGCCACCGCCCAAGCCGGAGCGATCCTTGTTCCCTGGGCGGCCGACGCCAAACCAGTCACCGAGGCCAGGCAGTGGGACATCGAGTACATCTACACGGCCGCTGCCGCCTCCCAGGTGACGATCGCGCAAAACCTGTTCCGCGAGCCGGGGGAGGCCGGCAACGCCGGCCAGGAGTCCCTAGCGACCTCGAACCTCGCGCCAGGAACCCGAATGGTGCTGACCGTCCGCATGATCCTGCACAAGGGACTGCCGTTGTGGACCCCACAGTTCAGCATCCCAGACGGGAAGCCACCAGTCACGTTCCACAGGATCGCCGCATGGCCCGCACAGGTGGAACCCACGCCCAAGCCAGCACCTATCAGGATCCGATCCCAAGCCTCCGGCTTCGCCGTCGGAGGCGGAGGCGTACCCCTGTCGTGTCAGTCCCAGGCGGGGGACATCGCCATCCTGATGATGGCCTCCCAGTGGGGCAACACCTCGGCTCACGCACCAACAGGCTGGACAGCACAGCACAGCTCTGACGTGGGCGGACGATCGGGCTTCATCGCCGCGCTCAAGGTCACCGACCCGGCCCAGACCCAGAACGTGGCCTGGACCGGCGCCACCGCCTCAGCGGCACGAGAACGCGCCGCCCTCGCCGTCCTCACCGGCGCCGAGGACTTCACGCTCCACGGCTGGCAGACGACGGTCCCCGAGATCAGCAAGCTGTCCCTCCTGGTCTCCCAGCAGCACGGCGCCGCCAGAGGCGGCATCGAGATGTGGACACAGGACATACAGTCCGGAGCCCACTCCGACGCCCGCTCCTGGTCCGTACTCCTCGCCGGACTCGTCGACAAGGCCCCCAGCGTCCCCGAGAAAGATGCGCCTCAGGCATGGGCATGGGTCGACCTCACACCAGCCAAGGCCCCGACCCCACCGCCCACCGACACTGTGGAGCTCACCGGCGAGACGGAACCCGGCAGGGTCCGAGTCCTCACCGACGCCGAGGAAATACCCGCCCGCATGGCCGCGATGCCCGCCGGCTACGCCAGCGTCGACACCATGCTCAACACACACGGCTTCGCCGTCGCACACCGCGGCGGCAGCCTGTCCTGGCCAGAGGCCTCCATGCGCGCCTACACCGCAGCCGTCGCCCACGGAATCGGCGCCCTGGAGATCTCCTGCCAACAGACCGCCGACGGCGTCTGGGTCCTCAACCACGATCAGACCCTCAAACGAGTCGACCCCACCGCACCGAACACCCCAGTCACCCAGATGACCTGGGCGCAGATCCAGACCTACCGGACGCAGGGAGAACCCTTCGCCCGCATCGAGCAGGTCCTCAACGCCTACGCCAGCTCCCATGTCATCGTCCTGGACCCCAAGTACTCAGCCGCCAACTGGCGAGCGCTCGCGGCCTTGCTGCCCGAGGGTGCCAAGGACCGGGTGATCTGGAAGTTCAGTGTTGATGCGACGTGGTTGGCCCGGCAGTGGGTCGCAGACGGTTGGAGGTGCTGGGGATATTCCTATCCGGAGCATGTCACCAGTGACCAGCTCAAAGGATGGCAGGAGCCGTGGACCTGCCTCGGCATGTCCTGGGACGCTAGCAAGGAGGTTTGGGACAAGACGTTGGCATTCGGCAAGCCGGTGTGGGGCCATATCTGCCCCACGGCGACGGCCTACGCCACCGCCTTGGGGAAGGGTGCCGTGGGGTGCATGGTTTCCGGCGTTGCGTCGCTCTATCCGTCCTCGGTTTGAAAGAGGCGCGGGAAGGTGCCACGTCGGTGGGTCGGAACGTCCCCCATCTACTGATCGCGCGCGTAGGGCCCCTCACACCAGCGGGTGTGAGGGGCCCTGTTCTGTTTTACCGTCCGCTCAAGGTGGGATGAGGCCTGCGCGTCTCTTTGAGGAGGCAGGTTACGTCACGGGCGTCTTTCAACCCGGATCGTCATGTCACAGGCGAGCGAGCAGGTCTGTCTTCTTGGCGGTGAATTCCTCTTCGGACAGGATCCCCGCATCGCGCAGCTCGCCGAGCTTCTTCAGCTGAGTCATGACGTCATCCGTGTTCGCGGCCGGTGCAGCAGGCTGTTCGTTGGTGGCTTGGCGAATGCCGTCGGCCAGTTCGTTCGCGGATGCCTGTATCTGGCCTAAGATGCCGGGGCCTGCGGTTGGTGCCGGTGCGGCAGGAGCGACCATTTCGCCGCGTTGGAGGCGCAGGATGGTGTCGATGACACGGTCGGCGTCTCCGTGGTGGACTCGCATTGCGACATCGCCGCCGCTGGTGGTCAGGACAACCATGGTGTTCAGGCCCTTGCCTCGGCGCTTGGCCACGTGAGAGATCGAGCTGATTGGAATGATCTCACCGTCCTCGTGACGGCGGATCCCCGTGGCGGCTAGGGACATGCCCATGGTCATGACTGCTAGGCCGGCCTTGGTTCCGGTGCCGATCCAACCTTTGCGTGACCACTCCACCCGGTCGGGGAAGATGGTCACGGTGGCGTTTTTGCCGGCGATGTGGGACTTGAACTGCAGAAGGGGTTCCATATCTGCTCCAGGATGGGTAGTTGGGGTGTGGTGCACAGTTTCGTACCCAGTTTTGGAGCTTGTATGGGCCGTTGGTCAGGTGAGTTTGCCCTGTCACCCGTACTGTCGTGGGGTGCGTCGTGGGGAGGTGGAAGTACCGCAACAAATCGGCTGTCAAATTTCTCTTGCAGGTCTTGTCTCCGGGAGCTTTTCGGCCACGTAAGGAGACTTCCAACTAAGGCCGGGTGCATTGGGCCCCCTCACACCATCAGGTGTGAGGGGGCCCAATCTTGTCAGCGTTGTCAGGCTCTGAGCGCGGTACGTTCGCGGGTTCAGGCGGTCGCGAGGATGTCGCGGACGTACTGGGATCGTGTCTTGCCGGCTGAGGCTGCGTGCTGGTCGAGTGTCTTCAGGGTGGAGCGGGGTACCCGTACGTGGAGGTCGGTCATGGTCTCGTCGTACAGGCTCGGTCGTCCGCGTCCGTAGTGGTCGACGGGTCCTTCCCAGGAGCCGTCCTCGTACTCGGCGGCCTTGGCGTCGAGCTCCTCGGTGGTGGTGCCGAAGAGGGCGTTGATCTCGTCCTCGCTCATCTGGCTGGGGGTGTAGGTGGTCATTGTGTCCTCCTTCGTACCGCCCTGATCTCGGTGGTGGTCTTCCTGGTCGGTGGTGTCATGGCGTGGTAGATGAGCCACCCCTGGGGGAGGCTCTCAGCGACCATCTCGACCATGCGCCCGTCGGGCGCCGGGCCGATGGCGACCCACTGGTCCGTGCCTGGACGTTGGGCGGCATCGGTCGCGTGGTGCCAGGCGGCCAGGACGTCGCGCTCGGTCAGGTCCGGGTGCCTGCGGGTGACGCGAGAGTGGACCAGGACTCTGACCGGGCTTGTGCTGCTCGTAGGATTATTGTGACACATATGTTCTCCGTGCTTGTCACGCGGCAGCGGCGATGGCGGCGCGCAGGGAGTCGTCGGGCAGCCGGACGTAGCGCTGGGTCGTCTCGGGGCGGGCGTGGCCGAGGACGGCGCCGACGGCGAGGAGGTCGTGGGTGCCGGCGAACATCTTGGTGGCGCATCGATGGCGGAGCGTGTGGGCGGTCCAGCCGTCGGGGAGCGCGCGAGAGATGAGCACGGAGACTCGCTGGGCTCCCAGGTGGCCGTCGATCTTGCCGGGGAAGAGGTATCCGCGCTTGGCTTGGCGCAGGAGTGCTTTGACGTCGTCTCGCACGACGGGGATGTAGCGGCGCTTGCCGCCCTTGCCGGTGACGTAGAGGCCTTCGCCGTCCCAGTCGTCGGTGTGGACGCCGGCGATCTCGCAGCACCTCAGTCCGGCGAAGGCTGCGAGCATGATCATTGCGCGCACGCGGGTGTCGGCCTCGGCTAGAGCTCGGGCGATGACGTCCTCCGGTGCGGGGCGGGGGACGCCGGCGGGGACTGATACCGGGTCGAGCCTTGCGGCGGGGTCATCGTCGATGAGGCCCTCTGCCGCGAGCCACCGGAAGAAGACGACGAAGGTGGTCCGGTTGGATTTCCTCGTCTCCGGCGACCACCCGGGGGTGGCGAGGATCTGGCGCAGGTCTGCGGTGGTCACGGCCCCGGGGCCCTCGGGAACGGCTCGGGAGACTCTGAGCAGGTGGTAGCGGTAGAGGCGGATAGAGCGCGGGGCGCGTCCGGCGGCCTGGATGGAGATGGTCCAGGCGTCGATAGCGTCAGCCCAGCTGGTCATGGGAAGGGACTCCTCGTCTCCCGCGCAGGGACCGGGGACGTCCGTGCCGGTCACGAGCTGGAGGGGCACCCGGCGGGTGCGGGTCGACCGCCGGCAATCGACCAAAGCGTCGGTCTCGTCTTCGGCGCGTCGCATGGGACCATCGGGGTTCGTGACAATCATGTAACTATTGGACGGTTCAAGCGGCGACTGGCGAGGTCAGCCGCCGTAGGGGAGCAACGGGGTGGAAACCGGCCACGAGGTGTAAACCGGACGGTTGCTGGTTCGAGTCCAGCCGCAGGAGCCCATCGCTCGGAGCCCCAGCCCCACCGGCTGGGGCTCCGTCGTTTTCTGGCGCGGGTGCGATGCCGGTGGTGATCCACTGAACGGGCACTCCGGTAGCCAAAGACCATGCGTTGAGGACGATCTGCCGAGGCTTAGAAATTCGCCCAGCCTCATAGCTACTCACGGAAGTGCGGCTGATGCCGATGCGCTCGGCGAGGTCCTTCTGATCTAACCCCGCAGTCTCACGAGCCTTGCGAAGTCGATCGTAGATCGTGAAGTGGGGGATCAGGCCGGCGTTAGGTTGAGTGCTCATGTGACAAGAGTATGGCGTACGACAAGAGACGGCAAGCGACGCGCCTCAACTTCTCGTGACCAACCTGTTACATGCCTGATCTTGTCACCTGCAAAGTCAAGCGGTAGAACTTATCTCATGACAAGAACAGCGCACCTGATAACCGCCTCTGAGGCTGCTCGCCGACTCAGGGTCGGGATCCGTACCGTGACCCGTTGGATCGCGGCCGGCGAGGTGAAGGCGGCCGGCAAACTCGCTGGGAAAAGCGGCGCCTGGCTCATCGATGAGCGCGAGGTCGCTCGCGTTGCCCAGAAGCGCCGCGAGGAGCTCCTCTCCCGCCTGCCCCAGGACACCGCCCCGCGCTCGCGGGCCGATCAGAAGGAGGCGGCGTGATGACCTACGGCAGCAAGCGCGTGCGTGGCCTGTCTGACGAGGCCCGCCGGACCATCACTGCTCACGGTGTTGCTCCCCGCGACTACGTCCTGCACTACGAGCAAGCCGGCACGACCTGGACTGGGGACAAGTGCGGGTGCCTCGACTCCCGCTGCATCGGCTACCACCACGAGGTGGGCCAGTCGTGCCCGTGCCTGCCTGTCCTGATTCAGGACGTGCAGACCGCTGCTCGCGAAAGAGCAGAGTGATGGAGGCCCTCGTTATCTACCTGGTCCTCGTCGCCTCTGTCTTCGCTTCGGCCGCTCTGTCCTGGTGGGTCGGATACCAGATGGGACGCGAGGAGGGTGCTGCCCCCAGTGTCGACGACCTGGAGGCCTTGTACGGGCCTCCCACCACGGCTACGGCCACCTCGGTCATGCCGCTGCCCTGAAACATGGGGCGCCCCGCTCGCTGAAAGCAGCAGCGGCGGGGCAGGAATCACCAAATGAATCCAAGAAGGAGTCTACCAAATGAACAGCTACTACACGCCTCGACACCGTCGCCCCAACCGTTTGTTCACCGCCGTCGTTTCTCTCCGGCGCACGCTGTGGCCACTTCCTACTGGCCGTGAGGTGAGCATTCTCGATGTCCTGGCCGAGGAGCGCGGAAGCGTCCCGATGCCGTCCCTGTCGTCTCGGCAAGCCCGATGGGGCGCTGTCCTGTTGGCCTTGGGGGCCCTGCTGATCCTGGGGAACCTGGTCGTTTGCCTGACCCGGGCGTGGGCCTTCTCCGGGCTGGCGATCCCCGCCGTCGTCTTTGTGGGCGCGGGGGTGGTCATGCTGGAGCTCTCTCCGGAGGCCGGCGTGCGCCCCTGGTGGGACGCCCCTGGCATCGGTGACACCAGCTCTGTTGAGACTGCTGGCTCGGATGACCCGTCGGGGGTGGCGGCATGAGCCGGCGGAGGTCTACGAAGATCGACTGGTC
>ERZ773212.335-NODE-335-length-24002-cov-5.912557_pt1 | contig 24002 bp, 16 predicted proteins | sample MGYA00581005_ERZ773212 | MGnify/ENA primary metagenome ERZ773212 (study PRJEB29015, sample SAMEA2738154) | human oral metagenome | biome: human oral; feature: human-associated habitat; material: saliva | place: China | collected 2196 ... | reverse complement strand
GCCAGGATCAAACTCTCCATTGTAAAATATGTTTTGGTGATAAGTGATGGGTGATAAATGATAATGGATACCATGTTAACCCAAACGCTTCACCGAGTAATCTCTGTTTCAGAACGCTTATCCTAAAAGTATCAAGTAAAAAGCACCTTTTCTTTTATTCCTTAATTGTTTTGAGGCGATTCCTCAAAAGCAGGAACAATGAATTGATCGGTTCGTTTCTTTTACCCATCTGAATGACATTTAATGTCAGACAGACGCTTCTTGTACTACTTCTCTGTTTATGTAAATCTTTTCAAAGAACTCTTTCTTTCATTGTTGCTTACGTTAACTTGCCAGGTGGCTTGTTTTGTAAAGCGAGTGCAAAGGTATAGACTTTCTCTGTAACCTCCAAATGTTTTGAGAGAAAATTTCATCAAAAACTTAATTTTTCTTCGTTAGGAGCGAATTAAACGGCGTTACACCTTATTATATAATACGCTTCCCTTTCTTGCAAAAAATAAGCCTCTTGTCCCGACCGTCATCCTTTCACGACCTAATTAAGCCAAGATTGACATTACAGCCATACTATTTCTTTTTAGGCTTTATCAGATGCCAAGCCTCTCTAACCCATAGAACCAAAGAAGAGCCAAGTATGATAATAATCCAATCCTCCAATGACAATCCCCCCTTAGCAATGTTAAAGAACTTCTGCAAGATAGGCAGTTCCACCATAGCTATTTGTCCGATAAGAATAATCATGACGATAAAGAGCAATCCCCGGCACCCTTTGAAATGCAAAGCACTCCGTCCTGTTTCAAATGCGCGAGCATTAAACAGATAGAAGAAATGCGTCATAACAAAGATAGTAAAGAGTAAAGTTAATTCATACGGACTAAGTCCATTAGTGCTACCAAGCTGCAGATGGATAATATCCTTTAATGCCGTAATATCAGCATGTTCGAAGATATAAAGTAAAGCCAACAGCATCACAAAGAAGAAACCACCCACACCAAGAATATTCCAGCCCATAGAACGGCTGATAATAAAGGCATTACGGTCACGCGGAGCATCCTTCATCACCCTTTCAGACGGAGGCAGAGAAGCCAGTGCCATAGCCGCAAAAGTATCCATGATAAGGTTCACCCACAGCATCTGCGTTACTGTCAGCGGAGATTCCGTACCCATGAAAGCACCAGCAAGGACGAGGAAACAAGCCGCAACATTAACTGTAAGCTGAAAGAGTAAGAACCGCTGTATATTCTGATAGAGCGAACGTCCCCACATCACCGCCTTACCGATACTACTAAAAGAGTTATCGATAATCGTAATATCCGAAGCCTCCTTAGCCACCGATGTACCATCACCCATAGAGAGTCCCACATGTGCCGCCTGCAGTGCAGGAGCGTCATTCGTGCCATCACCTGTAACGGCAACCACCTCATTACACCGCTGCAACGATTCAACCAGCCGTTTCTTATCCAGCGGACGAGCCCGAGAAATAATCTTCAAGTCCTCCACTCGTTTATCAAGTTCAGCATCAGAAAGAGCCGCAAACTCTGGTCCTGTAATAATATTCTTATCCGAATCGCTGCTTGTCCACAGTCCTATCTGTCGTCCAATCTCCTTAGCAGTCCTTGACGTATCGCCTGTCACGATCTTCACGTCAATCCCCGCCTTCATACATTCAGCCACAGCAGCAGGGACATCATCACGAACAGGGTCGCTGATAGCGACAATCCCTTGGAAGATAAGGCCATCAGCCACAACTCTTCCTTCTTTAAACACATCCTCCTTACCGTCAACAATCTGATAAGCAAAGCCCAGCGTACGCATAGCCTGCTCTTGATAGTCCTCCAACTGTCGTTCGATATCCTCCTTCGTCACGTCACTATCCATCTGTTTACAGAGTCCATAAACAATCTCTGGAGCACCTTTCACATAGAGGATCTGCTTTCCTTCCATCAGCGTAGACTTGACAAGCACAGCCATATACTTCCTTTCCGTAGTAAACGGCAGTTCCTCAATGATTTGCACATTACTTCTTATCTCTCTATAAGATATCTGATGATCATTCAGCCACAGCAACAAAGCCCCTTCAGTAGGACTCCCCAATACCTCAGGTTTATCTTTTTCCGAGTAATCCAAAGAAGCAGTAGAGTTAACCGATATCCCCTCCATCAATAAACGTGCAGCCAGACTCTCATCCAATTGTTGCTTATCCAAGGCATAGAACTGTGTCTGATAAACCCGCATCTGGTTCTGTGTCAGCGTACCCGTCTTATCTGTACAGATGACTGTCGTTGCTCCCATCGTCTCACAGGCATGCATCTTACGCACAAGATTGTTCGTCTTCATCATCCTTCGCATACTATAGGCTAAGCTCAACGTCACAGCCATTGGAAGGCCCTCTGGTACAGCCACAACAATCAAGGTCACAGCAATCATCATTGTATTCAGCGTATGCGCCAACAAGCCCGTCATACTCTCTTCAGGAAGAAGCATTATATGGAAAACGACAACACAAGCCATTAAGATAAGGAAATAGCCAATCGTTATGAACGTATTAACAAACCATTTCCATCCCTCAAACTTCTTAATAACAAGCCAGAAGAATATTAACGTAGGAATACTCAACGTCCAAACAATTGGTTGCCAATGGAAGAACACGTTCAATCTACCTACTATGATACATCCTGCAAAGACATAGCTTAATTTCGTAATAAGCTCACTTAGTCCGTCAAGCTGTTCACTGAGCGGTGTCTTCACGCTATCGTCTATTTGTGCAGCCTCAAACACCTTACCATTCTCAGTACTATCGCCTACAGCCTCAACCACAAAGATGCCATGTCCTTCCATCACCTTCGTACCACGCAATACTTGGTTAGTAGCGTAAGAGGCATCCTTGTCAAACTCCTCTTCTTTTACTGATTTATAAGCAGGAACACTCTCTCCATTCAGCGTTGACTCGTCAACATAAAGCGAGATAGCCTCGAGCAACCTACCATCTGCTGGTATTTCTGCTCCCGTATTGATAATGACAACATCGCCGACAACAATATCCTTCTTAGCAACTGTCGTCGCATTACCATTTCTTATCACCTCAACCTCTTCCTCATCATTCGCTTGGTTGAGGATAGAGAACTCTTTATCAGCTTTCAGTTCAAAGTAGAATGCAATACTTGTAGCCAAAAGGATTGCTATAAAGATACCCACTGGTTCAAAGAAGACAGCCACTCCGTCCTCACTATGTAGTCCCCAGTATTCCCAACAAGAAATAGCGATAGAGAGGAAACCCGCAATGAGAAGGATGATAATGAGTGGGTCCTCAAACTTCTCTAAGAACTGCTTCCATAGTGGATCCTTCTCACAAGGCGTTAACACATTAGCCCCATGTTGTTCACGACTGGCCAACACCTCCGTGTCAGTCAACCCTTCATAATGTCTTTTTTGCTCCATAACTTTACTTTGCAAATATATTTAGTTAGATTTTTTCTTGTTCTGCAATCGTATTATCTCTTTGGTAGTGTAGCATTTAGAAAACTTCCGTCTCTCGTTCTATTGGCTGGTAAACACCATTGAGAATCATTACGCTCAATTTCACTTGACATGTCTGCAAAGATACAAATATTTTGTTATTAACAACCTTTATAACCATAAATATTATGAATCATGACGCTATTATACAAACAAAAACCTACCTCCAACCAGAAATCACTTCTTGTAAAGAGGTAGGAAAATGAAATAAAAACGAGTTTTAATTCACCAACGAGGTCGGTAACATCACGTCACGGACAAGCTTCGTTATTAAACAAAAAAACGATATTATTAATTACTCAATATTCTTAAGACCAACCACATGAAATCCTCCATAAAAGAAGAAATAGCGATAGAAAGGGTTGCGGTCAACAAGATGCTTTCGAAGTAGATAAGAGCTAAAATGCCCAAGATAGCCACAATAGGAATTTATCACACTTCGCAACAGAAAGATTTGTTTCTCTTTCATCGTTGTTCTACATCTACAAAGAGCTTCTATCAAACGCATTCGATTACGAAACTTGCATATCGTACGCCATCGAGGATAACGCCTATAAGGCATAATGTATGCTCCAAGAAAAGTCATACCCTTAGAACAGTGTTGCAAACTAATCTTCTTTGGGTGTAACGTAAGATGCAACTCATCATGCAGATAATCACGAAACAGCCCTATCAATCTTGCCAGTTTACGGTGGTCAGTATCTATAACATAAAAGTCGTCTACATAACGGCCATAATACTTCAAGCCCAACTGACGTTTAGCAAACTGGTCAAGCTGATTAAGATAAATATTACTAAACAGCTGCGATGTCAAATCACCAATAGGAAGCCCTGAACCCTTTGCAGAACGGAAGAGACTCTTTGAAGGCGGTAAACCCTCCCAATCCTCCTTCCCCCCAACGATGCGTACATCACTTGTAGGGTCACGTAGAAGAATACTATCTATAAGGAAATCAACCAGCTGGCGGTCGAATTTCTTATTCCATTCAGGTTTTCTATCCATCTCCTTTCGTAATAATTCTCGCAATTCACGCTTAGGAATACTCATAAAGTATCCTCTTATATCAAGTTTCAGCACGTATGCTGATTGTGTATAATTCTGTGTACAACTACGCAAATGATGCTCAAATCGTTCCACACCCTTCAACGTTCCTTTACCCACACGGCAAGAGTAACTATCATATATAAACGTTGTTTCAAACAGCGGTGCTATATAGTTAAAGAGCAGATGATGTACCACACGATCCTTAAATGAAGAGGCAAAAATCTCACGCTGCACAGGGTCGAACGTAATAAAACAGATACAAGGTGATGGTCGATAAGTTCGAGTACGCAATTCATCGTAGAGATGCATCAAGTTATGTTCAAGATTCATCTCAAACTTCATTTGACTCTCCGTGTTTCGCTTGTTCCTCCTTGCATCGTAGTAAGCGCTAAATATATCCCTCAATAAATCCATATTCTTAACGTCTCTACTTATTACCATTCAACTCGTCAACATCTCTCCCTCTCCTGTAGGCTGTAAATGCTGAGACCGGACGCGCCGCGAACCCATAGGCCCGACCGTTGTTGTTCAGCGGGTTCACGTTGCCCGAGTTGAAGTTCAGGTTGCAACCGTTGTTCGTGTTGTTCGGAACTGCCGACCAATAGTAACCGTTGTTGCCGACGTTGTTGAGCGAACCATCATTGTTGTTGCGATAGCCCGAAGCAGGGAAAAATAGTAACCACTCATTAAATGAAGCATGGGGACTACCACCATTCGTAATCCTATGAAAAAGAAACGAAATAAGGGCATGTGACCATCCAACAGATTGGGATAACATAACCAGCCAAGACGCATTGCCACGGGGCGTTTGCGTACCTTTTACATGTACTGGTGGGTTACTGGATTTACTAATGCACGCTGTCAACGACCTTAGTCGCTGACATTCTGGCTTAGCCTGAGTTGGGAGGGGAGAGAGAAGGAAGACGAGTAAAGTCATAAGCACAAAACAACCGAACGAGTCAGTATGCTTTGCGTATATCGTATTATAGGTTGTGATTAATGTTTGTTTCATACTCCCGCTTCTTCTTTATCCGTGCATTTAGCTGCGTTTGTTCCCTTTTGACTGTATTTATGCCATGCCGTCAGTTGCTTTGATATGCTTTCAGTCTGCAGGCAGAGTTGTGCAAACTGTGGTACACTTAGGTGGTGCATGTCTTTCAATAGGCGTATACGAAGCCTGATATGTACAAACACCTCAAGACATCTTCGTAGGATTTGCTCTTTCTCACGTTGACTATTTACTTGGTAAACCATCACCATCAACTCAACCAACTCATTCTTTAAGTCCTGCACCAGCGTATATCTCAAGTCACGAGGTACATTGCGTGTACGTTGATAAACATCTAACAATAAGTCGTAGATAGCCTTAAACACTGGCAAATTATCATACTGTGCCATGTCATTCTTCCTCTCTCTTTCAGTCGTTCAACTTTCCCTGCAATTGTGCTATAAACATCATACATTGCATAGGAGTACTATTAGCAACATTAAAGTCTCTCACCATCCTTATTATACTACCCGCATCAATATGTCCGTCACTTTCAGGCATTGTACTGTTGCTCGTCATACAGCCTGTCTGTGTAGACTCTTTTAGCTCTATTCCTTTCTTCCATTCGACAAAAGCATTCAAATCAATGGGTTCTGTCAGTCCTATAACTTTATGTGCATCATCTGATTCTATAATATTTCGCCCATTCAAATACTTATCTTCTGACGAAGCAGGGAAGCCCACGTAAGCAACCTCCTCACCATTAAGGACCTTCAGCTGGCGTTTGATAACCTTAAAAGGATGCACAAAACTGCACAGGGCAAACGCTGAAGCTTCATAAGCACGAAAGAACAAACCTTCACGATAGAGATTTATCCTGCAGGTATTCTTTTTCTCGGCCTCTACTATTTCTTTAATATTCATTGTTTCTTCTTATTACTTTGTTGTTTATTATCCTTGCCTTCTAATACCGAAGGCAAGATTTTTTTTTCGACCGGCTACGCCGGTTTCTGTGCCGGCGGGCGGGGCGATGCCCGCCGGCAATAAATCAAATAAATCAAATCAATCGAATTATTCTGAGACCGGACGCGCCGCGAACCCAAAGGCCCGACCGTAGTAGACCAGCGGGGTCACGCTGCCCGAGAAGAAGCCCAGGCTGCAACCGCTGCTCGCGAAGTTCGGAACCGCCGACCAATAGAAACCGGTGTTGCCGACGTCGTTGAGCGAACCAGCACTGCTGCTGCGATAGCCCGAAGCAGGGAAGTTTATAGTTGCCGTCTTACTGCTATTGGTCCAGAAATTATGACCGAAGTTATTTTGGTAAGTCTGCCAATTGTCTGTACCGTCAACATTCATTGTGCCACCGTTTTGACCATTAGCCGTAAATCCTGTAAACGCATTATTTGCTGGCATCTTGAAACCAACAGGACAAGGATCGTAAACAGTCTTAACGACTGGATTGTCATTACCTTGGTTATAACTTCCTGTTACTGTATTATCAGCTGACCAAAGGTTATAATAGCCATAGTTGGTGTACATTGATGAACCGTAGATATAGAACTTATCTGGATTCTGAATATTGTTCATAATAGTCATGTTATCACCAGCATTCTGCGTAAAATGGCTATTTGCAGCTAAGTCAGATGCGTCAACACCAGGGAAGGCATCCTTACGACCGAACTGGTAAAGGGTGGTAGCACCCTTCTTAACGTTACCAGGATTCTGGGTAATATTGATAACAGTCTCTTGTGCTACCCCACCATTCTTAATGGTCTGCACAACCTTGACTTTGACAGTACGAGCTTTGTCGTATGTAGAACCACTCCACTGCGTTGGCTTCCATCCCAAGGTTTCTTTGGTGAAATTATAAACCTTACCCTGATAGTTGGTTACAGGAATCTTATCAAGTGCATCCTTAGGAGCAAACCAGAGATGCCATGACCAAACAGTCGTACCACCCTTCTTGACAGCAACAACGGCATTGCCACTTTGGATGTCGGCTGCTGTTACCTCGAAGTCGAGGAAGGCATTACCACTTGCATCATGTGAGATTGGTGTAGAAGAGAGATGAACGAGGTCGGCAGCATCTGCCCAAACCACCTCAGCACCATCAACGCCATTATTAGCACCGCCATTGGTCTTCTCTATCCAAGGATCAGTGATATTTTGGTTATTGTGGTCTTTAAAGTTATACAATACATTTGAATTACCTGCAGCGGCATGGCTGGTGTAAGCGTTCGCATTGGTTGAACCGTTCTCAATGGCATTACCATAAACAAGCGGTATGCGATAATGACCGGGAGCAGAGATAACGTAAGAATTGGCAGTGCTACGATTTACACTACCGCCCTTCGTTGAAAGGTCGTAAGGAGTAGCTGTACCTAATTCTGTTGCCTCCTTGAGTGCCTTGTTACGTTTAGCGAGCAAGTCGGTAACGTCTTTGGTCAATGTGGCTGTACCCTGGTCGGCAGCAGTGCCACCCGTGCCCTCGGTCTTGCTAAGGCTGGTCAGCCAAGCAGGCTTCTCTGCCATAGAGAAAGTACCATCGTTATTGGCATCGTACCCAACGACCTTCCAAGCCACTGCCTGCTGCTGGTGTGTTGCCGGGTCTTCACGATAACTTGTGATACCGTATGCCTGCGACTGGGTTTCATCATAATTAGCCGCACGGCTCGGGTCGGTTGGCGTGAGCGTGTAAGTCCAAGTAGAAGTAGTCTGGCTTAGCTTGTAAGTACGGGTTGTTCCCGCCTTCCATTCACCCTTTAAAGGTACGGTGATTTCAGTTCCATCGGTGCAGTGCACGTAAGCTGTCACATGGCCAGTAAGCTGCTGTGGTATCATATAGAACGTATAGTTATCGCCCGCATTACCCATGATGGTAACATTAGGGTTGGCACTTGTGCTCACACTGACACCCGAGAGGGTTGCATTGCCACGTGTGTCACTTGAGTGGTCCCAATCGGCCCCATTGCCATCAAACTGCTTAGAGAGTACATACTTACTCTTCATCACAGCACCACGCAATTCCACCTTATCGATGGTCTTATTCCAAGAGAGGTTCTGACCCACAGCAAAGCGAATACCCGTAAGAGCGTGGCGGAAGTCGAGGTTGGTTGTAGGCTGCTGAAACTGCGTAGCATACTCAACATCGCCCGTACAAGCCGTCATCAAGTCGACCTGCTTTGTCACATCACTGTTTACCTCGAAATCAACACTTGGGCTACCACTCGTAGCATCAGTGTTATTGATGGTCATCTTTGCGTAGCTCTCTGCGTTAGGATAGACAGCAAAGAAGCGAGCCTTAGGCTGTGCAAACGACCATCGGATAGGCGAATAGAGTTCGCCATTGCTTTTGGTCTTCTTAGCATGGAACCACTCTGGCGTAGTAAGGATGCCAGAGGCTGCTGTACCACGGATACCTGAGGCAGAGAAGTCGCCAAGAGTAGAGGTAGCTATGATGTCAGCACGTGTGCGGGCGTCAGCCTTAACAGGATTGACACCCTCGACAGTGGTCTCTATCAAGCAGACATCAATATTGCGGTTGCTATGGGCTGCGAGCTTACCACCAGCGAGGTCGTTGCTGCCCAAGCCAGGCGTGATGGCACCACGTGTCATAGCACCACGGCTGATAGCCCCTTCCTGCACATCGTTTACACTAAAGCGGACGAGGGCATCATTGCCATTCGTTCCACCATTATCCAAATCGTCGTCGGCACACGATACTGCCGTCAACGCTGCGCCACCGGCCAAGAGAGCCGAGCAGGCGTAAAAGAAAAGTTTGTTCATTGTTGTTATTTGAGAAGTGAAAGGAGTGAAGGAGTGAAAGGGAGTTAAGACAATACCCTAACCTTACTTTACACACTTCCATCTCCATTGTTTAAATGTTGTCTTTGAGGAGTGAAAGGAGAGAAGGAGTGAAAGGGAGTGAAGACAATAGCATTGTTAGCCATAGCCTTACTCATTTCAAACTTGTTGAAACGATACTTATACACAAGCAACTTGTCTACTTGTAAACTCGTCTACTCGTCAACTTGTCAACCCGTCAACTATCCCTCCAAATTATCATCATCACCTCCGTCCTCTTCGGTTGGAGCTACAACCTGAATACTGCCTGGATGAGAAGTAGTACCGCCACCACCTGGGCGAACGAGAGGACTCTCGGCAAGGAAATTGCCCTCAGTCTCAACCTTGACCACCTCAACGGTAGGACGAACATAAAGTTGTCGCACGGTCTGTCTGATTTTCTTCATAAAGCTTAATAATTAGTTAGTTTATAATATATGTTTGCTCACACAGTTGTCATAAGCGAAAGGGAATTAAGAAACCATGCTGACTCCTAAGGGCAACGACATAGACACGTCGCAACCCATCATAGCCAACATGGTCGCAATCAAATTATATGAGGAAAAAACGAATGATAACACGAAAAAGACAAAAGGCAGATAGAGCAAGCCCCTTGTCGACATCTCGTCACGGTCTGCGCAACGCACAGACACGTAACAAGCTATGAGAAAGTTAGTTATACTATTATATAAGAGAGAGAGAGAGAGAGAGAGAGAGAGAGTACTAAAATTATTTGAAACCTCCAAATAATTTAACATCTTTTTCGCATTTTCTTTCAACCAAGCTCCTCGTCTCTTAGAATCAATGAGAGTGACAGGCACAACACAAGTCCTTACACCTTCTTTACAAAAGATGTAATCATCAGTGGTTGGGATAAAATGCTTCGTAACTCTCATTATCGTTATTACAAGTTAATTTTCGTTTAACTGCGTGCAAAGATAATAATAATTATTGAAACACAAAAGAATAAGACAGAAATTTATTAAAATAACGAAATAACATTAGTCTTTCTGCTACTTTCTTAAAGACTTATTAAATAACTGTCAAAGCGAAGAACATAAAAAATAGTGGCCCCTCCCCCGGCCCCTCCCCCGAAGGGAAGGGGCGTAATCACCGAGATACCCCTATGGCTAATCATTAACACCTAACACCTACCACCCATCAGAGGCCTCACCCCCTGCCCCTCTCCGAATGGAGAGGGGAGTAATCACCGAGGTTACCCCTCCTTCGCTGTTTGCGTCTTGATGGAACGTGCCATTGGCTCGACCCCGCCTAAGCTAATCATTAACACCCAACAAGGCTATTCATCATCACCCAACAATTAACACCCAACACCCAACATTAGCTGTAATGTTCTGTGATATCGGTTGACTTAATGTCTCTGTGCGCCTTTGTGTGTTCTGTTCTTCTGTGTAGTTCTGTGAGAAAACGAATACAAGAGGCTCGTTGGATATTTTATCTCTCACAGAGTTTCACAGAGGAACAGAAGCCCTTCTGCGAATAGGGGGAATTCACAAACGTCTGCAAGCAGACGACAGATATCACAGAGCGTTATTGCTAATGTTGGCAGAAACGCTCTGTAATATCGGTTGAATTAATGTCTCTGTACGTTTTTCGGAAGACCATAAAGGTTATGGCAAAGAGAACAAGGCATGAAAAGAAAAAGAATAAAAACTATAAAACCTAACTGTCTACCTCTATGAAAACGTCAGCATATTATCTTTTTTTAACTTAACTCAGTCACATTTGTTATCTTTCTATTTACAAAGAAGGCCTTATCTTTGCAGCAGAAAACAATAAAATCAGTAACAGAGTTATGGCAAATAAGATGAAAGACTTTCTCCCTAAGATTGAAATGGAGAAGATGCAAGCAATGCTTGAACTGGAGGAAAAGTACGAGACAGGACAGCTCTCATTAGAAGAGGCACGTGAGCAGATGAAGACAAAGGTAGGGAAGATACGCCCTTATCACCTTGCCTTCATCGAGCAAAATATGAAATCACGTGAGGACGATGAGTGTATCCGTGCCGACATGCGCAAGATTATTGAACTCGTAGAGGGTTTCATGGATTATAGCCGACCAGATGTACCAGAAGACCACCCACTTTCACATTATCATAAAGAGAACGACGAGATGCGCCGACTGCTCCTTGCTGTTGAGGACCTCATACAGTATCCGATGATAAAGAACCAGTGGTTAGAACTCTACGACCAGATACGTCAGTATCCTATCCACTACCAACGTAAGCAGAACCAACTCTATCCTCTCTTGGAGAAGAAGGGCTTCGACCGCCCAACAACGACGATGTGGAACTTTGACGACATTATCCGTGATGAGATCAAGGAGTCGCTGCGACTCTTAGAGGCTAACGACGAAGAGGCCTTCATCGCTGCTCAAAGTGAGTTAATAGCTAATGCACGCGACTTGATGGAGAAGGAAGAGACTATTCTCTACCCTACTTCTTACGCACTTATATCTGCGGAAGAGTTTGAGGACATGAAGGCAGGCGACCAAGAGATTGGTTTTGCTTTCTTCAAAGTAGACAAACCATCATCACCCAACACCCACCATTCAACACCCAAAGAAGGCTTTGCAGAAGACCTCCAAGCCCTTCTCAGTAAGTATGGCTACTCGGCAGGACCACAACAGGAGTTGGATGTGGCAACAGGTAAGCTTACCTTAGAGCAAATCAACCTCATCTATCAGCACCTGCCAATCGACATCTCCTTCGTAGACGAGAACGAGTTGGTGAAATTCTATTCTGATACTGACCACCGCATCTTCCCAAGGTCGAAGAATGTCATCGGTCGACAGGTGTCTAACTGTCACCCTCGTAAGAGCGTGCACATCGTTGAGGAGATTGTAGCAAAGTTCCGTAATGGCGAACAAGACAAGGCTGAGTTCTGGATTAACAAGCCTGAAGTGTTCCTCTACATCGTCTACTTTGCTGTGCGCGATAAGCAAGGTCGCTTCCGTGGCGTACTCGAAATGATGCAAGACTGTACGCATATCCGTGAGCTGACTGGCTCACAGACCTTGCTGACATGGGCTGGTAAAGAGGAGGAAAACGCGTCAACCACCACCGCTACCGATGATGAGAATAACGATGCACCTACTGCTCAACCAGACAAGCAGATAGAGATAACTTCAGACACACGCTTGAAAGACCTCTTTGAAGTCTATCCTCATCTAAAGAAGGAACTTGCTGCTCGCTATCCATCCTTCAAGATGCTGAACACGCCATTAGGCAAGTTGATACTCAAGAAAGCCACTGTCCGCACTGCTGCTGAACGTTCTGGATTAGGCGAAGAGCGGTTTATACAGTTGCTAAAGGATTGTATCTAAATCAAACTTAGTAGTGGGTCTATCCCTATAAAGACAACCTCACCCCCACTTCCTCTCTGATTGTAGAGGGGAGCAGGGGGTGAGGTTATCCTTTATAAAAACCACTAATAAAAGAATAAGGAACGTACCCACCCTATTTATCAACATCTCACATGAGAAAAATCGGTAATGTCTCCACACCCCAAAATAATCATTAAGACTACAAAAAATCATGACACCGCCTTGAACTAAGTTCCCTTAGAATAAGCATATATCATCTCCTTTTATCACACTCATAACAGTCAACAAATCAAGCTATTACAAACAACGTTGTAGAAGACGCCCTTCTTGCCTCAAGAAGGGCGTCTTCTGCATGCAAGAAGGGCATGTTCTCGAACGAAGAAGGGCGTCTTCTTGTTGTATACTCGGCCTTTTCTCAAAAACAGAAGGGAACAATCTATAAAATATCTTGACATTTTCTGTTTACCAGGTTAGTATTCTATCTCTCACAGAGGACATTTTTTCTCTCACAGAAGAACACAGATGAACAGAACACACAGCATTTCACAGAGACATTAAGTCAACCGATAACACAGAACCTTACAGCCAATAGAAGCCTCACCTCACCAAGCACTCGCTCGTAGAAATAGCCGAGCAATCCATCAACCCTAATCCCTCTGTAAAGCTATCTTTTATTGTTCATCCTTGCAAGGTTCAAAGAAAATACGTAAATTTGCCTACAAGAATCACGTATTATGACAAGAAATATATTACACATCATAAGCTTGAGCCTACTACTCTTGGGTGTTACGGCTTGCAAGCAAGAAAGAAAATCAAACGATATCATCACTAAGATAGCTCCAAAACCTCATGTACCGAGTGGTACAAAGGCTATGGATGAATTCAAGTATGAGAAGAAAGTGGAGTGGATGGGTGCTACCTATACCATTCGCATACATCGTTTTGCAGATAAATCACTCTCTACTGTAAGTGACGAGGACGGCCGCAAATACTATGACAACAAGTTTCAAGTACAGATACTACGCTCGGATGGTTCATCATTCTACGACCGTACGCTTACAAAAGACGATTTCAGAGAGTTTACCGACAATCAGTACGCTAAGAATGGAGCCTTGATAGGTTTCATGTTCGACCGAGCTGAGGGCAACAAACTATACTTTGGAGCAAGTGTTGGCTCTCCTGACCCAAAGAGCGACGAGTATGTTCCCTTAGACGTAACCATCGATAACATGAGTAGGATGCGTATCAATAAGGCGACACAATTAGACACTCCAAGCGACCAACCCGAACAGCCGAAGAGTGAAGTGGATAAATCGGAGGAAGAAGGGGTGTAGGGAGTGGGGGACCTCCCCCAGCCCCTCCGAAGGAGGGGAGGCCCAATAGGATAAGATTGGTGATTAGGCTTAAGTCTTATTAGCCTTATTAGCCTTATTAGCCCAATACCCTTTACTACCCTTCCCTCACAAAGTCAAGGGCTTCTTTCACCTCTTCCTCGCTAACAGACTGGTTGATACGGATGTCACCAATACCCCCTAAGAGTGTGACATTAATCTCATTTCCACAGTTCTTCTTATCATGATGCATCAGCTCAATGAGCCTTGCATAATCGTTACAGGTGATGGGCAGCGCACCATAATACGTACGAATGAAACTGACCGTCTGCCGCATACGCTCTGTTGGGAAACCCGTCTTCACTACAGAGAGGTATAATTCAGCTATCAAACCAAAGGCAACAGCATATCCATGAAGGATGGGACGATGCTCCAAAGCCCATGCCTCGAACGCATGACCAAAGGTATGACCAAGGTTAAGGGCCTTTCTAATACCCTTCTCGTGCGGGTCCTCCTCCACAATACGTTCTTTTATGCATACGCTTCTACCCAACATTCCACTCAACAGCAGCAAGTCTGGCTCAGCAAGGTTGTAGTTTATCAGCTCAGCCCACATCCTTTCATCAGCTATCAAACCATGTTTTAGCATCTCGGCATAGCCACTGCGGATGTTAGCAGCGTCGAGTGTCTTAAGCCAATCAGTGTTAAGAATAACCGTATTCGCCTCATTGAAGACCCCAATCTCATTCTTCAATCCACCGAAGTTCACGCCCGTCTTGCCACCAACACTAGCATCAACCATCGCAAGAAGCGTTGTAGGAATATTAATGAAGTTAATGCCCCGCTTGAATGTTGATGCCGCAAAGCCACCAAGGTCGGTCACCATACCACCACCAAGGTTTATCAACAGCGAGTGACGCGTAGCCCCTCCCTGCTGTAAGGCCTCCCACACAGCCACCAAGGTATCGAGCGTCTTATTGCTATCTGTCGTTCCAATCGTAATCACTTGAGCCTCTTTTAGACAGAAATCATCCTTGATAAGCTCCCAACACAACTCACGTGTCGTCTCATCAACAAGCACAAATATCTTGTCTTTCTCGCACTCTGAGATCGCTGTTGCCAGTTCACTCTTGAACTGTTTGGATATAATAATGTTCTGTTTCATAAGCTTCTCCTCTATAGTTCACAATACAAAAGTAAGCTTTTTCAGCTTACAAAAACACAGAAACACGCTGATATTTCACACACTTTAATACTATCTGCCACGTTTTTGCGCACATTGCTCACTCGATGTGCAACCCTTTCAGAGGATTACACACCGTGTTTTCCTACGCAGAGAACTTTCATTCGGCCACAACAAGTCGTCGAACAACATTTATTTAATAAATTATTTATATCTCATTAAACCTTATTCTACTTTCATCGTCATACTTATCGTGCGACAACAAGATTAAGAATTTAACAATAAACTTATGGTAAAAAGACTGTTGACGTTTGTTCTTTTGCTGTCTGGCTCTATATCGATGCTGGCACAGAACAGGACTATTACGGGATCTCTCTACGATGGAGAGTTAAAAGAAAAGGTACCTTTTGCTGTTGTTCAGCTGCTGAAGCAGGACAGTAGCTACGTCGTTGGTGCCACATCAGACGAAGCAGGAAGCTTTAAAATTACGGCTCCTAATAACGGACGCTACATCTTAAAGGCATCGTATGTAGGCTACAAGACTATTTTCCAAAACGTTACTATTGCCAACGAGCAGGATGTCTCGGTGGGACAATTAGACTTCAAAGTAGACACAAGGACGTTGAAAGAGGTGAAGGTTGTGGCCAGTGCACCGAAAGTTGTCGTTAAGGCCGATACCTTTCAGTATAATGCTTCGGCCTATCGAGTGCCTGAAGGCTCCACTATCGAGGCCCTCGTAAAACGCTTACCGGGTGCGGAAGTGTCAAGCGACGGTACGATTAAGATTAATGGTAAGGAGGTTAAGAAGATTCTTGTAGATGGGAAAGAGTTCATGGTGGGCGACACCAAGACCGCAATGAAGAACCTTCCTACCTCTATCATACAAACGATTAAGGCCTACGACCAGAAGAGTGACCTCAGTAGAGTTACTGGTATTGATGACGGAAACGAGTCGACAGTACTCGACTTCGGTATCAAGTCGGGTATGAACAAGGGTCTCTTCTCTAATATCGACCTCGGTATCGGTACGCAAAACCGCTATTCTGAGAAGGCGATGGGCGCTTACTTCAATAATAAGTTCCGTATGATGGGCTTTGCATCAGCCAATAATGTCAACGACATGGGCTTTGGAGGTGGTCCACGTGGCGGCTTCGGCGGTGTGCGTCAAGGTCTGAACGCTACCAAGATGGTGGGTCTGAACATGAACTACGACAATGGTAAGACCCTACAATGGGACGGTAGTGTGCGCTGGAACCACGCTGATGGCGACCTAAACACACGTGTAGCGAGTGAGAACTTCGTAGCACGACAAGGCTCATTTGCGAACCGCTTGTCACAAGAATACACCAGAAGTAACTCTTGGGATGGGCGTTTCAGACTCGAGTGGCGTCCCGACTCTGTATGGAACATTATGTTCCGACCTAACTTCCGACTTAGTAAGAGCGACGGACAAGTCGTTAGTTCGTCTGCAGCCTACAATGCCGACCCCTACGAAACGGTTGACGATCCATTGTCAACGGCCGCTATCGCACAGCTGAAAGGGCTTGGCGTGATGGTGAATACACAGCGTAACGTGACCATCAGCTATGGTAACACCACTGCTTTGGGAGCTATGTTACAGGTGAACCGCAAGCTCTCCAGCAACGGACGAAACGTCACCTTGCGCACAGACGCTAACTATAGTAATTCGGACTCTAAGACGTTCTCAACACAAGACATTGAGTATTTTCAGTTGCAGGACGCTCTCGGTAACGACTCTACCTACCGTGCTTACCGCTACAACCTCATGCCGACAAAGAGCTGGGACTATGCTTTGCAGGCTACTTACAGCGAACCAATAGCTCGCAAGACTTACTTGCAATTCAGCTACCAGTTTAAGTATGGCTTCTCAAAGAACGACCGTGACACTTACGATCTGTCTGCTCTACCATCAGGGACGTTCGGTAGCTTGAAACCTGCCTACCGTTCATGGGACAACTATCTCGGCTTGTTGACCAACCCATTGGGCAACTACCTTGATAATAACTTGAGTCGAAACTCTGAGTATCGCACCTATACTCACGACATGCAAGTGATGATGAGGATGATTCGCGACAAATGGAAGATGAACGTGGGAGTAATGTTTCAACCACAGCACTCCACTTACATGCAGGATTACCTCGGTGTACATGTCGACACAGCACGCACGGTATTCAACTGGAGTCCTACCTTCGACTTCCGTTACAAGTTCAGTGAGCAGAGCAACCTACGTATCAACTATAGGGGTACGATCGCTCAACCGACAATGAGTCAGCTGCTTAGTATCGTCGACAACACCGACCCACAGAACATCTCAATTGGTAATCCTGGTCTAAAACCAGCCTTCACCAATAACTTCCGTTTGTTCTATAACACCTATAAGCAGAGTCATGCGCAGGCGTTGATGACCTTTGCAAACTTCTCAACAACCCGAAACGCCATAGGAAACAGTGTCACCTACGATGCTGTCACAGGTGCTCGTACGATACAGCCGGTCAATGTGAATGGCAACTGGGGAGCTGATGCAGGACTGATGTATAACATGAGTATCGACTCAGCTGGCGTATGGAATATCCATAGCTTCAGCCGTGCTAACTTCAACCGATACGTCAGCTATCTACAGCTGAACCGCACGAGTAGCTTAGACAAGAACATCACGAAGTCGCTTAGCTTAGGTGAACGACTTGCCGCAAGTTATCGTACATCGTGGTTGGAGTTAGAGTTAGACGGGTCAGTAGACTATACTAACACGAAGAACAACCTACAGAGTATGAGCAACCTACGCACATGGCAGTTCGCTTATGGTGGTACGCTAAACCTTAACCTACCATGGAACATGAGCATCTCGACCGACCTCCACCAGACCAGCCGACGTGGTTATAGCGACGCATCATTGAACACCAACGAGCTACTCTGGAACGCACAAATATCACAGAGTATGCTGAAAGGGAACGCGCTGACCTTCAGCTTGCAGTTCTATGACATCCTTCGTCAGCAGAGCAATCTCTCACGTGTCATCAACTCGGTGAGCCGTACGGACACAGAATACAATAGTATCAACAGCTATATCATGCTGAGAGCAACCTACCGATTGAACCTCTTTGGTGGTAAGAACGCTATGCCGAAACCAAAGGATGGTCCAGGTTTCGACCGAAACGGTCCGGGTATGGGCCCAGGTGGCGGTCAGCGACCTCCAAGAGGCGAACGTCCTTCAGGTCCTCCACCATCAGGCGGTGGCTTCGGTGGTTTCTAACAGACAAGATATATGGTTAGCGTAGGTGCGTGAGCGGTGTCTGACTGAGGATAAAAGACAAGGTAACGGCGCGAACAAGATTAGGCTGACAATAAAAGAAAAGACATCGGAGTGGACGACAACAGACTGAACAAACGCCGTCGACACCCGAAAGAGCGAGAGAGCCTCACCCCAACCTATCTCCTAACGGAGCGGGTCAGGGGTGAGGCTTCATTCTTTTAAGAACTCTTGCACAGTCCTTTGAAAATGCTTACCTTTGTCTGCAAAGCTAAATCTTACAAGGGACTGAACCCTAACAAACAAATACATTGAAGATACAAAGTCGTAAAATGAGACAGACCAATCACTTTATTATTGCTGTGGGAGTGGTGTTTGCGCTCTCTGCAAACACACACATCGCTCACGCACAAGGACGAAATATACAGGAGAAGGTGAAGAACTATTTCCTACAAACACTCAAAACAAAACAGGACGAGGAGCTGAAGAGCAAGGAGACCTACCAACGTAACCGAACTTACACGACATCTATACAACAAGTAATGAAGGCTAACGAGATTGCTAAAAACCAAAAGATGGTGTGGACGGCATGGTGTGAAGCCAACCGAGCGTTGAAGGAAGAGAAACTTGCCAAGCCCGAGGATTTACGGAAAGGGGTGAAGGCTTCATGGCACCTGCCTATGACCTTGGAGAAAGAGGCGGTCATGCCCTACTATTATGGACGAAAGGGAAGCAGCGAGGGAAAGCTGCCCTTGTTCCTTTACCTGCATGGTTCTGGTCCGAAAGAACAAGAATGGTCTACCGGACTTGCCTTAGGCAACAGGTTCAAAGACGGTCCTTCGCTCTATTTCATCCCACAGATTCCTAACGAGGGCGACTACTATCGCTGGTGGCAGGTGGCTAAGCAATTTGCTTGGGAACGCCTTCTCCGACAAGCACTCGCCGAGGACAATGTCGATGCCAACCGCCTTTATGTCTTCGGAATATCTGAGGGAGGCTACGGCAGTCAGCGTCTTGCCTCGTTCTATGCCGACTACTGGGCTGCAGCGGGGCCTATGGCAGGAGGCGAACCACTGAAGAATGCACCCATAGAGAACTGTGCTAACATGGGGTTCTCATTCCTTACAGGGGCAGACGACACTGGGTTCTACCGTAACATACTGACTTATTACACGCAAGTGGCCTTCGATTCGGCACAGTTGGCACGCCCCATGGATGCTGACAAGCGGCCGCTCTTTGTTCATCGCATCAATCTTCTGCCAGGGATGCAACACCATATTAATTATGACCTCACTACTCCTTGGCTGAAAAACTTTGTCCGTAACCCCTATCCAAAGACTGTTCTTTGGGAGGACTACGAGATAGACGGGCGGCATCGGTCAGGTTTCTACAATCTTCAAGTGATTGCTTCTCCTACGAAGAATCGCACCTACTACGACATGACTATCCATGATAACGTGGTGAAAATAAGTATTCGAGAGGTGGAATACACCGCTGTTGAGCGTGACAAACAAGGAGGAATTGAAATGAAATTCAACCGTAACTACACCACAGCAAAGGGTGGTCGGCTACGTATCTATCTGAACAATGAGCTCGTAAACATGGCTAAGCCCGTAACAGTCATCATCAATGGACAGGAATGTTATCGTAAGACAGTGAAGCCAAACCTGCAAGACATGATAAATAGTTGCACCGAGTACTACGACCCTTACCGTGTTTATCCAGCCTCTATCGAGGTTAGTTATTAGGTTCAATGGGCTTTTCAAGTGGCGATACAAGGGTTTTTCATAGTGTTAACGGCTGATTATCTGTGCGAGGAGTATGTATCGAACAGGTCGTAAAACACATACATAGCGAGGGTAGATGTTGTTGTCTTCCCTCGCCTACACACTCTTCTATCCTTTAACTCCTCAATAGTTTGTCAATAATTTTCGCCCCTCTTGAAACCAGTACACGCCCTTCTACGTTTAAGAAGAGGCTCTTCTACGTTCAAGAACATGCCCTTCTTGCATGCAAAAGACGCCCTTCTTGAGGCAAGAAAGGCGTCTTCTTCAACAGAGTATGTAACATGCTGATATATTACGAGTTACATAGTTGAACTTTATAGATATTATCGTCTTAATCTAAGGAGCAACTTATGCGTTTTTGTCAAATATTTTCATAGGTTAAGAAAGTTCTCTGAAGGTTCAGTCTTCACAGGTTTTCACAGAATGAGTAAGGACCTATTCGCACCCGAGAAGGTACCTTATAGCAGTGCCTTCTATAAGGTTGTCGCATGAAAGAGATTGTGCACTTAGAATGAAAGAACCATCAAAAACGGGACTACCTCCGTAAAGGTAATCCCGCAAATCTAATACTTCTAAAGATTATGATGTGCTATAAGCCTATAGTTAAGCGTCTGATCAAGAACTTGTTGTGTAGGAACTTAAAGCACTTTCAGACGATATTCTGTTAACGCAACTTATAGCCCTTGAAAGCATAAAACATAATATAGCCAAAGCATACAAAGCAAAGACCATAGGCATATCGAGCATCTGAAACATCCTTTAAGAGGCCAAACAACACTGTAATAGCTGCTCCACCGATAAGTCCCATGGTTAAGAGTGACGACCCTTTCTTGGTGAACTTACCCAAATCCATCAGTGCTAAAGGCCAAAAAGCAGGCCACATCAGTGAACAGCCTAAGGCCATGACACCAACACTAAAGATACTATAAACCCCTGGGAGAAGAACGACAAGGGCAGTGCCCAGCAAGGCTACGAACGAACATATCTGTAAAGCACGTGTCTGAGAAAGATACTTAGGGATAAGGATAATTCCCGCTATATATCCAATACTAATACTAATCGGTGTTATCCAAGAGTAGTTCTCTGGATGAGCAAGCCCTAACTCGTTTGCATAATCAATCAGTGTACCCAAGACGATGGTCTCTGCACCAACATAAAAGAAGATGGCAATAGCCCCAAGAACCAAATGTGGAAACTGGAAAACAGACTTTTTACTATTCGCATAAGCAGACACCTCTTGGTCAGCCTCATCAGTTTCACTGCTATCCTCACCAGCAGCCTTCACCTCTGGTAATGGTGATAAAAGCGCCACAACACCCAAAGCAATGAAAAGAAAGATAATCACAGCAAAGGGTTTACCTAAGTCATCTATAGCAACACTGCCTGAGGCTCCTGCAAAGAGAGCAATAAACAGAGGTGATACAGGCCAAGCTAACTTGTTAATCATACCCATAATAGAGATACGCTTTGCGGCACTCTCCGTTGGTCCTAATATCGTAACGTAGGGATTAATAGCTGCTTGTAAGAAGGTGTTGGCCGTTCCACAGAAAAAAGAAGCCGTCAGGAACAAAGGAAAACTCTTTGCATCTGCCGAGAAGATAAATGCTCCGAAAGCTATGGCAAACATTCCAAACGCAGTAGCCATCGTACGCTTATACCCTATCTTACTGATTAATATTCCCGCAGGATAGCCAAAGATGAGGAAAGGAAGGAATGTTGCACCAATAAGCATATACGCTTCCATGGAAGAGACGCTTAACGACACCTTCAATACTGGTACCAATAAAGAATTAATACCCAGTGCAAAACCACAAGTGAAAAACATTAGTCCTAAGAATGCCATAGGTACAAGGAAACTCTTTTGTTCTTTCATAAGTCTATTAACAACACTTTTGATGAATACTATTATATATGTAATATGGGACTATAAGAGATATGCTCCAAAATAAAGGAGTGATGGGATGCCCACAAGCAAGAATGCTGCACAATGTTTTCAGTGCTACAACGCTTTGATAACAGGAACAGAGATGTCAAAGGAAGTGATTGAACACTAACCTTAGAAATGGCAACCTCTCACATCTTTAAGCGTTATGAAAAGATTACCAAAGAGTATATAAGTCCCTAAACACCTATTATCAACGACTGATATGCTCTATCATTTATAATTGTTGGAAGGCCCAACAAATGTTACTCTGTATGTTGTCATTTCAAGAGAAAACCTAACCCAAGTGTTGCAATAAAGCCACATTAAATCTTGAATGACGGTGCAAAGGTACAAAAAAAATGCGAAAGTCTATCATAAAAAGATAGCTTTCGCATTCAAACTCTTCGTAAAAAGATAAAAAAGTATCATTTCGTATGTCGAAGTATCTCATCACGACACTCCTCCATCAGCCATTTTGGTGTACTCGTAGCGCCACAGATGCCCACTGTCTCTACCCCATTAAACCAGTTCATGTCGATTTCATCAGCGCTCTCAACCTGATGGGAGTTTGGATTTACACTTAGGCACTCATGGAAGAGAACCTTACCATTCGAGCTCTTCCAGTATTGACTGAGGCTCTTACGGCCTGCCACGAAAAGAATCAAGTCATGACGGGCAGCGAAGGTAGAGATGTTAGGCATGCGATTGGCCACCTGTCGGCAGATAGTATCAAAACTTTGGAACTTAGCATCAGGGGAGATATGACGCTGGATGTAGTCTATTATCTTATGAAACTCATCCAAACTCTTTGTCGTCTGGGAGTAGAGATAAATGTCATGGGTGAAGTCTAAGGCCTTTACATCCTCAAATTTCTCTATCACAATGGCATGACTATGGGTCTGCCCAACCAGTCCGAGTACCTCTGCATGACCGTTCTTTCCAAAGATGACAATGGAGGACGACGCACTAAGGGTTTGTCCCTCGCCGACTGCAGGAGGGAGAGAAACAGAGGAGGAAGAAGTCGTGTCGTCCCCTTCTGTTAGGGGTCTGAGTTTTGATGGGTCGTCGACAGTTGTGTTACCCTTGGATGTTATCATATAAGAAGACTGTCTTCCCTTCTCATACTGAGTCTTGATACGCCGCTGAAGGGCGAGGACCACGGGGCAAGTAGCATCTATGATCTCAATGTTATTACGCCTTGCAAGCTCGTAGGTCTCGGGAGGCTCGCCATGAGCACGCAGTAGTACCTTCACATCATGAAGCTCGCGCATCTGCTCATGGTTGATGGTGATGAGTCCTTTCTTCGTCAGACGCTCCACCTCCATACTGTTATGTACGATGTCACCTAAGCAATATAACTTTGTCCCTTTGGCTAATTCTTCTTCGGCTTTCTTTATGGCTGTGGTCACACCGAAGCAAAAACCACTACCGTTATCTATCTCTATTTGAAGCATTCCTACTATTTATATAAAAGAGTGAGAGGAGTGGAAGGGAGGTAAGGAAATATCCCCCTATCCGCCTCACTATCTAATAACTCGTTCACTTGTTGACTTGTCTACTTGTCAACTCATCAATCTTTACTTGTCACTGAGACGGCTGAAAGGGAGTTAAAACACTACCCCCTATCCGCCTCACTATCTAATAACTCGTTCACTTGTAGACTTGTCTACTTGTCAACTCATCAACTTGTCTACTCGTCTACTTGTCTACTCCTTCACTTGAATAACCATGGCTCCAGTGCGTCCGCTATACTCTGGGGCGTATGCACACTGTA
>ERZ773212.333-NODE-333-length-24207-cov-8.717166_pt1 | contig 24207 bp, 17 predicted proteins | sample MGYA00581005_ERZ773212 | MGnify/ENA primary metagenome ERZ773212 (study PRJEB29015, sample SAMEA2738154) | human oral metagenome | biome: human oral; feature: human-associated habitat; material: saliva | place: China | collected 2196 ... | reverse complement strand
GGGGCTGCCTCTATGAGGTGCGTTTCGGTCGAAAAGCCACGTGCGGGGGTGAGCTTTTTAGACGAGGCGGGTCATCCAGCCGTGGCGGTCTTCTACCGTGCCGGTCTGAATGCCCACGAGTTCCTCACGCAGGCTCTTGGAAATCTCCCCAAATCCTTCGGAAGCCGCTGGAATCTCAAAATCAGCAGCTTTAAGCTTTCCGATAGGGGCGATGACCGCTGCGGTACCGCAGGCACACACCTCTGTAATATCGCCGGATGCCACACCGTCACGCCACTCGCTGAGGGTGATGGGGCGTTCCTCAACAGTCATTCCGCGATCCTTCGCCAGCTGCAAAATTGAGGAACGGGTAACGCCCTCTAGAATAGTTCCGGTAAGTTCGGGGGTTACCAACTTATTCTCTTTACCGTAGATGAAGAATACGTTCATGCCGCCCAGCTCTTCAAGAGCATCGTTGCGGTGCGGGTCTTTGAAGATCACCTGTTTACAGCCGTTTTCTTCACCTTCAAGCTGGGCGATCATGGCGGCAGCATAGTTACCGCCGCATTTTGCGGTGCCAGTGCCGCCTTCACCAGCGCGGGCGTACTTCGTGGACAGCCAGATATCCACCGGCTCGGGGGTGCCAAAGTAGTTACCGGCAGGCGACCCAATCACATGATATTCCACGTGACGAGCAGGGCGAACCCCCAGATATGCCTCAGTCGCAATCATAAACGGACGGAAATAGAACGCTTCTCCCTCACCGCTGGGAACCCAGTTTTCATCTACCTGCACCAGCTGTTTTAGGGATTCGATGAAGGTCTCTTCGGGCAGCTGAGGCAACGCCATACGATATGCTGAGCGGTTCAGGCGCGCCGCGTTCTTCTCGGGTCGGAATGTCCACACTGACCCATCCGAATGACGGTAGCCTTTAATACCCTCGAAGATTTCCTGGCCATAGTGAAAAACCGCAGCGGCGGGATCTAAACTGAGCGGACCGTAGGCGTGCACCCGCGCATTCGACCATTCACCGCCGGTTTTATAATCACCGTTCCAGTCGATGCTGACCATATGATCCGTAAAATAGTCGCCAAACCCGGGATCGGCAAGAATCTCGGCTCGGCGTTCGTCACTCGCGGGGGCGGGGTTCTTTTCACGGCTAAATTCAAGTGCCATGGTGTAATCCTATTCTGTCAATTCTCTCTGCCAATAGCATCGGCGGCGCGAACCTCAAGGTGGGAGGCAGAAGCGGCATCGCTTACGAAGCTCATCAGTGCGGCTTGTGACCACGCCAGTGGACGACGGGGCGGATGTGCCCGTTGCACATGTTTTAGAGTACCTGATGAATAGGCACAACGCACACGCAACTCACCGCCGCCCATATCGTGAAAGTCGAGGGGGTGTAAGCTGCCTCAGCCTTAACTAGCTTAGGAACCCTAAGACATCGTTACCAACTTCGTCGGTGCCTCGGGTGCGGGCGCCGTTGGCGCGCATATCGGCCTCGACCGCTTCCTCAATACGGACTGCCGTTGACTCATAGCCTAGGTGCCGCAGAAGCATTGCTCCCGCGAGGATTGCAGCGGTTGGGTTTGCTTTGTTCTGCCCCGCGATGTCGGGGGCTGAACCATGCACGGGCTCAAACATTGAGGGGAACTCCCCTACCGCGTTGATATTGCCTGAGGCCGCGTAGCCAATACCTCCGGTCACTGCACCCGCCTGATCGGTCAGGATGTCGCCAAACAGGTTATCGGTTACGATCACGTCGAAACGTGAGGGATCGGTGGTCATGAAAATTGTTGCCGCATCAACATGCAGGTAATCGGTTTGCACTTCGGTAAATTCGCGCCCGATCTCTTCAAAAATGCGGGTATACAAACGACCAGCATGTACGAGCACATTTGTTTTGTGGATGAGGGTCAGCTTCTTACGGCGGGACTGTGCCAGTTCAAAGGCGTACCGGACCAGCCGACGTACACCGTGCGCAGTGTTAATAGATACTTCGGTTGCGATTTCGGCATCGGTGCCACCGCGAATAGTTCCTCCATTACCCACGTAGGGCCCTTCGGTACCTTCGCGTACCACCACGAAGTCGATCTCTCCGGGGTTGCTCAGCGGCGACACTACCCCCGGGTACAGCCGTGCCGGACGCAGGTTAATGTAATGGTCACAAGAGAAGCGCAGCTTCAAAAGCATTTCACGTTCGATCAGCCCTGAGGGAATCTTACCGCTGCGCGGATCGGCACCAATAGCGCCGAAAAGAATCGCATCGTGCTGTTTGAGAGACTCCATCGTACTCTCGGGCAGGGTTTCGCCGGTTTTAAGCCAGTGCTCGGCGCCAAGTTTATAGTCGGTGGAATCTACGCGAATAGAATCAAGCTCGCAGGCGCGTTGAAGCACACGCTGCGCCTCGGTAATAATTTCAGGTCCGATGCCGTCGCCAGCGATCACGGCAAGGTTGATAGAACGTTCAGTAGTCATACCTCTACCCTACTGCTGGCACGAACAATTGCGCAGATTTTAGGCCATGATTCTCAGAGTATGGGCATATATATTCCCGCATAATCTCACAGTTTTGAGAGACCTCATTCCAGATTTTGCAGCCTCATGACCTACACGAGTACGTACAGAATTCATCCTTCCGAGTGATTACCTGTTTTGAGGGCGAACGTTACACTTAACCCATGGATCTAACGAGCCGAATCAACAACTACATAGATAGGAACTACCGCTGGTTTAATATCACGGTAGTTGCTTTCATGCAGATTTTTGTTCTGCTCATAGCTCTTGCAATGTCCTATAAGGATAGTGGCATTACTTTTTTCATTGCATGCATCAATACGACCGCCCTTTATTTTCGGTACCGGCATCCTTATGGGTCAATCTGGTTTGTTCTCGTCTCCACCGCTCTCACTCTATTTATTCCGGATGTTTTGCCCGTTCATCTGTATTTTCCGGTAGGCGTAGCGGCTTATCATATCGGCAGGCACTGGAAGAAGAAGCTGCGGGTCCGCATGTTTATTGCGGGCTGGATTGGCGCCTTTGCGGTAGGGACCCAGCTTTTCATCATGCTGCTTCCGCGGGTCGAACAATTTGCCGCTATTATAAGCTCGATTATCATTACAACCTTATGCGGTGCGATTTATTCCGTGCTCTGGTTTATCGGTGATTCAAGGCGTACCCGCATTATTCGCCAGGATGAGCTTCGAGAGCGAGCGATGCGCCTCGAATTTGAGCAGGAACAGGAACGGCGTCTTGCGGCACAGGATGAACGCACCCGCATCGCCCGCGAAATGCACGATATTGTGGCGCATTCACTTTCCAGCATCATTACGCAAGCTGACGGCGCCAGGTATGCCGCAGCCGCGATACGGACCACGACGACTCAGCCCGCCGAAGCGACTAACCTTCAGGAGCATGACGCCTCTATCGCGGAACAGACGCTTGAAACTATTGCGGTCACCGCACGCGATTCTCTCACGCAGATGCGTTCCCTCCTGGGGGTTCTTCGTACCGATGAAGACACCATGTACGCCCCAGCGCCTACAATTCACGAAATTCCCGCTCTGGTTGCGCAGGCTCGCAGGTCGGGAGTTAATATCGACTTCGCTGGTATTACCGGTACCATAAACGGCGCCCTCCCTCAGGGAGCTGATCTAGCGGCATATCGTGTAATCCAGGAAGCGCTCACCAATATCGTTAAACACGCCCGCGATGCTGAGATCGTCACCCTCTCGGCTGCGTGGAAACGAGATGGCCTATATTTGGACGTGTACAACAGCGCTCCGGCCCATCACAATAGCTCGGATGCTCCATATTCCTTCGTGCCGGGCAGCGGTAACGGTCTCTTGGGCATGCGCGAGCGCATCACAATGTATGACGGAACCCTGCATTACGGCCCGGATCTGCAGGGTGGTTTTAGCGTGAAGGCTTGGCTGCCGTACCGCGAAACGTAACGGAAACCCAGTATTGTAAAAAATGACAGAACATTTTGAAGGAAATCCTATGAACGAACAGATTACCGTGATGCTGGTTGATGACCAGCAGCTTGTACGCGGCGGTTTGAAGATGCTTATCAATTCTCAGCCCGATCTGCAGGTTGTTCTCGAAGCTGATGACGGCGCAGCGGCGGTTGATAGCTATGCCCGTATGGCTGAAGAAGGTACTGCCCCTCAGGTGGTTCTTATGGATGTTCGTATGCCTATTATGGACGGGCTGGAGGCTGCAAAAAGTATTCTAGAGCTCAACGTTCCTGATTCCAGGGTTATTATGCTGACGACCTTCGACGTCGACGAATATGTCTATGCTGCGGTACGTGCCGGGGCAAGCGGTTTTTTGCTGAAAGATGCGCCTCCCGAAGAACTTCTGGGGGCTATTCGAACAATACATCGCGGTGATGCGGTGATCGCCCCTTCCGCTACACGCCGCCTGCTGGAACATATGATTCCGGTGTTGGAGGTTCATTCGGAACAGGATTCTGCCAATATTGCCCCCACTTCTCAGAAGGAGCCGCAGCTTCTGCACCAAGAACTCATGCAGACTCTTTCACCGCGTGAGCATGAGGTACTTCGTCTGATCGCGCAGGGCCTTTCCAATGTGGAGATCAGCCGCGCGCTCGTACTGTCAGAAGCCACGATTAAGACCCACGTCTCGCATGTTCTGGCAAAACTTGATGCCCGCGATAGGGTTCAGGCCGTGATTATGGCGTATGAGGCTGGGATCGTTTCGTAGGCTCCTTGTTTACATCTACCGTTGAGGACAGAACCTGTGAAAAGGCTGAAAAATCATTCTTGAGAATGATGAATATCCGTCAAGCCAACATTTACGGTTATACAGTAGACTGATATTTATGATGTAGTACGCCACAGGATTTTTTACATGATCTCCTCTCTGCTCTCGTTGATATACGCAAATCTTCGTGCGTCCTGGCGTAAATATATTTTGACGGGACTGGGTATTGCGGTTGCAGCTTTTTTCTTGAGCGCAGTGCTTCTTCTCAACACAATTATTTCCGCCACATATATGGCACACTACGGCAATCAGGTACGTAATAGCGATGCGGTGGTTGCTACCAATATCTCGGGACAAGCCAAGGAGAACTCGTCAGGCGTTCTCTCGGTTGAGGAAGTTGAAGATATCCGTAATAGCCCCCAGGTGGCTGGTATCCGGGAAGACTCAGTAGTTTCAGCTATGTATCATGACGCGCCGGGCGACCCTGTGCCCTATGCGATTTCTCAAGCTCCCACTGACCCGGATTTGTTTCCTTATCAGATACAGGGGCGAATGCCACAGAATGATCATGAAATTCTGCTCCCAGAGTCGCTTCGTGAGTCTTTGCATCTCAATATAGGCGATAAATTTCACGGCATTGACCCGGTCGCAACAATAAAGCTGCCCACTCCCACATCCATTACAAATTTTGAGGGCGGCACACTATCTTTAGAAGATTCCTTGCCCACCAAGGAATATACGATCACTGGTACTTTCCACTCTCCGCCCCTGGGATCTGAAGATTCAATAACAGTTTTTGCCGGTGGCACTATGCTGACAACGACATCTAAAATTGCTCATCGCGAGCATAAAACAAATATTGTTCATGATGCGCATATAGTTGCGGTCAAGCTTCGTGAGGGTGTTTCGGTTGAAGATTTTAAGCGGGAATTTACCGCGCACCACGACAATCATGGGCGTGTGGTACCAGCGCATGAATATGCCCATAAATTAGAACCGGACATAGGTTTTGCCAATGATCTGCTCACCGCAGCCCTTTTAGGTCTAGCAGCGTTAGCCCTCATGGTCTCTGCTTTTGTTATTACCAATACATTCAGCGTGTTGCTTTCTCAGCGCACCCGCGAGCTTGCTCTCCTACGCACTTTAGGAGCCAGCCGCTCCAATCTTCTCACTATAGTGCTGGCAGAATCTACGGTTTTGGGAGTTCTTGCAGCTTCTTTAGGTATTACACTTGCCTATGCTCTTTGGGCGGTTATCACGTCGTGGGCCGCTCATACATTGGTTTTCACTTTTTCCCTGGTTCCTTTGGGAGTTACTCTGCCAGTGTGTGTTGCCGTCACCTGGATCGCCGCTCTTAAACCTGCCTATGCTGCATCAAAAGTATCGCCTGTGCAAGGGCTTCGTGATGGCGTAGTACAGCAGGTTGCTACCTACGGTAAGCGTCAGGGGATTATCGCTCTGTTATTGCTTGTGGCGAGTATTGTGGCGTATGCAGTCTTCATAAGTAAATCCTCTGAGCACGTGCCTGATGGCATGGAGGGCACCCATAGCGTTCAAGTGTTTGTTGTGGGTATTATTGCTGCTGCTCTCTTATGCTTTGCTATTTTGACGGCAGCCCATAAAATACTTTCACCGCTTGTGAAGTTCTGGTCCTCTCTGATAGCGCGTACCCTAACGGGGTCTATCGGGTGTAAAAATGCATTGCGTTCTCCGGCACGTATGGTGTCGACCGGGCGAGCCCTCCTCGTAGGAATGATGCTTATAGCTATGGTGCTTACAGGTTATGTGACCCTTAAGGCATCTGTCACAGGCTTTATACAGCAGACAGACCGTCCGGCAGCGGTTCTAACGTTTAATGGCTCCAAGGATACGGAGGGTAGCTCCTCTACTGCACGCAATTCTCAGAATTCTGGATCCACTGCAGAACGGTATATGCGCCAGGCACAGGATGCGCAGCGCAGGATCCAAGAACTGCCATCCGTACAGTCTGAAGCGTTTGTACAATATGCGGGAAACCTCACCTGCGATGATGATTCTCATACTCTCACAACTTCAGATGGGCCGGTGAATGAAGCAGGCAGTAATCCCAGCGCTGCAGCTGGCGCTCCTGACCATACTGATCTTCCCGATGCCTATGCGGTTTCGCCCCAGGATATTGACGTAGTATTGCCTGGTACCTCGGAAACGATATTGCAGGGTGATGTGGTGGTTCTGCCTCGCTCAGAACAACATGCCTTGCAAGGGCATAAGCCACCTAGTTTTACACTTCACGGTCCACGTGGAGACCTACGGCTTACTGCGGTGTACTCGCAAACTGATGACCATACCCCCTATATCTCACGTGAGACCGCCGCCAAGGTACAGGATCTTGATCATCCCCAGCTTCTTGAAGGTACTTCTTCCACTGGAGAGTCCTATGTGGTAGTGCGCGCCAAACAGGGATTGAGTTCTGATGAAAGTACAGAATTACGGAATGATCTAACGGATATTTCCCGTACAACACACGGATTATATCTCGCGGGCATTCTAGAGATGCGTGCTGCTGTCGAAATTTCCCTCATCATTATCATGTACGCCATTCTGGCTATTATTGCTCTTATGGTACTGATTTCGGTGTTAGGGGTAAGTAATACTTTGATACTCTCGGCCCATGAACGAAGCCGCGAAAACGCACTCCTCCGCACTCTGGGGCTTTCGCGTCAGCAGTTACGTTCAGTCATTATGATTGAAGCTATTCTTATCACGCTTTCATCGCTGCTGGTTGCTCTCATCGGCGGCACGCTTGCCGGGTTTATCCTGACACGCGCTATCACGCCACAGAACATTGAGATCATCTACCGAATTCCCCTGACGGAATACTGTATAGCATTCTTCGGCGCTTTAGGAATTGCTGTCTTAGCTTCGTGGGTTCCCTCCGTACGCGCCTCAAAAGTCTCACCAGTTCAGGCGCTTCGAGAAGACTGAGTCTGTGCAGATTCTATGCAGCATATAAAAAATTACTGTACTATACCAAGTATTTAATAGAACATATTCCTATTCATATATATTACCTTCACATACATTCCTGAGAAAGTACTCTATTTATAATATTGCCTGCAATTTCACTAACTTTACCTTGAAAATAGTTACGGTTATTTTAGAGACAGAACTCCAGAAATCACCCAAAAGTATGATAAAACCTCCCACAGGTTTTCATTCTAGTTTGGGATAATTGGTGTTATGACTACTACATTAGATACTTCTGTTAAACCAGCTGTTACCACCCAAAACCTGAGCAAGACTTACGGCACAGGTGAGGCGACGGTACATGCCCTCAATAACGTAACAGTTTCTTTTGAACAGGGTAAATTTACCGCTATTATGGGGCCTTCCGGTTCCGGTAAATCTACCCTTATGCAAACTTTGGCCACCCTAGATACCCCGGATGTTAACCCCAACACCAGCATCAAAATTGCCGATACCGAGCTATACGGTCGGCGGGATAAAGAGTTAACCGAGTTTCGTCGCGAACATATCGGCTTTATTTTCCAGGCCTTCAACCTGGTACCCACCCTCACCGCCGGGCAGAATATCGACTTACCGCTTGGCCTGGCAGGCAAAAAGCCTGATCCTATTTGGCGCGAATATCTTGTGGAGACCTTGGGACTGCAAAAACGTCTGGATCACCGCCCCGAACAACTCTCCGGCGGTCAACAGCAACGCGTTGCTATTGTGCGCGCACTACTCTCCCGCCCGGATGTCGTCTTCGCCGACGAGCCCACCGGCAACCTCGATTCAAACTCTGGCACCGAAGTACTCAAGCTCCTGCGAACCTCAGCAAACGAGCATCAGCAAACCATCCTCATGGTGACCCACGATGCACACGCAGCATCCTACGCAGACCGCGTAGTCTTCCTCAAAGACGGTACCATAGCTGGCGAAATGCTCAAACCTACCCACGATGCTGTTCTAAACGCCATGGGACAGTTGGAAGGTGAATAACATTGGCTACAACGCTTAATACGGTGGGACGCGCTAATTTACGCGCGTCTAAAGGAAAATACATTCTTACTGGAATCGGTATCGCAATTTCTTCATTTTTTATTGCTGCCGTTATTGTATTAGTCAGCTCTTTGCAGGGAACTCTAAATGCATCGGTAAATGGCATTCTTTCCAAAGCAGATAACGTTGTTGTCTCTTCCTATGCGCGCGATAACTCTAACACTGAAGCAAATATCTATCTGGATGAAGAGAGCATCAAAAATATTCAGAATGATGATTCAGTCGATCAGTCGTGGATTGTCTACCAGGGCCGGGGTAAGTTTGGTCCCGATAAAACTCAAGTTTCTTATACCCAAGCGCCTAACAGTGCAGATCTTTTTCCCTTCGACTTTGAAGGTAAATTGCCGACCTCAGACACCGAGCTGATGGTCTCGAAAGATTTTGCACAAAAGCATAATCTTCAACTTAATTCTAAGGTCAGTTCCCCCGATATAGTCGCGTCGATCTCTGACCCAAATACAGGAACTACGCGCGAGTACACCATCACTGGTATTTTTGATGTCGGATTCTCAGGCTCCGATACGAATAACGCTATGTTTATTGGCGGAACTTCCTATGGGGAGGCAGCTAACAAGGCACTCAAAAATGCTGGGGGTGCTTCTTCTGCAAACTACGCCGTTCCCGGTGCCAGCATGGCATACGTCAAGTTCAAAGGAACGGACGACGCTGCTGCTCGCGCAGAGCTGCAGAAGAAACTCAACACGGGTGACAAAAAAACTGAGCCTTCTGTTATGTCCGGTCCTGAGTACATGGAGGTTGTGAAGAAACAGCTCTCCACGATGTTCACATTCCTCGGTGTCATCTTAGGCGCCTTTGCCGCACTAGCGCTGCTGGTTTCTTCGTTCGTTATCTCGAATACCTTTGCGGTTCTCGTGGGACAGCGCATCCGCGAACTGGCGTTGTTACGTACTCTAGGGGCACAGGGCTCATCCTTGGTGCGTATGCTTGTGGTTGAATCGCTTGTTGTGGGCATCATTTTCTCCACTATCGGCGCGGTTCTCGTGTATCCGATCGCGGCACTGCTGAGTGCGCTATCCAATAATAGTTTCATGGTTTCTTACGATCCGATGGCTTTTGTTGTCGGTGTTGTACTGTGCACCTTGGTCACGGTTATTGCCTCGCTCGCTCCAGCACGTACCGCTTTGAAGATTTCTCCCATCAGCGCGATGGGCGAAACTACGGCTCAGGCGGTCAAGAAGCCGAACATCGCAGGCCTTATTGCGGGTCTTGTTATCGGTGCTGGCGGCGGTGCACTCATGATCGTTGCGTTCAACACCATCACGCAGAATAACGATAGCTCAAATGCAGGAACCTCTGTTCTTCTCGTTATGATCGCCGCGCTTCTGCTGGGCATTGCGGTCTTTATGCTGACCCCGTGGCTTCTTCTGCCCCTTGTTCGTGTCCTGGGCTCAGTCTTCCGCAACCAGACCGGAAAATTGGCGGTAGCAAATGCACTGCGTTCCCCGAAACGTACCGTTTCGACCGGGCGTGCGGTCCTGGTAGGCGCACTTGTCGTCACCACAGTACTGACCGGATATTCCATCATGACGTCCACCGTGGCGAACGCGATGGATAAGCTATACCCGATCTCTGCGGCAGCCACCTACGGTACCGGACCTACAGCAGGATCTGAGAGCGTCAATAAGGCGCGCTCTGTCGCTGATAAAGTTCGCGGTTTGGAAAACGTCGATAGTGTTGCTGTGGCTTCTGCAGCGGGTACCGTTGATTTCACGGTCCCTCCGAAAGACGGTGGTGAAGCACAGAATCGCACCGAGAATCTGGTAGCGCTCAGCCACGACGATCTCACAAAGGTCATTCCGACTGAAGGGTCACATCAGCTTGAAGATGATACCGTGCTTGTCTCGGCTGCCCTTTATGATAATGCCCACTTCAATGACTCCACTCGCCTTAAAGCACGTGGTCCCTTGGGGACGGTAGAGTTAAAACCCATCAAGTCCACCAGCAGCAATATGTCGCTATATATTGTGAATCCCACGACCGGTACCAAGCTGCAGAACGCCTCAGATCCAAAGCCTCTGCTGGATTCATCACAGGCTCCTGAAAACGCTCAGGTTCCTGCAGAAGCTACCCCAGATGCTGGGGAGCAGGACCCTGCTGCATCATCGACAAGTGGTGCTACCGGTGCCCAGACTATGGTGCTCGTTCACGCCAAGTCACCGCTTTCCTCAAGTGCAAACTCGACTCTTCAGGAACAGCTCACCAAGGCTAATGACGGTAACGAATTCACCGGTGGTTTGCAGGGACGCCAGCAATTTGATCAGATTATGATGATCATGCTGATCTTCACATTAGTTCTTCTTGCCCTGGCCGTAGTCATCTCGATTATCGGTGTAGCCAATACAATGACTTTGTCGGTGAACGAGCGTCGCCGCGAGAATGCGATGCTTCGCTCACTGGGTCTCTCCCGCAAACAGCTGCGTCGCATGATTTCAGCCGAGGCAATTCTGATTACCTTAGGAGCCGTGATCCTAGGCATCCTCGCGGGTGTTGGAATTGGTATTGCCGCCGCTAAAGTTGTGATTGCAGGTACCAGTTCTTCTACTGAAGTCGTCATTGATCTTCCTTACCTTGGATTGTTCTTTGTTCTGCTGGTAGGTCTGGTATCGGCGTTCGTTGCCTCGATATTACCAGCGGCCCGATCGGCCCGTCTCTCCCCTGTGGAGGGCATGCGAGGCTAGTCGATTGGCGAAATAACCTGCATCGAAAAGGGCGAACTCCCCACATTAGGGAGTTTGCCCTTTTATGTGGTTCGTGCTCCCGAATTATTTTTACGTGTAGAAGTCCCAGATATAAAACTTAGAAAACCCACTTTTATAGATCTAAATAGTCTATATATTCTTACTTTCTAGGGATCAAAATAGCGTCCATAATTATTGCAGAGACTCTAAATTTTTTATTTTAATTATTTTTCTTCTTCCTGGGTATTTTCATCCTTACGGAGGCTTGCTTTTTTCAATCCCTAGTATTTCTCATCCAAAAGTATGAGTGCCATTTATTTTGCCTTCAAGAATTTCAGCTCAAAGGATGACAAATGTCAGGGGATATATTTTTGCGATCTTGAAACAATTAAATCATGAGCACATCAACAATTCCCGCATACGAACCTGCGGTAGCAACACGTAATCTGTCCAAGACCTACGGCACGGGCGAAGCCATCGTTCATGCCCTTAACAATGTGAGCATCGACTTCGAGTACGGCAAGTTCACCGCCATCATGGGGCCTTCCGGCTCTGGTAAATCAACCCTGATGCAAACTCTCGCCACGCTCGATACTCCAGATCGTAATCCAGAGACGATTATTCGCATCGGCGATACCGACCTCTACGGCCAAAAAGACAATCAGCTTACCGAATTCCGCCGTGAGCATGTCGGGTTTATTTTCCAAGCCTTCAACCTAGTTCCAACCCTTACCGCCGGGCAGAATATCGATTTGCCGCTCGGCCTGGCCGGCAAAAAGCCCGATTCGGTGTGGCGCGACTACCTTGTTCAAACCCTAGGGCTGCAAAAACGTCTGGATCACCGTCCCGAACAGCTCTCCGGTGGTCAGCAACAACGCGTCGCCATTGTGCGTGCACTGCTCTCCCGTCCGGACGTCGTCTTCGCCGATGAGCCCACCGGCAATCTCGATTCAAACTCCGGGGCTGAGGTTCTGCGGCTTCTTCGGGATGCAGCAACCGAGCACCAGCAGACCATCCTCATGGTCACGCACGATGCACACGCCGCATCCTACGCAGACCGCGTGGTCTTCCTCAAAGACGGCATGATTGCTGGCGAAATGCTTAATCCCACCCACGACGCGGTGCTTCAGGCTATGGGTCAGTTGGAAGGTGAATAACATTGGCTGCAACACTTAATACGGTGGCGCGGGCAAATATCCGCTCCTCCAAGAAGAAATACATTCTCACAGGTATTGGTATCGCCATTTCATCATTCTTCATCTCGGCGGTGCTGATGCTTACCGCATCGCTTCAGGCCACGATGGATGCGACTATCGGCGATGTCTACGCTAACTCCGAGAACATGGTGGTCTCTGCGGGTGTCATGGACCAGGATAATCAGAACTCAACCGCTAAGTTCCCGATGTCCAATGACACGGTTAAGAAGATTCAGGAATCTCCAGAGGTTAGCTCATCCTGGATTCTATACACTTTTTCCGGCACCTACGGAGCCGATAAGGAGAAGGTAGCATACGGTTCTGCGCCACCGTCAAAGGACCTTTCGCCCTTTGATATTGAGGGGAATCTCCCGTCCACAGACACCGAACTCCTGGTCGCTAAGAGCTTCGCCGAGAAACACAACCTGAAAATTGGCGATAAGGTAACCATGCCCAATATCGTCACCTCAGCCACCGATAAGGATAGCGCGAAAGACACCGAGTACACCCTCACAGCTACCTTTAACACCGGTATCTCAGATTCACAGATGAGCGACAACGTTTTTATTGGTGGCACCGGTCTTGCGGATACCGCGCGTCAGCTTGCAGAGGAAGAGGGCGGGATCGTCTCAGACCCCGCTAAACCCATGGCGCCTCAGGCGTTCATTAAGCTCAAGAACAATACCCAGGACTCGCGTGACGCCCTGCAGAAAGAGCTGAACACCGGTGATAAAAACACCACCCCCAAGGTGCTCTCTAACACGCAGATGATAGATCACCTAAAGAAACAGTTCTCAACGCTCTTCAACTCGCTGAATACCATTCTTATCGCCTTCGCAATTCTGGCTTTGTTGGTTTCTTCGTTCGTCATTTCGAACACCTTCGCGGTGCTGGTGGGGCAGCGCGTACGCGAACTCGCCCTGCTGCGTACTCTCGGTGCCCGCGGTGGTTCGCTGGTGCGGATGCTCCTCATAGAATCACTAATAATTGGGGTCTTCTTCTCAGTCATCGGTTCAGGACTGGTATACGCGGTCGGTGGCATTCTAAACGCGATGTTCAGCTCGTTCATCGTCAATTTCTCCCCCACGGCGTTTATTGCAGGCGTACTCATGTGCACCGCTGTGACCGTGCTCGCTTCACTTATACCGGCGCGCACTGCACTGAGTATTGCCCCTATTAGTGCCATGAGCGCAAGCACAAGCCAGGCGGTCAAGAAACCTAGCGTTTTAGGAGGAATCTTCGGTATTCTCTCCGCTCTTGCAGGCGTTATTATCGCTATCGCGGCTATAGGGAATAAAGACGGCGGATCCGCTATCTCTTCCGTACTGCTGGCATGCCTCTTCCTCGGTATAGCAGTCTTTCTTCTCACCCCGTGGGTTCTCATCCCTCTGGTTCGTTTTTTCGGTGTAGCTCTGCGCGGGCAAACGGGTAAACTGGCGTTAGCAAATTCCTTGCGCTCACCCAAACGCACGGTGTCCACTGGGCGAGCCGTGCTGGTAGGAACCTTGGTTATTTCCGCTGTTCTCACCAGCCACTCAGTGATGAGCGCCTCCATTGCCCAAGAGATTGATAGGATATCGCCGATTTCGGCATACGCTCCTTTCGGTGAATCTACCGCAACTAACGGTAGCGCAAGCGTGACAAAGGCTCACGAAGTTGCTGATAAGATCAGGGGCACGAAGAATGTTGAGGCTGTCAGCGTCGGCTCGGCTGCGGGCATTATCGAATACACAGCAAAGCCCGATAACGCAGACTCCGCCAATCTCAAAGACAATGTAATCGCACTTAGCAACGATGATCTGCACAAGGTAGCAACCGGAGAATCAGGTACCAATTTAAAGAATGATGAGGTACTTGTTCCCCAGGATATTTGGGATCTGGGTAAGTTCGATAACAGCACTCGTCTTAAGGTCAGCGGCCCTCTTGGCGAGATTGAGCTCAAACCCGTCAAGGCAAACACTAAGGAACCATTCTTCGTGGTATCACCGGAAACCGGTGCCCAGGTTCAGAATGCATCTGATCCGCAGGCAGCTAGTAATCAGGCATTGCCGGACGATCCCGCCGCCCAAGAAGCGCTCATGAAAGCGGCTCAAGAAAACCCTGCTTTGGCGCGTAGTTTCGCAGCACGCGGTACAGCAACCATGGTTCTGGTGCGGGCAAGCACTCCACTGTCATCAAGCGATAATACCGAGCTTCAAGGGGAGCTTGCCAAGGCAAACAACGGAACTGACTTTCAAGGTGGTCTTCAGATTCGCAAGAATAATGACCAAATGCTGACTATTATGCTCAGTGGCGCCTTGATCCTGCTGGCACTGGCTATTGTGATCGCCATTATCGGTGTGGCGAATACTATGACCCTATCGGTGAACGAACGTCGCAGGGAGAATGCGATGCTCCGCTCGCTGGGCCTGTCCCGCAAACAGCTGCGGCGTATGGTTTCGACCGAGGCTGTCATGATTACTCTCGGCGCGTTGGCGATGGGTATCGTTTCGGGTGTGGGTATAGGCCTTGTACTTTCTCAAGTACTGGTACACGCTACTCGCGAGTCCATGGCTATGGCAGTAGTTCTACCTGTCAGCGGTCTGGTTCTCGTGCTCATCGTGGGTATCATCGCTGCGTTTGCAGCGTCGGCTATCCCAGCTTTCCGGTCAGCGCGACAGTCCCCGGTGGAGGGGCTGAGTTCCCACTAATCAGGTAGGCTAGATCCTGCAACAGGTAAGGGCTCCCGGTGTTTTAGATAATACCGGGAGCCCTTACTACCAAAAATATCCCGGAACCTCTTTGGAAGTTCCGGGATATTCTGTACTTTATAGTGTGATTCTATGCCTCTTTTGGCGCTTCGTATCGCGGGAAAACCGGGGTCGGTGCAGGAAGCTCCTTCCCAGCTGTCAAGTTCTTAGGGAGCGCAGCGAAAAGGCGTCCCTCCCCTTCTGCTACCCCCAGCAGGTCAAGAAGTTTCTCCATCGAATTGGGCATCACCGGCTGCATCAGAATGGCAACCTGACGGACCACCTCAAGAGTCACGTAGAGTACGGTATTCATACGCTCAAACTCGCCGTTCTTGCGCAGAGTCCACGGTTCCTGTTCTGCAAAGTAAGCATTCGTATCGGCAAGCACAGTCCAGATGCGCTCTAGGGCACGGTGGAACGCCTGCTCATCATAGTCCGCGCGAACCGGCTCATAAAGTGCGGAAGCACCGGCCAGAATCTTGCGGTCAGCCTCAGTAAATTCTCCAGGGGTCGGTACCCTACCGTCGCAGTTCTTGGCAACCATTGAGAGCGAACGCTGCGCCAAATTCCCCAGGTTATTCGCCAAATCAGAATTAATACGGTTGATAATAGATTCTTCGGAGTATGAGCCGTCTTGTCCGAAAGAGACCTCGCGCATCAGGAAGAATCGGACCTGATCCAGCCCGAACGCTGCCACAAGATCCGCGGGGTCCACCACATTGCCCACCGACTTCGACATTTTCTCGCCATTCACCAGAAGGAACCCATGCCCAAAAACACGTTTGGGCAGCTCAAGACCGGCAGACCAGAGGAAGGCAGGCCAATAGATAGAGTGGAATCGAGTAATATCCTTACCGATCAGGTGCAGATCAGCGGGCCAATATTTCGTGAACAGTTCCCCGTCCGTATTGGGGTAGCCAAGCCCGGTCAGGTAGTTAGTCAGCGCATCCACCCACACGTACATGACATGTTTATCGTTGCCAGGCACAGGAACGCCCCAGTCGAAGGTGGTGCGTGAAATCGAAAGGTCGTTCAAACCACCCTTGACGAATGAGATCAGCTCATTGCGACGTGATTCAGGGAAAACATACCCTTCATTCTTATAGAGATCCAGAAGTTTATCGGCATACTTTGAGAGGCGGAAGAAATAAGATTCTTCCTCAGTCCATTCGACTTCCGTTCCGGTAGAAATGGCGTAGCGCTGCCCGTCGCGTTCTTCGGTCTCATCCTCGGCGTAATAGGCTTCATCGCGCACGGAGTACCATCCGGCATATTTATCGAGGTAGATATCCCCGTTCTCTTCCATACGCTTCCAGATTGCTTGGGATGCCTCATAATGGTCCGGATCCGTAGTGCGAATAAAGCGATCGTAGCTAATACCGAGAGCATCGTTCATCGCTTTGAAACGGGCGGAGTTCTCATCGGCGAGTTCTTTGGCGGTTTTCCCCTGTTTCTCAGCGGTGGTCTGCATCTTCTGCCCGTGTTCGTCGGTGCCCGTCATAAAGCGCACGTCAAAACCGTCGAGTCGCTTGAAACGTGCCAGCACATCGGCGGCAATGGTCTCATAGGCATGACCGATGTGGGGGTTTCCGTTGGGGTAAGAAATCGCAGTAGTGATGTAGAAGGGGGTAGCACTCATAATTATTAATCTTACCGCAGTTTTTCAGCATAGATGCGGCGAAACAGTAATACGACAAGCCGCCGTCATGTACCCGCGCACAACCCCAGCTGCAGTAGCAGATCCCCTCGCACATGTTGCACGCTACACCCCGTGACGGTGCTCAGCACGCAGAATGTGCGAAGGGGTCGCCTGTGTTTACAGCAGCGCGCCGAGCCCGCTAGCCGCATGACCACTCATAGAAGACCTGCGAGAAGTCACGGGCTGCCAACCGGTCCGGGGCAATCAGCCAGTTCGCTGTACCAACATCGCCCCAGAGCACCGTGTTCCCATACGAATCCATCGTTAACAGGTTTACGGTACGCCTGCGAATATCAGAGTTTTCAGGGTATTCGCGGCGTGGATCGCCCTGCATGAAGTGCGGTACCCCACCAAGCCTTGAGTAGTCCCCTGAACCAGTAAAATCCTCAATATCTTCCACATCATATACATCAAAGTCATCAAGACTCGTAATAGCCTGTTCCGGGTATGCCTGGTTCCATTTCTCAACCAGCGGGTGATTTATCGAATCGTTCGGGGCAAATATTTCGCGCCCAAGCGTCGTAAATTCGAGTGCACACTCATGTTTGATAGGCCACCAGAATTCCCGCTCATGATCCTCACAAGTCGCTACCGCATCCGGGTTCGCTTCACCCAGCTGAGGATAGTAGATCACACGGTGGTTCTCTTCCTTATCTATCCCCCACCCTGCGTTTGTGCTCACCCAGAACTGCACCATGCCGGTGGGTGGATAAATGGGATTCTCCGGCAGTTCAGTACAGTTGATTTGCGCAATCATACCCATCGGCACCCGTCTGAATCGGTGGGTGCCTCCACGCCGATGGGAAGATACGGCACTCCCCCGAACTTCGAGACGGTCACCGGCAGCGGCTCAGCAGCCTCAGAGGGCTTAATCCCAATAGTGGGTAATGGGTTCTCGGTATAGAGCTCTTCAACAAGGGCAGCAGCTTTCTCAACAATATCGCTCACGGGGAGGGGACTCTCCTTCAACGGTTCTATCTATGGTCATTGCTGGGTTGTGCAGGTGTTTCCGCCTGCGCCCTGGTTTAATGAGAGCACCTTCCCGAGCCAATACACAACCGATTTCGTCATTACCTGTTTTGTCCAGTAACAGGAACAGCACCATATAGCTCCAGCCGCTCAGGTAGGTGGTATATACGGCAGGAAAGAAATTTCAGGGCGTTACTATTAGTCGCCGTAAATATCTCAAAGGCCAAGCACACACGAAGGGGTGCCCACCATCATGATAGGCACCCCCCAGAAACGCTAGTAGCTTAGTGCTTAGCGAGCCACCGAACCTTCGGTATAGTCATCGTCAACAGTGTTCCACGAGAACAGCTCACGCAGTTTACGACCGGTAGCTTCAATCGGGTGAGACTCGCCCTTAGCGCGCAGTTCCTTGAACTCGGGTGCGCCTGCGGCCTGGTCGTCCATGAAGCGCTTTGCGAAGGCGCCGTTCTGGATATCGGCGAGGACTTCCTTCATGTTCTCCTTGACCTGAGGAGAAATCACGCGAGGACCGGAGACGTAGTCACCGTACTCTGCGGTGTCGGAAATGGACCAACGCTGCTTAGCAATACCGCCCTCAATCATCAGATCCACAATGAGCTTGAGTTCGTGCAGAACCTCGAAGTATGCAATTTCAGGCTGGTATCCTGCCTCGGTAAGAACCTCGAAACCGTACTGAACCAGCTGTGAAAGCGAACCGCACAGCACCGCCTGCTCACCAAAGAGGTCAGACTCGGTTTCTTCGGTGAAAGTGGTCTTAATAACACCTGCACGGGTTGCACCGAGTGCCTTAGCGTAGGACAGAGCAAGTTCCAGAGCTTTACCGGACGGATCCTTCTCAACGGCAACGAGAGCGGGCACACCACGACCTGCTTCATATTCACGACGCACGGTATGGCCGGGACCCTTCGGCGCGACCATAGCTACATCCACGCCTTCAGGAACGGTGATGTACCCGAAGTGGATGTTGAAGCCATGTGCGAAAAACAGAGCGTCGCCAGGCTTCAGGTTGGGCTCAATGCTCTCTTTGTAGACCTGAGCCTGTACCTGGTCCGGGGTCAGAATCATGATGAGGTCCGCTTCAGCTGCAGCTTCAGCAACGGTAGCTACGCGCAGACCTTCAGCTTCTGCCTTAGCGCGGGACTTGGAGCCCTCAGACAGGCCAACAATAACCTTGACTCCAGAATCACGCAGGTTCAGAGCGTGTGCGTGTCCCTGAGAACCATAACCGATAATCGCAACGGTACGTCCCTGGACTGGGGCGAGGTCTGCATCGTCGTTGTAGAAAATGGTTGCTGCCATTTTGTCTCCTCAAAATAATAGGTTTAGCCCGAACTCAGGCTCAGGCGTTAAGTTTACTAGACGTGGCGCCGCTCATGGGCGTTCTGTGATAAATCTCAGGATGCGGGAAGTATCAAACCGCGGGCGACGATTCCCGCATCCTGACAGGGTTTTGGCGCTTAGATACGTTCGCTCATGGAACGCGGACCACGAGAGAGCGCAATGGTTCCAGCACGCACGATCTCTCGCACTCCGTAGGGTTCGAGAACATCAAGCAAGGCGTTGAGCTTTTCGGGAGAACCGGTTGCCTCAATCACCACGGACTCGGTAGAGACATCAATAACCGAAGCACGGAAAAGGTCAGCGGCCTGCACAACCTGCAGGCGAGCGGCGGCATCCGCCTTGACCTTAACCATGATGTGATCACGCTGTGTTGAAGTCTCTGGGGCTAGCTCCACCACCTTAAGCACATGGATCAGCTTGTTGAGCTGCTTAGTGAGCTGTTCCAAAGTCTCAGGCTCACCATCAGCAACAATTGTGATGCGCGAAACGTCAGGAACCTCGGTGGGTCCCACCGCCAAAGACTGAATATTGAACATGCGGCGAGAGAACAAACCGGTCACGCGTGAGAGCACACCGGGTTTGTCTTCAACTAAAACGGATAGGGTGTGCAGGCTCATTAGTTTTCTCCCTCTTCTCGACCGAAATCGGGTGACGTGTTTTTAGCGATTTGGATGAGGTCGTTCGATACGCCGGCAGGCACCATCGGCCATACCATGGCATCGGGGCTCACAGTAAAGTCAATCACCACTGGACGGTCGTTGATAGCGAGCGCTTGTTTGATAACCTCGTCCACATCTTCGTCCCTCTCGCAGCGGAAAGTGGCGCATCCATAGGCGTCGCCAAGCTTCACAAAGTCAGGGATGCGGTCGGTTCCGTGCCCGGTGCGCAGGTGGGTGTTGGAGTATCGACCATCGTAGAAGAGTGCCTGCCACTGACGCACCATACCCAGCGAGGAGTTATTGACCACGGCAACCTTGATGGGGATGTTGTTCTGTGCGCAGGTGGCAAGTTCCTGGTTGGTCATCTGAAAACAGCCGTCACCATCAATAGCCCAAACGATGGAGTCTGGGTTGGCAACTTTCACGCCCATAGCGGCGGGAACGCAGTATCCCATAGTGCCGAGTCCTGCTGAGCTGAGGAAATGCCGTGGTTTCTCTTGGCCGATGAAGTGTGCGCCCCACATTTGATGCTGTCCCACGCCGGTTACATAGAAAGCATCGGGGCCGGTGAGGGCGCTCAAGCGCTCCAATACGTGCTGGGGGGATCCCAAGCCGTCGTCGGTCTTGGTGTACCCAAGGGGATAGTCGTTCTTGATGGTATCAAGTTCAACCCACCACTCGCCCAAGTTCGGCAACTTGTTGGCGAACTCAGTGGAGAGCAGTTCGTTGAGTTCGGGGAGCACATAGCGCAAATCACCCACGATCGGCACGTCTGCGAAGCGAATCTTGGAGATTTCTGCCGGGTCTACGTCAATGTGGATGACCTTGGCTTCGGGGGCGAAGGAGTCGAGTTTACCGGTCACGCGGTCGTCAAAGCGAGCCCCTAGAGTAATCAGCAGATCGGATTTCTGCATAGCGAACACGGCGGGAACGGTGCCGTGCATACCAGGCATGCCCAGGTTTTGCGGGTTGGAGTCTGGGAAAGCACCACGGGCGTTCAGCGTGGTCACCACGGGAGCCCCGGTAATTTCGGCGAGCTTTGCCAGCTCCTCGGATGCACCGGAGCGGATAATACCGCCGCCAACGTACAGCACGGGACGTTTGGATTCACTGATGAGCTTGGCCGCTTCACGAATCTGCTTGGAGTGACCACGGGTTACGGGGGTATACCCACGCACCTCAACCTTGGGAGGCCAGTTGAACTCCATCATACCGACCTGCGCATCCTTGGTGATGTCCACAAGCACGGGGCCGGGGCGTCCGGTGGAGGCGATATGGAACGCGGCAGAGAGTGCACGCGGAATATCCTGCGGATCAGAGATCATGAAGGAGTGTTTGGTAATCGGCATGGTCATGCCCACCACATCCGCTTCTTGGAAGGCGTCGGTGCCCAGAAGTTTGGTGGAAACCTGACCGGTGATAGCTACCAGCGGAACGGAGTCCATATTGGCGTCCGCGATCGCGGTGATCAGGTTTGTGGCGCCCGGCCCTGATGTTGCAATACACACGCCGACTTTGCCGGTAGAAGTTGCATACCCTTGAGCCGCATGCCCTGCCCCCTGCTCATGACGAACGAGGATGTGGTTAATTTTGGACGAATCCATCAGGGGGTCGTAGGTGGGCAGAATTGCGCCGCCTGGCAGACCGAAGACATCGGTAACACCCAAAAGTTCGAGTGTACGAATAATCGCTTGCGAGCCGGTCATGCGTTCGGCAGCAGGGGCTTTTTCTTCAGCCTGCCCACTACCCGCGGAGTTAATCGAAAATCCCGTGGTCATAATAATGATGCCTCGTTTGTATTGTTTTCTAGTTCTCGACAGATGCGCGTGAAGCCCGCCTGTTCGGGTATCTTACACACTGTTTCGCTCGCTGTAGGCTCCGGTCGGGTGCCTTTAGCTATAAAAATACCCTTCGCTATGGTGTTGCGAAGGGCGCACATTCTATTCACAGAAAATCTACCTTGTGAAGCGCCCTAGGCGACGACGACAAAGGCCAAGAATTCGCTGCGTCTTGCGTGTTTGCACCTTTATATAGTCTCGCTCTTGATGTCATGAGTCAAATTTCCACGCCGTTTTTATGAGAGTTTCTCTAATTTCTTCGCATTGCGTGTACTTTCGATATATTTTCGAGCGCTTACTCAACGCTTTGGATACCGTGTTGGGGTCCCTGCGTTCGAGATAGCTGTAAAGTATTCAGTGCGGTGCAGGCAAGAGTCTCGTATCCTAGACTCTCACGGTAATCTGCGAGCTCCAGGAATCCCCCAGGTAAATATGTGACATGATACAGTGACGCAGAACGCCTTCGCCGGTAAGATGAGTACATGACCGACTCGCAAAACCTGACTGCTTCACCCTCCCCTACACCGGAGCAGTCTAACCAACCACAGAGCGCCGAGGCTCTTACGGGAGGACAGCTCATCAAGGTACTCCACCCTGCATTCGATGAGCAGATTATTAACTATGGGGCCTACGACTTGGTCTACGCTACCGGAAGCGCCATCTACCGCAACCCCGATATCGACCAACACCAAGAACCTATGCAGGAGCATTTTTTGGTGGGCTACCAAGAGGTTCCTGACGAGGTTATTATCGCCCCTATCCGCATGCCAGATGTTACGCCTGCTGGCACCGCATCCACCATTGATAACACAAATGCGCTGCACGCATACCGGGTAGGTGAACATTCGGTGGCTATTGAATCGGTGAACGGCAGTTCTTTCCTGCTTATTTTTGAGGATGCGCCTGAGATTACCACCATTCACGGGACCGGTGTTCTCAACCAGAGTCGCGACGTCTCTGCTTTCCGCGAGTTTGTAACCTCACGCTGGCCTGTTCTCTAGGCTCTTAAGCGGCCTGTACCATACAGGGCTGTCTCGGATAATGCATATACACTAATCCAGCCGGACTGTATAAAAAGCAAACCCCGTCACAGATAGTGACGGGGTTTATTCTGTGCGCCCTCTGGGACTCGAACCCAGAACCCATTGATTAAGAGTCAATTGCTCTGCCAATTGAGCTAAAGGCGCTTAGGTAACAGATATTGCAGCTTCGCAACGGCAACAGATAAATACTATACGAGCATCAAGCGCGTTTTGCAACTTACGAATACGGCTGTAGTCAGCGATTTTGGCGAACATCGACGTCCAGCATCACGACTGCAAATCACCATGGTATACAACAAAACCCCGCCATAACCGACGGGGTTTATTTTGTGCGCCCCCTGGGACTCGAACCCAGAACCCATTGATTAAGAGTCAATTGCTCTGCCAATTGAGCTAGAGGCGCTTACTTGGGGTGATGTATCGCATTCGTACGACAACAGATAAATACTATACGGATAATTAATATTTCACGCAAGTTACATATAAGTGACGCTTCACACAAACTCTCATTTTTTGTTTTCGCTCATGCTCTCGATGGCACCGCAGTACCTCATCTCATGGCACACCCTCACGAAAAACCTCCCAGAGATCCTATAAACCCCGTACACTAAATAGAACGTTTACGGCAACACATGCAATACCGAGAACATCTACTTTTAAGGAGAAACCATGAGCACCCGACTAGAACCAGGCACAAAAGCCCCAAGTTTTACCCTTGAAGATTACACCGGTCAGCAATATTCCCTAGCGGATTACGCAGGGCATAAGGTCATTCTCTACTTCTATCCCAAAGCATCAACACCCGGATGCACTAAAGAAGCTTGCGATTTTCGAGATAACCTTGCCTCTTTGAAGTCACTCGGATACATTGTCTTAGGTGTTTCCCCCGACAAGCCCGCAGCTTTAGAGAAGTTCACCGCCAAAGAGTCTCTCACCTTCCCCCTTCTCTCCGATGCCGATCACGCTGTCGCACTCGCCTACGGTGCATGGGGCGAAAAGAAAAACTACGGCAAAGTCTACGAAGGACTTATCCGATCTACATTCGTCATCAATGAGCAGGGCATCATAGAGCTGGCGCAATATAACGTACGCGCCACCGGCCACGTTGCTAAGCTGCGCCGCGACCTGGGGATTGACCCCAAATAACCTAATTTTTCTGTTTGTATAGTCTTATATCCTCGTGTAGACTTTCCTAGGTAGCTTTGCTCACCGCGCGCGAGTGGTGAAATTGGCAGACACGCAGGATTTAGGTTCCTGTGCCTTAC
>ERZ773212.328-NODE-328-length-24379-cov-6.849244_pt1 | contig 24379 bp, 28 predicted proteins | sample MGYA00581005_ERZ773212 | MGnify/ENA primary metagenome ERZ773212 (study PRJEB29015, sample SAMEA2738154) | human oral metagenome | biome: human oral; feature: human-associated habitat; material: saliva | place: China | collected 2196 ... | reverse complement strand
CGCCGAAGCGCATTGTCTATGTGAGCTGTAACCCCTCGACCCTCGCGCGGGACATAAAATATCTCCGTGCCAACGGCTATGAGTTAACGCGCGTTCGCCCGGTCGATAACTTTCCGAGAACCATGCATTGCGAAGCCGTTACCCTTTTAGTTAAGTCAGGTATTGACGAAAACTAAAAGATGGTACTACCCATGCGACAGATGTCCAAGAGTTAGGGGCAAGGAAAAGTGGTGATTGGAGACAGCAAACCGGAGAATGCGTAACACTGCTTGTACGAGCAACGAAGTAGCGTAGTAGATGTAACCTCTCTTGTAAAGATATCCTACAATCAGAGAGTGGCGTGAAATAGTCTACTGAAAGCATAGAACATAGATAAAAAGCGAAATAGTGAAATCATTAATTTAAGCAGTGTAGAAATTTTGTTTTTTTGTTGAAGAAGGAGAGGTTGAGACAGTATGGGTAAAAAAGTAGTGATTATTGGAGCAGGTGTTTCGGGGTTGAGTGCCGGAATATATGCATTGCAGGCTGGTTATTCAGTAGAAATATATGAAAAAAACAAAATGCCTGGAGGTGAGTGTACAGGGTGGAACAGGCGAGGATATCATATAGATAATTGTATACATTTTCTTGTTGGATGCAATAAGGATGAACAACTATATAAAATGTGGGAAAATCTAGGAGTTATTTCTGATAGTTTGAAGATCTATCGTGAGCCATATTTTTATTGTATGAATATGGATGGAATAACACTAAATTTGTGGAGCGATTTAGAGAAAGCAAGAAAAGAGTTTTTAGAACTTGCTCCAGAAGATTACAAAGAATTAAATTTGTTTTTTGACTGTGCCAAAACCTTAGAGTGTGTAAAGCCACCATGCGATTATTCGATTGCTCATATGAATCCTTTGCAATTTATAAAACTAGGAATGAGCATGAAAGATGCAAGTAAAGCAATTAAGGAATATGGAAAGCAGTCGATGGAGGAGTTTGTCAATCGCTTTAAAAATCATTACATTAGAGCAATGTTTAAAAATTACTTTAATATCAATTTTAACGCTCTTTCCTTTGTTGCATCATATGCTTTTTTTACAAGCAACACAGCAGCAATACCAGAAGGAGGTTCTGTTGGATTGGTTGGTAGAATGCTTGCTAAATTTGAATCCTTAGGTGGGAAGTTGCATCTAGGTATTAATATTGAAAAAATAAATATTGTAGATAGTCAAGTTGTTAGTATTCTGGGTAATAATGGAGAGGTAATCAAATCAGATAACTATATTTGGTGTGCAGACCCACATCATCTTTTCTATGACTTAATTGATGAAAAATATTTAGATAAAAATCTTAAGTATATGTATGATAATCCACAGGGCTATGTTTCTAATACATGTTATCAGGTTGCATTTGGAATAGCTACTGAGGAGGATTTGAAATTACCTAAAGGAAGCATTATTTTCCCTTGTGATGAATATGATGTTGCAGGGGAAACACACAATTTTTGTAGCATGCGAGTTTTTGATTATGATGAGACACTATTTCCAATGGAAAAGAGAGTCATTCAATGTAATATTTTACAAAATGATGAAAATTATTCCTATTGGTTTGGACTAAAAAATAATATTAGCTTATACAATCAAGAAAAACAGCGTCTTGCAGATGATTTGAGATTAAGAATTGAAAAAAAGTATCCACAGCTTGAAGGGAAACTCATCGTACTTGGAACATATTCTCCAGTTACATTTACAACTTGGTGCAATGCATATAAAGGGGGTTACATGAGTTTTAATCCACAGAAAGGATATAAAAGCAAGTATGTTAAGAGCACTATTAAAGGTTTAAGTAATTTATACCTTGCAAGTCAATGGATTCAAACTAGTGGAGGACTTCCTATTGCTGCAGCAAGTGGAAAGTTTGCTATAGATATTATGAAATCTAGTAGGTAAAGCGTAAATGGTCAATAACCCGTCATCTTTTTTCTCTCCACAAAAATTGAGATAATAGTGAAAAGTTGAACGCAGTTTTTCCACTATACAAACTTTTCCCACTTTACACACTATCTCAGGGAGGAATTCAAGATGAACATAAAACTTGCTACAAGTAGGATATGTCCTGTCATAAAAGGTGAAGATAAAGAATGAGCGTTAAGTTTACAGAAGAGAATAAGCATCTGGAATTTCATGTTCTCGGATATGAATTTCCTGAAAAAGGCAAGAAGGGCGATACCTATGATGCCAACTGGCTTGTAGTCCAAATTGATTATTCGGACGATCAGCTGACATTCAGCGAAAAGGATACATGCCTTCTGAGTTTTGAACTTCAAGATTTGACTGAGTCAATAGATGATGTGCTTGTCGGCAAGGAGACGGGCTTGCTCATGACATTCATGGAACCGTATTTAACATTTGCCATAACGCAGGTTGGAGAAGTCTACGCAGTTCAAATACGGTTTGTGTATGACACATCTGATGGACTTTGGAAAGATGTATATATTTCTCAGGGAATGACATTAGATGAGCTTACGAATATGAATAATAGTTTTAAGGATTTGTACAAGACGTATCCATATCGTGAGACGGAGAAATAATGAGCATGAAACAGGAAACCATAGAAAGAATAAGAAAATTCACAGATGACAGGGACTGGGATCAGTTCCACACACCAGCCAACCTTGCCAAGTCCATCTCCATTGAAGCCAACGAGCTTCTGGAGTGCTTCCAGTGGAGCGACACAGAATATGACCTTGAGCACGTGAAGGAAGAACTGGCTGATGTCATCGTTTACTGCCAGAACATGCTGGATAAGCTGGGGCTGGATGTGGACGAGATCGTGATGAGCAAGATGACTAAGAATGAAGCCAAGTATCCAGTGGAGAAAGCGAAAGGCAGCTCTGCGAAGTATGATGAGCTATAACACTTTTAATTATCTCCCACCTTTTAATTATCCCGTGTGTGTGGCGGAAAGGAGGCTCGGTTTTCGGATGGGCACAGCAACAGAATACAGATCACAAAGCCTGACAGGACGACTGCCGGGCACAAGAGCATATAGCAGAAATGCCGTAAACATGGGCTTTCACGGCACTTTGGGCAGGGATAACTACAGAAGCCGCCGCAGCACAAGACGGATGCTATTTTCAGAGTGTTCAATGTGGATCGTTATGATGATAGGGATGTGGTAATCACAAACTTGATTGAAAGTTATGACCGTTTGATGGAATTCGGGAAGAAGCATTTAAACGACGTATTCACGTTGGATGGCATTCAGAGGGTAAGCGCCAGAGATAAAATCCTGCGTGAGATCATTTCCAATCTGCTCATGCACCGTGATTTTTCCAGCGGATATGTACCGAAGCTTGTTATTGAACGGGATAAGATCACAACAGAAAACGCCAACCTTGCGCACGGGCATGGAAACCTGAACCTGAAAACATTCAAGCCATTTGCAAAGAATCCGCCGATAGCAAAAGTATTCCGCGAGATCGGACTTGCTGACGAGTTGGGAAGCGGCATGCGCAATAGCTATAAGTACACGAAGCTGTATTCCGGCGGAGAGCCGATTTTCACGGAAGCTGATGTTTTTACTACTGTGATTCCCCTCTCAGAGGCGGCAACTGCTACAGTCGGGCCGACTACCCAAGATACCCACCAAGTTGCCCCCCAAGATACCCATCAAGTTGCCCCTCAAGACTTGGAGCAAAGGTTGGTGGAATTAATTGAGTTTTGCAGTATGCCGCATAGTAAGCGCGAGATGATGGACTACATTGGCCTTGCTGACAGCAAGAATTTCAGAGAGAGATATCTTCTTCCTTTGCTTGAGGCAGGGAAGATTGAAATGACGATACCTGATAAGCCAAATAGTAAGAACCAAAGATATAAAAAAGTGAACATTGAAGTCAAAAACTGAACATTGAACTGAAAAACCGGACATTGAAAAGGCGCAATCGGATATTCAATGTACAGTTTTGACTTAACCAAAAGGTATGTTGAGACGATGGAAATTGACGACTTTCTCGACTTATTCCCTCAGAGCGAAGTCTTGAGGCGATTGGGAAATCTGTGCAGCTGCATTATCTGTGCAGCTGCATTATATAGTAGGAACAAGCACATCGACCTGTTTCCGAGAACGAGCTCAGTTGAGAAAATGGCGAGTTTGCGGTCAAAAAAGCGATTGACCAATTCCCGCGAATGAACGGGACGATTGTTCGAGGATTTTGAGGATATTTGACATCCATCTGGAGCAATCGTGCCATGTGGAGACGGTAGTATTGATGTCAAAGGTCGGTGTGGAATAAGCTTGAAATCCCCCTGGTTTCAGGCACTTTTCGGCTTTAGGTGGTTTCGGACAGGCGGAGGCGGTAACTTATCCAAGGGCAATCCGGCTCAAAAAGTGTGAGAGTTGAGTTGCCGATTTAGATGTTGGGGAGTTGAGTGTCCGATATAGATGTTGGAGGAATTGTTATATGGCATCAAGCAAAGAATACTTGGATTTCATATTAGAGCAGTTGTCTGAACTGAACGATGTATCTTACCGGGCGATGATGGGCGAATTCATCATCTATTATCGCGGTAAGATTGTCGGCGGCATTTATGATGACCGATTTCTCGTGAAGCCTACGAAGTCCGCTGTGGCTATGATGCCGAATGCAGACATGGAACTGCCGTATGACGGTGCAAAGGAAATGCTACTCGTTGATGACGTTGACAATAAGGAGTTCCTAACAGAACTGCTTGAAGCGATGTATTTGGAGCTACCTGCGCCGAAGAAAAAGAACTAAAGAAAACAGACCAAGGCTCCCACACTGCCATCATCGGCGGCGGGGAGCCGTGTTTTAGAAACTCAAGCTAGATTGCAAGATCAAGTAGGACAGTCTGAAATAGTTCCTCCGGCGAACTGTAGTGAAAGGATTTTCGGGGGAGCTGATGGATTCAGTTCTGGATCTATCGTATCCGCTCATCCGTAACGACATCAAAAGAACGCCCCTTTGGCAAGAACCGGCGAATCAATGGGTTCTGCTTTTCGTTCAATCGCGTTCGTAGGCGGAGTACGGATGAGTATAGTATATGGGTATCTCACTTGTGATGGAGCGAAAAACTTGGCTGAAACGTTCTCCATACAACTCGCGAAGGGCTTTAACCCCCTGCTCAACCGCCTGCGTGCTTCTACCGACCACAGTATCAATCTCCCAATGCCCAAACTCTTCCCGCTGATTAACTACTTGGGGGCGAGCTTCAATACTCAGACCATAAAGCCGCTTATGCTGCGGATGTCCCTTACGGTGTTGTTTACGTCTGACCTTTCTACCGGACAGCCGGTCTGACCGGAATTGAAACGGTGAAAAATGCAGTAGGGTTTAGGCTGTGGATTAGATGTCAGAGGTTGAGGCAGTGATATAGATAACAGAGCCGACTGCAGTTCAGATCACTCGATACTCGAAGGGGTAGCAGGCGGTGGATTGGATAACAAGGAAAATTTTAAAAAAGTTCACCAAAAATATATAAATAGTGATATAATAGTTGATTAAAAAAGGGAGGAGGTTGAGATAATGAGCTATAGAGTTTTAGACGTATGTCGTCATGTAATTAATTACAGCAATGAGCATGATTATGGCATCTCAAATTTAAAACTTCAGAAAGTACTTTATTTTATTCAGGCTTATTTTCTGACAAAAAAGAAAGATCACACTCCTTGTTTTGATGAGAAAATTGAAGCATGGGATTTTGGGCCTGTTGTGCCAGAAGCATACCATGAGTATAAGCAGTATGGAAGCGGAGATATACCTACGATAGAATCATATATCATGTTCGACGAAGATGATATATGGAACTCTAAGAGAGTCGGATTTGAGGATACGGCTATTACAGATGTGGATAAAGCCCTTATTGATAAAGTCGTAGATAAATTTGCAGATTACTCAGCGACAGATCTTGTATCGTTGACACATAGACAGTCGCCATGGATTGACGCTTATGTTCCGTATCAAAATAACGAGATAACAATCAGTGCGATAAGGGAGTATTTTAATGGCTGATGACAATGTGGATGTGTTGCTCCGAACTACAGACAATCGAACAATGTCGTTGGAGCAGTCAAAAAAATATACTTATACCAAAAGAAAAATCAAAGGGATCTGTAAGGCGTTGTCTCTGAATACACAGAAGTATGATCCACAGAAAACAGTTGAGAATATTGCATCATATATTTCATCAGAAAATAAGTTGGACAGAATCCTTTATTCAGAGATAAGTAACTATATTTACTCATTGGAAATGTCGGAGCGAGGAATTTTTGCTACAAATGTAGAAAAATTATTGTTGTATTCACTTGATGATAACAATGGGGTAAATGATGATTGCAAGAAAATAATTGCAAAGATTTACGATCATTTTCAACTGGCGCTACATCAGATTGAAAATGTTTATAATATTTTTGCAAATAGTATTGAAGATGCAAAAGAAAACCTGCAAAAGCAGATAAAAAGTGTTGAAAAAGAATACATCTCTATACTTGGTATTTTTGCTTCAATTGTATTGGCATTTGTTGGTGGGATAACATTTTCAACATCTGTTTTGCAGAATATTTCTGCTGTAAGCGTATTTAGATTACTGCTAGTGGTTGATTTCTTGGCATTTGTGCTTATCAATTTAATATATATTTTGGTTAAATTCATTTTTACAATTAATGAGAAGAATACAAAACTCTTTAATATTAAGGCATTGAACATTGCGTGTTTAGTTATTGCTATGATTATAGTTATTTCATGGATACTCAATGCTAACCAGATTCCAGATTTTATTTCACAATTTTTGCCTTGGAGTAAATAATAAACAACTCTCTCAGCCGTGATGGTCAATCATGGCTGAGAGGGTTTCTTGCGTCTATGGAGTTATGCTTGAATATCAATACTCACTCCGGATTTCAGTTCCACGGTGAAATGGTCATCCCAGACGGTTATCTGCTTGACCCAGCGTCGCACCAGTGCTTCATCGAATCCTGTCAGATGTGCAGTCTTCTGGGCAATGAAATCCTGAAGATCATTGATTCGCTTTATCTGCTCGTCTCTTGCGGCAGTATCGACGGTGGTCTGCTGGCGGAGTTCCCGGAGCCGGAAAATCTCATCAGCAATTTCATCATAGGCCTCTTTGCTGTTTGCCTTTTGCAAAAGCTCCTGCTGCAGAGTCATCAGTTTGGAATCGATGTTGTCCAGAGAGGTGGCTTGCGATGCCTGGATGACTTTTAGCTGGAGCTGAGCCTGATAGCTACTTTTGTCTCCAAGTATCTGATTGATGGCGGCGACCACAACATCCTGCAGAACCAGTTCATTTACCGTTCGGGCGTGGCGTTCTTGTCCGGTTGGCTCCAATCTGCTGATGTATCGCCAGACGATGGACTTGCAGCCGCTTTTCAAGAGGTGGTTCTTAATCCATCCTCTCCGGCTGAGATTTCTCTTTGCCATTGTTTTGGCATTATTATATTAGAATCAGTAGCTGTTATAGAGGGTTATAGGAACATACATTCAGTGCGGAGACGGTGGCGCCGCCGGAGAAGGGCTGTAGAAGTGAGGGAGGAATACCCTGTCACAGGTGATAGTATCGAAGAACGAGCTCGAGTTTGTAGTCTTCTGTATTGAAAATTTCACGGTGGCCCTGTATACAGATGCTCAGAGTGTCTATCGGAGAGTATGAAAGTTTTTCTGTAAAAACGGAATTAGAAATACCTTCAGGGGCTCCTGTGATATACACTAATCACAGGAGTTCTTTACTATGGCAAAAAGAGAAAAGAAACCTGTCCACAAAGTCGTGATGACCGAAGGCAAACGCCAGATCATCCAGCAACTCCTACAGGAATACGACATTGAGACTGCCGAGGATATCCATGATGCTCTCAAAGACCTGCTCGGTGGCACCATCGAGGAGATGATGGAAGTCGAGATGGATGACTATCGTAACGGCTACAAGGAAAAGACTGTCAACTCCAGCTACGGTTCTATGCGAATCGACGTCCCGCAGGACCGCAAGTCCACGTTTGAGCCTAAAGTCTTAAAGAAGCGGCAGAAAGACATTTCTGACATCGATCAGAAGATTATCTCCATGTATGCCAAGGGGATGACCACCCGCCAGATCTCTGACACGCTCATGGATATCTATGGTTTTGGGGCCTCTGAGGGATTCATATCGGACGTGGCGGATAAGATCCTGCACCCCGTCCTCTACATCGATGCAATCCACTACTCCGTTCGGGATAATGGGATCATTCGGAAGATGGCGGCTTGCATCATTCTCGGGATCAGCTGCGAAGGAAAGAAAGATGTCCTGACGATCGAGGTCGGCGATAACGAGAGTGCTAAGTACTGGCTGGCCGTCCTCAACGGCCTTAAGAACCGTGGAGTTAAGGATATCCTGATTATCTGCGCTGACGGGCTGACTGGGATCCGTGAGGCGATCCAGACGGCTTTCCCGAAGACAGAATATCAGCGCCGCATCGTCCACCAGGTCCGGAACACGTTAAAATACGTGTCAGATAAAGACCGCAAGGCCTTCGCCAATGACCTTAAAACGATCTATAATGCTCCCAACGAGGAACAGGGGTGCGCCAACCGGGACCGAATCATAGAGAAGTGGTCGGAGAAATATCCGAACGCCATGAAACGCTGGGAACGCGATCGAGAGTCTGAACGCCACATACCGCAAGCTAAATCGTCAGAGAAGCGTTTTCCCCAGTGCCCAGGTTCTTCTGAAGGCTCTGTATCTGGCCACCTTTGAAGCTACGAAAAAATGGAGCATGACAATCCGGAACTGGGGGCAGGTTTACGGCGAGCTGTCGATCACGTACGAAGACCGGATCCCCGAATGACACGATAAACAGCCGAAACGGGCGGATTTCTCCGTCCGCTGTAGACATGTCAACCTGTATTCGTTATAAAATAAGCAGCCGTCTGAAGGTCGATAACGCTGTTTTTTGTAAGCCCTCAGACATAACTCCTATCACAGGAAATCCTATTTACAGAGATTTCTTCACACACTCATTTCATATTTGCAGTCGGTTAAATCCGACTGCTTTTTTAATGAAAAAGGATGAACAAAGGCAAGAAAATGCGGTACAATAAATGTTACTGTTAGTGAAATTGAATTGAACAACACAATTGGCGGTAAGAGTATGCTGAAAAACAATATTGAAATTGCTGTAAAGGTAAAGTGCGTAGAGGGATAGACCACCCAGGCGGACTTTCGGAAAAGGTGGGAACCTCTCCTTCGTATGTAAACAGGCTTATCAAGAATCCGGAGAAGATTGTGAATAAGACCTTTTTGCAGATGATGGAAAAGCTTGGATACGATATCGAACTTACCTATACGAAAAAATAGATCCGGATGATCAGAAGGGATATGCTTTCATATGAACAATGAAATTAAACTTGAAACAAAGCTGGTTGGAGACATAACCGGTGATTTTTATGTTCCCTCATATCAGAGAGGCTACCGTTGGGGAGAAACAGAAGTGGTGCGCCTTCTCGACGATATATATTCCACCGAAGGAAAAAGGAATTACTGTCTTCAGCCTGTAGTGGTAAGAAAAAACGGCGATAAGTATGAACTGATTGACGGCCAGCAGAGACTGACAACCATCTATCTTATCTACCGGTTCATGAATGAAGAAAGTTCCGGTTTCATTGATGAGCCGAGATTTACACTTTTCTATGAAACGAGGAAAAAGTCCGCAGAATTCCTGAAATTCATTGACTCATCCAGGAAGGATGAAAACATTGATTTCTGGTTTCTTTGTGCTGCTTATGAAAGCATCAAGGCGTGGTTTGCTGCAAGGGATCGGAAATCAACTCTCACAAATGTAAACAAATATTTTGATGAAATCGTTAAGATTATCTGGTACGAAGTGGGTGAATCGGAAGATGCCATAGGCTTATTTACCCGTCTCAATATAGGAAAGATTCCGCTTACCAATGCAGAGCTTGTAAAGGCGATGTTCCTCAGCAAGGATACTGACGAGAACGTTGATCGGGAAAAACAGGAAGAAATATCACTGCAGTGGGATAACATGGAGAAAGAGCTGCATAATAATTCCTTGTGGTATTTCCTTACCAATAAAACGAATGCAGATTATCAGACAAGAATTGACCTTGTCCTTGATTTAATTTCCGGGAAAACGGCTGATAACAGGGAGAAGTACTATACATTTTTCAGGTTTGATGAGATGCATAGAACAGAGAGCCTTGACAGTATCTGGCGCAGTATTCAGCAGACATTCCTTGTTTTGAAGGACTGGCATGGAAATCATGAGCTATACCACAAAATCGGATATCTTATCGCTTCTGGTACGCTGACTTTCCAGAAGGTCTTTGAAATCTCGAAGGATAAGACAAAAGATGACTTCCGGGAATCTCTCGACGGGTACATCAAAACCAGCATAAAAATAAAAGGAAACTATGCAGACCTGAGCTATGAAAAGGCTCTGGACCAGAAGAAAATCACCACCCTCCTCTTATTGTTTAATGTTGAGTCTGTCCGCAGAAACGGAGAACACTCTCAATGGTTTCCGTTTGACAAGTATAAATTCGGTAAAGGCGGAAAGGTGACATGGAGCCTTGAACACATACATGCGCAGCAATCAGAAGGTCTTCGTACTCAGGAAATGTGGAAGGAATGGCTCAATTTGCACATTCCGTCCGTAAAATCTGTGAGTAGTGACTCCGATGAACTCATCAGCCTTATGAACAGTGCCATTGATAAGGACAAGCTGGAAGGTGCGGAATTTGAAGCTATCCAGCAAAAGGTAGTAGAGCTGCTCTCTGTAAAAGGAAATACCGAGTACCTCCATTCAATCGCAAATATGGCATTGCTGAGTTCTTCAGATAATGCAGCATTGAATAATTCGACTTTTGATGTTAAAAGAAACGAGATCATCAAGATGGATAAGGCAGGCCAGTATATTCCGTTCTGCACAAGAATGGTATTCTTTAAATATTACACGCCGTCTGAAGACAATCAGCTTCATTTCTGGGGACACGCAGACAGAGTGGCATATATAGATGCAATTAATACTGTTTTAGTAAATTATCTCGAAGAGCCAATTGTTCTGGAAAAGGAGGAAGACTAATATGGCTACGACACTTCACTCCTTCATGGATATTTTTGATGCAGTTTTCGGAGAAGACCAGGAGGCTGTTCAGCTTAAAAAGATAGTCATTCCGATCATACAAAGAGATTATGCACAAGGCAGAAAGGGTCCGGACGTAACACGTGTGAGGGGACGATTCCTTGAATCTCTGTATAATGCCGTAACAGGAAAGCCAATCACCCTCGATTTCGTATACGGAGACATTGACAGTGAAGGAAATATGACGCCGCTGGACGGACAGCAGCGTCTGACCACACTTTTTCTGCTTCACTGGTATGCGGCCAAGAAAGGAAATATCCCGGCAGCAGAATATGAATTCCTGAAAAGGTTTAGTTATGAAACAAGATACAGTGCCCGTTATTTCTGCATTGACCTTGTTGATTTTACCCCTGTGTTTAAGGCAGCAGTTTCAAAGGAAATAATAAACCAGGCATGGTTCCCGCTTGACTGGGGGAAGGATCCCACAATCAGCTCCATGCTTGTCATGCTTGATGCAATTGATGCTAAGTTCAAGGATGTTCCGGAGCTTTGGGAAAAATTGAAGGGAAACTGCATCTCGTTCTATTTCCTGCCAATCAAGGATATGGGACTAACGGATGAACTGTACATTAAGATGAATTCCCGTGGCAAGCCGCTGACGTTGTTTGAACACTTTAAGGCTGAGCTTGAGAGGGAAATCCGAAGCATGGATGAGGGTCTTGCAGATCGTATTATCGGAAAGATTGACCTTGTCTGGACAGATCTTCTGTGGGAATACCGCAACAGCGGCAGCGGTTCTGCTGATGATAATATTATTGACGATGAGTTCCTGCGTTACTTTAAATTTATCTGTGATGTTATCTGCTACAGACAAGACAAGTCGCCTCTAGGCAGAAGCAATGATGAGTTTGATTTGCTTCAGCAGTATTTCTCGTCAAAGTCTGCGGATGCAGTTAAGAATATTGAAACGATGGAGAAGTTTCTGGACTGCTGGTGCAATATCCCGGGATATTCTACACCTACGGATTTCCTTAAGTCCTTCATGGCTAAAAAGCATGAGGCTGGAAAGATTTTGGTGGATTCCAGATTTAGTCTGAATATTTTTGAAGATTGCCTGCATGCATATTCTGACAAGACCGGTCGAATCAGGCAGTTTCCGTTAAACAGAATAGTTCTGCTTTATGCGATTACCATATATCTGCAGAATACAGATAAGGTGACGGAGGATGAATTCAGGAGAAGAATCCGTATTGTAAATAACCTGATTCAGAATTCGGAAGACGAGATCAGTGACAGAACTGACCGCAACAGAATGCCCGCTATATTGTCTCAGACAGATGCAATCATACTTACAGGCGCGGTTGATGATTCTATTGATAACAACTTCAACGTGAATCAGCTGGCCGAAGAAAAAGAAAAGATGAAGTTCCTGGAATCAAATCCGGAAATGGCTGAGACCTTGTTTGAACTGGAAGACCACTATCTGCTCAATGGTCAGATCAGCGTTGTGGGTCTTGATAATCTTGCTTATACGAAGAGATTTGATTCACTGTTCAAGTGCAGCATGGATAAGATAGATTGTGCGATGATGGCAATCGGTGATTACGGGCAAATGGAGAGAAACAAGTGGCGTCACCAGTATGGCTCAACCATGCAGGCTGCATGGAATGCCCTGTTCCATAAAAGTGCGAATACCGGCTTTGATAACACAAAAGCTGTTCTTGTATCATTGCTCTCAACAAACGAAACATTTACTAATGAAATTCTGAAAAAGATAGCGGATGATTATATGGAAGAATGCGAAAGCAACAGCTTATATCCGTTCAGATATTACTACATAAAATACCGTGAGTACCGTCCGGGTTATTACGGTAAGATGCATAACTACTCAGCGGATACAACTCCTTATATGTTCTCTGTTATGCAGACCAAAACGCAGATGTCGCAGAACACATATATCCCGTTCCTGAAGGTGGCATCTGATTCCCATCTATCAAGGGATGATATGGGCCAGAGGCTGATCTTCGGGGACGAGCATATTATCTGCACAAACAACTCCTACCTAAGAAGGAAGAATGCAGATAAGTCAGTAGTGGATACGATAAGCATAGCCCAGAACGAAGACGGTATCGATACAGAAAACAGAATCACCGTACTAAAGAATTACATCAAGTCTAACTTCTGATGGGCTTGGAACATAAACGAGGAACAAGAGTAGATATGTTCGGTCGGAGGCACAGTGTAGATATGTTTAGCTTTACTGCTGATATTCATAGTGGTGTCTCACGGCATGTGGAGACGGTGGCGCTGCTCGAAAGGGTCAGGCACTGATTTCCGAAAACGGTAATGTGTTATTTGGCTGAAAAAATTCCTCTGTGGAGATAGATCAATGAATGTGACAGTAATGATATTCGTGCAATTGTTGCTTTGGATATGGTTTCTGGGATGTACAATCACATGGCGCTTCGGGAAACGAATTCTTGTCGAAGGAATGGGATTTCGGAGCGCAGAGTTTGTCATGCTCTGTCTGTACAGCATAGGACTGATCAGTTATTACTTTTTTCAGCCGACCGGCAAATGGATTTTGTTCGCTATCTTAGTGTTGTGGTTTGTAATCCAGTTTTTCTGCCATTGGTACTACACCATATTCGGTGCTTCCGAACAAAAGTTGAAAGGCTACAATGAGTGCTTTAGAGGAACGTTAAGGCTCATTCCCGTGAGTGAAAAGCGCCTAATCCCGGATTTCTATCATATTGTGCTGCACCTATTGATTTTGGCAAACGGGATACTTTGCTTGCTGTCTCATGCGCAAGTTTAGAACCGTTGTAATCCGAAGGTCTGCTTAGCCGAATCAAAGAAGCGAAATGCGGAGAATCGGATAACGAACACATCGGGAAGGCAGAGCACTTTTCGGTAAGCGATTCTAGGGAAAAGTCTATCAAAAAGTGAGCGTTGCATTGCCGAGCTGGACGGATCATTACACAAAGTATCATAAGGAGAATCCGCTTGAAGAAATTATCGAGTACTATTTTGAAAATAGCTGTTTTCTTTATCGGATGGATTGTGCTGCTCGGGCGTATTGACATTCCGAGCAGTCAACCCGCGATATGGAGATTCTTTGCGGAGATGATTCCGTTGGTGGCTTTGCTACTGTTTACTGTGGTCTTTTACCTGATCGAGAAGAAAAGCGTGAGCATACCGATAAAAGAAAATATCGGAAAAGGGACATTGACAGGAATTGTCACAGGTGCTCTTTGGATCGGAGCGGCTTCGTCAATTCTGCTTATTTCGAAGCAGCTGGAAATCACAGGCAAAAATGAAGTCTCGCTCTTATGGCTTTGGATACTCTCAGCTTTTCTAAATGTCATCATGCAGGAACTCCTTGTAAGAGGGTACATCTATCAGCTTTTGAAAAAGCAATACAATATTCCTGCGGCCGTAATCGTGACAACGGCAATTTTTACCTTGCTACACGGCGGCGCATTCGAAGCGGGCATCATTCCGGTCATCAATGTTGTTACAATGAGTCTTTTTGCGACAGCGATATATGAGTCGGAGAAAACGATACTTGCACCTATCATGGCGCATGCGATATGGAATATCATCGGGGCATTAATACTCGGAGGTGTTAGCCTGGCAGATGACTATCCGAGTGTCTTGAATATGACGGCTTCCGCAAACAAACTGCTATCGGGCGGGGCATACAAAATCGAAGCAAGTATCGTAGTGACGATTTTAAATCTGACCTTACTGGGAATATTTTATCTTCGATGCCGAAGTCGAATTACGCGGTAATCGATATGGAAAGAAGCCGTCAGCCATAAGTCTGTCGACAAGCTTTTCCTCACCGGACGGACGCTAATACCGCAGCTTTAAGTGAAATGTTTGGAAGAGAACGAAGAGGGAAAAACAGGAAAAAGAGAAGCATAGAGGGCGATAACTTGGCGGAAGCGGTTAGTTTTCTGTCGGATAGTTGTTTCGTTTTGTCAGCTATTGCTGTTAGTTTGACATACTGTTTTTTTATATGGCTGGGTATTGCCTTGATAATTGGGAATATGGTTTAGCCAGTTAACGGAATGAAAACACTTAGAGAGTCCGAACTATCAACGACTATCCTACAATTTATGTTAGATTGCATTTATCAGAATAAGAATTGGGAATATTAGCTGTTTTTTTAGTTGACTTAAGTGCGAATTTATACACCCTGTTAGGCGGTTATATAGTTGGAATTGTACAGAGAGGGTTACTTATTATTGCGAGCGGTTAAAATATAAATCGTATATTCTGGCAGTCGTTACGTGGAGTGTTTAGATGATTTTACTACAATTAATGAACTGATAAATTCTATATGAGTCGATTATAGAAAAAGTTCCAGTTTGGATAGGGATATAGGAAAGAATTGTCTGTTACCTGTCCAACTTTTTGTCTGCATCCCCATACGGAAATATGGAAGTTTTGAGGTAGGGAAATGGCATATGAACAGATAACGCCCATTCAGCAGTTGAATTTCCAGATCAACCGGGTATTGACCTATGGAGAAGTGGCGGGAGATCATGATGAAATCGTCACAGCCCTGTCTGGTGTAAGGAATCTGGACACATGGTTTTCTGCCTGGCGAAACATCGGACAGAGGGCAGAACAGAAAAATCGGTACATGCATGCCGCTTATGCCTACCGGATGGCAGAGTTTTTCCTGAAAGAGACGCATCCGGAAAAAGAGCGGATGTATGAAAAGGCGATAGAAAATTTTTATAAAGCGTTTGACGTTCTGCATATCCCTTATACCATTTGTGATATTCCCTACAAGGGCGCTTTCCTGCATTCTGTTAAGGTAGGCGAGCAGACCAATACAAAGATCTTATTGGTCTGCGGCGGGTATGATTCCTTTATAGAGGAATTTATACCGGCCACTTTCGGTTTGCTGGACCAGGGGTATACGCTTCTTTTCTTTGAGGGCGATGGGCAGGGGAAAACACTTAAATATGGTTTGCCACTAACCTATGCATGGGAAGAACCCACAAAATGTGTCCTGGATTATTATCAGATCAACCACTGCCCGATGATCGGCATTTCCTGGGGAGGATATTTTGTGATGCGTGCTGCAGCCTTTGAAAAAAGAATCTCTGCGGTTGTCGCCTATGATGTCGCGGATGATGGATTAGAGATCATGACAAACGTCTTCCCTCCGATCCTGCGCAGGCTAATCCGCTGGGTATTTGCTCACAAACAAGAAAAGCTGGTGAATCATCTGGTCCGGTTTGCCATACATAAAAGCGTTCTGGCGGACTGGGCGCTATCGCAAGGTCAATATATCACCCATACGAAAAGCCCGTACCGCTTTTATCAGGAAGTACAAAAGCATACCCTGAGAGGCGTTTGCGACAGGATCACACAGGACTGCCTGCTTCTTGCCGGAGAGAAAGATCATTATATTCCCATAGACCAATTTGAACGACTTCAGAGCAGTCTGCCAAATGCAAGGTCGGTAAAAAAGTGTGTCTTCACACAGGCGGAAGGCGGCGAACAGCATTGTCAGATCGGGAATCATCAGTTGGCTCTGAATGAGATCACACAATGGCTGGAGGGTCTGGAATGATCTTCTTCCAGCCTTCATGGTATTCTGTGTTAATTTAATAATTTTTTCGCTATCTGTTTATCCTTTACCCGACCGCCATAGGGAAAAGAGCTGTTCTACTACGTGAATGAAGGTATCCTGAAAGGATTTGCTTCTATCACCACTCACATTCATAGATTTGTGATCTGTCAATTTGTTATACTATCTAAGTGATTTTTGTTTGTTGCAAATTAGAAAAAATTGAGTTGCTGGAAAGGAACTGCTGATGGCAAAAGTCAGGAACTGGATATGGATTGGGACCATATTCAATGGGTTCATAGCTGTTTTTGGTGCTTTGATTGCAGCAGGTGTATCAGTTCTTGGCATATGGGGAGCGCGGTATGCCCGGACATCGGTTCCCAACGACGATATGGCGCTCATCCCTATCCTTATGCAGGCTCTGGGAGCGGTCTTCTCAGCCCTGGCACCTTTTATCGCGGTGATGGCAGGAGTTGTTTTTGCGCTTTCCCTCATCTCCTGTTTTTTAGGGAAAGTTTCTTTAAAAAAGCATCAGAACCTGCCCTACAGCAGGGGCAATCTTAGGAATACCACTGGACGAATTTTGTGCAACGGGATCTTGACGCTTGGATTTATACTGATGCTTTTATTTCTGAAGTTTCGTTCTTTTTTGATGATCGTAATTGTATTAGATCAACTTGTCATCTGCGCGTTGCAAGTCAGGGAAATCCATGAAATTAGAAAGCTACCTCATTCTGCATAGTATTTATAAGTAGACATTGGAATGAGTTAGGTCTCTTACAAGGGAGAAAGAACAATGTCGGGAGAAGACAAAAAGCTGGTGTCTGCTGCATTGACAGATGGAAAGAAAAATAGAAAAAACCATTTAGCAAGACATGTTATTCTGAGTGTGTTATTCCTCTTTGCCATGTTATTTTGTTCGGCCATAGCAGCAGGACTCTTCTTTAGTTATTGCTTCGGCATTGTTATTTAGAATCAGAAACCCCAAAAGGGAGAAAGTTAATAGGGGGAATGCATTCATTGTGGAGACGTAGCGTTGCCGTAGAGGGGTGTAGAAGTGAGGGAGGAATACAATGTCGCAGGTGATAGCATCAAAGAATGAACTGGAGTTTGTAGTCTTCTGTATCGAAAACCTCGCAGTGGCTCTGCATACGGATGCGCAGAGTGTCTATCGAGCACTGACGGAAAAAAGCGATATTTTAAAATCCTATATTGTGCCGGAATATGAGATGCTTCACACGCAAAGTAAAGAATATAATGTGGATGATATCTTGGAAGTCATGAAGGAAAGAGGTGTAGAAGTATGATTCTTTATTATGGCTCTTATCTTGCAATCGAAAATCAGGATTTGCTACACTCGCGACCGAATCTTGACTTTGGAAAAGGGTTTTACCTGACGTCCATTCGTGAGCAAGCAGTAAAATGGTGCGGGAAGTTTGTCAAAAGGGGAAAACAAGGAGTTATATCGAATTACATATTCGATGAGGAGCTGTTTCAGCGGCTCAAGGTATTGAGATTTGATTCCTATTCCGAAGAGTGGCTTGAATTTATACTTGCATGCAGAAGCGGGAAGGATAGTTCTGATTACGATGCAGTCTGTGGTGGTATCGCAAATGAAAAACCAAACATGCAGATTGCCTTAAGAACAGACGCTGTGCTTACTTGCTTAAGATATATGGGGTGCGAAAAGATATGAAAGCGAGTCCCGTTTTATTGCAAAAGAAATTCGCAAGAGTCATAGCATGCTTTGCCGAGAAGAATAATATTTCATTGGATGAAGCGACGGATTTCTTTTACAAGTCTGAACTGTACCCTTTGCTACATGAAGGTGTATCGGATTTACATTGCATGAGTGATATGTATCTGGCGGACGAGCTCACGGAAGAATACAAGGGAACTTGACGAGCTCGATAAAAAATAACAAAGATAAAAACGCAACGTGTACAGCAATGTATGCCAGAGCCGGTAGGTAGCCCGGCCGTCACGGCGTAGCCGTGGTAAGTAACCTGCCCTCCGGGTTGTCCGTTCTTTGTTCATGAATTGAATTTTAGGAGGGATTGTCATGGACAAAGTAGTTATCAAGTTGAGGGTTTATTTTGCAGATCCGTTTTGGGTTGGCGTAGCTGAGCGGATTACGGGCGGACATTTATCGGCAACAAAAATCACTTTTGGTGCAGAACCCAAGGACTTTGAAATCGCCGGTTTCATACAAAGACATTTTTATGAGCTGCGCTTCAGTCAGTCTGTGCCGACGGAACGAAGGGAAGCAAAGAAGAACCCGAAGACAGCACAGCGTGATGCGAAGAGACAAATGCAACATGTCGGAATCGGGACAAAGTCACAGCAGGCGCTAAAACTGCAGCATGAAGAGAAGCGCCTGGAAAGCAGGAAAAAGAACAGAGAAGAAAAGCAAGCAAAAGCGGAGCGCCTGTTTTTGTTAAAACAGCAGAAGCGAAAAGAGAAGCACAGAGGGCGCTGACAGAGGAAGCGGATGGACTATATACAGGATAGAAGCAGGCACATCGATATAAGCCTTCAAAATAGTCGGGTATGCGGCATTAAGTTCCATAATAAGACCCTGACGTTTAAGCTCGACCGTATATTTCGATGTGTCGAAGGCGAGGAAGCAGAATGCCCGGGTGAATTTCGTTTTGAGGGGTGTGACTTGGACTTGTGCCACGCGCTGCTATTCAATAAAACGCTGGGAGAGGGGCGCTTTACCGGGAGAGCCCTTTCTCTGCGGGAGTTTATGGATGCGTTTCCGGATGCGGAATTTGAAATCGTGACCGAGGGTTATTTTGGCAATACGACCACGTATAGCGGGTGGCTCTGGGAGGCGGAAAAAGCACCGGTATCCGCAATCCTGTATCTCTGGAATCGTGGGGATCGGATTTATCGAATCGAGGAATAGGTACTCATTTGGTCTTTGTGAGGGAGGTGAAGAACTGTGAACCAGGATCCGTTTCGAGAATATATGCGGGATTCCGAGCCGGGCAAACGTGAAAAGAGCTATGCATGGCGAACCGGAATCGGTCTTCAGGCTGTAGACGGACTCAAAACCTCCGACTATTTGTTGCATACGGCTGTCCGCAATATTGAAGGCGAGATATCCTTTCAAGAGGCCAATGCTCTGTTACAGAGCTACTATGAAGAGCACCCTCCTCGTACTTTCGAAGATCGCACGGAGGAAGCGGATAAGGTTTCTGTCAGAATTGCGGAGCTTCTTTCGGAAAAGGCGTTCAGTTTTACACCGCAGGAATACATTTCAATCCACCGAAAATTATTTGCGGGAATTTATTCGCATGCGGGGCGCCTCAGGGACTATAACATTACCAAACAGGAATGGGTTCTAGATGGTGCAAGCGTTCTTTACGGCAGTGCAACAGAACTGAGAGCAACCTTGGACTATGATTTTTCCGAAGAAAGAAATTTCTCATACAAGGGGCTGTCGATGGATGAGATGATTCACCATCTCGCGGGATTTCTTTCGAGACTCTGGCAAATTCATGTATTCGGAGAGGGAAACACCAGGGTGACGGCAGTATTCTTGATCAAATATCTGAGGACCTTAGGGTTTGAGCTTACGAACGACGTTTTTGCCGAAAATGCGTGGTATTTTCGGAATGCACTTGTCCGGGCAAATTATAACGATCTAAAAAAAGGAATTCATGAGACGACAGCATTTCTGGAACTCTTTCTGCGCAACCTCTTGTTGGATGAGCATCACCCGCTTCGGAACCGGACCTTGCATATCAGTTGGTCAAACGACGAGGCAATGAAACCGGACATTGGGGAAGCAAAACCGGACATTGACGGGACAAAACCGGACATTATGGCCGAGTTCTTGCCAAAAACAGCCGGAAACATACGGAAACTTAGGGAAACATTCCCGGAGGGAGAGATTTTCGGACGAACAGAAGTCATGAAGGTGCTTGGTTTAAAAGCTTCCGGAGCGTCCGAACTTCTGATGAAATTGCGAAAGAGCGGCATGGTGGAAGCGGTCAGCGGTCAGGGAAAAGGAAAGTATCGCTTTATTCTGTAATCTTTAGCTTCCCCCATACAATATTCCGCTATGGTATGCACTGAATCAGGAAGTGTCGCGGGAATACTGCGGAAAGAATCGGGTTACACTTATGGGCGATATATAGCTGCAAGAAATAGGTTGGAACTCCTCAAGTTGATATAAAGATAAAGGGAACACAAATCTTCCGCCCAAAGATTTGTAAAACCAACTGATTAGAGAATCAAATCAGACAATAATATCAACCACTCATACGATCTGATTGACAATTAGCATAAAACTTGTTTAAATGTGTATAGAGAAGTAATTAAATAACTGAGCAATATTGCTAATGGTCTTGATACTATGTGGCTCTTTGTTGCAAGTGGTTTTGAACGCATCGTCTGACTATGGAGATATGATGATTATGACTAAAACAGGTGGAATTCTGCTTGCCGTTGTATGTGCAACAATCAGTATTTCAGCGTTGACTTCTTGTAAATCGAACCAAGACACTGCTCCAAATGAATCATCACATACGGTGGCAGAATCTGAAACCAAGAATACGTTTGACAGTCATTCACTTGCGGGTTCATGGTTTAGTGATCGCGAGAATGGAGATATACTAACCTTTAACGAAGACGGAACTTTTACATCATCCGCATGGCTTAAAAATGGCACGTTCTCAATCACGGGAAAGACGGTGTATCTTACGGATGCTTTGGGAATGAAAAAGACTCTCTCTGTTGGAAGTTATGAAGGATCTGCGACGTTGGTCTATTCCGATGAGTCATCCGGCCACACATACTATCGAACGCAAGCAGAATTAAACGAGGTAAAGACAGCGCGAGAATCTGTAGCGGCAGAAGAGCAGGCATTCAACAAAGATGCTGTTATGAAGATACTCACAACAGGTGAGTGGCTTAGTACCAATGGTTTTACGCTCTCTATGACTGATACAAGCTTTACGGTTTCAAAAAATGAAAGCCATCCGAACTATGGGAAACCGGCGGAGTTTGACTTTGAACCAAACGTGACATACCAGTATCAGATTTCATCCATTGAAAGAGGGACGAATGTAGATGCCTTCTTTATAAAAGTTAAAGTAACAGACGAAAATGGGGCGGAGAGAGATACAAAATTTACGATTGGTTTAAAAGGGGACAACACCTATACCCTATTTTCATATGCATTTCCTTACGCGGCCAGTTTCTCCAAAACTGTAGTTTTAGATTTTGACATAGGACCAATGTCAATCCAAGAGACACAGCAGAATCGAACAGAATATCCCACGGTTGCTACTTATGCCATTGAAACGGAAGCTCCGAAAGAAACGATTATTGTTCATCCGGATGGGAGTAAAGAGAAAGTTCGTCGGATTCGTAGAGTTGATGTTTCCGATTCTTCTGAGTCGTCCAGCAATTAAATATTACATTACGCAAAACAGTTCAATCATCTGTGAGGTGATGTTTGCTATAGAACTGTTTTGCGTATTTTTGATTTAACAAGTTATAGATCCAAGTTCTACGATTGAACAATAGGCTTTGAGCGCGGGCGACGGGGTTATGATGTGCTTATGAAGTATAAAAAGATTTCCTGGACGAGGCCTTAAGCCAGCTACAGACTCCCGATTATAAGGAGCGAAAACGAGTAGCGACTGTTTTCATGAGAGCGGCCTGTAAGGAACTCGGCACGAAGGATACCAAGCCTATTAAGGAGTGGTTTCTCATAAATCAGGAGGCGTTTTTTTCGGCGATCGCTGAAGAAACAGAGCAGGAAATTCTGTGGACACATCTCTACACCTTGCAAAATTTTTGTGCTCGCTACATCCACTTGAGTCATTTGTATCGGGCGGAGTCCGGTCTTATCACGGAAGACAAAGTCCGCAAATTTGAAGAACAGAGCAAAGCGTATGTCCAAGGGCTGCGTAAAACACAGATGCATCCCAAGGTGCTGCAGGGGATAGCATCTTTTTTTTGGATTTACAGAGAGTCCTTTGTCTGGGATATCTTTGTTGAGGTGTTAAAGAAGAAACGGGATCAATTGACCTTATCTCACATCGGAGTTGCCGTTCGTCAGTGTTGTTCGCTCGTGCAAGAGGAGGGAAGAGCCTGTATTTCGGAGCGGCAACGAAGGGAGCTATCGGAAGTCATGGAGGCGAAGCAGGTTTTACAAAGAGAGGCGGAGTTATTAAAGGAACTGCCATGTGGCGGATAAAAAGAGGATCGAGTCAGCGCGGGATTTTTTCGGAAAGGCTCTGTAAAACGCGCTGAATTCAAGGATTCTGTGACAGCGGGCCGGACAGGGACGGTACAGGGCATTGTAAGGTCAAAAAGATACAATCAAACTGAGATTGTAAAGGAGAAAGCGGATGAGAATACTGTTCTGTAATATTGCCTGGATGCGATATTACAAGGGATTCTGGAAGGGTGAAGATGAGCCTGTAGGGGGCGGAAGCTTCGTGGATGAAAATAACGAAGGAGCGGAAATGTTTAACTTTGCTCCTTCCAGCATCAGTTTGGAAAACGGAGAAAAAGTGGAGACTTGTAGTGGTTTTGTAGCCACCAAGACAAGCAGAAGCGGAAAAGAGCAAGAGCTGCACATCGAAAAAATCGAAGGCTTTAAAGCTGGGAAGGCAGAGGAACACATTTTCGACGTTTTGGTTATTTTCTGTGCACCGCACCCTTCTTATCATTATTCTCATATTGTAGGGTGGTACCGGGATGCCGTCGTGTTTCGTCATTATCGGCGGGTTCCGCGACAGGATAAAGATGGTAAATGGTATGACTGGCCATATAATATATTTGCCCAGAAAGAGAATTGCGTATTACTTCCGGTCAAAGAACGAAGTAAAAAAAATCTCTGGTATGTTCCGAGAAGGCAGACGGGAGCCTCCTACGGTTTCGGTCAGGCCAACGTCTGGTTTGCGGAAGGAAGAGAAGAAAACAAGCTGTTGGATCGGTTCTTAACGAGGATTGTGAATCAGATTGAGAACTACAGCGGGGAGAACTGGGTTGATAGATTGCCGGAATCGCTGGTGGAGGAAACTCGCCAATCCACATATCAGGAATAGCGGCGATTCGGTGTATCGGATTGCGGAGTGAGAGCGGCATTTTTTAGGCGGATGACGGTTGGAATATGACGGTTGAGATAAAACAATACGGCGCGGAGACTTGTGCGCCTTGCGTGGCAATCAGACGCAAGCTTGAGGAATGGCAGCAGGCGCATCCTACGGTGATTTATCGCTATCTTCCGATTGAAGATCATCAGGAGGAGGCGGCTCAGAAGGGGATTCTGTCCGTGCCGACGGTCATCGCCGTGATTGATGGGACGGAAGTCGCAAGAGAAGCGGGCTACTTTAGCTTGGACAAAATGCTTACTCGACTGGAGCGATACATGAAAATGGCGGGAGAGGCAGAATCATGATCGGAACAGTGACAGTGAGGAAAAACAAAGGTTAAGTCGGAGGAGATAAGAATGTTGAAAGTATATTGCTACAGCCGTTGCAGCACTTGTAAGAAGGCCCTCAAATGGCTGGATGACAAGGGCATTAAGTATGAGTTGATTGACATCAAAGAGCATCACCCTGCGGAGGAGGAGCTTCGCAAGTATCATGCGATGAGCGGTCTTCCGTTAAAGCGCTTCTGGAATACCAGCGGCATTCCTTACCGGGAAATGGGTCTTTCCAA
>ERZ773212.327-NODE-327-length-24448-cov-2.724675_pt1 | contig 24448 bp, 16 predicted proteins | sample MGYA00581005_ERZ773212 | MGnify/ENA primary metagenome ERZ773212 (study PRJEB29015, sample SAMEA2738154) | human oral metagenome | biome: human oral; feature: human-associated habitat; material: saliva | place: China | collected 2196 ... | reverse complement strand
GGGCAGCCGGACACAGCCTGCCAGCCGCAACCGCCTGGTGACGGCCACCAACCTGCAACTGGACTCGCCGGAATTTGCCCGCCTCTACGGCCCCGGCGTGTTCACGCAGAACGCACTGGCCAACACCGTCATCGGCAACTACCGCAACCAGACCAGCATCGTGTCCAACCGCTTCCGGGCCACCGTCAACGGTACGCTGGATCGGGTTCGCCTGTACTGGCAGAGCGGCCTGGGCTATGCTGGCGGCACCGGTGGCGTGATCCGGATCAGCCTCTACCCGGACGACGGCTCGGCCCAGCACCTGCCCGACCTGAAGGCTGCCCCGATGTCCAGCGGCACCTATGTGCCGGGTCTGCGCCCGGGCGACAACCCGAAATCGATGTTCCCGGAAATCCGGATGGACAAGAAGAGCCAGCCGATGGTGGCCGGCCGCATCTACCACCTGGTGATGGAGAACACCGATCCGGCCGCTCACGAGAACTTCATCAGCAGCAACAACAGCATCACCCCGCTGAAGAACGGTCGCCCGGCTCGCTGGCTGAACACGCTGGACTGGTCCACCCTGATCGGCAAACGTCCGCGTGGTTCAACCCGTGCGCTTACCTGGACCAACCTGACCGAAGTCGGCTCCGGTGGCAACAGCTTCTCGCCCATCCTGCAGATGATCCTGACCAACGGTCAGAGCCAGGGCGTCTCCGACATGGAAGGCGGCACGGTCGACAACAAGCTGATCTACACCGCAACCCTCCAGAAGCCCATCCGGGAACGGTTCACACCCCGTGCGGACAAGCGGGTTTCCGGCCTGTCGTTTGCCACGGCCGCCTCGGTGGCCGGCCGGCTGCAATGGCGCATCCTGGACGGCAGCAGCGTGCTGGCATCCGGCTACATCAACGAAAGCCGCCCCAACTACAACCCGATCCAGTCCAACGCCAACTACCGCGTGGGCAACTACAAGTGGTATGACATCGAGCTGCCCGCCGGCAAGGATGTCGTGATGAAGGCCGGTCGCAGCTACGACCTGGAATTCCAGCCCGAAGGCGCCAGCCAGTGGAAGTTCGGCGACCACCGCAACGGCTCCAGCTATGGCTTCTCCTGGCCGGCTGCCTTCACCGAGTCCCAGGCCCAGCTGATGCTGGGTGGCCGCTGGATCGGGTCCAACCACTGGAACCACGCCCAGTCCGGTCAGGGGGCCAACTGGCCTGTGGTGCTGCATCTGGCGCCCTGATTCATCCGCCGCCTTGTCACCGGCTTTCCGCGTAGAGCAATTGCTGCCCGGAAAGCCGAAGAAGAACGGCCAGCACGCCTTGCGGCGGCTGGCCGTTTCGCATTGCTCCCATTCATCCGGTGCCGCCGGATCGGTTTCTTAGACGGCACCAGCCCTCACTGCATGCCCCAGCCGACAATGGCATGAAATCCTCGATGGGCAGCGGCACGTTCTCGTGCCCCTCATTGAACGCGACATTCTGGACACGTTCCCCAAAAGCCACGTGTAAAAACAACCATAACATCACAGTGGAAATAGAAGCGAGACAAGCCTAGACTTGATTTGTTGCAATTTATTGCAACTCTTAAGGAGACGACAAATCATGTCACGAAAACGCTTTCAGGGTTTCTCTGTTTCCCTGCACTGGTTCGTTCCAATCATGGCCAGTGCTGCATTGGCAGGATGCGGCGGAAACGACGGCTCGCCCTCTGTCGACACCGGGGCAACAAGCAGCAAAGCCGTTGTCGGAAAGACGCTCTATCCGGCCCATAAAGGCTACTCGCTGACCTCCAATGAGTTCCGCCACCTCTATGGCCCGGGTGTCTTCAAGATGGACGCGCTGGCTAACACCGTCGTCGGCGTCAATGGCAACTACGAACAGAAGGTTGTCAACCGCTTCCGCGCCACTGTCAGCGGTACGCTGCAAAGTGTGCGCATCTATTGGCAGACTGGCCGGGGCTATTCGTCAGGTAACGGCGGGGTCATCCAGCTACGCCTGATGCCCGATGACGGCAGCGCTCAGCATCTGCCTAACCTGTCGGCAAAGCCGCTGGCAACGGCCAGGTATATTCCTGGTCAGCAGGTCTCCAGCAGCGGTGCCCCGGTGTTTACCGATATTCACTTCAGCAGCACCCAACCGATCCAAGCTGGCCAGCTCTATCACCTGGTGATGGAGAACCTGGATCCCTCGCCGAAAGCCAACTTCATCAGCAGCAACAACGGGATCACCGTCACTGCGAACGGTCGGCCTGCACGCTGGACCAACACCACAGACTGGGCCACGCTGCTGGGCACTCGCCCCTATGGCACCACGCGAGCTCTGCGCTGGTTCGACCTGACAACCAACGGCGCCAGTAACAACTACTACCTGCCCATCCTGCAGTTGAACGTCAGCGGCGGGCAAGTGCAAGGTGTGGCCAATATTGAGGGCGGGGCACTCGACCCCAAACTGATCTTCACGTCCACCAACAACCGCCCAATCCGTGAGCACTTCAAGCCTGCAGCGACCAAGCGGGTTAGCGGACTGTCGTTCGCCACAGCTGCATCCGTGGCAGGCGACCTGCGTTGGCGTATCCTGCAGGGCAACACCGAACTCGCCAGCGGACAGGTCCATGCCCCCAGCCCCAACTATCGCGCCATTACCACCAATTCGGGCAACAAGGTCGGCAGCTACTCTTGGTATGACGTGAACCTGCCTCACGTCGTGACCCTGCAGGCAGGGCAGGAGTACGACATCGAGTTCCGCCCCCAAGGCAATAGTCAGTGGAAGTTCGGCGACCAGCGCAATGGTTCAGCCAAAGGCTTTGCTCGCCCGGCAGCCTTCACGGAATCACGTGCCCAACACTTCCAAGGGAATCGCTGGATCAACACCTATCACTGGAATTACAACGCCCCGGGTGGCAGCGATGCCAACTGGCCCGTCGTCCTGCATCTGGCGCCCTGATTCATCCGCCGCCTTGTCGCCGGCTTTCCGCGCAGAGCAATCGCTGCCCGGAAAGCCGAAGAAGAACGGCCAGCACGCCTTGCGGCGGCTGGCCGTTCTGCATCAGAGGCCTCCATCCAGTGCTTCAGGTGCCTTCAACCGGTCTCATGGTGCAAGGTGCAGCAACACGGGCCAGAACGCACCACAGGCCTGCTCCCCCTTTGCAGCCATCCGCCACCCAACCAGCCCCAAAAAATGGTGGGGCTTGCAATGGCAGGGAAAGCTGTTTCCAGACAGCCCGAGCATGGCAATAAGTCCCGATGGACGTAAATACACTGTTCATTTTTGGCCCTTATCCGGACCAAACGTCAATATCACCGTAAAAAGCAGCAATTCCGACACCAGACACGGCGCCATATATTCCTCCCGGATAAAACTCGCCACCGAATTTATTCCCAAATACCGTGTTTACTTTCCCAGCGCTTGCCCCTAATATCCCCGGGTACCGATCCGGAGAGGAATTCATGAAAATTAGCAATAGCAACGTTGCTAATACCGTACACAAACGCATTTCGCGTAACAATATTTTGCTATTTAGCGCCCTTCTGGCAGGTGCAGTGTTGTCTGGATGCGGCGGTGGGGGTTCTGGGGGTTCTGGCGCTTCGGACGTTCCTGTCCAGCAGACCAAGGCCATTGTCGGCCAGCCCGGCAGCGAAGGCTACGCCCTCAACTCGGCCGAGATCGGCCGGCTCTACGGCCCCGGCATCTTCCGGCAGGACGCCCTGGGCAACACCATGATCGGCATCAACGGCAGCCAGGAGAGAATCGTCTCCAACCGCTTCCGGGCCACCATCAGCGGCAACCTGGCCTCGGCACGGCTGTACTGGCAACCGGGAACGGGCTATTCGCGGGGCAACGGCGGCGTCATCCGCCTTCGCCTGCTGCCCGACGACGGCTCGGATGCCCATGCACCCAACATGTCGGCCACGCCGCTGGCCACGGCAGAGTTCACGCCGGGTGCGGCCGCCCAGGGGGATCGCGCCATCTTTGCCGACAGCACGTTCACCAGTCAGCAGCCGCTGGTGGCCGGCCAGATCTACCATCTGGTGATGGACAATGTGGCTCCGGATCCGCGCGAGAACTACATCAGCAGCAACAACGCCATCACCCACGAACAGAACGACCGCCCCTCCCGCTGGGTCTCGTCCGTTGACTGGGGCACGCTGCGGGGTTCACGCGCGGTGGGTTCCTCGGATGCCTTCACGTGGTCCGACTACACGCGCAACGCCTCCAACGGCAACTACTATGTGCCCATCCTGCAGCTCACCACGGCAGACGGCCAGCGCCAGGGCATGGCCAACATGGAAAGTGGCGCGGTTGATCCGGGTCGCATCTTCACCATCAGGGCCGAGCAGCCCATCCGGGAACGTTTCCGTCCCACGCGTGAGCGGCGCGTGACGGGTCTGTCGTTTGCCACGGCAGCATCGGTTGCGGGCACGCTGCAGTGGCGCATCCTGCAGGGCAGCAACGTGCTGGCCAGCGGGCAGTTCACGACAGACGCGCCCAACTACACCGCGCTGCAGGCCAACGCCAACCGGGTCGGCAAGGTCTTCTGGCATGACGCCGAGATCAATGGCGGCCAGGGCGTGACGCTGGCCGCCGGCCAGACCTACGACGTGGAGTTCCAGCCCCAGGGCCAGAGCCAGTGGAAAGTGGCCGACTTCTACAACGGCTCGCTGCACGGCTTCAGCTGGCCGGCCGCCTTCACCGAGTCCAACGCCCAGCACCGCGTGAATGGTCAGTGGATCAACGTCGACCACTTCAACCACACCCGTGCCGGCAAGATCGAGGCCAACTGGCCCGTGGTCCTGCACATGGCGCCCTGACGCCCGTCAGGGTTCCGGAACACACACGCGCCCCTGCCAATCCCCGGATCGCCAGCCTTTCGCAGGCGGTCCGGGCCGGGTACAACGTTTCCGTGTGCCTGTCAGGCCACACTCTGCAAGAGAAAATTGACACGGAATTTCGGCCGCTTTCGTGCCGGAATGCACCACCGAGGCCCCTTCAGAAATGAGGGCCGGGCGGTCGTTTTTGATCCGTTCAGGAGCATTTTTCGGGTCTTTATGCTGCCGGAATACGCCAACGACAGGTACGCGCCCAATCCGCGCGCACTACCCTTCCGTACCCGCAAAGCGGCCACTGGTCCCCGAATAACGGCCTCACATCCGTCGCACACCACCATTGACGCCATGCCGACCTTATTATCCGAACATTATCCATAAACTCGCCCGTATTGCGCCCGGAATTCATCTCCCTTGTCCGGCATACGGCGCGGCCATTCATTCCGCCCTGCTGGCGCACATCATGACGATATCTGGCGCTCATCTCCGCCGAAACAGGCCCGTCCGCACAGAATCGTCATATCCCCCAATAAATGGGGACTCGACAGTCAGGGGTATTTGTTTACTTTACCGACAAGGGCACATACCATTACGCCCGTCAAACTTAGGAATAACTCAATGACAAATTGCAATACAAACGTCAGCAAAAAACCTCATAGTCATTCATATATATACAACTCGTTGCGCAAAGGCATCGTCGCCCTGGCCATTCCCCTGGCAGCTTGCGGCGTGCATTCGGACGATGACACGGCCCATCTGAACACCAAGGCCGTCTCTTCCCACGCCCCCAACACCCTGGCCACGCAGAGCGACAGCACCCCGGCGCAGACCACGCAGGCCCCAAGCCGTCGGCAGACCAAGGCCGTGGTATCTGCCGGCAGCGGCAACCACGCACTGACCTCGTATGAAGTGCGCCGGCTCTACGGTCCGGGCGTCTTCCGGCAGGATGCGCTGGCCAACACCATCGTCGGTATCAACGGCCGGCGTGAGCAGATCGTCTCCAACCGCTTCCGGGCCACCATCAACGGCCACCTCAGCACCGCCCGCCTCTACTGGCAGCCGGGTCGCGGCTATTCGGCCGGCAACGGCGGCAATATCCGCCTGCGGCTGATGCCCGATGACGGCAGCGGCGCACACCGCCCCAACATGTCGGCCACCCCGCTGGCCACAGCCTATTTCACGCCGGGTTCGGCAGCCTACCGCGGCAATCCCATCTTCAACGATGCCTATTTCAGCAGCCAGCAGCCTCTGGTGGCCGGCCGCATCTATCACCTGGTGCTGGACAACATCCACCCGGCGCCGCACCAGAACTACATCAGCAGCAACAACACCATCACCCATTCGGGCAATGGCCGGCCTTCGCGCTGGGTCTCGCCCACCGACTGGGCCACGCTGCTGGGCACCCGGAACGCGTGGTCGGGCGGGGGATTCTCGTGGAACGACATGACGCAGAGCCCCGCCGGCGGCAACTACTACGTGCCCATCCTGCAGCTGACCACCCGCAATGGCCAGAAGCAGGGCTCGTCAGCCATGGAAAGCGGTGCCGTGGACCCGCAGCGCATCTTCACGGCCACGGCCAGCCACCCGGTGCGTGAGCGCTTCCGCCCGTACAGCACCAAACGGGTCTCGGGATTGTCGTTTGCCACGGCAGCCTCGGTGGGCGGCTCGCTGCGCTGGCGCATCGTGCAGGGCAACCGCGAGCTGGCCAGCGGCCGCATCAGCTCGGGTGCCAACTACTACGGGCTGCAGCTCAAGTCCGCACGGGTGGGCAAGGTCTACTGGTATGACGCCTCGTTCGGCGCCATCACGCTGCAGGCCGGCCAGACCTACGATGTGGAGTTCCTGCCCGAAGGTGGCAGCCAGTGGAAGTTCGCCGATTTCCGCAACGGTTCACACCACGGCTTCAGCTCGCCAGTGGCGTTCACCGAATCCAATGCCCAGCATCGCGTGAACGGCAACTGGATCAACGCCTACCACTTCAACCACTACAGCAACGGGGGCACCGACTCCAACTGGCCGGTGGTCCTGCACCTGGATTGAGCCCGTGCGGCCTCAGTCCAGAATCAGCCGCGGCACGTCGAAGACTTCGGCCAGCGGCTTCTGGATCTGGGTGCCGCGCACCAGCGCCAGCGCCCGCACGTAGGCCTCGTTCACGTAGGTGCGACAGGCCTGCTGCGAGTTGTACTCGTACAGCGCGGCAATCTTCTTCTGGATGTCCTCTTCCTCGAGTGTCACGAAGCAGCGGTTGGAAAATTCCAGCGTGTTCCACGACAGCTCGTAGGCCAGGATGGTGGTGCGCTTGAAGGCGCGAAAGCCCTCGTCGGCCACCGTCTTGTGATCCTGGTGGGTATCGGTGGCGCTGGGCACAAAGACCAGCGAAGGCCGATACTCGCGGTTCAGGCGGATCATCGTGTCCAGCACGCGCTGCCGATGCTCCGGAAAGGTGCGCACCTGAAAGTCCAGCACCAGCGCATCCTCGGGCTTCACGCCCAGCTTCTGGGCCGCATTGCGGTTCTCGGTGCGCAGCACATCGCGCGGGAAGCCCTTGGGCACAGAGTCCTCGGCGGCCGAGAAGGCCACGGTGATGACGCGGTGGCCACTGCGGACCAGACGGGCAATGGTGCCGCCGCAGCCCAGCTCGGCATCATCGGTGTGCGGGGCAAGTACCAGCACGTTGCCGGAACCCCCGGCCGAAAAAAGCTTGTCGATGTTCATTGTTGTGATTCTTGGTGGGACCGGCACGCCTTGCGGCGCACCGGTCTGGTCATGACTGCGAGACGGCTTCCGTATCACGCGCCCTGAAGGGCTGCGATTTCACTTGCCACGGCTGGCCATCACGTCCTGCACCACGTCCATCACCAGGCCGGCAGAGCGCTCGCGCGAGAAGTCCTTCGAGGCTTCCAGCGCCTTGCGACCCAGTTCGGCCTTCAGTTCCGGATTGTCCGCCAGCCGCTGGATGGCCTCCGCCATGTCCTGCGGGTTCTCGGGGCGCACATTGATGCCGAAACCGTATTCGTCCACCAGCCCGGTGGCCTCACCGGCCGGCAGGCTCATGATGACGGGCATGCCCATGGCCAGCGCCTCGAACGTCTTGGACGAGATGGTGGCCTTGAAGAGAGGCCGATCCTTCATCATCACGATGGCAGCGTCGAGCAGGCTCCAGACTGCCGGCATCTCGGACTGGTCAAAGGGCGGCAGCAGCTTCACGTTGGTCAGGCCCTGGTCCTTGATGGATTTCTCCACCTCGGCATACTCGGCGCCCGCGCCAGCCAGCATGATCACGATGTCGTCGCGGTCACGCAGCAGGGCCCCGGCATCGACGGCGGTCTGCACGCCCGCGCCCATGCCGATGGTGCCGTAGTAGCCCACCACGAACTTGCCCTGCAGGCCGAGCTTCTCCACCAGGGCCGGATCCTTGGGCCGCGGGGTGAAGCGGGTGGTGTCGGCGCCGTTGCGCACCACCACCACCTTGTCACCCGGAATGCCCCGGTCCACCAAGTCCTGACGCAGCCCCTTGGTCACGGCGATCACCCGGTCGGATGCCCGGTACATGCTCATCTCGATCCAGTACAGCATGCGGATGAGCAGACCTTCCTTCATGGCACCCACGGCCACGATGGAGGCCGGCCACAGGTCACGCAGCTCGAAGATCCAGGGCAGGCGACGCAGCCGCGACACGATCCAGCCTGCCACCGCACAGAAGAACTGGGGCGAGGTGGAGATAAGGATGTCGGGGCGGCGCTGGAACATGGCGGCAATGCCGCCCGTCACCATGAAGGAGACATAGTCCAGGATGCGCTTGAGGAAGCCCTCGTTGGCCGCGATGTAGCTCTTGACGCGGATGACCTTCACCCCCCCCATGTCTTCCTTGAAGTACCAGTGGTTCTTGTAGCCGGCCAGCGGCTTACCCTGGGGGAAGTTGGGGGCGGTGGTGATGACGGTGACCTGATGGCCATCCTTCACCCAGCGCGAAACGTGCTCCCAGGTACGCATGGCGGGCACGTTGCGCTCGGGCGGAAAGTTGTCCGTCAGGAAGAGGATGTTCAAACGACGGGTTTCCATGATCAGCGGGGGCAGTTCAGCGCTTGAACGTCATCTGCGGCATCTTCACCAGCGTGGCGGCGATCTTCACGCCAGCATCGCCGTTGCCGTAGTGCTCTTTCGGGGTGCCGCGCGTGCCCACCCGCGACAGGCAGATGTCCTTGAACTTCTCGGGATCATCCAGCGGGGCCAGCACGTTCCAGCCGGAATCGACCAGTTCGGTCCATTCGGTCTCGTCGCGGAAGGTGACGCAGGGTACCTTGTGGAAGAAGGCCTCGCGCTGCACGCCGCCCGAGTCGGTGACGATGACGGCTGCGGCACGCTCCAGGCGCACGATGTCGATGTAGCCGATGGGGTCGACGATCTTGAAGTTGGGCGACTTGGGCTTGAAGCCCAGGGCCTCGACGCGCGAACGGGTGCGCGGGTGCAGCGGCAGCACCACGGGCAGGTGCTGGGCCAGCAGGTCCAGACCTTCCATCAGGCACTGCAGACGCTTGGGATCGTCAGTGTTGTTGGCGCGGTGCACGGTGCACAGCACGAACTTGCCGGGCTCGACGCCGAAGGTTTCCAGCGCGTGCGAGCGGCGCTCGGCCACTTCGGCCATCTGCAAGGCACAGTCATACATCACGTCACCCACCTGCTCGACGCGCGGGCCGCTGATGCCTTCGCGCAGCAGGTTGGCGGTGGAGACATCCGTCACCGAGAAGTGCACGTCGGTGATGTGGTCGGTCAGCACCCGGTTGATTTCTTCCGGCATGCGGTTGAACGAGCGCAGGCCGGCCTCGACGTGAGCCAGCGGCAGGTGGATCTTGGCCGCAGCCAAGGCACCGGCCAGCGTGCTGTTGGTGTCACCGTAGACAACGACGACATCGGGCTTCTCGTCGATGTAGAGCTTTTCCAGCGCCTCCAGCATGCGGCCGGTCATGGCGCCGTGCCCGCTGGCCGAGATGTGCAGGTTGAAGGCCGGCGCCGGCATGCCCAGTTCTTCAAAGAACACATCGGACATGTTCTGGTCGTAGTGCTGGCCAGTGTGCACGATGGAGTGCTCGACGTCCGGATACTTTTCCAGGGCCTGACTGACAATGGCGGCCTTCACGAACTGGGGTCGTGCGCCGACAACCGAGAAGATGCGTGTCTTGGACATGTTTGTAACGAAGCTCTAAAACTGACGGAACCGTTATGAATATAGCTGCCCTGGTTTGTGAGTCAACACGAAAGCCCCTCCATGTGCCAACTATGCCCAGGTTTCGCGCGCAAAAACATGGACTTGCCAAGTGTTGCTTCTCAACAACGTATTTGTAAAACCCCTTTAGTGATTCATTATTCCTTATTACATAATTCAGGCGTGAAAAAAGGCCGGATCGCCTCCTCGCGGAGAAGAGACGATCCGGCCCCGGGGTACATCGGTCTCGGGACCGGCTCAGGTCAGCACCAGCGATGGCCGGTCATGCCTGGGTCGGCCCCTCACCCTCACTGGGCCTTCCAGCTGTACAGGTGGTTGTTGGAACCGAAGTAGATCCGGCCGTTGGCTGCGGCGCCTCCCACGGTGATGCGCACCGGCGAGGAGACCACGCGGCTGACGGTATGGGCCTTGGTGTCGACCTTGCCGATGCCGTTGTAGAGCAGGACGTAGATGCTGCCATCGGCGCCCTTCACGAAGGCACGGGTGCCCTGAGCGTACACGGAGGGTCCCAGGTCCTTCGAGAAGCGGTTGACCGAGACCACCTGGCGGTTGTTCGGGTTGAAGACGAACAGGTCCACGCTGTCGGCCAGGCCATAGACCAGGCCATCGGTGCCCACCATCAGGTCCGTGATGGTCTTGGCGCCCGGCACCGGCGCACCGCGCCAGCGCACCTCATGGGTGTTGGCATCCATCAGGAAGAGCTCGCTCGAATCGGTGGCCTTGGTGACACCGCCCGTGCCCGGCGCCACGGTCGTGCCGCCCAGCAGCATGCCGTTGGACAGCTCGACCATTGCCTGCACCGAGTGGTTGGGCACCAGGTGCCAATGATCGATCCGGCTCTTCTGGCCGCTGGAACGGTTCCAGAACATCATGCCGCCACCGGTCGTGCCGTATTCCGGCGTGCCGGCCAGCGCGATCTGCGAACCGCCGCCCATGATCAGCATGGCATGGGGCCGGTTGATGGACGGGTAGGCGTTGAGCACTTCGGAGAACTCGTTCTTGCCGTTCTCGCTTTCCTGGAACAGCTTGCCGTCCGGATAGGCGGCCACGTACAGGCGAGAGCCCAGTGCGGCCATCACGTTCGGCTGACGCGGCAGCTGCTTGCTGTCGAACTTGTTGTCACCCGCGTTGTAGTAGAACGTGTGCATCGGGAAACGCGTGCCGCCGCACACCTTGTTGTCGCCGGTGGCGCAGACGAAGGTCAGCGCAGCACCCTGGGTGGTGTAGTTGAACTTCACCGTCTTCTGCTGGCCCGACGCATCACGCGTGACCAGGGTACGGTCGTGCATGTCCACCGACACCAGGCGACGACCCGACGGGAACTCGCGGTCCACCAGATTCTGCGCTCCGCCCTTCAGGCTGGATTCGGCCACCTGAGCGCCGGCGCTCAGACCGCTGGCCTTGCCGTTGGTCAGCATGAACTGCTGCCGGCCGTTGCGGGCATAGACGACATTGCTCTGCGACTGCGTCACCACGGCGGTTCCCGAAACACGCTGCGAGGACGACAGCAGCGCCTGGGTGGCGTGGCTCTGGATGTTGTAGGCGTAGATCTGCGAAGCCGCCAGACCCGATCCCACGTAGACCCAGCCATGGGCATCCACCGCGATGGAGCGCGGATACTGCGTCCACGACTCCTTGGCCAGCTGGCCGTGATTCTGCAATGATGAATTCTGCGGATTGAAGCTCACCAGCTGGTTGTTCGGGTAGGTGGCAGCCCAGATCCGGCCATCCTTGTCCTCGGTCAGGCTCATGGCGGTCTTGCCGTTGACCTTGCCGTGGAAGGTGAAGCGCTTGCTGGCCACGTCGAACTCGACGAACTGGCTGTTGAACAGCGTGTACAGGCGGTTCTTCGACGACAGGTAGATGGCCGAGGGCTCGTCACCGTCCGGCTTGAACGGCACGTCGAACTGCTGCGAGGCGCCCGTCTCGGCATTCACCATCAGAATGGCATAGCCGCCGCGCCAGTCCTGCAGCCAGGTCAGGATCACGTCCTGGCCGCTCTGGTCCACGGTGGACACCACGCCCCGGGTCTGCGCCACCGGGGTGGGAATGCCGTGATCAACGAACCCGGCAGCCTGGGCCTGGCTCTGGCCGGCCTGGGCTTCGGCGGCATCCTGGGTGGTGCCGGCGGTCTGGCCCTGCGTCTGGGACTGGTTCTGTGCTTCCTGCTGGCCCTGGCCTTCGGTCTTGCTGTTGCTGGGCGAGGTGGCGTCCTGGTCCTGGGTCTGGTCGCTGGTGGCGCCCGAGGTCTGGCCCTGGACATTGGACTGCCCGCCGGACGACGCGGTGCCAGTGCCGGACGACGAGTCGTTGGCGGCCGTGGTGCCAGCCGCGGTCGTGCTGCCACTGCCGGACGCCGTGTCACCGGTCGAGGCGGTGCTGCTGCCGGACGTGCTGTCACCCGTGGACGCGGTGTCGCTGCCGGAGGTAGCACCACCGGTGGTCGCGGCGTCGCTGCCCGAGGCCGTGCCGCTGGTGGATGCGGTATTGCTGCTGGTCGAGCCTGCAGCCCCCGCCGAGGTCGACGCACTGCCCGTGGTGGCGGCACTGCCATCGCTGGAGCCCGTGGCCTGGCTGCTGCCGGCCGCCTGGGTCGCTGAAGAGGCCTGTTCCGAACTCGAGGCAGCCTGCGTGGACGTGTCGCTACCGGAGGAAGCCTGCGTCGTGGAAGTGCCCGTGCTGCTGCTACCAGTCGAGGCGCCACCGCCGGTCGCCGTGGAAGTGCCGCTGTCGGCCGTGGTCGAGGCACCAGCGCCAGTGGTTGCCGAGGTTCCGCCACTGGCGGCCGTCGAGCTTCCGTTGCTGGCGGCATCCGAGGTGGCGCTGCCGGCCTGCCCGGTCGTGGCCGCCTGACCCGCAGCCGACGAGTCTGCGGCAGCCGTGCTGGAATCGGCGGTCTGGCCGTCTGCCGACGTGGCCGGCCGGGTCGAGGGGGTGTCCTGGGTGCCGCTGTCCTGTTCGCCAGCTTGCGCCTGGGCGGCGCTCGACGTGCTGGAATCGGCCTGAGCCTGGGTGGTGGAGCCCTGGCTGCTGCCTGAGGCCTGGGCAGTCCCGGTTTCGCCTGCCTTGGCCTGTACAGAGGAGGTCTCCTGCGATGCAGGGATATTGGTGGCATGGGCGCTGCCCACGACGCACGGCAGCATCAGGGCTGCAATGACGGCGGCCAGCGGTCGCCGGCCCTGACTGGAAGATACGGATACCGCGCGCAGGTGGCAGTCATCTCGGTTCAGAAACATGAAAACGTCCCATTGATAATTCACAAGGAAAGGGACGGCCAGTCTAGCCCGGCATGTCGGCAGACACTACAAATATCCTGCCACCATATTAACAGTGACTGACGGCGATTTACAGCCTGCATACATGGCGCATCGAATTCATGCGCTCATTACGACAGCACACGACAATACGGAAGGATGTGTCATGACGTACCGAAAATATTGCCATCCTTCCCAAAACCCTGACAGCAAGCCATTCTTCGGCCATCGGCCCATCTGGCAGGCCATGCGTGCAGCCCGTGATGGACCGCGCCGACCATGGGGGAATCAAATGCCGGTACGGAAGCAGGGACGGATTATCTTCCGTCAGCTCACAAAATACCCGATCTGTATACTGACATTTTCAGTGGGCATGCGCTTGAAGCCGCCCTTGGCATAACGCGCCCAGCGGCCCAGCACATAGGACAGCACCAGATCTGCCCGGGCACCGGCATCGGTGTCGGCCGGCAGTTGCTCCTGCACTATGGCGGTACGGAAGCACTGCTTCAGCGACAGCTCCAGTCGGTCGGTCAGCTGATTGATGCGCACCTGCAGGCGGTCGTCCTCGTTGATCAGTGCATCGCCCACCAGCACGCGGGTCATGCCGGGGTTGCGCTCGGAGAAGGTCAGCAGCAGGTTGGTGATCTGCTGCACCTGGGCCAGACCGTGCTCTTCCTCGCGGGTGATCTGATTGATCAGCCCGAACAGCGTCGATTCGATGAACTCGATCAGCCCCTCGAACATCTGCGCCTTGCTGGCAAAGTGCCGATAAAGCGCCGCTTCCGAGACCGAAAGCTTGGCGGCCAGCGCCGCCGTGGTGACGCGCTCGCCCTTGGGCTGCTCCAGCATCTCGGCCAGCGCCTGCAGGATCTGCAGGCGGCGCTCACCGGGCTTGGGACGCTTGCGCACGCGGCGGCGCACATCGATCTCCTCACCCGACGAATCCGCCGACGCCTGCGCGGGCGCAGCACCCTGCGACGCGGTAGCGCTCGCGTCCGCACTCGCCGTCACGCCCGCCCCCTGCCCTTCCGGCGCGGCAGTAGCCATGTCCGGTGTCGAGGCAAGCGCGGCAGCCCCGCCCACGGCGGAACCGGAGGATTCAGGGAACTGGGAGTCGACGGGATCGGTCATGCGCGAACGGACGGTGCAGAGGGCCACGGCCCTGGGGCATTCGAAAGGTCCGCTAGTCAGAACGACAGCGGACGCGGGTATGGGGGTCGGCAGGCTGAGGGTGCCCGCGGGCGTCTTCCATTGTAGCCGGGCCTGCCCGCAGCCGGCACCCGGATCGACCGTGAAAGGCTGCAACGCCGGCTTTCACGTCCGGCAGGCCGCCCGACATCCGCACGGGTGCGGCCTGAAAGCAACACCGGCAGCCTGCCGAGCCAACCGGGTGCGGCCGACTCAGTTGCAGCTGATCATCGTGCCCACGCCCTGGTCGGTGAGCAGCTCCAGCAGCAGGCAGTGATCCACCCGACCATCGATGATGTGGACGGCCTTCACGCCCGACCTGGCGGCATCCAGCGCCGACGAGATTTTGGGCAGCATCCCGCCCGAGATCGTGCCGTCGGCAAAGAGCGCGTCCACCTGGGCAGCCGTCAGCCCAGTCAGCAGCCGGCCGGACTTGTCCAGCACGCCGGCGGTGTTGGTCAGCAGCACGAGCTTCTCGGCCTGCAGCACCTCGGCGATCTTTCCGGCCACCACGTCGGCGTTGATGTTGTAGGTCTCCCCCGTCTCACCCGAACCGATGGGCGCCACCACGGGAATGAAGCTGTGGCTGGTCAGCGTGCGGATGATGGCGGGGTCGCACTGCTCGATGTCGCCCACCAGGCCGATGTCGACCATCTGGCCAGGCGTTTCCTGACTGGGCAGCAGCAGCTTCTTCGCCCGGATCAGGTTGCCGTCCTGCCCCGTCAGGCCCACGGCCTGGCCGCCGGCCGTGTTGATCAGCTCGACGATCTCCTTGTTCACCTGACCGGCCAGCACCATCTCCACGATGGACATGGTTTCCTCGTCAGTGACGCGCATGCCCTGGATGAAGCGGCCTTCCTTGCCCATGCGGCTCAGCGCCTGCTCGATCTGCGGACCGCCGCCATGCACCACCACCGGATTGATGCCCACCAGCTTCAGCATCACCACGTCGTGCGCGAAGCTGCGCTTGAGACGCTCGTCGGTCATGGCGTTGCCGCCATACTTGATCACCACGGTCTTGCCGTGGAAGCGACGAAGGTAGGGCAGCGCTTCGGACAGAATCTGCGCCTTGACGCCGGGAGAAAGGCTGTCGTCGGTCATGACCGGGGGGCTCCTGTGAAGGGACGCGCCACCCTGCGGCCGGATGCCGCCGCGGCACGTCCACCCGCGATGATAGCGGCCATCACCGCCGCCGGCACCCCGGACATGCCCGGGCCACCACGGGGTCGCCCTCAGACCAGCGCCGCGCGCCGTGCCGCGTTCAGGCTCAGCTGGCTCTGGATGCGGGCCCGCAGCCACTGCTCCAGCTGGTCCGCCGGCAGCGGCTTGCTCAACAGGTAGCCCTGCATCTGATCGCAGCCATAGCCACGCAGGAAATCGACCTGCGCCTCGGTCTCGACCCCCTCGGCCACCACATACATGCCCATGCCATGACCCAGCGCGATGATGGCGCGGGCAATGGCAATGTTGTCGGACCCGTCGCCAGCCTCCGACAGGAACGAGCGGTCGATCTTCAGTGTGCGCGGGCTGAAGTTGCTCAGATAGCTCAGCGACGAATGGCCGGTACCGAAATCATCGATGGCCAGGCTCACCCCCATGTCCGCCAGGCGGCGCAGCATGCGCACGTTGTCACCGGCGTTGTCCACAAAGATGGTCTCGGTCAGCTCCAGCTCCAGGTAGCGCGCCTCCAGGCCCGTTTCCTTCAGAACACTGGCCACCATGTCCACGAAACCACGCTGCTGCAACTGTCGCGCCGAGACGTTCACGGCCACGCTCACCGGCGGCAGCCCTCGTGCCCGCCAGGTCATCACCTGGTTGCAGGCCTCACGCAGCACCCAGGCGCCGGCCGGCACGATCAGCCCGGTCTCTTCCAGCACCGGAATGAACTGATCCGGCATCACCATGGGCTTGCCTTCGGGCTGCCAGCGCAGCAGCGCCTCCACGCCCGTCACCACGCCCGTCACGGTATGCACCTTGGGCTGGTAGTACAGCAGGAATTCCTCGTTGGCCAGCGCCCGTCGAAGCGCCTGACCCATCTCGTCACGCGCCTCGGCCTGCACATCCATGTTCTGGTCATGAATGGCATAGCTGCCCGAGCCCTGGTTCTTGGCAAAGATCTTGGCCAGCTCCGCCTCGCGGATCAGCTTCTCGGCCGTGATGGTTCGTCCCGCCCGGTGGCTGGCCCCCACGCTGGCTGACAGATACAGCTGATAGGGCCCCACCTCGAAGGCGTTGCCCAGCGCATCCAGCACACCACGGGCAAAGGCCTCCGTCACCGGGGCCGAACGGGGCATCGCCTCCACCAGCAGCAGAAAGACATCGCCACCCGGCGTACCCATCAGCACGGGCGGCAGATCAGCCTCGCGCGCCAGCGCATCGATTCGGAAACGAATCACCTTGGCCACCTGCTCCAGCAGCAGGTCGGCACAGCTCTGTCCCACGGCACCGTTGACCATCTTGAAATGATCAAGGTCCAGATGAAACAGCGTGCATTCGGTGCCATCGCGTTCCGAACGCACCAGCGCATCCCGCACCCCCTCGATGAAGGCATTGCGATCCAGCACGCCCTGCTCTGCCAGTCCCGAGACGCGAGCCACCTCACGCCCCTGCCCGCGCGTGCGCCGATACCCCTGCACGGCCACCAGCGCGATGCTGGCGCCCAGAACCAGCACCAGCGAACCCACACCCAGCATGTGCCACAGCAGCGGCTTGCTGCTGCGGATGATCTCGATATCGGCCCGCAGCGCCGGAACGCCACGCAGCGGTGTCGTCACGGAAAACACCGGCCCATGGGGTACACCACCCCGCTGCGCCAGAATGACGCCGTTGGCATCACGCACCATCTGCCGCCCCTCGAATGCCATGGGAGGCAATTGCTGCAGCAAGGTATGGATGCTGCGTGCGGTTGACGATCCGCCTTCATCCGCATCAGCGGCATCCGCCGAACTGCTTCGTGCCCTGACATCCTGCTTCAACAGGCGCTCGCGCAGAAACTCGGCATCCGCGCGGGCCGTCTCCAGCATCTCTTGTTCAGCCGATGTCCAGGCGTAATGGAAGTAGGCCGTGGGCGCCGCCAGCAAGGCCACGATGCCCAGCACGGCGAGCGCACGCATGACGTTGCCGCCAGCCCTGCCCGACCCGAAACGCTGCGCTGCAGAATTCATCTGCCCGTCCGACCTCGCTTGATGGGCCGCGGAACGCTGTCCGCGACGATCGGCCGGCAGCACGGGCCATCCCCTGGACAGCCATGCACGCCCGACCCCGACCGGGACGTGTCATGAACACGGCTCCCGGTCGGCAATCTAAACAAGGGGAAATGTCACGGCGAACCGCCACCAGCCGGACGGACAGCCACGCCACCATCAACGGCGGGTGGCTGGTGCTGCATCACAGCACGTAGCGCGACAGGTCCTCATTGCGAGCGATGTCGCCCAGACGCTCCTCGACGAAGGCGGCGTCAATCACCACCGTCTCGCCCGAGCGGCGGTCGCCCTGGAAGGACACTTCCTCCAGCAGCCGCTCCATGACCGTCTGCAGCCGGCGTGCACCAATGTTCTCGGTACCCTCGTTCACGCGGAAGGCGGTCTCGGCCAGCTTGTTGATGCCGTCCTCGCGGAAGTCCAGCGTGACACCCTCGGTGGCCAGCAGCGCCTGATACTGCTTGGTGAGGCTGGCATCGGTCTCGGTCAGGATGCGACGGAAGTCCTCCACCGACAGCGAGCTGAGTTCCACGCGGATGGGGAAGCGCCCCTGCAGTTCCGGCACCAGGTCGGACGGCTTGGACAGATGGAATGCACCCGACGCGATGAACAGGATGTGGTCGGTCTTGACCACGCCGTAGCGCGTGTTGACGGCCGTCCCCTCCACCAGCGGCAGCAAGTCGCGCTGCACGCCCTGACGGGAAACGTCGCCGCCCTGCACGCCACCGCGCACCGCAATCTTGTCGATCTCGTCCAGGAAGACGATGCCGTTCTGCTCCACGTTGGCCAGCGCGGTAAGCTTGATCTCCTCGTCGTTGACCAGCTTGCCGGCTTCCTCGTCCACCAGCAGCTTCATGGCTTCGGCAATGCGCATCTTGCGCTGGCGCGTCTTGCCGGGCATCCCCTGCATCATGCCCTGCAGCTGGTTGGTCAGTTCCTCCATGCCGGCCGGCCCCATGATGCCGATGTTCGGCATCGGCTGCGCCACTTCGATCTCGATTTCCTTGTCATCGAGTTCGCCTTCGCGCAGGCGCTTGCGGAACTTCTGGCGGGCCACCGAATCATCGGCGGTGGAGATGGGTTTTTCCAGGTCACGGTAGTCCGTGGGGGCACGCTGATGGGCCGACGACGGCAGCAGCGCATCCAGCACGCGCTCTTCGGCCAGGTCGCGGGCACGTGCATCCACGCGCTGCTTGGCGCGGTCGCGCTCTTCCTTGATGGCGGCTTCCATCAGGTCGCGGATGATCGAATCCACATCCTTGCCCACGTAGCCCACCTCGGTGAACTTGGTGGCCTCGATCTTGATGAACGGCGCGTTGGCCAGCCGGGCCAGGCGACGGGCAATCTCGGTCTTGCCCACGCCGGTGGGACCGATCATCAGGATGTTCTTGGGCACGATCTCGTGGCGCAGCGGCTCGGCCACCTGCTGGCGACGCCAGCGGTTGCGCAGCGCAATGGCCACCGCGCGCTTGGCCTTGTCCTGGCCGATGATGTGCTTGTCCAGTTCGGAGACGATCTCCTGCGGCGTCATCTGCGTCATAGTGTCTCGATCGTGTGGTTCTGGTTGGTGTAGATGCACAGATCACCCGCAATCTTCAGTGATTTCTGCACGATCTCGGTCGGAGAAAGCTCGGTGTTCTCCAGAAGTGCCAGTGCGGCCGACTGCGCATACGCACCGCCCGAACCGATGGCCACCAGCCCGTGCTCGGGCTCCAGCACGTCACCGTTACCGGTGATGATGAGGGAGTGCTGCTTGTCAGCCACGGCCAGCATGGCCTCCAGGCGGCGCAGCACGCGGTCGGTGCGCCATTCCTTGGCCAGCTCCACGGCAGCCTTCATCAGGTTGGCCGGATAGCGCTCCAGTTGTGCCTCGAAACGGTCGAAGAGCGTGAAGGCGTCTGCCGTTCCGCCGGCAAAGCCGGCCAGCACCTTGTTGCCCCCCAGGCGGCGCACCTTGCGCGCGGTGCCCTTGACCACGATGTTGCCGAGGGTGACCTGACCGTCCCCCCCCAGGGCGACGCTGTCGCCTCTTCTGACAGATACGATGGTTGTCATGATGGTCCTGAAAGAGTTCCGGCGCCAGGAGGGAGCCGGAGGGGTTTCAGGACATATGGGGGGCCATCGGTCGATTTCAATGGCAAGGGGCCCTTCCGGGCCCCCTTTTCTGCCTGGCCGCATGCGGCCGGGGTCTGTATCAGGCGTGACGCAGCTGCAGCTCGGCCAGGTCGCCCAGGCCCATCACGATCATCAGATAGGCCACCAGATAGCTGGGCTGGCGGATGGTGACAGGCTTGCCACCCGCCTGCAGCGACACCACCTCGTTGAGCAGCTCGCTGGCGCAGGCAAAGTCGATGCGCACCAGCTGACGGCAGTCCAGCGTCACTTCGCGACGGTCTTCGGCCCAGGCACGCAGCCGGCGGAACATGGTCTCGGCACGGCCGGTCAGCACGCCCGACAGCGCAAACATCTCGCCCACGTAGGGTTGCAGCGTCTCGCTGGTTTCCTCTTCGGGCTCGCTGTCCGCCAGCAGCACATGCACGGAATTCGGCAGCGGCTCCCACGACGGCGGCGAGACCTCGTAGGTCACGCAGTATTCGATGGCCAGATCCTCGAATTCCTGCTGACGGCCCAGCATGCGCAAGGCCATCAGCCGCAGCTGCCAGCAGTGCTCATCCGGATCACGGCGGCCACTCTCGGTCATCACCGACAGCGCCTTCTCCAGGGCTTCCACACCGCAGATCGTCAGCTCGTGACGCGCCTTGCGGAAATCGCGGAACGTGCGCAGCAGCAGATCCGCACCGATCATGTCGATGCTGGTGACGCGGCTGAAGTCGACGCGCAGCTGGCGCTTGCGCTGAATGGCGCGTGTCATCTGCTCGGTCTGCTTCACCACCTGGGCGTCGATCACCGGCGGGAACAGCACCGTGGAAGACAGGACTGCAGCCGGCTCTTCCTGCTGATTGGGCAGCACCAGTTCGTCCACCCAGGCCGGCGGCGACAGTTCGAAGGACGAGGCGTATTCCACCGCCAGGTTCTCGAATTCGGTCCGGTGTCCACTGGCCTGATAAAGCTCCAGCAGCATCTTCCAGCCCAGGCGGGTATGCTCGCCCAGCTGCTTCTGATCAATGGCCTGACGCAGGTTCTGCGTTGCTTCGCTCACCTGGCCATTGGCAAACAGCACCGACACTTCTTCCAGCACCGGCAGCAGGCCGGAACTCTGGATCTCGATGGCGCCTTCGCGCGGACGCGCCAGCACGGAAGGCCGGCCCGACACATCATTGGCAGCCTGCTCGGCCGATTCCACCGCAGCAGCCGGCGCCTGGGCCTGCCCGGCCTTGGCTTCCTGCTGCATCAACGCCGGATTGGCAACCGAAACCCCTTCCTGCACCATCTGCGATTCGATCTCGTCGATCTTCTCGGCGGTGCGACGGGCGATTTCACGAGCGCTCAACCCGCTGGTCGATTCCGGCGACGGAGCGGCTTCGCTCTTGTTCCGGTTTTTTTTCCTGCTGAAAAAAGAAAAGAATCCCACGGACGTATGCCCCCTGACTGGCTCGTTTTTCAGTGTAGCACCGGCTGCCTTGCCGACCACCCCATGGGCGCCCCGCCAGTCGGGCCAGAGTATCCAGCCAGCCGGAACACCTGTTAAAGGGCCTTTCAAGCACCGCCGGTCAGCTGTACCCGACCGTCCGCCCTGCAGAATCCCACAAGAAAAAAGGGGGCGATTGCCCCCTTTTGCTGCGAAAGTGTGCCGACGACATCATGTCGTCGGCCTTTGCGCCACAGGATGGTGCTCAGTCACCGTACAGTTTCTGGCGAAGCTCACGGCGCTGCTGCGCTTCCAGCGACAGCGTGGCGGTGGGACGTGCCAGCAGGCGCGGAATGCCGATGGGATCACCGGTTTCCTCGCAGTAGCCGTAGTCGCCACTGTCGATCTGGGCCAGTGCCTGCTCGATCTTTTTCAGCAGCTTGCGCTCGCGGTCGCGGGTACGCAGCTCCAGCGCGTGCTCTTCCTCGATCGTGGCACGGTCGGCCGGATCAGGAACGATGACGGTCTCGCGCAGATGCTCGGTGGTCTCGCCGGCATTGTTGCGGATGTCTCTTTCCATCTGGCGCAGCCTGTCACGGAAGAATTCCAGCTGCACGTCGTTCATGTAGTCATCCTCGGACATCTTGAGGATGGCGTCTTCGGTCAGAACGGCCTGGTTCGCGGTTGTCATAGGAGCTCCTTGTACTTTCAGGCAAGGCACTGTTTCAGTCCGGCGATGAAGGTGTCCTTCGGCAGATTGCGGCCGATAAACACCATCTTGCTGGACGGCGTTTCGTGGGGTTCCCACTTTCTTCCCACGTCGGCGCCCATCATCATGTGGACGCCCTGGAACACCATGCGACGCGGCGTTCCCTTGATATAGAGCACGCCCTTGTAGCGTAGCAGGTCGGGGCCGAAGACCTGGATCATGCCACCCAGGAATTCCTCCAGTTTGGTACCGTCGAAAGGCTTCTTCGACTTGAAGACGAAGGACGAGACCGCATCGCTGTGCGTGTGCTCGTCGCTTTCCAGAAAGTCCGGGTCCACCTCCAGCACGGCATTCAGGTTGAACCCCTTGATGTCCAGCACTTCGGCCACGTCCACGTTGCCGAACTGAATGGTGCGGATCTGCGCGCGCGGGTTCATCTGGACCAGACGCCGACGCAGCGACTCCACCGTTTCCTCGTTGGCCAGGTCGGTCTTCGAGATCAGGATGCGATCGGCAAAGCCCACCTGTGCCTGGGCTTCCTTGGTCTCGTCCAGCTGCTGGTTGCCATGCAGCGCGTCCACCACGGTGATGATGGCGTCCAGCATGTAGCTCTGCGCCACCTCGTCATCCATGAAGAAGGTCTGCGCCACCGGGCCCGGGTCGGCCAGACCGGTGGTCTCGATCACCACCCGGTCGAAATGGATCTCGCCCGCATCACGCCGGGCCTTCAGGTCCAGCAGGATGCGCACCAGGTCGCCCCGCACGGTGCAGCAGATGCAGCCGTTGTTCATCTCGACGATCTGCTCGTCACCCTGCAGCAGCAGATCGTTGTCGATGCCCTCCTCGCCGAACTCGTTCTCGATGACGGCGATCTTCAGACCGTGATCGTCCTTGAGGATCTTGTTGAGCAACGTGGTCTTGCCGCTTCCCAGGAAGCCGGTCAGGATCGTGGTTGGAATGAGATCGTTTGCCATTTCACACCTTCCTTGGCAGTGCCGGGAGCCTGAAAACGACTGCAAAGACTGTTTGAGAGGCCCCCAAGGAGCGCGGATTGTACGCGCAGTTTCACGCCTGATAAGTAACTTTATTTTTCATATTCGACACGACAGGGGCGATCGGCAACAGCTTTGGCAAACTGCTCACGGACGGGCCATGCTGCCGTGCAAAACCGGCAACACCTGCGTGTATTTCAGCCCGAACCCTGCGGGTCAGGCATGCCGCCTCTTGTGGGGGCGGCTCAGGGTTTTTTCAAGGCGTCCTGGGCGCGCACATCCGGCCTTCCGGCCAGGCCACCGTCTCCCGTGCCGTCTCCCGCGCTGCCACCGTTTCCCGCGCTGCCATCTGCGTCGGCCTCACCCGACGCCGACCCGACAACGCCAGCCCTGGCCCCGCCGGGCACCCCGCCCTGCCGGTGCGCACGCGGATGCGCGGCATCATAGACGGCCGCCAGGTGCTGAAAATCCAGAGCCGTGTACACCTGCGTGGTGCCGATGCTGGCATGGCCCAGCAGCTCCTGCACGGCCCGCAGGTCGCCCGAGGACTGCAGCATGTGGCTGGCAAACGAATGTCGCAGCACGTGCGGATGGACGTGCTGCGGCAGGCCCCGTCGCTGGGCCAGCGCATCCATCCGCAGCTGTACCGAACGGTTGCTCAGCCGCCGCCCCTGCAGCGACAGGAAAAGCGGCGCCGTATCGGCTGCCGGATGCGCCGCCAGCCACTCGCCGCGAATCTCCAGCCAGGCATCCAGCGCAGCCAGTGCCGCACGGCCGACCGGCACCGTGCGACGCTTTCCGCCCTTGCCCAGCACCTGCACCTCGGCCGCCGGACGGTCCAGCCAGGCCGACGAACGGGCTCCGTCCCCTGATGCCTGCAACCAACGGTGGTCCAGTGCCGTCAGTTCCGACAGGCGCAAGCCGCTGGAATAGAAGAGTTCGGCCATGGCCCGATCGCGGCTGGTGGTGAAAGCCTGCTCGGCCTCCACCGGACCATCGACCAGCTGCACGGCCTGGTCCACCGGCAGCGCCTTGGGCAGGCGGCGGGGCCGCTTGGGCGGCCGCACCCCCTGCACGGGGTTGGCCAGGATTCGCCCATCCTCGGCCAGTGCATCGAAAAAGCCGCGCCATGCCGACAGCCGCCGGGCCAACGAGGCCGGCGAGAGCCCGTCCCGGGCCGCCGCAGCCACCCAGCGCCGGATGTCGGCCTCCTTCACGGCCGCCCAGTCGGTGCGCTCCCCCATGCCCACCACGAGGGTCGCCAGATCGCGCCGATAGGCATCCAGCGTATGCGCCGAATAACCGCGCTCGGTCTCCAGCCGCCGCAGCCAGGCGTCGATGTCGGCGCGGATGTTCAGGCCGATTCCTTCGGCGGCAGCGCCCGCGACAGCGAGGCACCGGCCATGTCGGCCAGCTGCTCCAGCACCACCGTGCCCATGCCGCTCTGGAAGCGGTTGGGGTCGTGGCTGCCGATCACCAGCAGCCCGAAGCTCTGCGTCTCGTTGCCGGCCCGCAGCGCCATCACGGCCAGCGAGGCCACCTCCT
>ERZ773212.325-NODE-325-length-24581-cov-3.802862_pt1 | contig 24581 bp, 23 predicted proteins | sample MGYA00581005_ERZ773212 | MGnify/ENA primary metagenome ERZ773212 (study PRJEB29015, sample SAMEA2738154) | human oral metagenome | biome: human oral; feature: human-associated habitat; material: saliva | place: China | collected 2196 ... | reverse complement strand
ATGACAGTGGGCGCCGTAACAATGATCATCGGCATCGCAGATTTCACTTTTGCTGTCCAGGGCGTCAGCTTCAACGGTATCGCGATCGGTTCTGTTGCTGCTCTCGCTGTCTACCACCTTCTGAAGCTGCTGGGCACAGCTACCGGCGTCATCAAGGACAGCTCCGATTATATTACGGAAAAGGCCGATACAGCACCTTTGTCGGGGACGGGGCGGGATGAAAATATTTCGCCCGGAGGAAGGTGATTTCCGGCAGCGGCACATAAGGCGCATAAGCTGAGTGCCGGCGTGCTTAGACACACGCAACACGTAAGACTGTACTTCGGCCAGTGGGCGTGGTAGGCTATTCTACTGTTGCGTGAAGCATCTGTCCGGGTGGCGGAATGGTAGACGCGCTAGCTTGAGGTGCTAGTGCCCATCTTGTACGGGCGTACGGGTTCAACTCCCGTTCCGGACACAATAAAGCCCCGTGAGCGGGGCTTTTCTGTATCTGCTAAATCTGTAATCCTGATTGCGGCAGACGCGGCTGTCAGTAAATAACCGCAAGCCTTGCTAAAGTATTCAGTATGACGTTCCCCCTGTTCATAGTCCCTCAGCTGCGGGAAAGCATCAGCCTGCCTGAAACGCCGTCCACCGATGGCAGCCCATGCCTTGCAGGCACTGAAGTGGTCCTGCCTGCCGGTGTATACCAGCACGCCGTCAAGGCCATGAGGCTGGGCAATAATGATACGTTATGGCTCAGCGATGGTATGGGGCTCAAGGTCAGGACAGTTATCACAGACAGCTCGGAAGGGATGGTCCGTATAGAGGGCCAGTCATATGAACCTGCCCCCCAGATCAGGCTGGGCCTTATCCAGGCGCTGGCAAAATCCGGGCGGGATGAACAGGCTGTTGAAATGGCTGTGGAGATTGGGGTGGATGCAGTCATCCCATGGCAGGCTGATCGCAGCATAGTCCAGTGGAAAGGCCCCAGGGCTGCTAAAGGGCAGGAAAAGTGGCATGACCGCCTTGTTATGGCAGCGGAACAATCACGGCGCTCCCGGGTGCCTGAACTGGGGCAGCTCATGGTTACGAAACAGCTGGTCCCGTGGGCTGCAGGGCAGGTGCAGTCCGGCAATGCGGTTATCGTGCTCCATCAGGATGCAGCTGATACATGGGGGGACGTATCGCGGACGCTTTTAGAACAGTATGCCCGGACCATAGACGATGATGCTGCCCATGATGCAGGGGGCAGCGCATCAGCCCCCAGATATATTTATATTGCTGCAGGCCCTGAGGGCGGGATCAGCAGCAGTGAGATTGAACAGCTGAGATCTGCCGGGGCATATATAACACTGCTGGGCAGGAATATCCTGCGCGCTTCGAGTGCCGGCCCTGTTGCCCTGGCCCTGCTTTCCGAGGCTTTTGGGAGGTTCAGTGCAGGGCGGCAGGGGCCAATATAGAGGATATCCGGTAAAATATAAGCCAAAAAGGAGCTTAAAATGCATACTGAAGAAGACTGCCTGTTCTGCAGGATTGTTGCCGGCACAGTGCCGAGCACTAAAGTGTTTGAGAACAGTACAACGTATGCTTTTAAAGATGTCCATCCCCAGGCGAAAGTCCACGTACTCGTAGTACCGAAAAAGCATTACGTTGATGTGTATGAGCTGGCTGAGTCAGACCCCGCAGAACTGGCTGATATCATTAGTGTTGCCCAGCATATAGCGGATGAGGAATACCATGGCCATTTCCGTCTGGAGTTCAACACCGGCGAAGACGCAGGGCAAAGCGTATTCCATGTCCATGCACACGTGCTTACCGGGGAAAAATTAGAGGGGTAGTCCTGCAGCTATATGGCGTCAACAACAAGAACTGTTATCATACCGGATGAGCTTGAACCGGTGTCAGTATTCGGCCCGGAAGACAGTGTTATCCGTACAGTCGAAAAAGCATATCCCGAACTGTCTATAGCTGTCCGCGGGAACAGGGTCGCGATAGTGTCCCAGTATTCGCGGACCGAACCGCAGGCAGAGGAGGCGGAGAATTTTATCCATGGGCTTATTGATGCCGCCTATACAGCGCCGATCGATGCGGACGAGGCCGGCAGGCTGCTGAATCACAGGATATCCAGGAAAACGGACCACAAAGAGAGGAAGATCATTTCGCGTAATCCGCGGGGCGGCCCCAGCCTAAACAGCCCGGATCTGCGCCGCAAAGGTACCGCCGGCACAGGAAGCAGCGATAACGGTGTTTTGGGCACTGTGCATACGCTAGGCGGGCGTATGCCCAGTGTGATCACTATGGCGCACGGTACCCCCGTACGTGCGAAAACACCGGGACAGGCAGCATATGTCAGTGCTATAGGGACGCATACTGTGACATTCGCTATTGGCCCGGCGGGAACGGGGAAAACATATCTTGCTGTGGCCAAAGCAGTGCGGGCTTTTGATGACGGGACAGTGCGGCGGATCGTCCTTACCCGGCCCGCTGTAGAGGCCGGGGAATCCCTGGGGTTCCTTCCGGGGACGCTTGATGAGAAAGTGGACCCTTATCTGCGCCCTCTGTATGATGCCCTTGCCGACATGCTGGGCAATGAACGCTTGCAGCGCTATCTGTCCAACGGCACTATTGAAGTGGCTCCGCTCGCATATATGCGCGGACGGACTTTGAATGATGCTTATGTGATCCTTGACGAGGCGCAGAATACAACACAGCATCAGATGAAGATGTTCCTGACCCGTTTAGGATTCAACACCCGTATGATCATTACCGGGGATTCCACGCAGGTCGATTTCGCAGTACGCAACTCAGGGCTCAAGGATATCGAAAATATCCTTGGAGGTGTTGATGATATTGCTTTCATACACCTTGACAGCCGTGATGTGGTCAGACACAGCCTGGTCGCCAGGATAGTAGATGCCTACCAGGAATACGGCGGCAGGCAGGAAGCAGGGCTCAGGGGGAGAAACAGCAGTGAGCGTTGATATTACTAATGAGACCCAATGGGATATCAATCCTATGGTATTTTCCGATCTGGCAGTATGGACGATGGACCAGATGCATGTCAGTACACACAGTGACCTGTCGGTCTCCTTTATTGAGCCTGAGCCTATGGCCCAGCTGCATATGCGCTGGATGAACCTTGAAGGGCCTACTGATGTCATGAGTTTCCCGATGGATGAGCTGCGTCCGGGGAGCGGGCGAAATTATCCGGAAGGGCTGCTCGGCGATATCATTCTCTGCCCCCGGGTGGCAGCGGATCAGGCTGCTGCTGCGGGGCATTCCACGATCGAAGAAATGATGCTCCTGACGGTCCACGGGATTCTTCATCTCCTGGGGTACGACCATTCGACCCCTGCAGACGAACAGCGCATGTTCGGCATACAGCGCCAGCTCCTGCTTACTTTCCTTTCTGTGCGTTCAGGGACACTCAATGATGTGGCCCCTCCCGGTAACGGCAGCGGTACGGACAGCGAAGGCTTTATCACATATACCGATATCGATACAGATACGGCTGCAGATGCAGCTGCCGGGGAAAGTGCAGCGGAATAATGGATATCCCAACACTGATTGCTATCGCAGCCCTTACTGCTGCAGCAATCCTTACTGTGTGGTTTGCTATCATCATGGCGGTCTGCGAAACCGCTATCGGCCGGGTATCACGGTCAACGCTCAACAATATGGTTGTTGAGGTACAGACGAATGATGAATCCGATTTTGTCAGCAGGAGGAAGCTTAAGCGTATCCATGCGGTGCAGAAGTTTGTCACGCATCGTTATGCTACAGCTGCATCATGCTCTTTTATGCGGATCGTTGCTAATATATGCGAAGGCGTTTTTATAGCGGTTATTGCCCAGCTTGCTGGTGCTGTAGTATGGCTCCAGCTGCTTTCAGGGGCCATCGCAGCGCTGGCCGTGGCAGTCATATCGAATTTTGTCCGTCCGCGGACATCAAGTATCGATTCTGTCCACGTTATGATGCGATATTCCCGTCTGGTGGCGTTTGTCCTGGCTCTGACGCCGTTCACCCTCCACTCGGAGAAGAACAGGTCTTCCAGGCTCGAAGAGCAGAACCTGTCTGATGATGAAGAAGTTGAAAAAGCCCATCTTGAGCAGGGGCGTGCAGCAATCGAACGGCTTGTCGAAAATAATATTTTCGATAAAGAGATTTCTGAGATGCTGCGTAATGTATTGACGCTGTCGGATACCCTCACACGTGAGATCATGGTCCCCAGGACCGATATGTTCTGTGTCGGGACGGGAACAACGCTGGGCAGCCTGCTGAAAATGTGCTCGCGGTCAGGCTTCTCCCGGGTACCCGTTATCGGAGAGTCTGTTGACGACCTCGCCGGGATGGCATACCTGAAAGATGCTGTCCGTGCGGTTGCCTTCAACCCCTCAGCCGGCAGCCGTACTGTCGATACTATAACCCGCAGCCCAATGCTCGTACCGGAATCCAAGCCGGTTGACGACCTGTTCCGCGATATGCAGGCTGAACGGCAGCATGTAGCGGTAGTTGTTGATGAATACGGCGGCATCGCAGGTATGGTGACTATTGAAGATGCACTGGAACAGATCGTCGGCGAAATGGAAGATGAACATGACCGTGTACAGCGCCAGGATCCTGAACAGCTGGAAAACGGCGGCTGGAAGGTCCCTGCGCGTACGTCACTTGCCGATATTGAAGAGCTTTTCGAAATGGATATAGATGAGGATGATGTGGATACGGTATACGGGCTGCTTACCAAAGCCCTGGGGAGTGTGCCGATCGTAGGCTCAACAGCCGCGATCCACGGGCTGCAGCTGACAGCTGTGGATCAGGCCGGCCGCCGCAAGAAAGTCTCCACGATAGTTGTTGAACGGGAAAGCATAGGCCGTCAGCCCGGCGGCAGCAGCGAGGATGACGGCAATGAGTGAAGGTAGGGAAAACATGCCTGAAATCCAGGATAACGCCGGCACTGAAGGTTACCGGTCAGGGTTCATTGCTGTTGTCGGACGCCCGAATGTCGGCAAATCGACCCTTATCAATGCCCTTGCAGGCAGGCAGATCGCTATTACGTCATCAAAACCTGAAACCACACGTAAAGCTATCCGTGCTATCGTCACTACAGGATCCTGCCAGATCGTCCTGGTCGATACCCCGGGGATACACCGGCCGAGGACAGTCCTGGGACAGCGGCTTAACGATATCGTTGACGAATCCCTGGCAGACAGCGATGCTGTCGCTTTCCTTCTGCCTGCCGACCAGGAGATCGGTCCCGGAGACAGAAGGATCCTCAGCCGCCTGCGCCAGCAGTTTTCCCATAAGGACAGCGAGGGGCAATGGCAATGGTCCAGGCCTGTTTTAGGGGTGATCACTAAAATCGATCGCTGCACAAGGGATATCCTGGTCAGCAAGATCATGGAAATCGACCAGTTCGGGCATTTCTCGCAGATCGTCCCCGTATCCGCATTACAGTCAGATAATGTTGATGAAGTGCTTGGCGTTTTCCGTGAGGCCGTGCCGGAGGGTCCCCAGATGTATCCTGAAGGCCAGGTATCTGAAGAGCCTCCTGAGGAAATGATAGCAGAGCTTATCCGCGGGACCTTCCTTGAAGAGCTTGACGATGAGCTCCCTCATTCCCTGGCTGTAGTGGTGGATTCGGTAGAGTATCCTGAAACTGCGGAAACCGAGGGGGATACCGCACAGAAGGGCAGCAAAGCCATAGTCCATGTATCGATCTATGTGGAACGCGATTCCCAGAAGCCGATCATTCTCGGACGGAAGGCGCAGAACCTGGTAAGAGTAAAAAAGAAGCTGAGGACCCCGGTCAACCGTCTGGTAGGGCAGAAAGCGGTGCTGGACCTGCACGTTAAGGTTGCCAAAAGCTGGCAGTCCGACCCTAAGAAGATCCAGCGGCTGGGATTCATATAAATCAGTATTACAGAGATATACAGGAATAAGGAGTCCATATGAGTATCCATAACGGCAGCGAAAATGCCACTGTTAATGTGGCGATACTTGGCCTTGGCCGCATTGCTGAAAGGATGGCCGCAACCCTGGCAGGGATGAAAAACGATGCCCGGTACAGCGAGGCTGTAAGCCTTTATGCCGCGGCAACACAGGATGACCGGCAGCGGGCACAGGGGTTCGCAGAAAAATACGGGTTCGCGCATGCGTACGGGTCATACGATGAGCTGCTCAACGATGAGGCTGCAGACCTCGTCTATATTGCCACACCTCACGCATTCCATGCAGAACAGGCTATTGCATGTATGGAACACGGCAAGAACGTACTCGTTGAGAAATCATTCACCGCAACGGAAGAGCAGGCCAGGAAAGTGATAGAAGTATCACACAGGACCGGGATGCTGTGTGCCGAGGCGATATGGACGCGGTATATGCCAAGCCGCCGGATGATCCTTGACGCTATGGCCGGCAGAGGGGAAGAGGGGATCGGACCGGTGCATGCGGTCCATGCAGACCTGTCGTACCCCATAACATACAAGGAGCGCATAGTGGAACCTGCGCTGGCCGGCGGGGCCCTGCTCGATGTGGGCGTTTATACGCTTAATTTTGTCCGCATGCTTTTTCCTGATGCTGATCCGCATGATATCATGACTGCTGCGAAGCTTACCGATAAAAAAGTCGATGGGTCCAACGTGTCAGCTATCTGGCTTGATAATGGGGTGAAGGCAACGGTTACGTCGGCAATAGACTGCACTTCTGACCGCAACGGTGTTATCCAGGGGGAGAACGGGCATATTATCGTTGACAATATCAATAACCCCGGAACCATCACTGTATACAACAAGGCAGGCGAAGCTGTCAGGACCCTTTCGACACCTGAACAGATCACCGGGTTTGAATACGAAGTAATGGCGAGCATTGATGCTATACGTCGCAACGCTGTGGAATGCCCGGAAATGCCCCATGAGGAAACACTGTTCATCATGCGCCTGATGGATGCCCTCCGCCATAACTGGGGCGTATGGTACCCGTTTGAAAAGCAGGGGCAGCAGAAGGGGGTTTAACCTTTAAGCGCTTTTCTTCCGCGGCGTGTACATCTGGGTATCAAGCAGCTTCTGATAGCGCTTTATGACATGCGGACGGATCACTTTCATGGAAGCGGTGAGCATGCCATTATCCTGTGAAAAGTCCTCAGGCAGCACAATGAATTTCCTTACGGATTCAGCACGTGATACGCCTTCATTCGCCAGATCCACGTATTTCTGTATCTCACCGCGGACAGCAGCATTATCAGCAGCGTCATCAAGGCTCATATCCCTGTCAAGGGAATTCGCACCAAGCCAGTCCCTCAGGCTTTCTTCATCAAGGGTGATAAGGGCGCTTATGAACGGCCGCTTATCACCAAGGACTACTGCCTGGGAAACGAGGGGGCATCTGCGGATAGCCTCCTCTATGGGCGTGGGGGAAACATTCTTTCCGCCTGCTGTGATGATAAGGTCCTTTTTGCGCCCTGTGATATAGAGGAAACCGTCATGGGTAAAAGCCCCGAGATCCCCTGAGGCGATCCATCCGTCGTCGGTAAATGCCTGTTTTGTGGCATCATCATTCTTATGATAACGCCTGAATGCGCCTTCGCCCCTGATCTGGATCTCATCTTCCTCGCTGATCCGGATAGAGAAGCCCGGGAACACTATACCCACAGAACCGGCGTGAAACGGGGTGCCCAGAGGATTGAAAGTGCACGGGGCAGAAGTCTCAGTCATGCCGTATCCTTCATACACCGGTATGCCGGCACCGCGGAAGAAGCTCAGCAGCTGCGGGTCTATAGGCGCACCGCCGCAGACAAGCCATTTCGCGCGCCCGCCAAGTGCCTCCTTAAGGGATGAATACACCAGGGGGCCGTACGCCGCATGAAGTACAGTCTGGGGGAAACTTGCCTTCCCGTTGTCGGACACATCCGTCATATAACTGCGCGCAGTCTTAGTCGCAGAGGCAAAGATCCGCCCTTTGATACCATGGCCTGCCTTCTGTGAAGCAGCGTTATAGACCTTTTCAAATACGCGGGGCACGCCGATCATAATAGTAGGCTTTGCTACCTGGAGATCGGAAATAAGCGTGCCGATCCCTGTAGCGATATATACCTGGATAGAGCTGTAGACCACGCCGTAATTGATTGCCCGGGCGAAAACATGCGCCTGCGGCAGGAACATAAGGATGGAGCCGTCATCGGTATTCAGCAGGTCCGGGATGAATGCATTGATATTAAGTGCAAAAGCAACCAGATTCCGCTGGGTGAGCTCAACACCTTTAGGTGCTGAAGTGGAACCGGAGGTGTAAACGATCGTGCACAGGTCGTCGAGCTTTACTGAAGCTATACGCCTGTCAAGCTCTTCATCGGAAACAGACCGCCCGTATGCCTGGAGTTCCTGGAGCGCCCCATTCTCCAGGCAGGAAATATGCTTAAGCGACCTGCAGTCCTCAATAGCGCCGTCAGCGCGCTCCAGCATATCGCGTGTCTGGACTATAAGCACTTTTGCATCGGAATTATTGACGATAGTCCGGATCTGTGCTGCTGAGTCTGTGTCGTAGATCGTAGAAAGCACCCCGCCTATTGACAGAACAGCTGCGTCAACGATATCCCATTCATAGCTTGTACGGCACATGAAAGCAACACGGTCGCCAATCTTCAGGCCCCGGTGCATCAGGCCTTTTGCCGCAGCGCGTATATCTTCCAGGGCTTCATTGGCACTTTTGGTGACCCACCGGCCGTTATCTTTGAAGTGGAAAAGCGGCCCGTCGCCGGTCCTGCGCGCGCGGTCTGCATACAGCGAATAGATCGTCATATCGTCAGGGATATCAGTAACGCCTTCCGTGGTGCTGGTCAGAAGATGGGTCTTTTCATCAATATATGTGGTGGTCGGGTAATTCTCAGACCAGTAGTCTGTGTGCGGCAGGGGGATACCCTCTGACGCAGCAAAAGGGCTTCCTGTATCTTCGGAATACGAGTTTTCCTGATCAGGATATGCTTCTTCACTGTGCGGAGGTACGATGCCCTGTATCCTGCTTTTAACACTGTTGAGGAATCCCATACCCGCTCCTTATATGCACTTGTGGTCGTAATTCTTCACTTATGTATTTCCAGTTTAATGTGTAATCTGGAAAAGACATATTTAAAGGCGGGGTTTATGGATAAATATATGATGATCAGAGGTATCTTCGAAGATAATTCAGACAGTGTGCAGGCGGATGCGATGTCGAAATACATGAGGGGCAAATTCAGGTATTACGGCATACCAACGCCCCTGAGGAGAAAACTGTATAAAAGTTTCCTGAAAGAGGAAAGGAAGAAAGGGGTTGTTGACTGGGATTTCATAGATAAATGCTATGAAGATGACCACAGGGAGTTCCAGTACTGTGCATACGATTACCTTCTTGCGCTCAACAGCAGCCTTACATACGATGATCTTCCCAAAATACTTGAACTTATCAGATCGAAACAGTGGTGGGATACTATTGATTTCCTTGATAAGGCAGCAGGCAATATCGGCCTGAGGGATAGCAGGGCCAATACCGTTATGCTGGAATGGTCCCAGGACAGTGATATCTGGGTAAGGAGGGCCGCAATAGGCCATCAGCTGGGCAGAAAAGAGAAAACCGATACGCAGCTTCTGGAAAAAATACTCGTCAATAATTTCGGCAGCGATGAGTTCTTTATCAATAAGGCTATCGGATGGGCCCTGAGAGATTATTCAAAAACAGATCCCGGCTGGGTCAGGGGTTTTATCGCTGAATACGGTGCAGAAATGGATAAGCTGAGTATCAGCGAGGCAAGTAAATATATCTGACCGATATATACGGTATACATGTATATACAGTGCAAAATCCGCATAGACTGATATAGTTTCATTGTGCTTTGGCGAGGGGATAAAACCCGTGATCGACTCAGCTTCTGATGCATAACGTTAAGCCGTGTGCTCTGTTGGCGTGCGATAGGTCCAAGGCCAATGAAAGGAGTACATTATGGCAGATATAACACTTAACGGCGAAGTCCGTGATGAATTCGGGAAAGGTGCCGCGCGCCGCATGCGTGTGGCAGGCCTTATCCCGGCTTCAATTTATGAAGGCGGCCGGCAGCCTGTGTTTGTTAAGCTTCCTCAGAAGGAAGCAACATTGGCAATGCGCCGTGCAAATGCCCTGATTGAAATCAAATTCGGCAAAGAAACCAGGCTTGCAGTAGCCCGCGAGATCCAGCGGAACCCTGTAAGCCGCAATATCGAGCATATTGATTTTTATGAAGTCCATGCGGGCGAAAAGGTTGAGGTCGAAGTGCCTGTATTCGTTGAGGGGACTCCAAAGGGCGCAGCGGTAGCCTTTGTTGATATCCAGAACCTCACTATGCGTGCTGATGTCAGCAACCTTCCTGAAAATATCACCCTGTCTGTAGAAGGCATGGTTGAAGGTGATCACATCTTTGCTAAGGATATCAAGCTTCCCAAGGGCGCCGAACTGGTGCTCGACAACCTTGAGGAATCCGTTGTATCCGTCACGGTACCTGCTGAGGAAGCCGCGGCTCCTGCCGGGGATGCGGAAACTGCCGGGGAAACCCCTGCTGCAGAGTCCGACAGCAGCGAGAGCGCAGAATAAAAGCTGCATAGCAAGGCAGGCTCCCGGAGTGCGCAGGCGCCGGGAGCTTTATTTATACGGGTGTCTTATTTATATTGTTACCTTTGCATAGTGTATGGATTTCGCCATCCGGCTAGGCTAAAGAGCGCACGAGTCCTGCTTTATCACCCCTGATCCGATATGGCGCTGTCATTATGGGGCAGTCTGCTGCGGCGATTTTTTGCAGAACGCCCGTTTCCAGGTTTCCTTTTCCATGCTTTGGTGCGGTCTTTCATATGATGGGTAGCATTGGTCATGAAAGTTTTTGTTGCCTGGAACTGGTTAGTTTTGCGCGGCATCGCCCCGGGGATCAGAAGGTTGAAGTGGACAGACAGCAGGCGTATTGCGATTACAGCCGCAACGATAATTATGTCAAGGGCGGCTTCCACGCCTACCGTGATATGGTTCTGCATGGCAGACCGCATGGCGAATACGGTAAGGATGCATCCCACTACAGTGGGCACGGCATAAAAATGCTTGTCCCTGATGACAAGGGGGATATCTTTCAGCAGGATATCCCGTAAAGTACCTCCGCCGAATGCAGTAAACATCCCCAGGAATATTGCTGTCCCCCCCGTTGAAACCGAAGATCAGGCCTTTTGCTGTGCCATCAACAGCGAAAAAGGCAGTTGCCAGGGCATCGGTCACTATGAGCGGCCAGTACATGCTGTCCAGCTCAAGATGGGCAAAAACAACAATAATGCCTGCAGCACAAGTGATAAGGATAAAACTGTAATTGGAGATGCCTACCGGCGGTATGTCGCCCATGGCGATATCGCGGATGAAACCTCCGCCAAGCGCGGTGATCCATGCGCAGACCATAATGGAAAACACGTCAAGCTTTTTATGGACGGCAACGAGCCCGCCGTTGATCCCCGCAAAAAGGACGCCGAGGTACTCGATAACTACAAGTGCCGTATTGCTCTCCATGGCTATAGTGTGATTCACGTTCCCAGTGTACAGGAAACAGTCCTCATAAGAGGAAGCATGGAAGCCCGGGCCTGAAGGTTGTTATAAAGGGCGGAGCTGTGCCCCGTCTAAGGATATAAATATGGATATAAAAAAGGGACCCGAAGGTCCCGGATAGAAAGCGATTATATGCATATCACATGCATACGCGCACAGTTTTACATTGCGTTGATTGCAAGGGCAAGGGCTGACTTATGGTTTGCGGCATTGTTCCTGTGGATCACGCCGCGCCCTGCTGCCTTGTCAAGCTTCTGGGAAGCGAGTGCATAGGCCTTCTGAGCCTCATCTTTATCCCCTGCTGCAATAGCCTCGCGAGTTTTGCGGATAGCATGCTTCAGCTGGCTCTTGAAAGCCACGTTACGCTGATGGGCCTTCTCATTAGTGAGAATGCGCTTCTTCTGCGACTTAATATTTGCCAATGTAATCTCCAAACGATAATTTTCCGTACGGCATACAGAGACATATAATATCACGGGTTATGTAAAACGGACACTCCGGCTGCCGTCCGGTGCAGAACACGCCTGCATATCTGCGTATCGTAGATTGGTACTTGGTACAATAGGCAACTGTAAGTGTGCAGAAGTACGCCGGTATGTTTATGAGGAGCAGTAATGGCAGAAAAAAACCAGCCCGGTTTTACCCGGCAGCCGTTTATCCGGAATTTCTGCATTATTGCGCATATCGATCACGGGAAGTCTACCGTAGCTGACCGGATACTCCAGCTGTCCGGTATCGTTGGGCAGCGTGAGATGCATGACCGGTTCCTCGACCGTATGGATATCGAACAGGAGAGGGGCATCACTATCAAATCCCAGGCTGTCCGCGTACCATGGGTTTTCGACGGGCAGGAATACACGCTGGGGATGATCGACACCCCCGGGCATGTGGATTTTTCCTACGAAGTTTCACGGTCCCTCGCGGCCTGTGAAGGTGCCGTGCTTCTTGTTGATGCTACACAGGGTATTGAAGCGCAGACGCTGTCTAACCTTTATATGGCAATAGACCATGACCTCGCCATTATCCCTGTGCTGAATAAGATAGACCTCCCCAGTGCGGAGCCCGACAAGCATGCTGCTGAGATAGCAGGCCTCCTGGGTGTAGATGAATCGGAAATACTGAGGGTCTCAGGGAAAACCGGCGAAGGGGTCTCTGAACTCCTCGACCGTATCGTTACAGATATCCCTGCCCCTGAGGGGGATCCTGAAGGCCCCGCGCGCGCACTGATTTTTGACTCTGTGTACGATTCGTACCGGGGGATCGTTACCTATATCCGTATGATAGACGGCACGCTCCGCAGCCGCCGGAAAATACGCATGATGGGCCTGGGGACTGTGCACGACCCTATTGAACTTGGCGTTATCAGCCCTGATATGGAGCCGGCCGGGCAGTTGTGCGCAGGCGAGGTCGGCTATATCATCACTGGTGTGAAAGATGTGAGCCAGTCAAAAGTGGGGGACACGATCACCGAGGAATCCTCCCCGGCCTCAGAACCGCTTCCGGGATACCAGGATCCCCGGCCTATGGTGTACGCCGGGCTTTTCCCTATCGATAATGCGCAGTTCCCTGACCTTCGTGATGCGCTTGACAAATTGAAGCTTAATGATGCAGCACTGGTATACGAACCGGAGACCTCTGTTGCTTTAGGCTTCGGATTCCGGTGCGGGTTCCTCGGCCTGCTCCATATGGAGATCGTATCGGAACGGCTGAGCCGCGAATTCGGGCTTGACCTTATTTCTACGGCTCCCAGCGTTACCTACGATGTAGAGATGGAGGACCGTTCCAACCATCATGTTACGAACCCGAGTGAATTCCCCGAGGGTAAGGTGAGGCGGGTAACCGAACCGATGGTAGCTGCTGATATCATCCTTCCGAAAGAGTTCATAGGGCCGGTCATGGAGCTGTGCCAGGAACGGCGCGGGCAGATGGGGACGATGGAATATCTGAGCCCTGAACGGGTGGAAATGCACTACCGGCTGCCTCTGGCGGAGATCGTTTTCGACTTTTTCGACCAGCTGAAAAGCAGGACGAAGGGGTACGCCAGCCTTGACTACCATGAAGACGGCGAGCAGGATGCTGATCTTGTGAAGGTGGATATCCTCATCCAGGGGGAACCGGTCGATGCTTTCAGCGCCATAGTCCATCGTGATAAGGCTTATGCGTATGGCGTTATGATGACGAAAAAGCTCCGTGAGCTTATCCCGCGGCAGCAGTTTGAAATACCGGTCCAGGCTGCAATCGGTGCAAGGATCATTGCCCGGGAGAATATCCGTGCGCTGCGCAAAGATGTGCTCGCCAAATGCTATGGAGGCGACATCACCCGTAAGCGCAAGCTTCTGGAAAAGCAGAAAGCCGGCAAAAAACGGATGAAAATGCTCGGGCATGTGGAAGTCCCCCAGGAAGCATTCGTTGCAGCACTGGCTACGGGCAATACGAACGACAGGGATACCAGGGATAAGATCCGTGCCGCCGAAAAGGCGAAGTAAGCGGCGGCAGAGCGTGTTATGTACAGTGTCTATATACATGTCCCATTCTGCATGAAGCGCTGCGGATATTGCGATTTCAACACGTATACCGCGCACGACCTGGGCGGCGGGGCAAACCGTGAAAATTATGCAAACCTTGCTGTCAGGGAAATGGTCCTGGTCAGGCAGTGGCAGGAATCCCAAGGGATATGCGAGCCGCCGGCAGCAACGGTATTCTTCGGGGGAGGGACGCCCACCATCCTTCCTGCGCATGACCTGGTGCGCATGCTCCATGCTGTCCGCGATATCTGGGGCCTTGAACCGGATGCAGAGGTCACTGCCGAAGCCAACCCTGATACCGTTGATGACAGATATATAGCTGAGCTTAAAGATGGCGGGTTTACCCGGATATCGTTCGGTATGCAGTCTGCTGTGCCTTCAGTGCTGGCCACGCTGGACCGCACCCATACTCCGGCCAATGTGGAAGCCGGTGTTGCAGCAGCCCGGCGTTATGGCCTGAGGTCCAGTGTGGACCTGATATATGGGACGCCGCATGAAAGCGAGGATGACTGGCGCATGAGCATCCGGACGGCGCTCAGCCTTGGGGTCACGCATATATCAGCGTATGCGCTGACTGTTGAGTCGCGTACATCGATGGGCCGCAGGATTGCCGGCGGAAAGCTTGCGGGTCCCAGTGATGATGACCAGGCTTCAAAGTACTGCATTGCAGATGGTATGTTTTCCCGGGCGGGGCTCCAATGGTATGAGATTTCCAACTGGGCGGCTGCCGGTGATGAATCACGGCATAATCTGGGGTACTGGCATAATGCCGACTGGGCCGGGATAGGCCCGGGGGCGCATTCGCATTACAACGCAGTCCGTTTAAGGGCCTGGGATATAGCTCATCCGAAACGCTGGGCAGAGGCGATGAATGCGGAGGCTGTACCGTGGCAGAGCAGTGAGAGGGCCAGCGATTCTGAGGATCTTGAGGAACGTATAATGCTCGGCCTGCGTATACGGGATGGATTGAAAATCAGTGAGATCAGCCGGCTGGCAGGCCGGCAGCCTGTGGAAGGCTGTATTGACAGCCTTATTGGGGATGGCCTTATTACTTATGATCCTTCCCGGTCGGCTGTGGTCCCTACAGTGCGCGGCAGGCTCCTCAACGACCTGGTTATTGGGAAACTGTTCGAGGCATACGGATTGTAACAGCATAGTGCATCAGCCTATGGCAGCAGCTTCCGGGGTCTAAGTTCCCTGTATTAGTTATACTTGCAAGCAGTGTGTTTGATAGTCCAACCAGGAGGATGTATATGGCAAACCGCAGGGAGCGCCGCGCTGCTGAAAGGCGCAGGCGCCGGGGGCAGGAAGAGCCTCAGTATAAAGAACAGGACCGCTCAGTTTCAGGCGCGCTTGATGCGCAGAGCCTCAATACGCGGTCTGTCCATCTGCAGGACCGCAAAGGCGGCGAATGGAAGCCATCCAGCAGTACCCAGCAGGCCGAGGCAGAGGCTGTCCCCTCAGCAGATCCAGGTGTAGCCCCTGACAAGTCAGCGCGGAATAAAAAACACCAGCAGAGAAGCAGGGAGCGTTCGGCACGCCGGCAGGAACGGCTGCAGGCTGCCAGGACACAGGAGCTGCGCCGCCGCCGTGCGGCTAGCCGTCACGCGCACCCCATCCACTGGTGGTTTACAGTGCTGAACTGGGCACTGCTTATCTGCACAGCCATTGCTTTTATCGTGATGATCTGGATACCGCCAAAGCTGCCGGTGATTATCGTTGTTACGGTCCTGTTCTGCCTGGGCGTCCTTAATATCTTTTTCCTGGCCCGCCCGATGAGGGACAATCCTAACCTTGATGAGAACGGGACAGCCATCTAACTGGCCATATTCCTGTTTCCCCATGTAACTGCCGGCCTCCCCAGACGGAAAGCCGGCAGTTCCGTATTTTTTATATACCTGTGTTTTCACTGCGGATTTGGCGTAGAATAGAAGGGACGGGTTCGGATACATGCACTTATGTGCAGTGGATCTTGAGCCACGGATAGGGACCGGCAAAGGAGTTTTGTTATGCATATTGATTTGTTGACCCGCGAATTCCCTCCGCATGTTTACGGCGGGGCCGGGGTCCATGTTGAAGAACTGTCCCACGCACTGGCGCGTAAGATAGATGTGACTGTACGGGCTTTTGACGGTGCCCGTACCCCGGGTGATATCCCTGCCCTTGCACCGGGGTCGCAGGGGTCGCTGGAAGTTGCAGGGTATGATGTTGACAGTTCCATGGAAGGCGCCAATGCTGCACTGAAAACCTTCGACATTGACCTCCAGATGGCAAAAGATGTCCATTCCGACCTTGTCCACGCCCATACCTGGTATTCCTGCCTTGCGGGCAGGCTGGCATCACAGCTGAACAGTATCCCGCTTGTTGTTACTGCCCATAGCCTTGAACCTTTCCGCCCGTGGAAGGCTGACCAGCTGGGCGGCGGGTATAATCTGAGTTCATGGGCTGAAAAGGATGCCTATCTCAATGCAGACGCGGTCATTGCCGTATCAAACGGCATGAAAGAAGATATCCTTCAGGCCTACCCGCAGATAGACCCCGAAAAGGTCCACGTCGTCTACAATGGGATCACTATGGATGAGTTCGCCACCCCTGCAGACGATGACCCTGCATGGCACGTGTTCGACCGCTACCATATTGACCGTTCAAAGCCTACGCTGCTTTTCGTCGGGCGGATAACCAGCCAGAAAGGCCTTCCGTACCTGCTCAAGGCACTGCCGCTGATCAGCAAGGATATACAGGTCGTCCTGTGTGCAGGTGCGCCGGATACCCCTGAGATCATGGCGGAAGTCCGCGAAGCATTTGCAGACCTCGACCGTGAACGCGGGAATATCGTCTGGATAGAAGAGATGCTTCCCAGGCCGGAACTCAATGCTCTGGAACATGGCTGCGATGCTTTTATCTGCCCGAGCATTTATGAGCCGCTGGGCATCGTGAACCTTGAGGCAATGGCATGCTCCCTTCCTGTAGTGGGCAGTGCTACCGGCGGTATCCCTGAAGTCGTTGCTGACGGCGAAACAGGGCTCCTTATCCATTTCAGCCAGCTGCGTGACGGGACAGGGACTCCTACCGATCCGGATAAATTTGTCCATGACATGGCTGCTGCTATTGATGATATGTTCAGCGATATGGACCGTGCCCGGGAAATGGGCAGAGCAGGATACAAACGTGCGCGGGAAGTATTCTCATGGGAGACTATCGCAGATAATACTATTGATGTATATGAGAAAGTCCTCCACGGATAGGGCTGGCTTATCAGCATAACAGTTAAACTGCAGGGATACAGGTAATGGCAATACGACGGGGCGCATTCTGTGCGGGCGAGAAAGCCCAGCTGACTGACCATAAAATGGATAAAATAACAATACAGCTTGTCCCCGGCGGATATACACAGACCAGCCATGGCTTTATTATGCATGATGATATTATCGGGGTTTCAGAAGGCACGGTGATCACTACTGCAGATACGCAGCGCGCTTTCGCAGAAAACCCCGGTAGTCGTCAGGATACTTCCGGAGCTGCAGGTACCCCTTATGTCCGTACCGATGAATTCCAGGATTCTATAAAGCCGTGGCGTCCGGGAAAAAAACTCGGCGGCTGGAAATACTGCGCTATGCGTCCCCGTACTGCTGATTATGTGCTTTCCATGCCCCGCGGCGCGCAGATCATGTATCCCAAAGATATTGCCCAGGTCCTTCAGCTTGGGGATATCCGCGGCGGCATGCGTGTGTTGGAATCCGGCGGCGGCAGCGGGGCAATGAGCATCAGCCTCCTTGAAGCTGTTGGCTCCGGCGGGGAAGTGGCGACTATCGAGATCCGTGAGGAATTCGCGAGGATATGCAAGGCTAACGCTACTGTTTTCTATGGTTATGAGCCTTCATGGTGGAAGGTGGCTGTAGGCAGTTTCGATATATGCTGTGCCGGCCTTCCTGAAAATTATTACGACCGTATCGTCCTTGATATGCTGGATCCGTGGAACCGCCTGGAACAGGCATACCGTGTCATCTCTCCGGGCGGTGTGCTGGCCTGCTATGTGACAACTGTTACACAGGTCAGCCGGCTGGCGGAAAGGCTCCGCAGTTCCGGTACGTGGACTGAACCTGAAATTACAGAGACGATTGAGCGAACATGGAAAGCAGACGGGCTGGCAGTCCGGCCGAACCATCAGATGATAGGGCATACCGGCTTCATTGTGGTTTCCCGGGCGATGGCATGCGGCCATGCCGCTCTCCGCAAAAAGGGCAGGGCTTTCAAGGATACCCATACAGATATTGACAGCCCCGCCAGCGCAGACGGGCTCGACAGTCTTGAACTGCGTGATATGTCTGACCGCAAGGTGCGCAAGGTTCTCCGTGACCTTGACGGTCAGGTTTCGCAGCTGCATGACCCCCGGCTGCATGCTGCATGACGGAATATGACGTAATCCTGTGTCCCTGAGGGCGCGGCAGGTTTCGCGGGGCGGCGACATGTCCCTGTCCGGTTAGACTGCAGTTTGTATTATCGTATGCATATGACTCAAATCGACAGCACTATGGCGGCAGGCACAGTCACCCCTGAGGGTGGGGATAAAGGATCACAGGGGTCAGTTTCCGAGAAGGCTGTTGCTGCCTCCCTGGTGCCGCTCCTTATTATCTTTATGCTGGGTACCTTGTGCCTGCAGGGTTTTAACCTGGTTGCCGTGCGGGTAGGGGCCGATGTGCAGGCCAGCGGTTCCCAGGCTACGCTTATCACGGCGCTTCCCGCTGCGGCTCTTGGGATCGTCTGTTTTATTTACGGATCGCTCAGCGATTTCGTTTCCCTTCGGAAGCTTATGTGGTGGGGCATCGGGATCCTGCTGGCGGGTTCGGCTGGAGGTTTCCTTTTCCATGGCAGCCTTGCCCTTGTCATCATATTCAGGATACTGCAGACCGTCGGGTATCAGGCAGCAGGATCAGTCTACATGGTCATGGCATCGCGGTTCCTCGCACCTAAAAAGAAAGTGTTCTATCTGGGGCTGTATACTGCGGGCTATCAGGTCGCTGCTGCTTTGGGGATCCTCAGCGCCGGTTTCCTGAGCGAGGTCCAGTGGTCATACCTTTTCCTTATACCGCTGGCCAGCGCGGCATTTATCCCGGTCCTTGCCAGGAATATCCCGGAAGGGGATGCCGGGCATACGTCGGTTGATGTTGCAGGCTTCGGCATCATCGGCGCCGCCCTGACTCTCCTTATCCTGTTTTTCTCCCAGCTTGCCTGGTGGATGCTCGGCGCCTCTGCCGTATTCTTTGCCGTATTTGCCGTTTATATCCACTATGCCAGCGCCCCGTTCATTACTCCCGGTTTTTTCCATAATATCCGCTGGCTGAAAGCTATCAGCCTCATCGTTGTATTTTACAGTGTTAATTTTGCTGCCGCACCTTTATACAATGCTGTTGGGGAGAAGCTGTACGGGATAACTTCAGCAACGGTATCCCTCCTTATCCTTCCCGCTTTCATCTGTGCAGCTGTTATTGCAACGTTTTCAGGCAGCCTCATAAACAGGTGGGGCAGCCGGGCGTGCCTTATCGCTGCGGCAGTACTGATGATCCTGGGGACTGGGGGCTATGCGCTTACCCTGAGGTATGGTGCGGCCGCGCTCTCTGTAACTGCCGTACTGTTTTATACAGGAATGGGACTTATTTTTTCACCGATATATAATAACTCGCTGAGTACGCTGCCAGGCAGCGAGACCGGAAGGGGAGTAGGGATGAATGACCTTGCCATGCAGGGCAGCGCTGCTGTGGGGGTCACTATCCTTGGAGGCCTGATAAGCTCGGTTGGTGCAGGCGCAGGCATCAGCTATGGTAAAGCCCTGGCGCCGGCCCAGGCCGCACTGTTAGCTTCAGGATATTCGCAGATCCTGTGGATCATTACCGGGATCGAGGCTTTAGGGCTGGTTCTGGTGCTGGTTTTCAGCAGGGCATCTGGAAGCCGGGGCTGACAGGGTTTCTATTGCCGTCAGATCACAATCAGATTTTGGGATGGAAATAATGGTGCCTGCATACGGGTATGTAAGTCTCATTCCCGCCGATCTGGATCTGTTCGCCTTCATATGTAGGTTTTCCGTCTTTCATCCGTAAAACCATGATTGCCTTTTTGGCGCAGTACTGGCAGATCGTTTTGATTTCCTCAATTTTATCTGCCATAAGGAGCAGGTAGTGCGATCCTTCAAAAAGTTCGTTCTGGAAGTCATTTTTAAGCCCGAAACACATGACCGGGATATTGAGGTCGTCAACGACCCTGGCTAATGCGTAGACGTTCTTTTTGCTGAGGAACTGGCATTCATCAACGAGGATGCATGAAGGCCTGTTCGCCAGGTTTTTTACATAAGCGAAAAGGTCCATATCGCTGCTTATAGGGATTGCTTCACGCCTGAGGCCGATCCTGCTGGAGACCACCCCATACGCATCGCGTGTGTCAAGGGAGCTGGTCATAAGGGCAACGGATTTGCCCTGTTCTTCGTAATTATGCGCTACTTTAAGGATCTCAATGCTTTTGCCGGAATTCATCGTCCCGTATTTGTAGTAAAGCTGAGCCATGGCTGTCCTTTTCCGTATAGGTTGCAGGTATGTTATATATGCGGGATCATTGTACCGTACAGGAAGCAGATATTATCGCCGGCGGTGCCCGGCCTCTGCCATTCGCAGTATATCAGGCGTGTTGCAGCAGATATCAAGCATAGTCTGAGTATACAGGCTGATGTCCGGGCGGAGTGTGGCGGACACCACTTGAAATGTGACAAAGTGATGGTATTGTAAAAAAGGTATCTTCTCAACTGGGGGATAGCTGTGGTGACGCCGGTGATATTGCGTAGCGCTATTGCCAGTCTTGTGCTTGCTAGGAAGCAAGGATGCCCATCGGTGCCGTCGCATCCGTAATGGAGCAAATTTCTTTTCCGGGTTGCCGGGAAAGGGGAATAAAGGAGAATTAGATAATGTACCTTGCCATAAATATCGTGGGTATCCTCATATTCCTGCTGATTGGATGGATCTTCTCACACGACCGTAAACATATCCAGTGGGTATCAGTCGGGATAATGACGGCTCTGAACATAGTGATTGCCGGTCTGCTGACCGTTCTGCCGTGGGGCCGTGCCGCTGTCCATGCTGCAGCCAGTGCGTTCAGCGAGCTTGTCAAAGTTGCTTTCAAAGGCATCAATTTTGCCCTTGCCAACTGGGTCGGTGCTGATGGTACCCACCCCGAAGCGGTTAATTTTGTTACTTCAGCGCTGCTCCCGATCCTGCTCGTTGTCCCGCTGTTTGATATCCTCACTTACATCGGCTTCCTCCCGTGGCTCATCAAATGGATCGGGCGCGGGCTGAGCTTCATCACACGCCAGCCTAAATTTGAAACTTTCTTCTCTATTGAAATGATGTTCCTGGGCAATACTGAAGCCCTTGCAGTATCAAAACTCCAGGTCCAGAAGATGAAGCCCGCCAGGAACCTTATGCTGGCCATGATGTCGATGAGCTGCGTAACGGCTTCTATCCTTGCAGCATATACCACAATGGTCCCAGGCGACTATGTCCTGACAGCAGTGCCGCTGAACTGCATCAATGCTTTGATCGTTGCCAACCTCCTGTATCCGGTCAAAGTTGACAAAGAGGAAGATGTTATCGCTACTATCGCAGACAGCAGCGAGGCAATCGAAGCTCCGGCTGAGGGGGCATCCTCTGTTCCTGCAGTTGCCGCAGATAATACGGCCGGCACGCTGGATGCAGCCACTGATGGCGTGGCGGCACAAACAGCCGGGAATACCCCTGCAGCCGCTACTGCCCCTGCCCCGGCAGGCAACCGTTTTGCTGCGTGGGTGAAGAAAACGTTCAAGCGTGATCCGAATAAACCTAAAAAAGAGCCGTTCTTCTCCTTCCTCGGCGATTCTATCCTCGGGGCCGGCAGGCTGGTCCTTATCATTGCTGCTAATGTTATTGCATTCGTTGCCCTTGCAGCGCTGATCAATAAGCTTCTCGGGCTTATTAATCCTCAGCTCACTCTGGAACATATATTCGGCGTGATCCTCTATATCCCTTCGCTCCTTCTCGGCCTGGACCCGGGTACTGCATGGCAGATGGCCGGATATATGGGCAAGAAGCTGGTGACTAATGAATTCGTAGTCATGAATGAGGTTACAAAGACTATCTGGGCTTTCGCCCCGCATTATAAGGCTGTACTGACTGTATTCATCACATCATTCGCCAACTTCAGCACGGTCGGCATGATCATCGGCTGCTTCAAGGGGCTTGCCGGGAAGGAAACGAACGACCTGATATCCAAGAATGTAGGCCGCATGCTCCTGGCAGGTATCCTTGTATCCCTGCTGTCTGCCGGTATGGCCGGGCTTTTCGTCTGGTAGCCGGCAAATCCATGTTTTTATCATAGATGGATATAATAATTAGATAGATGACGCAGCAGGCACAGCCTTGAGGGATATCCCGCAGGCTCTGCCTGCTGCCTCACAATTAAGGACCCACTATAACAAAGAGGTATATGATGGTTCAACCAATCGGTAAAAAATTGATACTTGACCTGGATACAGGTATTGACGATGCGCTTGCCATAGCCTATGCGCTGGGAAGCCCGGAAGCCGACCTGATCGGCATAACTGGGACTTATGGGAATGTCCTTGTTGAGCAGGGCGTTTCCAATGCACTGGCGATTCTGGACCTGTTCGGGCGCCCTGATATCCCCGTGTATTCAGGCCTCCCGCATTCAAGTACTGCAGAGTCATTCTCAGTGCTGCCTATTTCAGCTTTTATCCATGGGAAGAATGGCATTGGCGAGGCGCAGATACCTCAGTCCCTGCGGCATGCCGAGCCCACAGATGCAGTTGATTTCATTATTGAATCTGCCCACCGCTATGGTGAAAACCTTATTTATGTCCCTACAGGGCCTCTGACTAACCTTGCGGCAGCGCTGCAGCGCGATCCCGGTATCGCCGGGAAGATCGGCAAAATTGTGCTCATGGGAGGGGCGCTGACCGTAAGCGGGAATGTGAGCCCCTGCGCTGAAGCTAATATTTCCCAGGATCCGGAGGCAGCTGACTATGTGTTCCGCCATGCACAGCGGATCACTATGGTGGGGCTTGATGTAACACTTCAGACATTGCTGACCCGCAAACATACGCAGCAGTGGCGCGATCTGCATACTGACAGAGGCGATTTCCTTGCTGAGATGACGGATTACTATATCAAAGCGTATGAGACCACAGCGCCTAACCTTGGCGGTTGCGGACTGCATGACCCGCTCGCCGTCGGGGTCGCAGTTGATCCCAGCCTGATAGGGACATTGCCCGTCAACCTGAAAGTCGATACCGAAGACCCGACCCGGGGGCGCACTATAGGGGATGTTGACCGCCTCAATGACCCTGACAAGACTGCCCAGGCGGCAGTCACGGTTGATGTGCAGAGGTTCCTTGACGAGTTCATGTCGCGGATCTCAAGGCTGGCAGCGTAGGAGGAGGCAAAGATGGCAGAGCGGATCATACTTGACTGCGACCCTGGGCACGATGATGCTGTTGCTATCCTGCTGGCTGTGGGGAACCCTGATATTGACCTTATCGGGGTAACCACCGTTGGCGGAAACCAGAGCCTCGACAAAGTTACGTACAATGCCCGGAGTGTACTCCATAAAGCAGGCGCAGATGATATTCCTGTATATGCCGGATGCGACCGCCCCCTTGTCAGGCCCCTTAAAACAGCCGCATATGTGCATGGCGAAACAGGACTTGACGGTGTTGAACTCCCCGAACCTGTGAGACCGCTTGAAAATGAGCATGCTGTCAATTACCTGGTCAGGACGGTTATGGACAGCGAGTCCGGGACTGTAACATTGGTACCGGCCGGGCCGCTCACCAATATTGCCATGGCTCTGCGCATGGAGCCCAAAATCGCTGAGAGGGTCAAACAGGTGGTCCTGATGGGCGGCGGCGTATATGAGGCCAATTCCAGTGCATGCTCGGAATTTAACATCTATACGGATCCGGAGGCAGCTCAGATAGTGTTTAGTGCCCCATGGGAAGTGACTATGATCGGGCTGGACGTTACCCATCATGCATTGTGCACACGGGATATACAGCGTAAAATCGAGGCCGAGGGCGGGCAGACAGGTTATTTCATGGGCCGGCTTATGAACTTCTTCCGTAAGGCATATCAGGAGAACCAGGATTTTGATGACCCTCCTGTACACGACCCATGTACAGTCGCTTACCTTATTGACCCGGATGTGCTGTACACGGAGCGCAGGAAGATCAGCGTAGAGCTGGACGGCAAGCTGACCACAGGGATGACTGTTGTCAATATGCAGGGACCGGAAGACCCGGGGTCCAATACAAAAGTCGCCCTCAGACTCGATACAGGCAGGTTCTGGCAGATCGTTGAAGACGCGATTCTGAGGGTGGACAGCGCAGCCGGTACCGCTGCTTAAGCTGCACAGGACGGATACGGCGGACCGCACCGCCGATAATACTGTTCGGGGCTTGCAGGGAAG
>ERZ773212.322-NODE-322-length-24890-cov-13.811315_pt1 | contig 24890 bp, 24 predicted proteins | sample MGYA00581005_ERZ773212 | MGnify/ENA primary metagenome ERZ773212 (study PRJEB29015, sample SAMEA2738154) | human oral metagenome | biome: human oral; feature: human-associated habitat; material: saliva | place: China | collected 2196 ... | reverse complement strand
TGGCAATCAAAATATTATCAAATTGTCCATTTCCAGCAGCAAAATCCAATAAAGTCTGTCCTGCAGTTTGCCCTTCTCTATAAGGAAAAATACCTGTTAAGTGCATGAAACTTTCTCTGTTATAGGAGATAGCAAGGCTATTTGTATCTGCACCATCCTGGTAAAAATAGGTAATTTGTGAATCTACTACATTTTCTAAGTACCATTGAGCAGCATTTTGAAGATGAGGAGCATATCTGTTTAGTTTCAGCAAATCTTTATCTGAGATAGGATGGTAATTATCCCTATGAATTGACTTTCTATCCTCATTTATGCTAAAATGGAGTAAAGGTTGAGATCGAGTTTGACTTGGTGACAAGTCATTCAAAGGTTGCGATATATTCGCTTCTGGTAGAGGTGCTGCCACCTGAGATGCTTCAGGAAAATCCCCGAGTTTTGTCTCAGCTTTTTTGTTTTGTTCAGAATTATTAGTAGTCTCTTGTCCACCAAGAGACTTTTCTTTTTCTTCTGAAGCCTCCATGATCTTAATGGGCTGAGTATCAAGACGTGACATTAAGTTATCCAATAATTCATGATTTAAAACCACTTCTCCCTCTTGTTCTTCCAGATAGTGGTACAGTGTATTTGGTGTTGTCACAAAACCATAGGCAAAGTCTCTTGTTCCAGATTCAATCAATGGATACTCTAGCATTCGCTCAACTGATTGTGATAAGTTATCAAGGGTTCTTTCACCAAAATAGACGCCAAAACTGTCACTAGAAAGGCTCTCTATCTGCTTGTTAGTATTGTAGGCTGCTATAGCAAGTTCACCAATAAACTGAGTTGAAATATCTACTCCCATAGTTCTCTGATGAGGTTTCAATGCTTGATACAAGGAATCCTGCTCAGGAGTCCCTTTTTTCTTGTATAAATCAATCGTTTGATTATCAATGGAAGTCAAAAGAGAGTGAATGGGGGACAGCACTTCCATTCGCTTATCATTGAGATATTTTGTAGGATGACTATTTCCTAACTTCGCAAAGACATCATATAGATAGAAATCTGGGGCAAATTCAATTGATAATTCTCCAGATTGAATCCGATTATTTAAACTCTTTGTTAATGCTTCATTTTCCCGTTTTACCTCTTCATAGCTCATCAATCTTCCAGCATTCTCCTCTGTAGTGGTAATAGATTCTTGATTATCTGAAGTTTGTTGTTCTTCAACCATCTTATCTATACTAGTCGGATCAATGACTACTGTTTTTTTATTTTCTATCGAAAACGTGAGATTGTCCCAATTTTTTTCTAACCACCCTGCTTCGCCTTGATTTTTTTCAATAGGCTCTGGTTGTGGTGAGATTGATTTTTCCTGATTCGAGGGCGTTAATCCTACATTTTCTTGCCTTTGTTTGGCAAGTAATTCATCCACCTTCAGTCTTTCCTCATCTGTTTTCGGATGATACTTAGTTTGTGAAGATAATTGAAACTCTCCTTCTTCAGTCAACTCCAGGGCAACTCTTCGTAACCCTTTTACAAAATACGTATTTGGTTGTTTTTGCCACTGATTCACTAGACCTTCATCAATTAAGGTTTGAGTTGCTGGCTGAATACTCGTTTTGTCCATTTGTTCAGATATAGCTTCAAGTCTAGTCAACTCTTCTTGATAGCGTTTGAGAGTAGCTTTAGTAAAGAACGACTCCCCACGTTTAGCTTTTTCTAACTCTTCACGGATTCTAGGTATATTTTGAACACTCATCTCCAGACCGGTTCCCTGACGATTCAACCCCATTTCTTTCAAATGTTGTTGGTGCTCCAGGTGCTCCAGGCGCTCTACTCGTTCTTCCTGTTGCCTAATTTCATCCATCTTTGAGAAAACTTGACCTTCTATTTGTTCTTGCTTACGCATAAAACTAGCACCACCTCGCTTATCATTCATGGGTTGCCCATTTGTTAGCGCTTGGTGGGAATAAGCTCTTGAAATAGCCTCATCTTGTTCACCTTTAAGTCGTTCCAATTTTCGACGTGCCTGGGCAAGACGACTGTTGTCTGGTGCGTTTCTCTCCAGTTGTTTTTCCTGCTTCAGAATCTCATTCCAGTCTGTCTTTTCCTGGCCTTCACGTTGTGGTGGTCTTGCATCGATAACTGGGATTTTCTTCTCCCGTAGTTTAGTGATAAAGTCTGTACCTGCTTTATCACGATCAACTGCCAGCGTGATGAGATCATCGTATTTATGATTTTGGAAAAGTGTGGATGTTTCCGCTGCAACAGATAAAAATCTAGATGTACGTGTTAGTTCACTAGGCTTGGTATAATCCCTTTCATCCATCGCAAGTTCCCCTCGCTCCTGTAATATTTCAAGAACATAGTGGGATAATACTCCCTCTTTCAATCCTTCCATCGCAACTAGTCTAACATCGTTTAATTCGCCCTTATGAAGCTCATAATAGCTCATAAGGTCAATTGGTGCCTCTGTCACAATTAAACGGTTAGGAGAGCCTATAGACACGTTTAATCCACTGATAGCCTCTGATTGATACATGATTTGTTTCAAGTAGCCCTTACCTGGATGACGTTCCTGATCAGGAACAAGTCCCTGAAGACTCGCACCTACCAGTTGCTGATTTCTATCTAAGTATTTAAAAACCAAGACATCTTCTATAACACCATCTTTATCCTTACGTTTAGCTTGGGCTAATACCCCCTTCTCCAGGAAGAAGTCGATTGTATCATCAGAGAGACCTCTAATCTCCTTGAGATAGGTTCTAGCCTCTACAAATGGTTGTTCGTAAGGTGCTAATGTATAGTTGAAAGGTTTTCGATCTTCCTCTACGGGTTTTGCTTCAGGAAAGGATCCTGTCTCTAAGAATACCATGGCTTCCTTATAGCTGACATTTCGCATTTGTTGCACGAGATTGATGGTATCACCAAAGATGTTTTGAGAATACCAATGCCAGGTATTCTTCACAGTATCAATCTTAAACGAGTCGTGTTCGGCCCAATAATACTCTCGGTGTGACTTTCTCTTCATTTCCATTCCGAGACTACGAGCTACTTCTAAAATATCCAGCGATTTTGCCTGTGCTTTTGTTAAAACCATCCTGTTTCCTCCTCGACCAATTCCTTGAATAAAAGATAACCTTCAGGAGTTGCATCTAGTTCACTAACAACTAATGAGTCTTCCTGATTCGTTGTCACAAAAAGATGATGAGCTAATTGATAGAAAGTCTCCTCATCTGTCTGTTTGAATAGCTGCCAAATAGCATAACGTTCTATAGTTAAATTTTCTGGCTTTAGTGCTAAAACTTGTGAGATACTCTCCAGGTATCCTAATTGTATTTTTGGTGTTTCCATCCTACTATCCTTTCTGTATGTTAGGCCACGAATAACTCTTTTAGCTGCGGAGTCAAATCGTTGGCATATAGAAGCAAGCCATCGATGTCTGTTCCTTTTCGAGTATATTCGTACCAGTTTTCTTTGTCTTCAGGAGAACTTGCAATCTCATCTTTTCTAGGATGATCATAGACACTTGCTTTTTTATCTCTGAAGACATTTTGTTTAGAAATAAAGACCAATCCTTCTTCTACCCCAATTCTTGCGACTTCATCTGGAGTTAGAAGGGGGCGGCCTTGAATTTGTTTATTTTCACTTGAGGATCCGTTCCGATAACTATGCGATTTTGAAGTGGATCGAGTGCGTATCGTCTGCTTACCTGACCTTGTGGAATAGTATTCCATCGTATCCTTGTCATTTGTCCCTAAAAATAGATGAGTAGCACAGTTATTAAAGATTGTCTTCCAATCGCTTTTATATAGTGATTCTAGCTGATTGACAGCTTGGATGATAATCTTAATAGACATCTCACGACTACGAATAGAAGATAGAACCTGGGCGAAGTTTGGAATACGGCCAATTTGTGCAAACTCGTCGAAGATAAACTGAATGTGGCGAAGATTTTTTCTACTGTAGCCAGGCACTTTTCCTTGCAGGATATCATCAGCCTTATGTGTGAGAACCTCAAAACCAATCGCAAATAAGATTGAGGAAAGAAAATTAAAGGCGTTATTGGTTTCAGGAATAGCAATAAAAACGACTGTCTTTTTCGTATTCCAGGTATCCATTTCCATGGTATCCTCACTGATCAAGTTTCGTACATCTTCATGATCAAAGATAGAATAGCGAGAAGACAAAATCGCTACCACACTGTTTCTTGTTTCGCCTTTGAAGTTTTGAAATAGTTTCCACTGCTTGTAGGCATAGTTGTTAGGCTGGTGTTCGTTCAATTCTTCAAACATCTGCTCCACAGGACTTGAGACATCTGGATCCTCTCTATATATATTTCTTAATAGATCCGCAACGTGACCCAAGTTTGGCATATATAACTGGACTCCAGTTTCAGGATCCTTAGAGTCAAAATAGAGATAACCAATCAATGCACGTTGCAGCATCAACTCTGCTTTAACCCAGAAGTCTTCTCCAGTATGCTCACTATTCTTCGTTCCCTCAGTAATTGCTTCAGAGATACGATCAATATCTAGCTCAGACTTCATGTAATGAAAAGGATTAAACCGATCTGAATTCTTGAGTCGAATCAAATCAAAGATTTTAACAGCAAAGCCAGCTTTTTCAAGCATCTTCCCAACTTCGTGTACCAGGTTTCCTTTTGGATCTGTCACAACAAAGTTTGAGTTCATCTGCATTAAATTTGGCAATACAAAAGTAAAGGTTTTACCGTCTCCAGGAAGACCAATGACAATCACATTTTTGTTGAGTTGCACATTGTAAGCTAAGCGAAAGTTAAATAACCCCATTTTGACCTGTTTTGAAAAAATCATATTCTTCTCAAAATCAACGTCTTCAAAACGTCTCATTTCCTTCAAAGTCGCAAAACGAGCACTACCTTGTTCTTCTCCCTGACGATATAAATTCTTATCCATAGAAGCATAGACAAGCATTGGGAGGCCGAATCCGATCAACCCTGCATACAAGGCTCCTGAATCAAAGAAAAGACCAAAAGAGAAGCGTTCCCAGTGTTCTAGCAACCAACGAAGTCGCAACATTCCCATGAAAGGTACTGCTGCAGTCGAAAGTTGGTAGTAATGGTAAAAGGACTGGAAAATAACAAATGAAAATAGCCCCACCACTAGGTAGGGCCATATAGGCTTTCTAATCATCGTTCTTTCTCCTTTCCAATATCCTTCGTCACTACAGGCATGGTTCCCTTATACACCGTATGACTCTTATAGTAGGCTATTTTGTCTTCAGGAGTCATTTCGTGGGGTTTATTCAATACCTTTTTCGCAAACTCCTCCAATTTTTCTGGGCTTTTCGTGATATCTGCTAACATCTCTTTAAGAGCCTTTTCTACTAAGGTACGATTTTTTGCCTCAAAGAAGAGATAGGTTGTACCATCTTTTTGGTGATAGGTAAAGCCTACCTTATACTCTTCCAAGTAATGCTTTAGCTTGGCCAAGTGGACTTCACTGTTTAGTAACTTCTCAACGTCTTTTTCAGACTTGGTGGCCATAAAATCATTGAATTTTGTCTCCCCTTCAAAAGTTCGATTCGCTGCCTCATGTTGTTTCTTATCATAGTGGGCTTTTGCGAGGGCATATAGGGCTTGTATCGTCATCTCTAGGGTTACTTTCCCTTTTAACGTCAGGGAATGACTGACTTTTTCTTGATCCATGTAAATTCTCCTTTATTTTGGATAATTGGATAGTTCTGGCTTATCAATAACCTGGAATCCGTAAGGTGCTGAAGATTCTTCCTTTACAGTAACTACCAAGCGTTTCTGGCTTCTGTTCTCACCGTCTTTCACGGCTACTACATAGGTTAGCTGATAAGTTGCTTCATCAACAATCAAGCTAGATTCCAAAATCACAGACTGCAGTTGACCTGCTTGTCTATCTATCGTTAATTGAGGAGCTACGAAGTCAGCCATTTTCCCTTTATCAGAGTAAAGGACTGGCAAAAAGTAACGTGAAAAGGCATCTAGTTCCCCTGTTTTTGACTGAATGGTTTTTAAATCAGAAAGTTCCTTGGATACGGCCGAGAGCTGCTTTTCTTGATGGTAAACTAGCGTAAGGGATAAGCCAGCAAGTGTCAGACTTCCTACTAGACTCAATAACACCAAAACTCTTCCTAAATACACCCAAAAAGAGCGTTTAGAAGAGGGTCGAGGTTTGGGAGTTTCATGTTTCAAGGAAGAGGCTTCAGCTTTCTCTTCAGGAGTCTTCTCTAGATATTTTGTTTTAGTCTGGCGCTTAAAGAAAGAGGGTTTTGTTTCTTTTGACGCCACCTCTTGACGATTCACCGTACCAGGCTTCAGGAAGAGGCTATCTGCAATCCCCTCAAACGGTAAATAGATGTCTTCTTGATAGATGACTACATTCTTTTTGTCCAGTTCTTCTACCAATAAAACAGCTTCTGCCTCCTGGTGTTTAACCTTGGCATTTTCTCTCTCCAGTGCTTGATACACAAGGTCCCGATTTTTATACGTTGTGGTCTTGTTTTGTGTCAGATTGGTTAAACGGTACATGTTTTTCAGCTCCTTTCAATTTTCCTTCAGCAAGAGCTGTTTCAATATCAGCCCAAGTTAAATTATGTTCGGCCAAGTAGTTTGACCGTTCCTCATGTTTGGCCAGAATGATTTGAGTTTCTAGCTGCTGCAGTTTCTCTTCTTCCTTCTTGGCCTTGGCCATATAGTCAGCTAAGCGGTCTTCCGCTTTCTGTTTTTGTTTTTCCAAAGTTTCTAATTTTGTCATTGTTCCTTTTTCCCTTCTGTACTTTGTGTTTGGTTAGTGATTGGTTTGTTTAACGATGGAATACTCGCCTTTTCGCTGGCGTTCAAGCTGTCCACAATCAAAATGGGGTCAATATGATTTACCAGGTATTTCCCATCCTGCTTGCTGAAGCGAATCCGTATGGTTCTTGAAGATCCTACGTTTGTTTGGGCGTTAGTATAATCATACTTCTTCTGTAACTGTGTCTGAGTGTATCTCACTTGAGCTAGGACAACATTATTTTCTTGATCGATGTAGATGGTAGAAGACTTCATCTGTGTATCCACTACATAGCCCTTATAGGTTTGTACCGTTGGTTCTTCTTCAGAGTTCACTTCCTGATTGTAAGCAGCTTCTGTCATATAGGGCAAATAGCGATTTCTATTTTCTCCAAGATCCTGCTTATTAAAGTAAGCCGTCAAAAATTCCTTTACATATTCTTGCGTTAGTTCGCTTCCCTCTGCTTTGGTTTCTTGTTGCGTAGTTTCAGCTTCCTGTTTAGCTTTCTTTTGCGATGAGGTTGCTGCTCCAATCCAGAATACGAATCCTAGAACTAGCACAACTCCTATAAGGATTCCTCCTATTTTCAGGAGTTTCAATTTCTCCATATCTATCATTTTCATGATTTACCTTCTTTCTTTTTTAATTCGGTGTCGCAAACGTATAGTAGTAAGCTGGATATAGGACAGAAAAATGTACCTTATCCTGTACTCCTTGGATATTACATTCTGAAACGAGGAATGAACCGTCTGGATTCACAGCTTCCACAATCGCAACATGGCCGTATACATCTGGTGTCCCACCAAATCCACCTAGAACGGATACAACAGCCCCTCTCGTTGGTGACGTACTGTACTTCCATCCTTTTGCGACTAGGCTTGTTACCCAATCCTGACCATTTCCAAGGTAACCATAGGATCCTGATAAGTCTGTAATTGTTCCTAGTTCGACTAAACGGTTATAGGCATACCAAGTACATTGACCAACTGGGTAGCCACTTCCTTGTTGTGTAGTCATAGAAGCTTGTGTAGGAGGGTGCTCCACTTTTGACTGATACTCTTCAGGGAAATTCCAGGAAGACGCTAACGCTCCACCTCCTCGAACTTGTTGAGTAAGAAAAGCGTGGATCTGTTTAGCATTATTCTGGCGCTCTAAGACCTTGTCTCCAGAGTTCCCTTCCCAATTAACCAGGAAACGCTCTGTAAGTGTCTCTACATCTTCTGTGCTGGTTAGAATTGAGGTCAGTTCAGTGATATAGTAAGGAGTATCTCCCTCCAGCATAAAATCCAACTGCAGCTCTAAATCGTACCACTTTTTATCTTTGGATTTTGCATAATTCAATAATAAAGTATGCCTAGTGGAACCATCCGCTGTATCTGTCCACTGACCTAACCCTAAACCTCGATGAAGAATATTTGGGTATCTCCCGTTATAAATAGCAGGTCCTCCTATAGCTAACCAGGACTCATCATCCCAGGAAGAAGCATCTGCCCCTACTGGCGGGCTAAGGTAATCTCCTTCAGCACGTTTAGGATTGATATTACTTTCTGTAGCAAAGTTTCCAAGCATGGCTGCCAAACCATTATCTGTCAGCCCTGGTACCTTTTGCTTCAAGTAATCTTTTATCGCTCGTGATTTTTGTCCTAAATCACCATCAAGTGTAGTAATGACTGAGGTTGTCTGATTGTACGTGACAGATTGAAAGTAAAAGCCTGGATTGACTGATGTCCACTTTTCTTTCTTATCCTTTGTCTCTTTTTCCTCCAGTTTTTGATACTGAATGACCTGGTAACCATTTGCCGTTACCTTCCCAACCTCGTCTCCAGCTTTGACCTGATCACCGTCAGAAACACGGATATTTCCTACCTCTTCATAAGTAAAGATGGCTTTATCTGTTTTGATGGATACAGTAGTATCATCTGTCACACTGACTTGACCGTCAATAGGAGCTCTTAGAGCTTGTCCTGTTGAAGCTTTTAGTTGTGTTTTCTCATAGATTTCACTCTTAGAGGTATAACCAAACCGCTTCAGGATAACTAAAGGAGCTTGATAAGAAGGGTCGTCTTCCTGGTAAAAGGGATTAGCTAGTTCTTGATAAGAGGGGTATCGACCAACCTCTTTAGTCAACTCCTCTAGCTCTTTATACTCTTCTAACTCGCTATCACTCAACTTAGCCCACTTGAGGTCTGACGAGGAGCCATATAAATCAGCCATCTTTTTCAAGTTGTGAGGATCATCATTCAAATGATTCCAAAGGTCATTCAAGGCATCCGAATAGTGATTGAAACCTAATGTCCCAGCCCATTCGCCACCAGTTCCCTCATTCCAGTTACTTTCTGGTTTCCACTCACTGCCGTAGCGAAAGTTCATGAAAAAGATCATGTCATCGATGTTGGTCCAATAGTCTACCTTATCATTTGACTTCTCTCGATCTCGTTTACTAATTTGAAGCCAGGACTTGTTCAGGTCAAATTCATTTTGTTGGACAGGACCACCGCCTCCAAACATGGCCATAAACACCCCTATAACCGCAAAGATAAGAAACATCAAGAAATAGGACTTGACAGCTAAAGGATTGGATAAGATGGAACGCAGGGGCTTTGTCGCAACCTTCAAAACCTTTCCTGTCCCTCTTGACACCTTCCCAAACTTTGAACGTGCAAGTCGCTTTCTGACCTGTTTCATCTTTTTGCTGAGTTTTCCTTCCCAGGAGAACTCTCTAGGTGTTCGAGTATACCCTCGCCCTCTGATGAAATTATAGCTTCTATTGAGCTGTCCATAGCTGTGCTTGATAGAGTACTTAGATAGATTTCCTGCAGCCTTCGTTGCTCTTTTAGATGCGTTTACCTGGTACTTAAATTGACGAATGTTTTGCCTCGCCTGAACCCAGTCTCCAAGAATCTCATTATCTCTGACTGTCTTCTCAACGTCATGTCTCGATTTCATTCGAGCACTTTGTTTTGTACGTTTCTTCAGGCGATTAGGGATATAACTGTCATCAGCCTTTTTAGCTCGTTTATAGAGCGTTGTTGCAATTTGTTTTTCCAACTTTGCTCGATCACGTTGTTGCTTAAAGAAAAGACCTCTAGCTGTTGCTTGAGGTCCTTTGTGTAGTTTATAATCTTTGTTCGCTAAACGATAATTCTTCTTAGCTTCTTTAAATGCAACTTTTGAGTCTAAACGTGCTTCTTTAGGATTTTTTTCTGCATTGAGGGCTATTCCTTCTTTGATTCTTCGCTTGCGCTCCTGTTTTAATTGTTTGCGATTACTTTTAGACAAAAGAAATTACCTCTCTTTCTATTTTTTAACTATCTGTCGCAACCAATTGATACAGTTTGGTATCTTTAGGGATAGGATTTTCAAATGGGACAATCGTATCTCCAGCCACGATCAAACCTGTACCTTTTGCTTTTGGTCGCAAGACAAATCGCTCCAGTGAAGGCGTAAGAGGAATAACCTGCTTCAGGGCTTCTAGGTCTGTCCGCTTCAGCTTCAGGAGAGCTAAAAACTCACAGTTTGCGACTAACTTTCTACCTTCTTCTGTAGATAAAACAGTCTCTGGATTCTGGGTAATCCCTGTTGGAATGGCCCCGTACTTCCGAATACGTGAGTATAGTTCTGTAAAGAAGGTTGCCTGGAGTTTATTCTTGAAGTAGAGCTGCAACTCATCAAAGTACAACCATGTAATGGTTTTACCTTGGTTATTGACTACCTGATTCCAGATGAAGTCCTGGATAACAAGGAGGGCAAATGGCTTCAACTTACCACTCAACTGCTTGAGATTGAAAATAATAAAGCGACTATTCATATTAACATTTGTAGGATGAGCAAAGATATCGTTTGAACCGATAGTATAAGGTTCTGCCTTCAGTGCCAGATCCCTGGCCACATCTTCAGGTTGACGTTCTAAAACTGCTTGCCAATCCTTAAATGTTGGTTTTTCAAATTCCTCATAGGTCTTTCTCGTTACACGGTCAATCATCGCAAATTCATCGTCTGATACTTCAGAGAATATATTCTCAAACAGGGTTGATAAGAGGTTTGATTTTTGGCCAATCGGGTCACGATCTTCTGCTTGCAGTTTATCCTTATCAGGGAGATCCAACAAGTTAAAGTGATGTTGTGACCCAGGAGTGATTGTGATGATTTCAGCACCTAATTCTCGGCCAATACCAGTGTACTCATCTTCAGGATCGACGATAATAATATTATCTTCAGGGTAACGTAGAGTCGTAGGAATAATCTCTCCTCCTTTAGCAAGAACTGACTTTCCTGATCCTGAAGTTCCAAAGATACAACCTGAACCTGTATTCAAATCTTTCTTACGGTCAACTGTGATAGCGTTCTTAGATAGCTGATTCTGGCCATAATAGATTGCACGTGGGCTGCTAGATCGAAGATCTACGTTGGTAAATGGGACCTGTGTGGCCAAGTTACTGGTAGTCATATCTCTCATAAAACGGCGTTTCACATTGATAAATGGAATCCCAATCGGTAGAATCGTATTCAAGGATTCTTCCTGGTACAAATAACACTTATCCAGTTCTACCGTATTCTTACGGACAGATCGTTGGACCTGCTCAGTGTAGATATTCAACTCTTCCAGACTGTCAGCCGTGAAGAAAATCGTCATCACACCTGAAAACATTTTTTGGTCATTGTCCTGAAGTTCCTCAGTCCATTTCTCTGTTTCACGAGATGTCTCCACAGCCTTCCCACCAACGGCCAAGTCACTTCCATAGCCTTCTTTTGCGGCAGCCTTCTGACTTTTGATCATTTCCCTGCGTACACTTGACTTAACTGTCTTGATTTTCTTCAGGGCATCTGCAGTATCATAGGGCTTCGCATGTAAGCTGATAGCCAGTTCAATTCCTGTATCCAGGATATTCTTAATCAGTTTGTCATTCAAGAAGGTAGGATATTGTCTAACATACATCACCCTTGCAAAACAATCATCAATTTTCATATAATCTTTTTCAAACTTCAGATAGTTTGGAGCTACAAAGTCCCTGGTAGATAATCCAGAAATAGCGATGTCTTCATAGTTAAAATCAATAAAACCTTCTCGCCTCAAGAGTTTTCGGAAGATAAGAAGACGATGTAATCCCTCTAATTCCTTAAAGGAGATTCCTAAGCCACTATACTGACTTTCAATAACGTTAGCTGTATCATCGAGGATTCTTCTAGCTTGATGATCCTGGTCAGTTTGGGTTGTAATCGTCAGATATTTTTCTACCTTGAAGGTATTTTGTTCCTGAGAGAAGCGATCATTGATCATCGCATTGTATTCTTTACGATAATCGTCAGACCCATCTCCAACCAAATCATAGCGGATAGAAGATAAGCTATTGCTTTCTACCCTACGATTCAGGAGCAATAGCTGCATATCATTATCAATATCCAGCGAATTAAAAATATCAGCGTTTGTTTCAATGATATCAATTCGCTCATCATCTGTTGCAGTAATATAGCTTGTATCACCTAGGCGATAGGTCTTTGAAAATTGATCATTTGTAATTTTCATAAGTCCATCAGGTGTCAGCCATTGATAATTAAGGCTGTTCTGTGTAGAGGCCGTCATGGTACGTCTCAGACGTTTGGCCCGTTCCCGTTCCTCCTTAGAGAGTTTCGGGGTTTTCTTTCGGCCGAATAAATTCATTTCTTGTGTATTCCTTTCTGTCATAATCTGTCTGATAAGAGCGTTCCTGCTTGGTTAACATGAAACGAACATTATCTTTAATTTTCTCATCGAAATAACACCCGAAAATAACGAAAGGCGCTAACAACAAAATATCAACGCCATAAAGAATAGTATCAGGTGCTTTCAGCCAATAGAGGATAGTAGTGACAACTACTGTCAATGCTATCCCAAATAGTAGCACTAACTGTCTCAGTGTCATATACCCTATAACTGGCCTTTCATAGCTATCTAAAGCCTTTAAAAATTCACTACCTAAACGTGTCATTCTGTTCCTTTCTTTCCATTATCTGGGCCGTAAAAGGTATCTACAATTCCTGCAGAGCGTAAAGCAGATTCCAATGCCGATCTCGCTAGCTCAGAAGCTGCAATACCTCTTACCTTCAATTCCCATAACTCTTCCTCTTTTTCCTTAATTAAATTATCCATCCAAGCATTGTCTTGCACAAGCTCATCTCGCCGTTGCTTGAGTTCTTCTAAATTCATACTTTATCCTTTCCATCAAAAAAACAGCTCTTCTTTAGAACTGTTTCATTACCTACTATTTTTATTTATTTAAAAGTCTTTGCCAGAACGATCGTTTTTGTAAATACTCTATCTTCTCTTCTGCTGCATTTTTCAGTTTACGTAAACGTTGCGATTCATTGGCTAGACGTTGATTTTCAGTGAGAATCTCTCCTTTTTCCTGCTTCAATTTTCGTTTATCTTCTTCTAGTTTTTGATTATCCTTTTCTAACTTCTTGTAATACTCTTCCTTTTCGCGATACTTTCTCAATCGTATTTTCACTTCCTCGATGTTTTTATCAAGTTGATCAACTTTTTCTGATTTTTCAATATAGGATAGCCTTAATCGCTCAATTTCTGTCAGGAGTTCCTGACACTGTTCCTCGTAAGTTTTCAAAGTTTGGTACTTCCTTTCATTATCATCTAAAAAGACAAATGCTTCTATGTGGTATTTATCAAAATTCCCATACAGTTTATAGTTTGTTTTCTGATAAACTTCCCTCACTCTAGCAGCAATACTTCTAACCTGTTCAGGTGATGTAAATTCTTTAGGTACATATATCTTAGTAGACTCAGGGAAATTGGCTTCGGCTTCAAACAAGGGAATACCTTCTTTAGCTAATTTTATCCGTTTAACAGGTTCTGGTCTTCTCGTTTTATAAAATTCAATACCTAGTTGACCATTTAAACGATAGTATTCAGAATAAGGATAAGTCTCATCAATATCAATCAAGAGCTTTAGAATAACAAAGTCTTCATCTTCAAATACTACCCGTTGCATCGGAGAAATAGCTTTAGGAAAAATATAAGCCGTATGATTGTCATATTCAATCTGAAATTTCTCAATAGTCTTGAAAGCCTCGATAAAAGCATTCAGCTCAGAGGAATACTCAAAGCTACTTTCTAACCCCTTTAACGGGCTCTCTTCACCTGGATAGTAACTAAAGTATGGTTGACCTACATAGCGACCATCTTTTTTCTGGCTACTTCTTGGATTAACCTTGAGACCCGTTTCCAAATCAAAAAGAGTCGCCTGTTCTTTCGGCGTCGTAATAATTTGTGCTCGCCCCTTTAGAGCGAGTGCTTGAAAAGCATTCACAATCTCTTCTTCTCCTGATTCTTTCCGCCATACTGCATAAAACTTCGAAACAGCCATACCATCCCTCCTTCAGCATTCTCTTTTCATTATACCATAATCTAGTTCACCTGCATGATATTCTTAGCCATGCGTTGGCTACCAAATAGCATAATAATGTAAATGATTCCTTTAGCTATCGCAACTAAAGCACTTGTCCAGGCTCCAGTCTTATCAACTGTCAGTAGATCATTCGTGACAATAGCTGGATAAAGCATGATCACAACCACTAAAATCAATCCCTGGAGGACAGCCGCAATATAGAGCTTAAAGAAGCCGAGGCAGATCGGACGTAAGCTATCCACCATGTAACAAGCGACAATAATCTTAGCGATTCCCTTATACGTGTAAAGCGTAAAGGAGCGCAACAAGATCAACAACTTAGTTGAGATTTGACCGATAAAGTCAACTACATTATAAACAAATTGTAGCATTGACTTAGCCATCCAGTTTAAATTTGTCAAACTAAACTCAGCATCATTTTTTATCTCTTTAATTCCCAAACTAGCGATAGATTTGATAATGACATTAAACAACCAAGTTAAGGTATCAAAAATTGCATCCACATAGAGGATAAAAAATAGGGCGATGGCATACTTGAGGATTTCTTCAATCCAAAGCTGAAAAGACAACTCGCCTCCGTTGCTTTTAAGATGCTGGTGCCAATTCATGAGGTTGATCCCCATAAAAAGGAGAAGAAGCAAAATGGCAACCTTCTCCATCGAAACCGAAACAGTTTCCATCAACTCATAAGCAGTCGCATTATAGTCTTTCAGACTCATAGTTAGTTGATCAAGTGTGGATTGGTTCATAAAACCACCTCCTTTTTCTTCCTCATACTAGCCAAGAGATTGAAGACCTGTTGCCAAGGCTGTAAAAAGAGCTTTCAAAACGGCACCAAGAAGAGCGCCTAAAATCAAACTTTGAATTCCTTTGTCCTTCTTATCATCCAATTCACGTTTAATCCCTACTGCTAAGTCCCAGGCACCCCAAGCGGCCCAACCAATACCGATAATCCCACCGATATTCCCAATTTTGTTAATAAAATCTACAACTGCATCCATTATTTTTTTCTCACTTTCTTTTATAAAAAAGGTACTAAGAAAGATTCCTAGTACCTACTTTGTTTATTTAATACTATTTTTCATCCTCTGGACGAAAGGTTAGAGAGAGGGCTGTAATCACAGCCAAGACAACGATGATGGTCGTTTCCCACCAGTAATAGATTGGAACCCCGTGAGGGAAAACAAAATCTGTCATCAGGTTATTAAACCATTCTGGAGCAGGAATATTCTGCCTAGTTAGGAAAACATATCCCTGTAATCCAAAACCTATAGCGAAGAAAGATACAGTCTTAAACACAAACCATCCAATTGCTGTCGCAATCAAGCTCTTAATCAGATTAAAGATAAAGAGGAGAAACATGAGTGGAGTCGCAACCATCAAAACGGCAGCTCTCGCAATCACACTCGGTAGGTTCTTCATTCCTGACCAGAGGACTTTTCCTAGCCAACGTAGGCCTTTTTTCCACTTCTTCTCTTCTTCAGGTCTGGTGACTTCTGATTTTGTTTTAGTTGGGGTATAGTATCTATATCCACTTCTAGTCACATGTGCATCCATTTTCGTGTCCTTTCTCATCTCTCTTCCCCCTCTTTTTTTATGGCTTCATTATACCATAGATGAGGGGGAATTTCTAGATGTTCTATTTTTTATGTTTACGAATCCCTGCTCCTGCAAGACTCAATAATCCCAAAATCATTCCTACAACTGGAAGCATGCTACTTGCTGTTCCAGTATTTGGCAGTGATTGTTTTGGTTTTCCTGGTTCTTCAGGTTTTGGTGGTTCTGGAGTGTGGGTTGTTACCTTGGCAGTCATTTCTTGTCCATTGACAATATTGACAAAAGTATTCTCAACTTCTCCAGCTGCGATACGCTCCACTTCAATATAGAAGTCTGCATCAAAGATTCCTTTAACTCCTAGAGAGTTTAGGAAGTCTTGATTGATAACGTAAGACCACTGACCACCTTTGGCATCCCACTTAACAGTCACAAGTTTCTTGATGAACTCTGAATTGGTACCTTGATTGAACTCAAAGGTAAAGGCATAAGTGCTACCTTTGGCAATCTTATCGCCTGCCTTAACCACTTTACCATCCTTCAGGATAACATCGTAAGGCAAGGTTAAATCTTTTTCTGCTGTGTATTCTGTACCTTTAATGATACCTTTCCAATTGCCAGTATAGCGGTCATGCTTCATATCGAGTTTATCCAGACCATCATATTGGTACAATGTATCATGTTTTTCTGGAACAGTTACTCCATCAAGAAAGTACTGAACAAAATCACCTAGCTGGACTTCTTTGCCATCAAGGACTTTCTTGCCAGTTCTATCAAGTACATGTTTTTCTGGCTTAATATTTGGAACTTCAACTGTTACAAGATTCGACTGATAGCTATTCCTAAAATCGATCTGTTTAAAGTCGTTCTTCACAATTTCTCCCTCTTTTACTAAGAGTTTTGCTGGAAGATCGATGGTCACATTTTTATTTTGCTTCACGTAATTGTTGTAGAAGCCCACAGAATCTTTCGCAACCCAAAGATAAAATTCACCTTTAGGTGTCAAGTTCAATTCCTTCAGGATATTATTGATTGCATCAGTACGTCCTGCATCTGAAAGTACGTGATACATATCAAATAAGTTTTTTACGTCTTGTCCTGCGGCAGTCATCTTGATTTTACTGTGGTCAACTGTGAAAGCTTTGTCTTGAACGTCGTCCAATAGCCCAAATTTCTTACCAATAGACTGTGCTGAAGCAAGTGTTTTAGTGTAAGGGCTATAATCTGTTGTCAAACGGAAAGTCACGTTGCGGTCAAATGTTTTGGCGCCATTGATATCCTTACCAGAATGATCTAACACAGATTTGACTGGTTTTGGAGGTCTTGGGGTGTAGTTCGTAACGGTATTGGAGTAAACCTCATAGTTATTCACTAACACTTTATAAGTGTTGTCATAAAATCCTTTATCATAGATTGGCTTCCAGGTAATCACAGGAGCTTCTAGCCGCTTCCCTTCGTAGGTTGCAGTAAAGGTATACGTATTCTTTCCTGCATCATAGACAACGCCCCATCCTGCTTTCTCTGCAACTGCCTTTGTAACAGCTACATCAGGAACTGCTCCAGCTTCAAGCGGATCAATGATGGTTATCTCATCCCCTTTTTTAAGGTTCGCATAAATATTGTCATGATGCAATGTATAAAGCTGAGTAGCATTTTTAACCACTGTTTGACCATTTGTATTGGTTTTATCTGTGTCTGCTACAGATTTGCTGACAACTGGCTTATACTGCAATTTATAACCGTGATAGCTTGCAGATAATTTCTGATTTTTGGTTTCAGAGAGAGTTTTAAGAGTCAAGGTTGGTTTGACTGGATTCTTTGTATTAACCAATTCGGCTGATACAGGTTCCGTTTTGACAGGTTTCACAGTTGTTTTTGTGATAACTGCAGTAGCTGGAACTTCAATAACTGGCGCTACAACCTTCGTATTCAAAGCGAACCAGTAAGTTTGGCCATTTGTCTCTGCTGGTCCATCCCATTGAGTAAAAATACTAGTAAAAGCAGTCCCCTCAGTGAAAACACCTAATGCTGCTCCTTTATACTGATAAAGTGAGTCCGAATTGTCCCATGTAACTCCTACATTTTCCTCTGTGTTATAATCATCAGCATAACTAGCACCATCATCTTTATGGTATGTTACAGTTGAACCGTTAATCTCAACATTTTTACCATTAACCGCACGTACACCTTCCCAACCAATTTTATTATAGTTAAGAGATGAATATGTTAGACTTACTGGAGTTTTTTCTGAAGCAGAGAAAACTACTTCTTTGCCGTTCACATTGTAGTAATAAGTATCAGACACTCGAAAATTCATGTAATCTGAAGGAACACCTGTACCATCATTGCGGGCTACTACAAAACCTTCCGTTGGATCATTCAAGACATAAACATCATTCAATCCTGTCTTCCCTTGATCAAGAATCTCAAATTTTCGATGAATACGAGAAATATCATGCTTTTTACCATCTGCAGTTGAAACAGTCAAGCCTGAAAGATTCGTATAATCAATCTCCGTATTCCAACCAGTTCCAACATCCTTATATTTTAAAACTTTAGTAGAATCAAGAATACGACCATATCCTGAAGAACCTTTTGAGGAAGCAATATAACTTGTCGTTACTACTGTTGAGCCTGAAGCAGATGATTCCACTGTTGCTTCAGGATTAGCTGTTGCAAGACTAAGAGCCTGTAAGACAACCTCTTTTGTATATCCTTCCGTACTTGTTTTAGATTGAAGTTCATTATATTTCTTCTGCCATTCCGCTTGAGCCTGCTTAGCTTGATCATAAGCTGCTTGGTTTTGTTTCCCAATTTGCTTCGCTTCATCAGCTGAAGAAACTTCCTGTGTTTTAGAAGTTAAAAGTACACCAGAATTTTTCAAATCTTCTGATTTACGATCAGCATCTTGATTGACTTCTTGACTAGCAGTTTGGCTTTCTGAGTAGGCATCAAGAAGAGCTTTGTTAAGCTCAACTTTTCCTTTTACAGTTGCAATAGCCTGTTCATTTTGTTTCTTCAATTCTTCTACTTCTGCGACTGAAGAGACTGTATGTGTCACTACCTTAACCGTTACGTCCTGTTTCTTCAAGTCTATAGCAGCACCTTCTACAGCTTGATTCAAAATTGTAGCTTGTTTGACAGTAGCATCATACTTAGATTTTTCATCCAGGTATTTTGTTACTGCTTGTTGGTTCTCTGACAAGACCTGTTCAGCTGTTTGAGTAGCTTTCTTGTTTTGAGTTGCTGTCCCATCTGTGGCAGTCGAACCGTCATTCGTCACTGTGACAGTTGTTGATTGTTCGTGCTTGCCTTTTTCAGTAGCCACAAAGCTATTATTGGCTTGAATAGCTTCCTGCGCTTCCTTAAAGGCTTCATTATTTTGAACTTGTTTTGCAGTCATGTCTTCAATTGCCTTGACCTGCTTGTCCTGATCTTGTTTAATCTCAGACTTAGACTGTTCTAGTTTTGTTGTAGTAGTATCCGTTCCCTTATCAACTGACTGAGTCTCAGAAACATTCACCCCTGCTTCTTTTGCTTTTTCAGCAGCCTTTGTGACTACTCCATTATCAATCGCTACAGACTGGCTTCCTGTTGCTTTACCAGCTTGTGTAGCATACATGTTATTGTCGTTTTTGCTTTCAGGCTGTACTGATTCATCTGCTAATACAGCGCCTGCAGAGAAGGCTAAAATACCTGCAACTGCAATACCTGATACTAATCCTTTAGCCCATTTTTTCTTACGGAAATATCCGTGTCCTTTTGTTTTTTCTGTCATATTTCTTCCTCCTTCACTTAATTAAAATAGTTTCTTCTTGTAGAAATAACCTACTGCTGTTAACAACATAGCCCCAATAGTACCTAGAATGCTTTCTGCAGTTCCAGTGTTTGGTAGTGTCTTGAGATTACCATCTTTATCTGTAACAGAGATAGTCTTATCTTCATTGACCGTTCCACCTACTACATCAGGAGTGACCACTGAACCATCTGAAAGGACTATGTTTCCGCCTTGAGTGCTAACGATTGAAGCTCCTGTATTCGTTTCAATAGGATTCTTTGTCACATCATGAACCACTTGACCTGTTGCGGTTGAAGTAGTACCGATTTGTGAAGTGCCCTGTTGATTGGCTTGATCAGTAGTCTTTGGTTTTTCAGCTGGCACGCCGTCTAGGCTCTCCGCATTATCTTTACCCTGCGGTTTGTCTGTAGTTGATGATGTATCTGGTACAGTTGGTTTATCAGTTGATACGCCATCTAAACTCTCCGCATTGTCTTTACCCTGCGGTTTGTCGGCAGTTGATGATGTATCTGGTGTTGTTGGATCAACTGGAGTAACTGAAGGCTCTTTTGGCTGACTTGCTGGTGCCTCTGTTTCTGTCGAAGCGCTAGGTGTTGTCGGCGTAACAACTTCTGTTGCTGGGGCAGAAGAATCAATCGGTGCAAGCTCGTCAGCTGATACAAATCCAGCTTGTGCAAGTGCGATTGTTGATAGTGCTAGTGTAGCTAAAACTTGTTTCTTGTTCATTTTGATTTTTCCTTTTCTTTATTTATTTTTTCGGGTTATAACCTTTTCCAGTTAAACGAAGCTCCATTCCTGATGGTGTCTTAACTTTTCGAGCTATAACTTGAGCATCTCTCTTGATAGTGCGAATTTGATCATAAACCTTTTTATAAGGCAAATGAAATTCAACATCCCTTAAAAGTCCGTCTACATATCCTCTAGCCTGTTTGACTGCATAGTCTGGCTTCAGGATAAGGTCTGTGCCGTCCTCTAAGCGAGCTGTCGCACCTCCTTGTTTTCCTAAAACTTTTAAGTCCTTTAGGCGGACAGTTGTTTCATCTATCATAGATTTCTCCTTGAAGTTGAAAGGCGAAAATTACGCCGTGCTGTGTAAAAACGTATTTTTACATCGGTATTTCATACGCTGGGTTTATAGTCTAGGAACCCTTACTCCTTCAGCTTATGAGCATTATCATGCTTTTTCGTTCAGTGGCTGGACTAGATATCCTTTTCTAGTTTGCTACTCGCCCCCGTTTCTTTTTTATCCATAGCCACGCTGTATCAGGGCAAGCCTTGTATTTAGTTTTCAATGTTCTAATAGTTTAGTGACTTCTCGGTCAATATAGATTTAACTGGACTACGTTTGGTCCGATTCTGACCCCAACAGGTAGTCAATGGTTACCCCGAAATATTCTGCCACATTTTTGGCATTCTCCAGACTTATCTGACTATACCCTGTTTCCCAGTTAGATATGGTGTTGCGAAACACCCCTATCTGATCAGCCAAGGCTTGTTGTGATAATCTGGCTTTTTTTCGTAATTCTCTGATACGATTTTGTGTTTGTTTCCTCACATCTACTTGTCTCCTTCTTTTAACATGTTGTAGTACCCTTAGACAACTCGGCTAAATATTGATTTAATTTTGTATCTGTTAGCTTATCTGGATAATAGTGTGCAATCAGACTAGGACACTCATCAGGGAATTTTCTAGCGTGTTCACTTTGTCCAGATACCTCCAAAAAGCCCTGTTCTTTTTCAATAAGTAGAGCCATTTTCCAGAACCGCATCATCATTTTGTAGAAGTAGGCTAGGACATTCTGAATCGGTTTTCCTTCAGCCTCCCCTGTTTTAATTTTGAAAATCAATTTATCAAGTTCACGCTCAAGATCCTGTAACCAAACCTCTCCATAAATTTCTTGATTAGCTAAGAGATTCTTGTAATCTGTCTCAACTTTACGTTTTGATTGATAAATCTTATTTTCAAGAATTTTTGCATCTTTACCAAACAAACTGAGTTTCTGAACTAGAGTAGGAGAAAGGAAACCATGTTGTCCCATTTTGAATGCTTCAGAAATTGATAAATCAGAAAGAGATGATTCGCTCTTGTATCGATTAGTATCGTTAGATAATTCAGTCTCGTTATTCTCAGTATCATTAGCGTGTCGTTTCGACATTTTTTGACATGTCGTTCTAACATTTCCTTGATTTTTTTGGAAGTGTCGTTTTGACATTTCCGCCGTTGCCGATGGGTTGGAGTGAGTTTCTTCAGTAGGGAAAGCTTGATAGTCAATATTGCCCAAGTACAGTAGATTAGGCTTATTCAAACCTTGTCGAACCTCATCTAAAAGGCCATATTCCTGGAGCTCTTTTTTTAGTTTAATAACTTTTTTATTACCATAGCCTAAAATTTCTTGAAGTTCAGTAATTGTATAAATCAGATAGACATCTCCATTTTTATCAATCCAGTTATTTTTAAGAGATAGTTCAAAACGGTCTTTCAAAATAGCGTATGTAAATTTAGCATCTGTACTCATCTGTTTATAAAGTGGCGATTCAACTAATATTTTTGGTATTCTATAAAATCTTTCACTTGATTGAACTTGACTTGCAGAAATTCGCTTCATACTAAACACCTACTTTCAACAAAAACTGACCAGTATCAGAAAACTGAAACAAACCAAATTCCTCTAGCTCTTTCAAAATTAAGTGTGCTCTCATTCTTGTCATATTTTGTGACTTCATAATTTCTTTCAATACTAGGTCACGTGATTGTTGCGCTTGTCTTGTCATTGGGTTATCCTTTCTTATCACCAGCTGATGGTGATTTATTCACAGCTATATCATAATGTATAATGAGAAATTCTATTTTAAAGGGACAATCAATAAATTATCGAACTATTTCCTTTATCTTTTTGAGAATATCCCTTTCTTTTTTATCAAGTTCTATATACTCTTGGTGCAATTTTGTCCTTTTTTCGCTGATAGAAGAAAGTTCTTTAACTAACTCTATAGATATTCTTGCATTTGTTTTATTAGGCGTATAGTTCTCTTCATGACCAAGGAGATATGAAATAGATACTCCGAAATATTCTGATAGTAGTTGCGCATTTCTGGCATTCGGAATTCGGCTTCCCTGATTATAATTTCCAACAGTAGAGTACCCTATTCCAGTTGCCTCACTTATTTCTTTAAGAGATAATTTACTGTTTTTAACAAGTGTTTGAAATGGAGTCATATTTTTGCTTCCATCAATACAAGAATCATCATCTAGGCCTAGTAAGTATGGGAGTGTTACTCCAAAATATTCCGCTAGAATTTTAGCATTTTCTTTTTTGGGGCGTCTAAGTTGCCTTTTGTACGCTGATAAAGTTTCATAATTAATATTTATCTCCTGACCTATTTGTTTCAGGCTCTTATCACTGCTATTAATTAATTCTCCAATTCGATTTGGAGTTTTTTCAAATGGATCTAACTTACTCAACTTCATCTTTCTGCTTCCATCAGTACCAGAATCATCATCTAGGCCTAGTAAGTATGGGAGTGTTACTCCAAAATATTCTGATAAAATCTGAGCATTTTCTAGACTAAGATTTGTTTTTCCATTTTCATATTTTCCGTACTGAGACTGATTAGTATTTAAAACTTTTGCCAAGTCAGCTTGAGTCAGTCCTTCTTCTCTTCTTAGTTTTTTAAGTCTATTAGACATAACAACTCCTCAAATATATATTGTGTTATAATAATTTTTGGTAGGTGGTCATGGAGGTGACATGCTAAACAAAAATAATAACCAAACTCATTACGGACATGGAAATCAATACATCGATCAAAGTGTTACAAACAATATATTTGTAACATACGGCGACTCTCAGCCCAGTAGCTCATCAGATAATCCTGGAATCTGGGCCACCATTTTTTTAGTAGTTACACTTTCTTTAGGAAATCTGCTTCTTGGTCTTATTCAAGAACATAAACAAGTAATTATTATGACTCAAATCATTCTACTTATCGTTGTCAATTGCTATGTTTATTTCAAATCAAAAGACATGAAGCTACTAATCACTGAAATGGTTCCTTCTGTCCTAAGCATTCTAACGACAATATTCTCAGTTAATAATCAAATCCCAGCTAACCTTCAATCAATACTGGATAAGATGAGTACTACCCCTGATTTATCTTCTTGGGAAAATATAGTAAATAGTTTTTTCAACAGCTTTATACCAAAAGCCCTTGAACTCATCTCTCAACACTCTAGTAATACTATCATTCTTACAGTTTGCTATATCATTCTAGTCCTCTCAACCATTCTTAGTCCTTTGTTGATTGGATTTAATGCATTCTTTAAGAAATCTGTTAAGAATTACCCCGCTTATGTGTTCACTATTGCCTATTGGATTTTTTTCTTTGTTTTAAAAATGATTCAATAACTGTACAACAATAAATTAAAGCGGTAACAGTGAAGCTAATTAGTAATAAAGACAATAAAGTTTGACCTCCACCTACCAACCTAATCATAAACAAGGCGTAGCCTAAAAAAGTATACATGGTCACTTTAGTAAAGATTCTTACTAATAGTTTCATTCGTTCCTCCCTTTACCTGGTTAGATACCAGGTTTTTTGATATCAACAAATTGTAAAATTAAGATATATCATTTATTTTCCTACACATATCCCATCAATTCTGGATAAACTCTAGAATCAACCACAGGGCTTGATCCTGAGTCAATTGGCTAGTTTGTCCCCAAGTTCCATCTCTTACTCTCCTGGAATACGGATATATGCCAAGCTTAATTCTAGGATGTAATTTAGGAATAACATCATCTTTAATGACTTTCCATAGGATAATAGAGGGCTTATAATAACCGTCTCCAAGCCACACTCTATTGAGATCATCGTATACAGATACTTTTTCATCTGAATTTCCTTCAGGGATACAATCAACCATATTTTCATTCTTATCAAGATCTATTACATCGAAAATTTCTAACGAATCAATATCCATAACAATTTCAATATTATCTGACATTTTTTCTCCTTTCTTTAATTTTGGCAACGAAAAAAGAGAGCGATTTTCTCACTCTCTCAAGTTATATGATATTTAATTTTTCACTTTCCCAAAACTCTAGACACTTAGAGAAGATTTTTTTATTTAACGTAGACAATCCCCAACTTCCCAAAGGCCACATCCCCACGGATAATCAAGGTTTTGCTGGTTGGGGCTAGAGAAGTATCTGCCTTGGCTACACCACAGAAAGTTTCTACCTTTAAATCAACTCCCCAATGTTGGGGAACATAGATAACTGCATTGCCAAAACCAACTTCCACTTTCAGGGTTGCGGTATCTCCTAAAATCTCTGCATTGTCATAATATATCTTGGCATTGCCAAAACCAAC
>ERZ773212.318-NODE-318-length-25094-cov-7.193059_pt1 | contig 25094 bp, 21 predicted proteins | sample MGYA00581005_ERZ773212 | MGnify/ENA primary metagenome ERZ773212 (study PRJEB29015, sample SAMEA2738154) | human oral metagenome | biome: human oral; feature: human-associated habitat; material: saliva | place: China | collected 2196 ... | reverse complement strand
GCTCGCAATATATCTGTCGTCTATTTTTACTCGATTAAACATCGCATCTCTTGATGATGTACCGAAGCGTGTAATAATACAGTCTTTAACACGTCCCTCATCTTCACGAGCCGGCGTCAAGTTCACATATCCGCACAAGTTCCCGTCTTTAACAAGCCCTACTGTCTCGCCATAATAAAAGTGGTCATTTCTCCTGTTTTTAATAATATCGTTCTCTGTCTTTCCTGAAAAGGAAAATCCTTCATCAAGCAAATCTTGTGCCGTCGTTTGTCCGACTACAAGATTATATCCGTCTACCTGAACAACCGGAGCTTTCACGGGAAGTCCCGTTATACTCAATACTAAGGAGCAGACAAAAGCGGACATAAAAATCATGCCCTTCACGGCATTGGCAGCTGCTGACAAAGTAAGGTTATATGCCCACTTTCCCTTAGAGGGAAGCACCATATCTAAGATGATAGACCCCAAGCCTATGACCATTCTCAGGCCGACGACAATGGCAAACTCCGCATATGTCCAGAACAGTACCTTATCATTCGTAAAATACTTGTCGGAGAAAATAAAATATACGAAAACACTCGCAACCAATATCCCGACGATATAGATATTGACTTCATTTAACGCCGCCCTGTCCGTAACGTCTTCATATATATCACTTCCTCGCCCTTTTATGGCATGCCCTACTTTATACATCCACTTAGGCACGTCACGACCCTCTCGAACGGCTACAACAAGACGAATATACAAAAACACGGTAAAAGATAAAGTAAGGATGGCTATTATAAAAAATCCTAGACTCGAAAGAAAAAAGTTTATAATACTCACCTCAACTTTAAAAACAAAAACCTCGGGGCTATTTAAGAATAATTTAGAATCCATAGCCCATTTTTAGCCTAGATGCATAAAAATTTCACTATAGAATAAATCGCACTATACTGTCATTTCCTTACACCACGAATCTCTTCATATATGCCCATAATATCGATATGCTGTATACTAACAACATTCAATTTATAATATTTTAAGCTATCCCTTAATGCACATACAACCCTCACTCAAACTATCTATAAAATGCAATTCTTTCTCTTCTTCAAAGCTCAATACAGTAACATCAAGTGGATAAGAAGTTTTCTGTTCTATATTTTCTATGATTTGGCTCACATTACGAAGCATCTCTGGGAAAGTTTTAGAATACAATAACAAAATATCGATATCATTTGAATGACAATCCTGTTTCAGAATTGATCCGAAAATATACACCTTTTCAAATGCATAAAATATGTCAACATTCATCTTAATAAGTTTAATCAGTTCTAATTTATCTATGTGCCCTAATATAGTCATAAAACTCTTCCTGTGTAAATAATCTAACATCCATCTTTTCAGCTAAAACTCTAGCCTCACTCGATATGCTTTTACTTCCATTCCATCTATGTAAATTTACAATTATAGAATCGGGTCTGGGTGATAATCCTTCCAGCAACACTTTACTTAAACAATATTCGTAAATAAAAGATATAATTACACCATTAACTCTAATTTCCCTTAGCGAATCGACATTTTCATATTCAAACTGTATATTTCTATCCTTCAAATACCTTAAAATAAAGTTTAAACTATCTAGTCTAACGCCAGTTTTACAGAAACAATTATAGTCACTATACAACTGCCTCAATCTAGGGGTATCTGTTAGAAATATTTTTGTTCCATCTTTCAATAATATATAGGGGTTTTTAATTTCCAATATAATACTGTCCAATTTATCTTTTTGCCTAAACATTTTTAATAATTTCTCTAATGATTCTGTAGATGGCATCATGTCGTCTGATACTGGACTAATTCCAAAAATAGAATTTATTTTTTTAGGAAAAAGTACTTCTCTGTACTTCTCTTGATCAGCTCTAGTCTGTTCAAATTCTCTACTATGAAGTATATATCGATCAATGACACTTAGGTTTGAATACTCCTCATTCTCATGTTTTTGGAATAAATTACGGTTATTTTCAAATACTAACCTTAGCTTTTTATTATTAATCAACAATTGAGGCTCAAACTTATCCCACAAGCTCTTCTTATCTTTTAGATAATAGTTCTCATATATTTCGCTATTTTCTTTTAATATAGGTACTACAAATTCTTTTAAACTATCAAATGATGAGAATTTATGACAAAAGAATTTTTTTACGTCTTCTTCTCTATTTTTTTTCCAATGCCTAACCATACTCTCGTCTATAGATCCTACCTTGTCAAATATTTTGTGGCATTTAGGACATAATATTATTAAATTCTCAAAAGAATTATCTTTTGTTTTACAATATGCAGTAATATGAGCTATTTCGATTATATCGCTATCATCTATAAACAAATCTGCTTTGCAGTCCGGATTCATACATCTACCCATACACTCAGCCCACAACTTACGTTTTACAGACTCTCCAATTGATTTTCTATTCAATTTTTCTCACTCCTCCTATTTCCGTAGCTCTCAATACCACTTCGCTAAGAAAATAACTAATTCAAGTCCCAACCATACACGGTAAAAGATAAAGTAAGGCCGGCTATTATAAAAAATCCCAGACTCGAAAGAAAAAAGTTTATAATACTCACCTCAACTTTAACTATTTACCCTGTTATTCAAAATATGAAAAAAACGGCTATCGCTTCCTTACCGGCAAGGCGACTGCCTCAGTCGTAGAAAGCATCCACTCCTCTATCGCCTACGGCTCTGACTCGTGGGCTTTCCTGACATGGGCGGTCCCGGTTGCTGTTGCGGTCGCTATCGCTTCCTTCACCAGCAAGGCGACTGCCTCAATATGTCTCGACACGTCCATTTTGATGTCAGAGCCTCCCGACGTTCGCGGAAACAAATCCAGCCGTTTTCATCAGAACTTATCCGCTTTTTGCCCCGTTCGCCTCAACCCTTTCGTTCGCGGGAACATGTCAACCGTCTTTCGGAAACCCGCATGAAATGGGACTTTTCCGGGAATCGGACAATCCCATCGTCTCAACCCTAATACCCGCAATACTTCCTTGCGCTCTTCTGAATCAGCTCATGTACTTCATCAGCATCAATCACGCTCATCATAGCATTCTGGTCATCAACAAATCTTCGTGCATCACGAGTCACATGGCCTGTAGTTACCAAGATCGATTTATTGATTCGATCCGAAGACTGGACTCCATATAGGGATCTTACAATGCTTACTCCGGCGCTATTCTTTCTGCCATATTTTTTGCATTCAATGTAAAAGACTATAGGCTTGCCCATTTCGTACTTGGTGGCAATAATATCACGGCCACCGTCTCTTGTGGGCTGAGTCAGCTTTGTTTCGAAGCCCTCATCCTGAAACAGGCGCTCAATAACTTCTTCAAATTCACGAGAGGATATATTGTAAATAAGCTCTCGGTCTTGTGCGATGTCCATAATGAGCTGCTGTATACGAGAAAACTCAGGATAGGCATCTTCTGGATCAAAATCATCACGGCTATAGATGACACCCATATGAGGATCTTCCTCGAATTGGCCACCGGCAATTTCGCAATCTTCGTAATTGAATGCACCTACAGGATATTCATAGCCGGATATTCTGAAAGAGATTTCATTGCCACAATGGTCGCATTCAAAATAGCCGTCGTGCCGGTATTCAATTTCTTCACCCATTCTATTTTCGCCACGATCATACACGTAGGATTCAAAATCAAAATCATCTTTGTGTATCCCGGTTACTTTTCCGCATCGGCCACAGCGAATAAAAACATCTTCTAAAAGCTCCATCATACAAACATCTCCGTATTCCAAACCAGATTAACCAGCTGTACAAGAAGCTGAATTCGCTCCGTTATTTCTGTCTTGCCGAACTGCGCATAAGGCTTAAAGCCCAGCCCATTGTCGGCAATAAACTTCTTGAACTTAGGATTATTCTGGTAAGCCTGATCACCCAGCGACTCCGTGTAAATGTTACCTTCGTTGGAGCAATACTTCGAGAGCTTATAATCGTACTTGGAGTCATTCAGGCTGGCGTTGATGCTCTTATGCAGAAGCAACAGCGCACCGAAACTATTTCTCCAGCGCCTGAATTCTTCCTGATCAGCATATTCGCTGGTGAACCATTCGTAATGGTCCGTGATGATATGCTCGATTTCAAACGGATTCTTCGTCTGCGTATTCATGTAATTGCAGTAGTTCGAAGCTACTCCGGTCTGCTCCTCGATATAACCGGTGATACGGGCAAACATATTCTTGATATACTTTTTGGTAAAGCTGTTCAAACGCAATTCAGGAAGCGCTGCAGCCGGATCATATGCAAGATTCTCAAATTGGACCTTCAGCCGAGCCTTCAAGTCATCGACGGAACACCGGCGGATATTCTTCGTCACATTGAATACATAGTTCTTGATCGTACTGTAGTCGACGGATTTATAGTTTGTAACTCTGGCGGTGATAAGCAGATCAATAAACCGAGCGACCAGATTCATCTTTTCGATGATAACCGGCCATGTGTCTTCATAGCAGATCGGTGCCAGCAACAGCTGAGGCTGAAGCGTAAAATTGACCTGTGCGTTGTAATAGATATACTTTGTTTCCTCCGCGAAGGTGTTCTCTGCTTCGCGGATTTTTTTATACACATCGGCAAACTTCGAGAACTTCATGATAAACAGCTCAAAGTCATCCGTAGAAGAAAGGCCCAGCTTATCACGCTCATCACGCACCCATTTATGGAAAGAACCGCCGATGATATCGAAGTCCTGATTAACAGCACCGGCCTTCGTTTCACGAATAGTCTCAGCGTACTGTGCTCTCAACCATGCCTTGATAAAGGTCTCATCACCCTTATCATCGTCCTTCTTAAGGTCAAGGACTTTGTCCTTCCATATGTCATTAAGTTTTTCACGCTTGGTGTCATCCTTAATTTCGGATAACAGATATCCCTTCAGCATCTCCGTAGATGTAAGGCTAAGACCACGATCATTCATGGTCACGAAAACCTTATGGGCATCCTGCTCAGTGGTGGCCACAATCTCAATGAAGAAAACCTTCTCGGCCAGCCAGTCGCAGAAATGTAAAAGCATATCGTCAGTAATATCATCGGCAGGAAAGACGTTGATGATATCGTTGTATCTGCCGTAGAGATTTTTCACCGACTCTCCAACATCAGTGGTATCATACGGCTGATCGTTGAAAATAGCGTTCATGCAATCAGACCGGTCCTCAACGTTTATGTTGAAAGACTTCGTGCCATAAGCCTCTGAGAAAATCATCTGCTCGATCATGCTATAGCTCTGACCAAGCGTGCGCAACCGATTATTGAGATACATCAACAGAAGAGTAAGCGAAGAAAATCTCTGCTGACCGTCGATGATGGCATTTTCTCTTCCGGCGAGGACAATGGAACCCATAAAGTATGCGCCATAATCCTGAACCTTCTGACGGCTATCGCCGGGAACATAGTAATCCAAAAACTCCGACATCAGGTCGTCGATCAATTCTTCGATATGCTTCCTCTGCCACATGTATTCACGCTGATAGTAGTGAATAGAATATTTCGTGTTCTGCAGCAGCTGCTTCAAACTCTTAGGAGAGCCTTCAATCTTTTTCATACGTTTCCTCCGCAATACCTATATAGTCGATCCCGTGTCCTCTTCATCCATGAAAAGCCCCGGTCTGTTTTTATCAATTATCTCTGCTTCTGTCCTCGCGTCATTGTTTGGGCACTTAAGCAAGGAGCGATGCAGTTTCCATCCGTCATCTGTTTTCGCCAGATACTTCGGATTGTCCTTTATGTAGTTTGCCGGTTCACGAGAGAACCCGTTTCTTTGAAGAAATACGGTCAGTTCATTGGTGGTGCCGTACTCCACAAATTCATACCAGTTATTATCATCCAGCGAATGCTCACCGTGGATGGATTTATACATATTGGAGAAACGCAAGAAATAGTTTGAGATGCTGAACAGGATAATATTTTCTATCACCTCCAGCGTATCCGCAAACACGATATTCTTGTGCTCTGGTGTGCCTTCGAAATATGACGGCGTGTAGTCGTTGAGCCAGAATCGGTCCGGGTGCTCGGTCATATGGTTGATGGCTTGACGCATGATATAGTTCAGGCCGTGGCCTTCCATCCACTGTGAGAGGATAACTGAATACCAGCTGAGCTTAGCGTGTTCACCGTTTCGATTCCGCTTGCCGAGTGTCTTAAACTCATATTTATCCCAATTGAAGATACTGCTCAGTTCTTCAAGGAATCCCAAGACGTCAGCATGACTGAACTTGCCGTCTTTAACCTCCGGATAATGTGTTCCGTTACGAATAGCCGCTGCCAGTCGTCTGGTTTGATCTGCAGAAATATTGATATCGTTGTCAATAAAATCTCTTTGACCTTCAAATTTCTGCCGTATGATTTCTTCGCCATTTGGTGGCATATATTGTGCAAACTCCCGCCGCACAAGGCTGTCCCTGTCATCCATAATATCCTGAAGCAGAATCAGTCCGAACTTACGCATCATGACGTATTCTTCTTCGGATTGTTTTTGGCTCTTTGTGTTGTATGGTTCAATCTTCGAGCTTCCGGACAGGAATGTATCCACAACGTGTTTTTTGAGCTTTGGCTTCAGGTCTTGGACAACTGATAGTCTTTGCTCCGGAATCGGCTCTCTCAGCAGCTCTACGAATTCCTTTTCCTTTACCGTGTTTCCATCACTGATAAAGAATACATTGCCGTAGAGGTTAAAACGAATCCTACCAACACGTCCAATCAGATTGCGGAACTCGACGCTTGTCATCGGAGGCCTACCACTACGATAATTTGTAATGAACAGGTTATCAGCGGGCAGATTTACACCTTCAATTAAAGTGCTGGTGCAGAACATTGCCGTTATCTTACCATCTTTAAACAGCCGTTCTATGTGCTGACGAATAGAGGACGGCAAGTATCCAATATGATATGCAATACCCTGCCTGATAAGCTGCGTCAGGAAGTATTCACCGTGAACCTGATCCCGGATATCGTTAGCCAGCTCCTTCAGGTCGTCATCGTCTATTTCTGGCTTGCCCTTAGCATACTGGCGAGCAGCATTAATAGCCGCATCTTTTCCGCTGAAATAGGCAAGGTTACGTTTTCTTTCCAACAACAGCTTATCGCGGTCAAACTGCGTCATTATATTCATGAAGTCCACGACAGACATGCTATCGTTCCCGTATTTGCATACGAAAATGGAATCCTGCGTGTGATCATTAAAGATGCGGATGGACTTTGATTCGTCGCTGATGAGAAATTTGAATTGCGATACCGGCGCGAACGTTGATGATAAAGCGTTCTCTGTTCCACGTTCTGCTTCCGTCACCAACTTCAGATATACTTCCGGATTAGGGATGTTAGGTGAAGCAAAGACGAAGTGTGGCATATTGGGCTTCTGACGCGCCAGCATATCAACGATCTTGTAATAGAACGGTGCTCTGCTGTTTTTGCCGGTAAATTTATGTGCTTCATCTATAAAAATATAATCCAGCTTGAATTCTGGCTTGCTGATCAGAAGATACAAAAGCCTCTCAGGAGTCATGACGAGAATGAAATTATGATCTTCTTCCAAAGAGTAATCACTTGCCGCCGTGACTACGCTGTAATTCATTTCTTCCAGCAGCTTATCCAGACCATCAATCGTGTCTTTTCTGACCTCGTTAATCAATGCCTTGGTAGGTACGATCCGGGCAAAATTCATCTTAGCGCCGTTCATCACACGATCTTTGATGAACATTTCCATAATGAACGACTTTCCCATTGACGTCGGTGCAGAATAGCTGAAGTAAGGACTTTCCAGCTTGTCGTATATATTTTTCTGTGGGATAAAAAACTTCTTACCGGTCTCCGCAGGCACAGTAAGATATTCCTCGCAGAAAATGGCGTAGGCCTTTTCCTGCAGACTGGACTCCTTATACTGAGTCTCTATGTTTTCCATACCTCGGAAGTTTCCAACGCTGGCAAGTACAGAGCCCGCATAATAGGAAACATCCTCATTGTCCGGGTACAGCTCCATCAATATGGTCACGATCTCTTGTGCCCACATTTTATGCTCATCAGCTTTTGTTTCGTGAGTAGACTTGGAGAGCAGATCCGCGAAACGTAATGCCGCGTTAACATCTACATTTCTCGGTTCTCGTAATCCCTCCAAATAAAGCTTCAGAATGGCATAGTTATAGAGCATGTTGTCATAAAGGACATTCAAAAAATCATTGTCGTCTATGCTGTTGAAGATGGCATCGCCAAGTCTGATTTTTTGAGAATCACTCATAAGACAATCGCCCCCTTCATAACGTTATCCATAATGCCCAGCTTGTCTTGTTCTGCGTCCTCAAACGGTAGGATATAAACATAGAAAGAGTGCATGCCGAGATTGTTCTCTGATATTTTCTGCGCAATATAAGGTGCCCTGAGCTGAATGTCGTGAATCATCTTTGCTGTTACAAGATCCTCGTATTTTTCGCCGGGATGCTTCTGCATATCGATTCCCATTGTATATCCAAGAAACAACCCATAAGCCGTATCATAATTGCTTCCGGCATTCGGATCCGGAATAAGAATCTTTTTCAGATATTCAATTTCATCAGGATCATACATGCGGTCGAAAGCAGTCTTCTCAACCATCTGGATTTCACGCGATGTGTGATCCTTAATACGCAGAATGGCGTCAAAGGCATTATCAATTGCCTCTTTCATGTCACCGACAATATTGGATGTCCCGAAAACCATCTGATTATATGGACTTCCGGCATCATCAACTTCTGAGAGCATGTGTATACTTTCAGCGACACTTTTATATTGTGACAGATCTGTTGAAAGCTCTACACGGCTCATGAGTTTATAGGCATTCAGCTTTCCTTCCAGAAAAGCATATACCATCATCTCTCCGAGCTCGTTGCCCTTGCCCTTTTCATCTGCTGCTCCGTTTTCACGCATCAACTGCAGGGCACGCTCAATGGCTGCATCCAGATCATCGTCCTGACGGAACTGTTCTAACTTTGCACGTGAGAAAACATACCTGCTGATATTGCGATACAGCCACGTTTCAACATCGTCTCTGTAGAACTTGCTGTCTCGAACAATCAGGTGAAATAGGCGCAGTTGTTCCGGGCAGGATAAGCCGAGGTTCTCACTATGCTGAACCTCCATAAAAATCCTTTCCATGTCCTTATCTTTTAGTGTTTTAGACAGTCCTGCGCTCATAAGACACCTCGTTACATATTATTCGTCATCTTTCTTGCTTCTGTATTGTGCAGGTTCTTCCGCCACCATAAGCGTTTCCTGCGGCTGGAAGTCATATACAACACCTCTGTGCTCCGGTGCAGGCATTACATATTCTTTGCCTTCCGGATTATAGGTGAGGTTAAATACCAAATCCGACAGCCACTTCTTAAAAAACGGATTATCTTGGAACTGCTTGAAGAGCTCCATATTGTCCGCCATGATAGAGAAGATAACCTGCTGCAGAGCCCTTTCGCTTTCGGTCCGGGCTTCCTGCTCGTCAGAGTTCTTCATGGCATTCTGATATTTCTTATCCTTGGAAACCATCTCAGGGATGGCCAGAATCTGCCGTTGCACATTATCTGCATCGTTCCAGTTGATGTTTCCAAACATATCGTTGAAGTCCATGATGATCTTGGAAAGCAGATCCATTTCCGGCTCAACAATATGGCCAACCTTACCCGCAGGCACCGGCGCGATTTCTGCGTCAGCATCTTCCAGTTTGACGGAGATAGCTTCCTGCGCTTCGTTTCTATAGCTGTTCAGATCAATCGTGGATAGGATTCCTTCTGAAAGATCATCCCCACGCGGTGAAGGCAACTTCGGGATCAGGAGATTCATGAAAATGGATAGTTTTTCCCATTCCACATTTCCATACGGCAGAATCGCTCCGAGAAAGCCGTATGTACGTACAAACGATTTTGCTGCACTCTTAAATTGAATCTGATCATCCAGCTCAAGCTGCTTGTAAACCGCAGCGCACGCATCGAGAGTCGGATCAAGTCTATCGCGCTCTGCGCCACCAAGGAAGATGTCAACCAGCCTGTTTACATCGTCATCGTCATAAATCTGATAACCCTCCATGAGAGAGATCAGGTCATACAACTTGTTAGGATCGGTCTCGCCGGACAGAATCGTCGTCCGATAGAACTTGGAGAACGCCTCCTCGATGGTCGATGTTTTGTTGGCAAAATCAAGGACATACACTTCATCCTTACCGGGATGAGCCCTGTTCAAACGGGAAAGCGTCTGAACCGCCGCAATATCATAGAGCGGCTTGTCCACATACATAGTCTGCAGCAAAGGCTCATCAAAGCCCGTTTGAAACATGTCGGCAACAATCAGTATCCTGTATGGATCTTTCTTAAATTCCTTCGGAATCTTGGCGTCCGGGAAGCCGTTCAGGGCAGCAGATGTCAGTGCCGGTTCAGCCCCGTTATACTTATGGTCGCCGGAGAAAGCTACTATTGTCTTATAAGGACTATGGCGTTCAGAGAGACATTTGTTGATGGCATAATAGTATTCGATGCAGCGTGGAATGCTCGCAGTAACAACCATTGCACGGGCCTTGCCTCCAATTTTCTTCTTGGCAATGACCTGCTCGTGGAAGTGCTCCACCATCATGGCAGCCTTCTTTGCAATAACCTCCGGATTACCCTCGACGAAAGCACGCAGTTTCTTCTGCGCACGCTTCTTGTCGAACATCGGATCATCCTCGACCGTCTTCATAATCTTGTACCAGCTGTCGATGGTCGTGTAATTGCGCAGCACGTCAAGGATGAAGCCTTCCTGAATAGCCTGCTTCATCGTATAGACATGGAACGGACGATGCTTGATTTCGCCGTCCTCTTCGTAAGCAACACCAAACATCTCCTCAGTCTTGTTCTTCGGAGTAGCTGTGAAAGCAAAGTAGCTGGCAGAGGAGACGAGCTTACGTCCCTCCATCATGGCATTGATCTTATCCTCGTTGTCTGCATCGTCATCTGTGGCAAGGCCGGAAAGCGCCAGATTCATATTTGCCGAGTTGCGTCCGCTCTGTCCGGAATGCGCCTCATCGATAATGATGGCAAACTTGTTATTCTTATGTTCCTGTCCAATTTCAGAAATGATGTACGGGAACTTTTCAATCGTCGATATAATGATCCGCTTTCCGTCCTGTATGGCTTTACGCAGATCTCCGGAGTGTTCAGCCCATGTCACAGTATTTTTGACCTGCATGAACTGTTTGATCGTATTGCGGATCTGCTTATCCAGAATACGGCGGTCGGTGACCACAAGGACAGAATCAATCATCGGGTGGCCGTCTTTCTCAAGACCAATCAGCTGATGCGCCAGCCAAGCGATAGAGTTTGACTTGCCGCTTCCGGCGCTATGCTGAATCAGATAGCGTTTACCCACACCGCTTTCCTGCACGTCAGCAAGGAGTTTTTCTACGCAATCGAGCTGATGGTAACGCGGCCAGATTTGTTTGATGGATTTCTTCTTGGTATCCTCGTCCACCTCTTTAATGACCTGCGCGTAGTTCTCTATAATACGAGACAGCTTTCTCTTGGTAAGGATGTCCTTCCAAAGGTAATCTGTCATCAGTCCATCCGGATTCGGCGGATTTCCTGCACCATCGTTATAGCCTTTATTGAACGGCAGGAACCAGCTATCCTTCCCGGCGAGCTTTGTGCAGAACTGAATCGTAGCATCGTCTACCGCAAAGTGAACCATGCAGCGCTTGAAGGAGAACAGAAGGTCGTGGAAATCGCGGTCTTCTTTATATTGGCGCACTGCATTTTCCGTATTCTGCTTTGTGAGCTGGTTTTTCAGCTCCATCGTAATAACCGGGAGGCCATTGATGAACAAGCAGACATCCAGCGCGAGCTTTCCGGCATCCTGCGAATAGCGCAGCTGCCGTGTCACGCTGAAGATGTTCTTCTCATACATAATTCTGGCCTGCTCGTTATTTTCGGTTGGCGTCAGGTAGAACATAATGAGGTCTGCCGGATAAACCTTCACGCCATTGCGCAGCACATCAATGATGCCGCGCTTGGCGATTTCTCCGGACAGGCGGTTCAGGAACTGTCGCTTCTTCGTATCTGAAGTAAAGACACCCAGCTTGCTCATTTCCTTCGGCTGTGTATCCTGCAGGAACCGGAACAGGCGTGTCTCGTCGACAGCATATTCTTTGTTATAGTCGGCGTTTGTTCCTTCCTCGTACCCGTTCTGCTCAACCAGCCACTTCACGATTAAGGATTCAAGGCCGCTTTCCTTTGTGTTGGTAAAAGCCATAGTCAATCCTCCTGTTCTTCAGTTTCCTCTACATCTTCCTCGCTATCTGAATCGGAACCGGAATCGGCGTCCTCATCCACAAACTCATAATCCGGTATTTCGATATCTCGAACATCAATCTTGCCGGTGACAACATCAGCGATTAGTTTTGCTTTGTATTCTTCAAGTGTCTCTACCTCAGCAGTGAGTTTTTCAATGGCCACATCGTACAGAGGTAGTGTTCTTTTGATGTGTTCGACAATAGCAACTTGTTCATCAGCAGGTGGAACGATGAATGGTATTTCCTTCATTTTGTCCATCTGAAGGTCCCACTGACCGACACGTATACCATCTGAAGCCTGCGCAAAGAAATTCACATATACCTTGCTCCTGATGGCATAGTGGAAATACTCCAAGTTATCAAATGACACGTCGAAAATGAAATAGGCAGGACTTACAATGCCTGTATACTCCGAAATTCCATAAGAGCCTTGCCATGCCTTCATTTTATTCATGGCAAACTGACCCTTTTTCACCATCTTATACCCGCTGAGGTCATCAGGAATGTAATTGTGGTTTGCCTCTTTGTCTGTAACATCACGAACAATAACACCCTGTTCGCGTACAACAGACAACAACGGTAATTCAGGATGGTTCTTTATACTCACTGGATGAAGCAGCCGCCTAAGTTTGATTGTTTCCCAGTGTTCAGGAATGTCTCCCAACCACTTGACACCGCTAAATTTCATAGACGCGCCCGGATTAATCCCACGGGTAACAGCACTACTAACCATCGAACGTTTCATGGCATCTACGGCTTTTATTTCTTTCCGCTTTGTATTGATCAGCCGGTTTATCATCGAAACTTTCCAGTCAAGGAATCGAACAATCTGATCTTGTTCAGAACGTGACGGGATTGGCAAAAGGATGTTCTTCATCTCGCTAAACCGCGTTGTCCAAAGATCCGAAACTATGCCTCGTCCATACCTATAATATTCTTCAGAAAAAGGCTGGCTTCTCATTAAGTAATGAACATATTTCCCATTCCACTGGCTTCTTGGTGTCAGGACAATATTGATAAGCGAAACTGATCCGTCTAATTCGGACACGCCACAAGAACCTTTTCGGTCTGAACGACTGTTAATTACAAAATCTCCTGCACGTACCAACTTTCGATTATCTCCGGCATCTGTCTTAACCGCTGTTTCGAGCTGTGGGACAATACCTATTTTTGCTACCGATAGAGGTTGAAAATCTTTGTCTGATACTTTTGTTTTTCTTTCTGAAAATAGAGAACCTATTTTTTTGCACTCCCAATGTGAAGGCAATTCTGTCAACCAAGCAGTTGGAACGGAAGTGTAATCAGTATATTCCTGCATCACATTTGCCCTCCCATTATCTCTGTCAAAACGCCATCAGCATCTTTCTCAAGAGCAGATAAGCTCTCCAAGATATCACTCATTTCACGTAGTTCAACCGGCTTGTAAAAATACTTGGTAAAGCTAATCTCATAGCCTTCAATGGTTTTCTTTTCGTCCACAAAAGCATCTGGTGCATAAGTCAGCACCTCATTTTGCATGAACGCATCGATACCTCCCTCATAAGTAAAGGGCACATTTTCTGTATCACGCAGATCAGCATCAGCCTCGCCTTCAACAGGTTTAGCTTCCGGATCTTTTCCTGTGATAAATGGCCGGATCTTATTGAGCTGACCTTTCTTCAGTTTTGTTGCAGTGGCAAAGGCTGTCCAATCATCAAGCGGAGTGCCTGCCGGAACAGATGCAATTGCCTTTTTGACTATTTCAAATTCATCAGCCTTTTTAAATGCATCAGCCGGAATCTCTCTTTCAGGATAAATACGCAGTCGAAGAGGTCTCTCAACTGTAATTGTCCAATAAGCAAACTCATCATTGTCAAAGATCATACTGATATCGCTTTCTTCCATTTCGAGGAAGATGCGAAGAATCTCGTTTCTAATGTCTGCGGTAAACTCACAGTTTTTCTTACCCATATTTTTGCGGAGAGGTGATTTCATTGCCGTGGCATCAATCAGCTGAATCTTACCTTTACGACGGTCTTCTTTTTTGTTGGAAAGAATCCAGATAAATGTGCCAATTCCGGTGTTGTAGAACATATTCTCCGGCACAGCGATTATTGCCTCTACCAGATCGTTTTCTATCAGATAACGGCGTGCATTGCTTTCACCACTTCCGGCATCGCCGGTAAAAATTGACGAGCCATTATGCACCTCTGCAATGCGGCTACCAAGTTCGGTGTCCTTTTTCATCTTTGCTACATTATTCAGGAGGAACAGAAGCTGCCCGTCACTGGTGCGCGGAATCATCGTCATGGTATCTCCGTTTTCAAGATAGGTATTGAAACGGGTGTCAAGGATTTCCTTCTTACAGCCCATCTTCTCAGCATCTGTCTTCCAGCTCTTGCCATACGGCGGATTCGAGAGCATAAAGTCAAACTGGCGGGAAGCGTGCTGATCGTCAGAAAGTGTAGAGCCGTACATGATGTGTTCGGCCTCCTCGCCATCACCCTTCAGTAACATATCCGCAGTACAGATAGCATAAGTCTCCGGATTGATTTCCTGCCCGAACAGATGAATTGCTACTTCCTTGCCGCGTCTATGCGCAAGCGTAAGTAAACGGTCCTGAGCAACAGTAAGCATGCCTCCGGTACCGCAGGCTCCGTCATAGCAGGAATATGATGCGTCTTTTATCTTGTCGGCAATAGGCATGAAAACAAGATCAGCCATAAGCTCGACAACATCACGAGGCGTCCAGTGTTCTCCGGCTTCCTCGTTATTTTCTTCATTGAACTTGCGGATCAGCTCCTCGAAGATGGTGCCCATGCCGTGGTTATCAAGGCCGGGATGCTTGAGGATGGTCTGGGCCGCGTCCTTATAAATCGGATTCGGGCTCAGGTTAATATCCGAAGATGTGAACTTCTCAATCACAGCACCGAGAATATCCGCATCCACCATCGTGTCGATCTGGTTACGGAATTTGAACTTATCCAGAATCACCTGAACATTTGGAGAGAAGCCATCAAGATATGCGATAAAGTCCGCCTTTAAGGTCTGTGCTTTTGCGCGGCTTGTCAGATCTTTCAGCAGAAAGGGAGACGCGTTGCAGAAAGCCTGTCCCGCTGCATTGCAGAGCGCAGGCCACTGATTATCGATCTTCGCAGCGTCAAGCTGCTTTTTCATTGTGAGCACTGCCGGTTTTGTTTCTTCCAGCATGGCATCCAGACGGCGGATTACCGTCATGGGGAGGATAACGTCACGATATTTACCGCGCACATAAACGTCGCGCAGGCAGTCGTCTGCGATACCCCATATAAAGCTAACTATTTGATTATGCACCTGATTGTCCATGATACATTATTTCCTTTCTTGACTCTGATTTTCTCTGGATCCACTCAGCCAATATAAGCATACCGAACGTACTGTCCTAAAACTCGGACTCATTCTTCGGTTTCATCCTTATCATCAACCTTGTCATCGGCGGCACCTCCGGAACGAATCCAATCGTCCACTTCAGACAATTTGAATTTCCATAGCCTGCCGACTTTGTACGCAGGCATATTTCTCTTGGCGATCCATGCGAGAATGGTTTCTCTTCCAACCCCAAGGTATGCCTGTACTTCCTTTAATGTTGACCACTTTTCGACATTCATATCGTTCACAGTACAAACCTCCAATTAAATCCCTGTTTGAAACGTAACATCAACAACAAACGTAAACTGACTACTATTCGGGAAGCAGTCTTTTCCCACATCATCTATCATGATCCACCTGCATTCAGATTTTTCTTCAAAACTTCTTGCATCCATTCGTACCGTTAGCTTTACGCTATGGTTTGGCAGTGTATCAGGAATATCAATATAATTCGTTTCAGCTCTCGGTCTGACTTCATCGTGATTTGAGAAGTAGAGCCGTCTCCCGGTCCATGTTTGCGTCCCTACATTGTCAAACTCCCATGTGTGCTCGAATATCTCGTCAAGACCAACGGAGTATACTGGACGCCATTTTGACTTCATATAAATGCTGTCTCCCGGATATGGCGGTGGCGACGTGATTTGAGATGCTGCGTTATCAACTAGATCAGCATTCTTTGCCTTTTGGTACTCGATTGTAAGGATATCGTCTACATCCTCATTGTCACTATCTATTAACAGCCGCATCTGATGTGCCAGTGCTGTACAAAGAGCATCCTTATTGGGAGGATCTTTCTCCGGGATTCCAAAGGCAGCTATAACATTTGTAACAAGCGTGTCAGGGATTTCTTTCATGAAGAAGTTCGTGAGTGACTGAAAGTTATCCCGTCCCCGCAGTGGGCTTTTTTGTTCAACGGTGAAGGCTTTGTGCCCATTGCATAGATTTCTTTTGTATGAATCAGATATGTAAGGCTTCTGACCGGCGGCTTCAAACAACCCATCAATAAATGCTTCTCGGCTCTTTAGATTAGGGCAGGAAGGCTTCACTCCGCCGCATAGTGTCTCAAGCTTCATGACCTAACCTCTCCTTTCAAACAGATTGATATTATATCATAGCATAAGAAATCACAAAAATCAATCCATCATAGGTGTTAATACACATAAACAGACAAAGAACCACTAAAATAGTCCGGCCACCAATATAGCAGCCGGACTCTGTCATTAAGAACGGAAGCGGTCCGGGAATTCTGAAGCCAGCATTTCCTTTGCCTTATCCAGACGAGACCTAAATGTTGTTCTCTTGATTCCTATCACCTTGGCGATTGCCTCATCACTCATGCCCTCCTGACGCAGTTTGCCAATGGTTATTGCTTCAGGCATGATCTGCTCCAGCCGCTTGAAAAGCTGTTCAAGCTCGATTTGATCGCAGATTATATCTTCAACCAACAGTGAGTTATCGCGAAGCATGTCAATTGGCGAGCATGTATCGCCGTCTTCGTTTTCCGTCTGATAGTCCAAGGAAAGCGTATCCCCAGCCTTACGGAATTCGCAGTTATAACAATCTCCGTCGCAAAGCCAGAATTTATTCTTCGGACATACGCACTGTCCATGAGACTGCTGGCGTTTACGTAAAGCATCATAATAACGGGTGTGCTCACGATAGATTTCTTCACTTACCTCTACCCATTCACGGGTGCTTTTGAGGTAAATACGATACGGTTTACAGTTATTGTCTTTGATTGCCATACAATTTTTCTCCTTTCGGCATCAATGCCGAAGCGGAGATCACCTGTATGGCTGCCAGTTCTGTTATTCATAGATTGGTCACCTCACGCGGAAATCTCCGCTTCGTCCGGTGACCAGCCGTTCGCAGCTGGCACTCTACTTATTTGCTTCGCCTTCCTATCAGTTGCGAACGCACCTCCGTGGCCACAGAGAAGGTGAACTGATATTCAGGCAGACCTTTTAACGTCCTGTCCGGGACAAGTATTTAATTGTCGTTTGCGATCATCTCAAGATCGCCAAATACCTCTGCGTAATAGCAGGGATTCAGATCGTGGAAACCATGTGCGTCATAACGACGGAACACCGATTCAGCCACTTCGCTTCCATATATGGAACAGACTCTTGAAGCTGCATTGTCGATGTTGATTTCCCACATTTCGCGTTCAGAGTTACTCATCTGATTCACCGCCTTTCTTAATGACTTCATCCATAAGATACGGTTTTTAAATGACACTCGAAATTAGCTGAAACCGCGAAACAGTGATACTTCTGACACTTTCACCGACACTTTGAATTTCCCTCGTAAAAAACCTTACATATATGAAAAGAGCAGCAGGTTTTTAGCCCGCTGCTTTTCCTTTTTCAAAAAATATCTTCCTTCGTCAAACCGCCCGCCTCACCTCCAGTGGGAAGTGTAAGGAGCACGAAACCACAAGCTCCGGAACGGCGGTGAATGACATGTACGAAGCACGCAACAAGAGCCCTGCGGATGCAGAAGTCATCGAGGTGTTGACCGCGATCAGCCATGTATCCGCAAGGTTGGCAAGGAAGCTCACAGTCCTTGCCGCACAAAGCAACTCCGAGGAAGGAGGAAAACATTATGAGCAAAATGAGCGATATGGCCATGACCATCGAAGAGCTCCGAAATGCTGCTGCCGCTATTAACGATGCTGCCGACTGGCTCTCTCGTCAGTTTAGCGGTGAGCCCGTAGAAGCTGAACCGGCACCCGCAAAGGAACCGGAGCTGAAGCTGGAGGATGTCCGCGCAGTATTGGCGGATATGTCCCGCAAAGGCCACACGGCAGAGATTCGCGCCCTGCTTCAGAAGTACGGTGCCGCAAAGCTCTCCGGTGTCGATCCGGCAAACTACAGCGCACTTTTGAAAGATGTGGAGGGACTGGACCATGCCGACTAAACATGCATTACTCTCCGCGTCGTCATCTGATCGCTGGATTCACTGCCCGCCGTCCGCAAGGCTCTCCGAGAGCTATGAGGATAAAGAAAGCGACTACGCTGCCGAAGATACCGATGCTCACAGCCTGTGCGAATACAAGCTGAAGGCAGCATTGGGTATAGAGGCTGACGATCCCACGGAGGGCCTGTCCTACTACGATCAGGAGATGGATGACTGCGCCACCGGATATGCAGCCTATGTGCTGGAGCAGGTCGAGGCCGCCAAGGAAACCTGCAGCGATCCTGTTGTGCTGATTGAGCAGCGCGTCGACTTCGCCCGCTGGGTAGAACAGGGATTCGGCACCGCTGACTGCATCGTCATCGCAGACGGCACCTTGCAGATCATCGACTTTAAGTATGGTCTCGGCGTGCTGGTCAGCGCAGAGGAAAACCCGCAGATGATGTGCTACGCACTCGGCGCTTTGGAGCTGTTCAATGATATCTACGATATCAGTACCGTCCGCATGACGATCTATCAGCCGCGCAGGGATAACCTCTCCACCTATGAACTGTCCAAAGAGGACCTGTATCGCTGGGCCGAAGAAGTTCTGAAGCCTGCTGCCGATCTCGCCTTTGCCGGTGACGGCAACTTCCTCTGCGGAGAATGGTGCGGTTTCTGTAAGGCCAAGAACGCCTGCCGCGCTCGTGCCGCTGCCAATCTGGAACTTGCGAAATATGACTTCAAGCTGCCGCCATTGCTCACCGATGAGGATGTGGAGGACATTCTCTCCAAGGTCGACGATCTGGTGACTTGGGCATCCGATATTAAGGAATACGCACTCCAGCAGGCTATCAGCGGTAAAGAGTGGTCCGGCTGGAAGCTGGTCGAAGGCCGCTCCAACAGGAAATACACAAACGACGCTGCCGTTGCCGCAGCGGTTACTAAGGCCGGTTTTGATCCGTATGAACAGAAGCTCCTCGGCGTTACCGCCATGCAAAAGCTCCTCGGCAAAGCCCGCTTTGAAGAACTCCTTGCAGGTCTTATTGAAAAGCCGCAAGGCAAACCCACTCTTGTGCCGGAGAGTGACAAGCGTCCGGCCATGAACAATGCAAAATCTGATTTCAGTGAAAATTAAGGAGGACAAGATTATGTCTAAGAACACTACAGTAAAAAATCCCATGAAGGTCATCACCGGCGAGGACACCCGCTGGAGCTACGCAAACGTCTGGGAACCGAAGAGCATCAACGGCGGCGCACCGAAGTACAGCGTCAGCCTCATCATCCCGAAGTCCGACACCAAGACTGTCGCCAAGATCAAGGCAGCCATCGAAGCCGCCTATGCCGAAGGCGAATCAAAGCTCAAAGGCAACAGCAAGTCTGTGCCGCCTCTTGCTTCCATCAAGACGCCTATGCGCGACGGTGATGTAGAGCGCCCGGATGATCCGGCTTACGCGAACGCCTACTTCATCAATGCCAACTCCGCTACGGCACCCGGCATTGTGGATGCGGACCTGAACCCGGTGCTCACCCGTTCGGAGGTCTACTCCGGCGTCTACGGCAGAGCCAGCATCACGCTGTATGCCTTTAACAGCAACGGTAATCGCGGTATCGCCTGCGGCCTTAACAACCTGCAGCTGATCCGCGCCGGTGAACCTCTCGGCGGCAAGGCAAGTGCGGAGTCCGACTTCTCCACCGATGCCGACGAAGATTTCTTGAACTAAGGAAAGGAGCGCAAACCTATGGAAAACACGGTTATGATTTCATCCCTTCTCTGCAACATTCTCATCGGGTGCTTCTGCATCGTAGTCCTGTCTTGGGCAGTGGTCGCCATCCAGACGGTGATCAACGACTTCAAGCGTGAGAAACGTGAGGAGAAAAAGGCCGCGCAGGACGACGTTGACCATATCAAGCGTATGGAATCCCTGAAATAATCCAGTACCGGCAGGCGGCTTAGGAGCGATCTTAAGCCGCTTGTTTGAATTGAGGTGAAAAGCTATGCAAACACTCAGTATTGATATCGAAACCTACAGCGACGTGAATCTATCCAAGTGCGGCGTATATAAATATACCGAGTCACCGGATTTTGAAATACTGCTGTTTGGCTACAGCGTCGACGGCTCCGAGGTAACGGTCATCGACCTTGAACAGGGAGAGCGCCTGCCGCAGGAAATTATAGATGCCCTGACTGATGATACTGTCATCAAATGGGCTTTCAATGCAAATTTTGAACGGGTGTGTTTATCCCGACATCTCCGTGATCTTGGAGTAAGCCTTGACCCTTTCCATGATAACCACCCTCTCTCGACCGAATGCGCACGCTTCTTAAATCCGGAAAGCTGGCGCTGCTCTATGGTCTGGGCGGCCACAATGGGACTTCCGCTTTCTCTGGAAGGTGTCGGTGCCGTCCTTGGCCTCGAAAAGCAGAAGCTCACAGAAGGCAAAGACCTGATCAAATACTTCTCCGTGCCCTGCGCTCCGACGAAAGCAAACAGCGGACGCACGAGGAACCACCCCTTCCATGCACCGGACAAGTGGGAAGCCTTCAAAAAATATAACATCCGTGATGTGGAAACCGAGATCGGCATTAAAGATCGTCTTGCCAAATTCCCTGTACCGGAGGAGGTCTGGGATGAATATCACATCGATCAGGAAATCAACGACAGAGGTGTCCGGCTCGACATGGATCTTGTAAAGGAAGCCATCGAAATGGACTCACGTTCCCGGTCAGAACTGACTGCTGCCATGAAAGATATGACAGCACTTGATAATCCAAACTCCGTCCAGCAAATGAAACAGTGGCTCAAGGGTAACGGACTCGAAACTGACAGCCTTGGAAAGAAGGTCGTGGCAGAGCTTATCAAAACCGCTCCTCCAGAGCTTCAGACTGTTCTGGAACTCAGACAGCAGCTTGCCAAATCCTCCGTCAAGAAATATCAGACGATGGAGCGTGCAGTCTGTGATGACGGCAGGGCTCGCGGCATGTTCGCATTTTACGGAGCCAATCGTACCGGACGCTGGGCAGGCAGGCTTATACAATTACAAAACCTCCCGCAAAATCATCTACCGGATCTGGCCGACGCACGCGCTCTTGTAAAATCCGGAGATTTTGATGCCGTGAAGCTCTTATATGAGGATGTACCGGACACCCTCTCCCAGCTGATCCGGACAGCATTCATCCCGAAGGATGGTACGCAGTTTTATGTTTCCGACTTCAGCGCCATCGAAGCAAGAGTCATCGCGTGGTATGCCGATGAGACGTGGCGTCAAAAAGGCAAAATCGCAGAACTTGCGCTCGGCTACGGCGGCTAGGTCGGAGCCTTAAAATCAATGGTCGCTATAGAAATAGGACTTTCCGAAGATAAGCTTCCTCCGCTGGTGGACGCATGGCGTCAGACAAATCCCAACATCGTAAAACTCTGGTGGGATAACGACCGCGCTGTGATGGAAGCTGTGAAGTACAAACACACAACCAGCAGCTACGGGCTTACTTTCTCCTGCCGTTCCGGGATGCTCTTTATTACGCTGCCCTTCGGGCGGAACCTCGCCTACGTAAAGCCAAAGGTCGGAACGAATAAATTCGGAGGCGAGTGTATCACCTATGAGGGCATCGGCAGCACGAAAAAATGGGAACGGCTCGATTCATACGGGCCGAAATTCGTGGAAAATATCGTACAGGCAACCTCCCGCGACATTCTCTGCTATGCCATGAAAACGCTGCGATGCTGCTCCATCGTCATGCATATCCACGACGAACTGGTCATCGAAGCAGACCCTCGCATATCTCTTGACGTACTCTGTGAACAGATGGGCAGGACTCCACCGTGGGCAAAAGGCCTGAAGCTTCGCGCCGACGGTTACGTCACGCCCTTCTACAAAAAATATTAAAAATCGTCCACTCAAATCAGGCGTTCATCTCCAGTGGAAATTGGAGGTGGACGCCTTTAAGTCTGCCCGGAAAGGAGGACTTTTGAGTGAGCAACGATTATCGCAACAGCGAAGGCTATCCTGACCCAACTGCAGGTGCAGGCAGAGCTTGTCCGCCGCCGTGTAGTTCACGTTAGTCCTACGGGTAAGAAACGCAGCTTCTCCTGTAATCACTGTTTTGCACAGATGGTTTTCTGCGGAGACTGCGGCGAACTTTACCGGCGTGTTCACTGGAACAATCACGGCTGCAAGTCCGTCGTCTGGCGCTGCATCAGCCGCTTGGAGCCCACCTCCGCCGATAAGAACTGTACCAACCGGACGGTTAACGAGCTCCTGCTGCAAGAGATCACGGTCAAGGCCTTCAATCAGATTCTCACCGAGCAGGACGTCTTCTTGAAAACCTTACAGCAGAACATCGCCAAGGCCGTGGTCAACGCTGACACCCTCTCACCGGACGGCATTCAGGCGAGGCTTGAGGAACTGCAAAAAGAACTCATCAAGAAGGTGAACAACAAGCAGGACTACGATGCCATCGCTGATGAGATTTTCCGGCTCCGCGACCAGAAGGAACAGTCCGAAGTCGATAGTCATCGCCGGGAAGAAGCCATAAACCGCATCAAAGAACAGCAGGATTTCATCGCCGGGCAGGAAACAGACATCACTGAGTTCGATGAGGCTCTGGTCAAAAAACTCATCGAAAAGATCACCGTATTCAAGGATCACTTCACCGTGGAATTCAAGTCCGGCATCACAATCGATATCGAAGCATAAAAAGACTCCTCACCACTGAAACTTAATCAGTAGTGAGGAGCCTTGGTCTGTACCGTATAAGTTGTAAAATAACTATCAGTCGGTAAATCTGATGATCTGATCCTCCGCATCAACAACTGCTTCAATGCCAAACGGAATGACACACCGGGGCATTGCATGTCCGATATTCAGGTTGAAAACAACCGGAAGGTCAGGCTTATTTATAATTTGAATAAGCAGCTGTCGATATTCCTGAGCATATGTCTCATCCATAGGCTTTCCAACCAGTACACCTGATACTGCCTCAAACACTCCGCTTTCCTTAAGGTATTCAAGCGACTGCCGGTATTTTTCCGGAGAAGGCTTTTCTTCACTGGATTCCAGAAGCAGGATGCGCCCTTTCCAATCCTCTGCATCTGGGAATAAATGATATTTTTCGCACAAGACCGGCATATCCTCATATCGCTCACCGTTAAAGAAATCATACATGGAATCGATGCATCCGCCGAGTATTTTACCAGAAAATACAGGAGACCCCTGCAATAGCTCAAACCCGTGATCAGGATGAGCTGTCAGCGGTTTGCCGACTTGATCGGGTGCAAAGTTTTTTCGTTCTTCATACCAGACATTGCTGGGTGTTATTTCCTTGATAGTTCCAGTGGAAATCAACTCCTCAAAATATTTTCTCGTATACGGGTGCATTTCTGAACTCAATTCACAGATATCCGGAAGAAACGCCTGTCCGTAAAAAGTATTTAGTCCAACTTTGTGCAACATCAGATGGTTGATCGTTGTATCCGAAAAGCCGAGAAAAACCTTGTCCGTCACAGCTTCCACAAGTTCATTGTGATCGAATAGATACGGTAACAGGCGGTAAGTATCATCCCCGCCTATTGCGCACAGGATCATATTGATCTCCGGATCGCGAAATGCCTGCAATAAATCCTCGGCTCTTTTTTCCGGGTGTGCTTTTATATAATCCAGCCCCATAAGAGCATGCGGCATAAACTTTACATTCAGCCCATATTCCTTCAGTCTGCGAATACCTATATCAGATTCGAATCGGATAAATGATTCGCCAATAATTCCACTTGAAAGACTTACAATACCAACCGTGTTAATCATGCTTCCTCCAGATAATTTCTATTTATCTCCTTGACATCTATCTCACAGCCACAACTATGAAACATCTAACTCGGCAACTCAACATAGTGACATCTATTAAGGCAACTCAACTCTCACACTTTTTGAGCTAATTTGCCCTTCGATAAGTTACCGAGAAGCATTTGGTCTGCCCGATGTTAAATTCCTCCGATTGTCCGAAAACCGCAATATTACTGGGCTTTCGCGGCTATTTTTCTTCGACTCGTGACATCAATGCTACCGCCTCAGTCGTAGACGGCTGCCAATCATGCTTCGCCTTCGGCTTGCATTCTTGGGCCGTCCTGACATGGGCAGTCCCGGTTGCTGTTGCGGTCGCTATCGCTTCCTTACCAGCAAGGCGACTGCCTCAATATGATGGGTTTGAGGGAACATGTCGACGGGCTGGACTTTTTGTGTTTCGTAGCCTCTCGTTTTCATGTATGCCAGGTCTCTTGCCAAGGTCGCCGGGTTGCACGACACGTAGACGACGCGTTTCGGTTTGACGCTTGCAATGGCGTTCAGAACTTTTTCCTCACAACCCGCTCTGGGCGGGTCGATGACGATGACATCGGGTTTTACACCACTTCTCAAGAGTTCGGGAAGCTTGTACGCCGCATCGCCGCACATGAAGTGAGCGTTTTTCACGCCGTTGTCCTTTG
>ERZ773212.304-NODE-304-length-25591-cov-9.558701_pt1 | contig 25591 bp, 28 predicted proteins | sample MGYA00581005_ERZ773212 | MGnify/ENA primary metagenome ERZ773212 (study PRJEB29015, sample SAMEA2738154) | human oral metagenome | biome: human oral; feature: human-associated habitat; material: saliva | place: China | collected 2196 ... | reverse complement strand
CGGCGACAGTCAGCATCCACGGTTTCAAGCTCTCGCTCATCAACGGCGGTAACCAATATGCCCCGAACCCGTCGATCAGCTGCATCCTGAACTTTGATCCGCTCTTATTCGGCGGAGAGGAACAGGCCCGAGACTACCTTGATGAGCTCTATGAGCGGCTCAGCACCGGCGGCGTACTCATGGAGCTGGGTGAGTACCCCTTCTCCCCGCGCTACGCTTGGGTTCGTGACCGTTTCGGCATGACCTGGCAGCTCATGCTCACCGACCCGGACGGCGATCCGCGCCCCTTTATTATCCCATCCTTCATGTTCGGCGGTACTAATCACGCTCATGCCGAGGAAGCCACCGACGCCTGGATCGCCCTGTTTGATAACGCCCGCCGCGGTGCTCTGTACCGTTACGAGGAAGGCGGACCGCTGGATGCGGGTGCGGTCATGTTCACCGACTTTACCCTGCGCGGCACCTGGATGGCAGCCACGGACTCTGGAACCTTCCACGATTTCACTTTCACGCCCGGAGTCTCCATGATCGTCTCCTGCCGCGACCAGGAAGAGATTGATCGCTACTGGGCGGGGCTCTCTGCCGTACCCGAAGCCGAGCGCTGCGGCTGGTGCGTCGACCGCTGGGGTGTCTCGTGGCAGGTTGTCCCCCACAATATCGCCGAGCTCATGGCCGACGCCGCCACACGCGATAAGATCCTGCACATGGGCAAGATCGACCTGACTAAGCTGTAACCCACTGCACCACGACCCTCCTGATATAGGGGTATCAGTAAATAAGCAGTATCGCGCGGCAGAAGACCAAGAAGCCTGCCCCGCATATACTCCCATTCTTTTGGTAAAGGCCCCACGCTGACACGGCCAGTCGCTCTGCGCAATAATGGAAGGTATGGGTCTATCACAAGGTCAGAAGAAACGCCTGTACGGCGAACAGGCACAGCAGGGGCAGAGCCGACCGCAGTCTGGGCGAAAACCCCAAGAGCATAAAATTCATGAGCTCAAACAGGTCATGGATGACCGTGCCGTGCGCGCGAACGCGCCCGCCGAACAGCAGCGTTCGAAGACCTTTCTGTATGTGGCGGTCACGATTTCCCTGCTGTTGGGCGCCTATGTGGCGTTCTGGGTGCTGCCGAGCTACGGTAGGTTGGCAAACGCCCAGGTTCCCGACCTCTCCCCCGTCACCTCAGCCGAAGCTCTATCTGCCTTCGTCTCCGGGCTGGGCGACAATCTGGGCGCCTACACGTATGCGCATCGTTCGGTGGGCATAGTTTTTGCGCTCTTTTTTGGGCTCTCGCTGGCGTTCCTGGCGTACACGTCACGCCTGCCGAAGGTACTGCGGGCACTGTTCACGGCGGCTCCGGTGGGCTACCTGCTCGCGCACATCGCCACGATTTTTATGCTAGATGCGGCGCTCGCCGACCCCGCGCATCAGCCCAGCGCTCTGAATGTGCTGTTACCCGTGGATTGGGCGCTGCTGCTTCTGTCTCTGGCGGGTATCGCATACCAGCTGGTGCGCAGCATTAAGGATGCGGCCTCCACCTTTATCGCGGGCGGGCCAAACGTCGAGGCAGACGGTAAATCCGAGGAATAACTTTCCCCTTCATCCTCTCATAAAAAAGGAACCCTAATTCACGATTAGGGTTCCTTTTTATTCAAGGACTCATGCAGAGCCCCGCGCGGAAGACGGGATCAGCGTTGGCTAAACTTTTGACGAAGCTGATGGACTACTTGTGCTCTCCTCACCTTCCTCTTTAATCTGGGTAACGACCCCTAGAACCTCCCACACACCATGCTTGTACTCGGCAAGCAGACGTCCCGTAAACTTTTTGGTAACTTTAGCGCCGCCGGGCACAAGTTCTTCTGCGTTACCGTCATTAACCTCAAACGCACCATAGTCAACAGAAAAAGTGCGGTCCCACGAGTAGTACTCACCCTCAGAATCTGGCACTTCGGTATCTAGGGTGTATGTGAATTTAGCGTTATCAACCCACCGTTTACCGTTACGTACTTTTTCGAGCTTTTCTTTGGTCTCTGGGTCCAAATAATAGTTCTGCTCCACTTTATCCATGTTGCTTTGCTGGATCAGAGAATAATCACCCGTATTAATCGCATACTCAACCGCAGCCACCGCGTAGGCAATACTGTCTCGCAGCCCTTTAGCGGATTTTTCGTTCATAGTCGACGGTTTCTTGGGTTTGGGGGTGTTTCTCTGAGCGTGTTCCTTGGTGGCGGGCTCAAAAGTACCCGACTTCTCATATTCGAGCACGGATTCAAAGTTAATATCGCCCTTGTAGCTGCCGCTCATGTCGATGCTCGAACTCGGGCTTGAGGACGGCGATCTTGATGCCGACGAACTGGAGCTTGAAGAACTTGACGAGGAACTAGAGCTCGACGAGCTGGAAGAAGAGGATGAACTAGAGGATGCGGGCGACGTCGCCTCAATCCCCTTCACCTTAGGGGCACAGGCAGATAAAAATACGGCACCGGCGCTAGAGCCCAGAACCAGTAAGGCGGTTCGGCGATCGAACAGAGAAGACATGAGTAGAGTTCTCCTTATCGGAAGTGTTGGACAAATCGGTATATGTTTAAGTTTAGGCCTGCACTGCCCCTTTTAGCGCGGCACCGCGCACAAGTTCCCGTCATCATCAGCAATACTCGTCGCACAGGAGTATAGAGCAGTACAGCACGCACATTAGTAGTCCGAAAGGATAAACAGAGTCCTTCGGAGATAAATACCTTTACAGAGGCAAGGGCACTACGTTTTAGCTCTTAGACTTCGGTTGATTGGCAACCGCGTTGGTTGTCCAAGCTCCGTTAATATACTGTGCCGTCAGAACACCTGTAAACTCTTCGCTATATGTCTCTTCATGGTCATCGTCTGATTGGTACTCAACTTTGCCGTCAATAACCTCGAATTTACCGTACTCAACGATAAATTTACGATCCCATTTGTATTTGCCATCGCCTTCAAGCTGGGGGCTCTCTTGGGTGAGCGTATAGTCGATCGTAATGTTATCTGGCCAGTATGTACCTTCACGGGTTTTATCGAGTCGCAGCTTTTCTTCCCTCAAGAAGTAATTGCGTTCTGGCTCTACCATAGAGCTTTGCTCCAGCAGGGAATAGTCGCCCGTGTTGTAGGCGTATTGCGTTGCGGCAACCGCAAACGCGATGCTCAGGTAGAGACCTTTGAGCGATTTCTCATCCGCACCGGCAGGTTTCTTGGGTTTAGGAACATTTTTTGCCGGATGCTCCTTCGTAGCGGGCTCATATGTACCGGATTTCTCGTATTCCAGAACGGACTCAAAATCGATTTTTCCGCCATAGCTGCCGCTCATATCAATATCGGTTGCACCAGACTGCGATGATGAGGATTCTGAGCTTGATGAGGCAGAAGCCGATGAGGAACTTGCCGAGGCTGAACTCGACGATGAAGAGCTTGAACTTGAAGAGGCGCTCGGCGATGCATCAGACGATGATGCGTTCCCCGACCCGGAGCTTTCAGTGGTGGAATTACCACCGCACGCGCTCAGTAGTGCCGCACCGGCTCCGGTTCCGAACACGAACAATGCATTTCTGCGGGTAAAAATAGAAGACATCATTGCCTCTCTTAGATATGTACGGGTATTTATCGGTCACTTTCAGAATAAGCGTATAGGGCTGCCTACTTCAGGATTTGCGGCAAAATGTTATGGAACCTTTATGTTCTGCACGCCGCATAAAGATGCTCCCGACCATCGAATGATCGGGAGCATCCCGCCAAAGAACAGCGCAGATTCGTTAGCGCTTCACCAAGCTCTTAGGAGGAAGAATCCTTCTTCTCACCGTTGAAGAATCCGCTAAGAACCCATGCGCCATTAGTGTATTTTCCGGTGATCGCTCCCCGGTAGTATTCCGAGGCAGGTTTATCGCCCGGCTTTGGCGTTGATGAGTACGAGGTATCGTGCACTTGGCCGTTACTTACGTAGTAACCACCGCGGCTAACAGTCAGTTTATAGTCCCAGGTGTATTCGCTCCCATTCTGTTGAGGCTGCGGATCCAAGAAGGTATACCTGTAGCTTGGATCATTTTCCCAGTAGGTGTGGTTACGAATATCTTCTAAAGGATGCTCCCGCGCGAACTGTTCCTGCTCGCTTTCGGTCATCCCTGACATCCGCACATAGGTATCGTCCCCCATATTCAGGGCATAGTCGATAGCCGCAATAGCATACGCCAAGCTGTAATAGAATCCTTCGGTGGATTCTAGGTTCATATTATCCGGCTTCTTGGGCCTTTTCAGGTTCCGAGCCGGGTGTTCCTTTGTCGCAGACTCACTCACGCCTGCGCTTTCGTAGCTGTCATATTCCAACTTCGGTTCACCACTCCAATCGGAGCGGGCGCTCGTGCTGGATGATGAGCTTGAGCTTGACGAGCTGGAGGAGCTCGAACTTGCTGGGCTTGAAGAACTTGAACTCGACGATGAGCTTGATGAAGAACTAGACTGTGCGGGACTTGGCGATGCAGAACTAGAAGATGATTCAGCGGATCCTTGACTGCCCGTCACCGAGTTACCACAGGCAGAAAGGAAGGCGGTACCGGCGCCAAGACCCAGCACCCCCAAGGCAGCACGACGGTTCACAATAGAGGACATAGAGACCAGTCTCCTTTCAGACATCAATGTTCAACCGGTCACTTCCAGCATAGAATTATGTCTGAGCTCACTCCAGCAACCTCATGTGTGATATTAATAATATCTAAATCACTACCTTATAGTTCTACTAACTTGTAATAGATATTGAATGTATATTCTGAATGATTTGTTCCAGCTATATTAAACACCGTACAAGCAAGTCTATACTTCAGTGTTCTGCGCCCTCAACACGGGCAACGGCGCCCACAGATAAAATAAAACCCGCTTGATGCTCCTCTCCGCGAGGAAGCTGCATCAAGCGGGTTCGCTACCCGTGCCCCCGAGACGATTCGAACGTCCGACACCTTCTTTAGGAGAGAAGTGCTCTATCCCCTGAGCTACGGGGGCAACTCGTTCCATTATACGGGCATCACACAGGATTTAGCATCTTACACGCCCCTAGAATAGACGAGTGAGTATTTTTATTGACCCGCCCGTCTGGCCCGCGCACGGCACGGTCTTTTCGCACCTGATCTCTGACACTTCTTTGGCGGAACTTCACGATTTTGCGGCAAAAACCGGCATAAGTCCGCGTGCCTTCGATGCCGACCACTACGACGTTCCCGCGTATCGGTACGAGGGGCTGGTTCGTGCAGGTGCGCGCGAGGTGAGCGGGTCGCAGCTGACGCGCATCCTGATAGGTAGCGGGCTGCGGGTGCCGCTGCGGGAACGCCCTAATAAAATACGTCCGCGTCTCATGCGCGCCTGGGAGTCGTTGCTGCCCGGATACACAGCACTGGGCGAAGATCTACTAGAACGTTACGAGCAGCCGCATCGGAAATACCACACGAGCGTGCATCTTTCGGAAATGCTCACCGCGCTCAAGACGCTTTACGAACGATACCACACCGCAACCCCGCGGGCGGTACTTCTGGCGGCATGGTTTCATGATGCCGTCTACGAGGCAAATCCCGGCGAAGATGAGGCGGCTAGTGCCGACCTCGCACGCACCGCTCTCACTCCCCTGGCGAGCACCGGGTCCCTCACGAACCGCGAGGTTACCGCTATTGCGCACCTGATAGAGCTCACGGCTTCTCACCAACTAGCCGATGGTATTGAAGAATATACCTCTGGCGCACTCACCCGTGCCGATGCAGCATTCTTCCTTGATGCTGACCTTGCGATTCTCGCCGCCGATAGCCCGCGTTATACCCGCTATGTCGCCGGGGTTCGCGCCGAGTACGCCCATTACGCTCCGGATGCCTTCACTCGCGGACGAGCGGGGATTCTGCAAGGTTTTCTGAACCGCACGGCGATCTATGCCTCAGACACCGCACATCTTCTCTGGGATGCGCCCGCGCGTCTGAACCTCCGTACCGAGCTGGAGGGCTACCGCGCAGCATTGAGCGAACAGCCCATTAAGGAGGCACACTAAATTGTGCCCACCGATGAGCTAGTCCTGCTCACTGCGGGGATTTTTTCGTGCCCTCGTTTTCTTGCGGTAGATCATGCGGGCACTCACCATGCCGATAATAATGCCTATGCCGCCGACGACAGAAACCCACATGGCCGGGTTACCGAGCGGCAGCGCGACGAGCAGACCGATCACAATACCCGGAATCGCACCCGCCACCATGCCGACGGCAAGGTACGTAAATTCCTGGTCGGAGCTGTTCTTAGGGCTTTCAAACTGTGTTGGCATTCTTCTATGGTACCCGCACATGCCGCCCCGCAAGAACGCATTTTTGCCTCACGCCTAGAGATGTATACGGGGCGTGCGCCTGATCGACCATCAGACGCACGCCCCGTAATAACCTACCGAAAATAGCCTGAGCCGGGCTTAGTAGTACATGCCGTGGCGATAATCCCAGCTGGGGAATGAGTCGCTCAGATGGCGCATAATCTCTTCATAGTCCAGACCCTTACGAATCAGGGTGGGGGCGGGAGTCACGCCGCGTTCACCGTGCTGTTCGGGCACCAGGTTGCCCTCGGCATCGACCATCGAGACCATCACGCCCTGTTCGTGGCGTGTTTCGTCAGTCTTATCGGGTTGAATGGATTTCACGTATTCATCGCCGCGCACAATCACGTCTACGCTGTTCTCGATGCGGTCGCCAATGCCCGTCACGCGCCCCTTATTCCCGATGCCCGAGGGGTTTGCCGAGCTCGCGAAGGTCAGTTTCCCTTCATTCTCCCAGAGGGCACGAACAATCTGTTCTGCGGGGGTGCCAAAACGCACCACGAAGCAGCTGGTTGCGCGCGTATCGCGGGCAAGTTCCTTCGTCGTTTCATCCGGCAGGTACTTTTCAGCGTCTTCGCGCCAGGGCAGAATGCATCCTAAAAGAATATCGTCGTCCCAGTGTTTCCGGTAGAATTCGCGGATTTCTGGGGTCATCTGGGCGAGTTTATCGAGTTGTTCTAAGGATGCGCACAGCACGACACCGGGCTTTTCGCGCTTTCGGAGCTTGGCATCAAATTTACGTTCGAGACCTTCGCCATCAGTAGCCATGAGGATATAGCCAACCTTTGTGGGAGCGACGATCAGGCCGCCGGTGCCTGAGAGGGTTGCTACAGCTGTCGGAGATGCCTCGCCCGTCCAGTCTTCGCGGATGGGAGTTGATGATGTATTTTCCATAGTTCAAGTATTGTACTCGCCCAGAAGACAAGGCAAGCCTATCTTTATATAGTCACATCATGAGATATTCACATGACCACGATGCGGTCTCTCCCGCGTTTTTCTGCCATAGAGCCGCGGTGTGAGGGCTTAAGTGCCTAGAATCTGCACGCAAGCCTTATGAGTGTGACACCAAGTCTGACACCGAGTTCGAAAGGCATATATACCTTCCAGAGCACGCAAAGACGGCACCTATCCGATTGGACGGGTGCCGTCTTTGTCTAAGTTTTCTCTATCTCAGATGAGATTAGAAAGCGGTGTAGTAACCATCGACAGGCATGTAACCATTGCCATCAACGGGGGTCAGCTGGGTACCCTGCGAGGGGTTCAGAGCGGAGACCATCTGGCCGTTACCCACGTAGATACCAACGTGGTTGTAACCGTTGGTGAACACGATGTCGCCAGGCTGGGGGTTCGCGGTTGCGCGAAGCTCAGTGGACATGGTGTAGGTGTAAGGAGTCAGCTTGATGCCCTGCTGAGCAAAGATGTAGGAAACGAAACCGGAGCAGTCCCATGCACCGTAGGAGCGACCGCCCCAAACGTAACCGGTGCCCTGAGCAGCCTTAGCTGCAGACACAATAGCGTCGCGGGTTGCGTTGTTGGTAGCGGGTGCAGGAGTCTGATCTGCTGCAGCAGCAGGTGCCTGTGCAGAAGTGGTCTCAACCTGTGCGGTCTGTTGTGCAGGTGCAACGTACTCGGTCTGCTGCTCAGCCTGAGGTGCAACGTAGGAAGTTGCGGGGGTCTGGTAGCTGCTGTAATCGTACTCGTAGCTGCTGTAGTCGTAGCTCAAGTCGGTTGCTGCAGGAACCTCAGCAAATGCGTTTGCGGGAATGTTGGAACCGATAACAGCAGCACCGGCAACAGCAACGATACCTGCGTTACGAACAATCTTCTTAGCCATTAGTAATATTCCTCCATTGCCTGACGAGGTAAGCTGTCGGGCGCGAGCATGGATTCACTCGGTCACTTGCGCGACTTAGCCCCTAGGCTTCTCCCCTAAGGAGAAACCGAAAAGTGGTTCCCCCGCTTCTGCCGTATTGGGTAGACGTTCCTTGAAGTGCTGGCAGAACTCGGCGGATTCACTCCAGGGGTGTCCTCTTACGATTAGGATTTGGACACAAAATGAGAATACACAGAAAACTCTCAGTTGTCACCTCGTGTCGCCACCTTTTTTCACCCAATAGTGTCAAATAGTCCATAACACGGAGTTAGCAATACTTTACGAAAAGAACACTTGTTCTTCTAGAATAAGCCTCTGACTAGTAGTTTTAGACGGTGTTCCGCGGATTTTAGGGGTTTTATCGACACTAATATCCAGCATTCCCAGGTTTCTTTAAGGTTGATCCATATCTCTTAAAATTTTTTTCTGCGCGAACGTTAATTTTCTCCTGATAGTCGCGCTGTAAAGTTTTGCCGTTTTACAGCAACTTCCGCGCTATATCTGGAATGTATCCCCCAAAACCTGGTTTTGAACATCGCATCTGCAGAAGGTACGTCCGTCATGGATGCACTATGACACGCCAAATTCTCGACGATACAGATATATCGTCCCGAAGAGTACAATTCGGCAGCCACCCCTATATATTAAGGAGTAACCGCGGCTCACACCCGCTCACCCCCGAGAATTCAGGATATAACAGAACCGTGGAGCTCACCCTACGGTAAGCCCCACGGTCAATTATGAGATCTATACGGGAAGGCGCGCTATCAGCCGCCTTCTACAACCGCCCGGCTGGCGAACGATACATTCTTTAGAGTGCAGATGCGCGCTTGACCACAATAGCGTTCGCAACATCCAAATCCAGCGAGATAGAGGCATCTTCGCCATCAGCACGCACAATCACATCGTTATTGTCGCCGCCGACCACAGACACCGAAGCGCCAAAGGTAATACCGGCGTCGGCAAGCACCTTGAGCAGGTCAATATCCGTCTGGATAGATTCGGGGAAGCGTGAAATCGTGAAGCGATCCTCTGGTCCGGAATCACGGGCAGCAAGCGCCATAGGAACGGTACGTTCGTCGTTCTTTTCGCTGTCGATGCCGAGTTCTTCAAGACCGGGAATAGCGTTGCCGTAAGGAGAGAACTTAGGCTGATTGAGCATATCCAGAATGCGCCTCTCCACGTGATCACTCATCACGTGCTCCCAGCGGCAAGCCTCATCATGTACATACTCGATATCCAGACCGATCACATCAGAGAGCAGACGCTCGGCGAGGCGGTGCTTACGCATAACCTCAACAGCCTTCTTGCGACCTTCATCGGTCAGCTCGAGGTGACGGTCGGGCTCAACAGTGAGCAGTCCGTGCTTTTCCATACGCGCCACGGTCTGTGAGACGGTCGGACCGGAATGGTCTAAGCGTTCCGCAATACGCGCACGCATGGGGGTAATGCCCTCTTCCTCAAGTTCGAGGATGGTGCGCAGGTACATTTCAGTGGTATCAATCAGATCGGTCATACCGTCTTATTCCCCTTATATACAACCTGCAGCCAAGCAAACGTAGCCTAGCCTTATATCGAACCTATATCTGAGTAACTATTATGTACCTTTTTAAGTAGTTTTGCCACGGATTACCCCGGCGCGTCGCTTGAAGCGAACTTTTCGCCTTAGAATCCATCTCGAAAATCGTTCCGAGTACATCCGCGAAAAGCAAAACTATCAAGGCGGCTCTCAGCAAAAGCTCACGCTAAACCTCTTCGGCATCCTCAGCGTCCTGCTGTTCCTCAGTGGATGCGCCCTCATCCTCAGCGCCGTTGTTATCACGTTCGCTGGCCTGCAGGCGATCCGCCCACGGCACCCACTCGGGGGCGAGAAGCGCATCATCACCGGGAATCAGACCGACTTCGCAGATAGTCGCGACCTTAGATCGAGGCGCCCGCGACAGAGTCGCAAACCAAAACCACCCGCGGTACCCCGGCAGCAGACACTCAAAAAGATGCGTAGTCAAGCGCTCTTCTTCGCCGCGCAAATGATGCACCAGACCGATAGAGTTATGCGGTGCAACAGCCTCAACCCCGGTGAGTGCAATATCTTTTGCCTCCGCAAGAATATCGTCAACCTTCGTAGTGCGACGGCGCCTATGCGCAGGCCCCAGGGTGGGTTCCCCGGTAGGAAGTTCATCTTCCTTAACGACGAAAGGGTCATGCACAGCTGCCGTTGTCTCGGCATCGTGTTCAAGCGTGGGCACGGTAGATTCGTCGGGCTGTTGGTTCACCTGTTCAGACATACTACCTATTAAAGCATCTCCCGGCGCGATGACGGCGAGGAGTTCGTGTGATGTTTTCGCCCGCATGCACCCATGTCAGACCCTAACCTGCGCAAACGCTGTGAATACTGCCCGCCACAGCGCAATATTGCGTTTTTCGGCGGGAGCAGGCTCATAAACCTGATACGGTTATGCCATGAGTAGCAAAAGCGTATCTTCCTCTGAGCCCGTAGAGGCCGCCGCTGCCCTTCCCTACACCCGAGCGATTCGCTGGCTAGGTACAGGCGGCGGTATTCTAGCCGTAGTATGCGTAATATGCGGCGTCGTCATGCTCCTCATGAAATGGGCGGGGGCGCATCCGCCAGCGCTCATGAGTCAGATTCCGCTGATTCTGCTTCCGGTCGCTTTTCTTGCGCTCATGGTCAGTATTGTGCTGGCGGTTCTGCGCAGGCGAGCAAGCTAAGACGCGCATACCGGTACATAAGATTTTCCGATAATTTTCCTGGTGAAAGAAGAGTACACAATGTCTGCAGAAGCTAAACTGCTCGTCGTTGATGACGAGTTCAATATTCTAGAGCTTTTGGCTACATCCCTGCGCTTTGCGGGGTTTGAGGTTGTCACCGCCGGTAACGGTCGCGAAGCGATTGAAAAGGCGGAAAACGAACAGCCGGACCTCATCGTCCTCGACGTGATGATGCCCGGTATGGACGGCTTTGAGGTGACTCGCCGTCTGCGCGATGCGGGGCGCACGTACCCGGTGCTGTTCCTCACCGCGAAGGACGCCACCGAAGATAAGGTTGCCGGCCTGGGCGCGGGCGGTGACGACTACGTCACCAAGCCGTTCTCGCTCGATGAGGTGATTGCCCGCATCCGCGCTATTCTGCGCCGGTCACGCAACGCCCAGGAGGAAGACGACGCGATTTTGCGCGTGGACGACCTGAGCCTGAACATTGACACCCATGAGGTGTTCCTGGGAGAAGAGGAAATCGACCTCTCCCCCACCGAGTTCAACTTGCTGCACTACCTGATGCTCAACGCAAACCGCGTGCTTTCGAAGGCACAGATTCTCGACCACGTATGGGAGTACGACTTCAACGGAGATTCCTCCATTGTGGAGTCGTACATTTCGTACCTGCGCCGCAAGATTGACAACAACCGCGAAGGACACGAACCGCTCATTCACACCAAACGCGGTGTGGGCTACATGATTCGCGGTTCTCGGAGCTAGTATCTCGTGCCACTGAAACCTGTTGATCGTCTTCCTCACTCGCTGTCGCTGCGAACTCAGCTGGTGCTGGTGACCTCGGTACTCATTGCGCTTGCCATCGCGGTCACCTCGCTCGTGGCGATTTCGGCATTGCGCGCCCAAATGGTGCATCAGCTCGACGAAGAGATGAAGGCGAGTTCTTCCTCGCTCGTTTCCTCCGTCGGAACCTCGCAGACCCGGCAGGACGGGGCGGTCGGCTCGTACCGGGTCTATGTACTCGATCAGCACGGAAACGTGCTGCACTCGATTGCGGGAGCCGATCAACAGGCGGAAAACGAGCCGGTTCTGACCGGCTGGGACTCCGAAAAGGTCAAGAAATACCACGAAACCGGCACGACCGTGAACTCGCGGACAGGCTCTAACGACTGGCGTATTATGCCGATTTCTTTGGAGTCTTCAACCAACGGTCAGGCATCTTCAATGGTGATTGCCCTGCCGCTGAAGCAGACGAACCAGGTGGTCGCGTTGGTTGGGGTGCTGACCTTCGCGTTCGGGCTTGCCACACTTGCCGCCGCGATCGCGATGACCTGGGTGATTGTGACCCGCACCTTCGAACCGCTGGCACGCGTGGAGCAGACCGCCGCGAAGATTGCCGCCGGGGATCTCTCGCAGCGCATCGAGGATTACAACCCCAGCAACGAGATCGGCAACCTGGCGATCTCGCTGAATACTATGCTCGCGCAGATTGAGAGTTCGTTTAATGCGCAGGCGAAGTCAGAGGCGAAGATGCGCCGGTTCGTGGGAGACGCCTCGCACGAGCTGCGCACCCCGCTGGTGAGTATTCGCGGGTACTCCGAACTATACCGCCAGGGTGCCCTGCCCAATGACGAGGCTGTGGCAACCGCGATGGGGCGCATCGAGTCCGAGTCGAAGCGCATGGGCCAGCTGGTCGAGGATCTGCTCACGCTGGCGCGCATCGACGAACGCCGCGAATCTAAACTCGCCCCCTTCGATCTGTTCCACCTGGCGGTTGATGCCAGCAACGACGCCTACGCAACGTCGCCGGATCGTGAAGTCTCGCTTGTGGGCCTTACCGACGATGTGGCCCCCACAAGTGCACCCGTGATCGGCGATGAATCACGGATGCGCCAGGTGGTCGCCAATCTGCTCACTAACGCGATGCGCTACACCCCGGCGGGCACGCCCTTAGAAATCGCGGTTGGCGTGCGCGAAGATGTTCCCGGATATCCGCTCTCGGTTATTGAGGTGCGCGATCACGGCCCGGGTATTCATGGTGAAGATCGCGAGCGCGTGTTCGAGCGTTTCTACCGCACCGATACGTCGCGTTCGCGTGAGACCGGCGGCACCGGGTTGGGGCTGTCGATTGTGGCGGCGATTTTGGAGCAGCACGATGGTTCTGTGCATATTGAGGAAACGTCCGGGGGCGGTGCGACCTTTGTGATTAGCCTGCCGTTCTATCCGGCGCCGGTGATGACCGATAACAGCGTTTCGCAGTAGACGCTGGGCGGGGATATAGTTCGTCATAGTTCGGTTGGCGCAGCTGAGAAACCGCATCCCATACTGGTTTTAGGACGTTCTCGGACTGTGGATAACCGGTTTTTGTGTCCCGCGCGGGCAGTTTATCCACAGTCGGTAGGGACTGCGGGCGCATCGCGGCGGGCGTTTCTCTAGGGTAGATGGTGAGCGCTGCACGGCATTGAATTCTACGGCAGAATTTCACGCGGCCGGCAGCTTTCGAAAAAACCTTTACACCCTACCCAGGAGGAATATCATGGCACAGTTCGTCGTCGATTCAGAAACCATTGCGGCGAAGGCAGCTCAGGCGAAAACTCAGGTCGCGAACATTAGCGCCGAGGTTACCGGGATGACCGCATCCCTACAGGATTTGCAGGGTTCGTGGACGGGCTCGGCATCGACGAACTTTCAGGCGGTGCTTGATAATTGGCGTGGCACCCAGAAGCGTGTGGAAGAGTCGATTACCCAGATTAACGAGGCTCTTGACCGTGCGGGCGTGAACTATGCGGAGACTGAAAACGCGAACGCTGCGATGTTCGTGGGCTAGGTTCCAGAACCGCACCTATCTATGTGCACTGAACTTTAACGAGATAGCATGCGGGGCTGCCGTGAAGGATTGATAGCGGACTTCACGGCAGCCCCGGTTTTTCTTAGGCGCAGATGATCTGGTGACGTCGGTTCCCGCGCGGACTGCGCCGGTTTATGCGGGCAATTCGCGCGCTTAGGATGCGGTGGTCTCTTGCCTGAACCGCAGCCGCCAGCTCTTCGGGGATGCCGCTGTGTCGTAATGCCACAGGCTCGAACGGTTGACCCGCCCGCGTGCCGTCTGCACTGCCGCCATAATGAGCACGTTATGATCATCGACAACCTGCACGCCCTGTTTGGCGGGGCTGCCCTGCTGGGTGAAGGCGCGCGCACGGTACGCGATGGTGTCGGCACGGCTGACGGAACGACCGGTTGCGGTCACCCATACCAGACGCTCGTGCAGCAGCGCAGAAATCTCGGGTTCGCTCATGCTCCCGCCGCGCATCTCAAGCTCACGTTCGGCGTGCACGGCATCTTCGGGGGTCGGGGCGGAAGGATCCGGTTGTGTAGGTTCCGGTGCGGCGGTTCCCGTGGGGGCAAGTTCAGGCTCTTCGGGCACGGCATTTTCCGTGACGCTTCCCTGAGAGTTGCTCTGCTGCTCGGCTTCTTCGTTCTCTTCGCCTTCAAATTCTTCGTTCTCTTCGGCTTCTGATTCGGCGAGTTCCTGCTCGGCGAGCACTCGCTGCTGCACCTGCGCCTCGCGCTCTGCGGCACGTGCGGAGGCTTCAGCAAGTTTCGTTTTCCGCTCCTGCACCGCCTGCGGATCGGGGGCGGCAACGGCGGATGCGGGTTTGAGAATCCCGTTGAGTTTCAGGGAGTCGAACCCCTGGCGTGCGCGTTCCACCTCGGTTTCGGTGAAGTCTTCGAGGCTCAGGTGCGCATCCGCAGCGAGAGTATCGGGGTCTTGGGCGTGAGCATGGTTCGCGGTTTCAGGAGTTTGGGCGGCTTGAGCGCTCGGGGTGCTCTGTTCACCCGTTGTACGGGGCGAACCGGGAAATCCCGGGCCGGTTTCGGGTTCTCGCCCCTCTTTGAAGGCCTGTGCGGCTGCGTTCGCGCGGGAGTCTGCGGCCTCATTCAGCTCGTGCCCAGCATGCCCTTTAACCCAGACCATCTCGTAGTCCCTGCCGGTGCTTGCGGCATCGAGCGCTTCGAGCAGGTCACGGTTCTGCACGGGTTTACCGTCGGCCTTTTTCCAGCCGCGTTTCTTCCACCCGGGCATCCACTGGGTGAGGGAGTTAATCACGTACTGGCTGTCGCAGTAGATCAGAAGTTTGCTCTCGGCGCGGTGTGCGGTCGCCTCAAACAGGTCGAGAACTGCCTTGATCTCGCCCATATTGTTGGTACCGTGCTCCCAGCCCCCTGCTGCCCAGTGGTTCTCGTCAATGTACCATGCCCATCCGGCAGGCCCGGGATTACCAAGCGCGGAGCCGTCAGCCGCCGCAATAATCTGATTCTGCATGCTCTCGACTTTACCTTACACACTCGTAAAGCGCAGAGTGTGGCGTCAGTTCATGAAGCTCTAGGTTTCGTAACGTCGCTCAGGTTCCAGGCGGCGGGCGGGTAGACTTAGGGTATGACCATCCACTCTATATCTTCCGGGGATGCGGATGTTTCACGCACGCACATCAGTGTATTTACCCTGCCCACCCGCACCTTTACCGGTGGGTTAAGGTTCACGTGGCTTGACTATGTAGGCGAGGAAGCTCGGCGCAAGGCGGCGTCGATACACAGCCCGTCGGCCTCGGTGAGTTACCTGGCGACTGAAGCCCTCATGCGGGCCTTGGCTGCGCCTCGGCTGGGTATTTCGGGGCGGAGCGCACGCACGATCACGGTGGATCGGTCATGTCGGCTCTGCACGAGCGGTAAACCGCACGGTAAGCCGCGCATTGCGGGCGTGAATTTCAATATGTCGCAGGTGCCTTCGCTGGCGGCGGGTGGTTTTTGTGCGCAGCAGCAGGTGGTTCTCGGCATTGATCTTGAGGCGGTTCAGGCCTCACTTTTTCCGGGTTTCGCGCGGGTTGCGCTCACCGTCGACGAACGTGCCGCCTATGAGTCTCTGCCGCCAGGCCAGCAGCAGGCGGCGGGAGTTGCCATCTGGACCGCGAAGGAGGCAGTACTCAAGGCAACCGGGCACGGGCTAAGCGTTTCACCGCAGACGGTGCAGATTGAGTGCGATGATGCGACTTTGGCGATGGTCAGCGCCCTGTGCGAACCGGCAAACCCGCTGGATGCGCCGGGCAGACAGGATCGCCCCTGCGAGCATGAGCTTTCGGTAAGTCCGCGGGTAAGTGTGCGTGCCACGCTCACTCTGCCCGAAGACTCAGATACGTCGGCGGGCGGTGAGGACGCCGATAAGCATCAGACCCCGAAAACCCGCGATATATCGGGCGAAAACGCCCGCGAGGGCGACGAGCGCTCGTTCTTTATTACCTGGTCGGTGCTGACTCTCAGCCCGGTAGCGCATCCAACGGCGGATATGGCGGGGCGGGCGGCGCATCCCGAACGGTTCCTGCTGGCGGTGGCAACCGAAGACACCGTTCCCGTGGTGGATGTGCACTCGGTCGCCACACCGCTGGATGTTAAGCGTCTGCTGGAACCGCCTGCGGCAGCGTATTAATGCCCAGCGCACGCCCGAAACTGCCCAGTTTCGTGCCGGTTTCGGTGTGTTCCAGCACCGGGTCTGACTCAGCCACAATGCCCGCGCCCGCGTAGAGGATGGCGGTTTGCGCATCAACCTCAGCACAGCGCAGCACGAGCGCCCACTGACCGCTTCCGTCTGCGTTCATATAGCCGATGAGCCCGCCGAAATAGTCGCGGCTAAACGGCTCAAGTTCGGCGATCATACGCCGCGCGGCCTCGGTGGGGGCGCCGCAAATCGCAGGGGTCGGGTGAATGGCGCGTGCACCATCCAGGCAGGTCATACCCTGCTTGAGTACACCTGAGATGGGGGTGCCCAAATGCCACAGCTGCGGGGTCTGCAGAAGCGAAGGCGCCTCCGGAATAGTGAGCTGGCGGGTCATGGGTTCCAGCTGCGCCCGAATATCGGCGATAACAGTCGCATGCTCGCCACGGTCCTTACGCGAAGCCATAAGCCGCTGCCCAAGAGCCTCATCCTCGGCGCTTCCATGCTCGGCGATGCGCGGCGCACTGCCCGCCAACGGGTGCGTTTTGAAGGCGCTACCCTCCCCAGTATCGGGTTCGGTACTGAAAATCAGTTCCGGCGAGGCACCCATCAGATACGGATTCTCCAACCCGCGGTGGTCCTGCGGCAGCTTAACGCTAAAAACAAACGTGTTGGGCTGCTGAGCGCGCAGGTTGTTGTACACCCCGGCAAGGTCGAGGGCGCCCGGCGCATATTCGGCACGCAGCAGGCGTGAGAGCACGACCTTATCCAGCTGATGTGCCTTCATACGCTCAACGGCGGTCGCCACCGCCTGCCGATACCCGGGGTTTTCGCGGCCCTCAATCTGCGTTGGTTCGGCGAGTGTAACCTCGTGCTCGGGCACCGGAATGTCGTCGATCTGCAGGCGTTCGGGCACGAAAAGATGCGCGGGGGCGTTCGGGTCGAAAGGAATCAGACCGACCACGGCGGTACCGGCGGATTCGGCGGCGGCGCGCGCATCCTCAAGGGCGACCTGGCGCAGGGAACCGGCGGTACGCATCACGCGGGTTCCGGTGGCAAACATAAAATCAGGAAGATTATTGCTCACTGATAACGCCTTTCGGGTCTGTTAGAAGGTTGCGCCGCCATCGGCAACAATATTTTGCATGGTGATATGCCGTGAGGCATCGCTGATGAGGAAGGCATTCACCGCCGCAATATCGGCGGGTTCGGCGATGCGCCCGAGCGGAATTCCCAGGCGGAAGGTCTCAGGGCTGCCCGCCACGGGTAGGGCGCTGAGGTCTTCGCCGTTCCACGCGTCGGTCACCATGGGGGTGCGGGTGGTGCCGGGGCAGACCGTGTTCACGCGAATGCCGTGGCGCGCCAGCTGCAGCCCAAAGCTTGACGATACCCGCGCCGCTGAGGCTTTCGAGGCCCCGTAAGCACCGAACTCGGCGCGGGGCACGCGGGCGGCGTTGGAGGCGACCGTCACCAGCGAACGCGTGTTCTCGGGCGATGTCTGTATCTGCTCAATCATAACGCGCGCGAACTCACGCAGGCACAGGAAAACGCCGTCAGCATTGACCGCATGCAGCCGTTTCCAGTCTTCAAAAGAGGTGTCTAAGAGCGGTTTGCTGTGCACGATTCCCGCCGCCAAGACGGCGCCTTGGATAGGTTCATCCACCTCAGCGGCGGCACGTGCGAGCGCCCGCACCGATTCTTCGTCGCTCACGTTAACGGAGCGGTAGCGGAAGATGGCGTCGCCGTAGGCGGCGAATGATTCGTGCGGTTTTTCCGCCAGGTCGGCGGCATACACCGAATAATTATTCTTGATGAGTTCGTGCACGGTTGCCACGCCGATTCCGCCGTTTGCGCCGGTCACGATAACCCAGCTCATGCGCATACCTTTAGGAGTTCCGGCTCGTCTGTTGTGACGAGAGCACCGGTGTTGATGTTCTCCAGCGCCTCGGTGGTGTTAAGCACGCGGGCGCATCGACCCGAGGCGTATTCGCAGGCCATGCGGTGCTCTTTTTCGGTGAAGTCGGCGAGCGCATCCGTGACCATGAAGGGCTGAATATCGCGCATGAACGCTTCAAGGGCGGTGGTCAGGCAGCCGATATGTGCGTATATGCCGCCGATGATGAGCTGATCGCGCCCGAGGTCTTTGAGCTGCTCTTCGAGCGGGGAACGCACGAAGGCGGAGTAGCGCCATTTAGTGAGCACGGTATCGGCTTCGGTGGGGGCGAGTTCGTCGAGAATTTGGGCGTTTTCGTCGTCCTGCAGTCCGTCGCCCCAGAAATCGGTCAGCAGGCGCCTGTCGGCGGGGTTCTGGCGGGGTGGTTGGGCAGTGTAGTAGACCGGGATGTTCGCCGCGTGTGCCGCATCTAGTAGGCGGCGAATATTGGCAATGGCAATGTTGAGTTGAGCGTCTGGGAGGGGTTGTCCGTCGCGTTCCAGCTCAAAGGCGCGCACGAAATAGCGCTGCATATCGTGCACGAGAAGCGCGGCACGCGCGGGATCGACCCGCCAGTTTACACGGTTTTGATGCTCCTGTTCGCGGTACGAATAGGGGGCAATCTTGGGTAGCGCCATATGATCTTCTCCTGCCATTGAGTTACAACAGCTTAGGGGGTTCTTAATAGAACGTTTGTCTGTCTGCAAGTACTATATTAGGTCATCCTTAGCTAATAGATATAGACACCCCGTAACTAAACGAGCTTCCCAACCCGCCGCCGCATCACGACAGCACGGGTTGGGAAGCTCGCAGGCACCCCAAAGTCTCCTGTTATTTCAAGGGTAAAGTTTAATTCACAGGAACCGCATTCGCCAAAACCTCATTCAGTCCTTCGGTAATCGAAGGGTGGGTGTAAATTTCATCACGTAGCTGCGATGCCGTAATATTGTGGCGCATTGCCAACGCCACAAGGTTGATAACCTCCATAGACTCAACCACCAACAACTGAGCACCAAGAATCTGGTCAGTCTCGGCATCAATCACAAATTTCATGATGCCACGCGGGTTTTCCAGGGTCTTCGCACGCGGCATGGCGGCGATAGCGGCAACAGGTTTGGCGGCAACCTTGATGGTGTGACCGGCGGCGAGCGCATCACGCTCAGTCAGGCCAACGGACGAGAGCGGCGGGTTCATGTAGATGGTCGCGGCAACCGCCTGGCGGTCCTTCGTGGAGCGGGAACCGTCGCCAAGCAGCTGCGAAAGCACCACACGGTAGTCATCCAGCGAAATGTAGGTGAACTGCGGGCCGCCGTTAACGTCGCCAAGCGCAAAAATATTCGGTGCCGTGGTGCGCAGGTGCTCGTCGACAGCGATTGCGCCGTGCTCGGTGGTTTCGATGCTCGTGTTCTCAAGCCCCAGCCCCTCGGTGGCGGGTTTGCGCCCGGTTGCGACCATTACGTAATCCACCTCAAGGTGCTTGGATGCGCCCTCGGAGTCCAGGTAGTTCACGGTCACGGAGTCGGCGTTATCGGTTACAGACTCTACGCGAACGCCCGCGTGAGCGGTAATGCCCTGGTCGGCGATAATCTCGCGTGCCGCCTGGGCGACGTCGTCATCGTAACGCCCGAAAAGCGCGGGAGCGCCTTCAAGCAGGGTTACTTCGGTGCCGTAGGAGGAGAAAATACCGGCGAACTCGACACCAATAGGACCGCCGCCGATAATGCCCAGGCGCTTCGGGCGCGGGGTGAGCTTCTGCAGTTCGGTGGAGGTGAGCACGCGCTTCGATTCGCGGGCGCCCGGGATGGGCGGGATAGTCGCCACGGCGCCGGTGTTGATGATAAAACAGTCGGCGGTGACGACCAGTTTGTCCTCGCCCGCGGTGACCTCAACCTCGGTGTCTGAGAGGAACCGTGCGTGACCGTCAATGAGTTTGGCGGTGGCGTTCGATTCGAGGATTTCGCGGTTCTTCGCGCGCATGGCACCGGTGAGTTTGTCGCGGAAAATCACGGCGCTCTCGTAGGCGGCGTTCGCAGCGTCGGCGTTGTGTTCGCCGCTGGCTCGGAATTCGTCAGCCCGGTGCACAAGCGCCTTGGTGGGCACGCATCCGATATTGATGCAGGTGCCGCCGTACATGTTTGAGGACTGCTCGATCAGGGCAACGTTCTTGCCGGTTTTCGCGTAGGCGCCAGCGAGGGTTTTGCCGCCCTTGCCGAAGCCGATAACGACCATATCAAAGTGAAGGCGCGCGGTAGTCATAGTGTTCTCCCGGTGAAGTTTGAGGTGTTTATAATTTGTGTCTGGTGTTCCGGTGAACTTCAACGGGCAGCGCATGGCATTTATTCCTGGTTTTTGCAAGAAAACATTAAGTTTTTTGACGCTGCGCTGGCGGGCCGTCTACCTTATCTTATGCAGCCTAAAAAGAGCCTTTATTTGAATAAAGCGGGATTTCCAACGCTTTATTCACATAAAGGCTCTTTTTACACCCAACAACGGGAGTGTGTAAGCTACCGCGACACCACACTCACACGCTCGCACTGATGCTCCCCTGACTCGATAAGGTCAAGCACGGCGACCGCAAAATCCGCATAGCTGATTTCGCTCTGCCCGGCGGCATTCATCGTCAGCACATCGCCTGCCAGCTGGTATTCACCCGTGCGCTCACCCTCAGGGTTAAACACCAGGGCCGGGCTCAGGTAGGTCCAGGCAACATCGTCGCGGATGCGCAGCGCATCATACGCCTGCGCCATCGCGGTAGCCAGCGGTTTGAATTCTTCGGGCATGGCGGGCGAGTCTACAAGCCGCTGATCCGTGGTCGAGTCGGGGTAGAGGCTACCGGCGCTGCCGATAACGAGCAGACGAGTTTGGGTGCCACTGAGCGCCTCTGCAAGATGGACCAGGTGATCCTTGTGCAGGTGCAGACTCTCGGGAGTCCATGCGCCGAAGGCGTCTACCACTGCATCGAACCCCGACAGGTCGTTGCGAGTGAGCGCGAAAACGTCCTTAATGAGGGTGTGCTGCGCCTGGGTGGGCTGTTCGGACCGCATGATAGCGGTAACTTCATGCCCGCGTTCGGTGGCTTCACGCACGACGAGAGTACCGGCTTTACCGTTTGCACCGATGACTGCGATTTTCATGTTTCCTCCGCGATAAACGTTGTATTCTTAGGACGTATTCAACGCTACCGACGCGATAAACACCCGTCAATACGGCACTTTAACGTGCCCCAGTTACCCCAAGGAAACCATTGTGACGGACCAGTACCTTTACCAAAACGCTAAGCTGCCGCAGTGCCCCGTCGAAACCACTCTGGAGGTTATTTCAACGCGCTGGGGCGCTCTGATTGTGCGTGATCTGCTCAACGGGCCCCTGCGGTATAAGGAGCTTCAGCGCTCGCTTGGCGATATTTCGCAGAAGGTGCTTACCGAAAATCTACGCCAGCTTGAGGCTCGCGGAATCCTCACCCGCACCGTCTACGAGCAGGTGCCGCCGCGCGTGGAGTATAAGCTGACCGAGCTGGGGCAGAGCATGCGCACCCTGTTCGATGCGCTGTGGGCGTGGGGCGAGCACTACCAGGAGGTCGTTGCGCAGAGTTAGTTGTGGAAGAACGGCGGCGACGGTGAGCGTCATTGCACCGGTTGGCCTTGGCGCCCTTGCCGAAGCCGATGACAACCATGTCAAAGTGCAGCTAAGCGGGGATGGTCATAGTATTCTCCTATGAAGTTCAGATGATGATGTCTTCGCAGAGTTCAACGAGGGTGCGGGCGTATTATTTCCGGGTGCCGGTTTTCTTTGGGGCAGGCTCAGGCGATGGGGTATAAGGTGAGGCCCCCGCCGCAGGGGGCACGGCAGGGGCCTCAAAGTAGGTTTTATGGGTGATATTTTGGCGGATTACTTGCCGTATTCGCCCATGTCAGTGGCCGGGACTCTAGCTTTCCAGGAACTTCAGCAGGTCCTCAGCGAACTCATCTGCGTGCTGGAAGAGAGCACCGTGACCGGAACGGTGGTACATCTTCAGCGCACTCTGGGCAACCTTGCGGTGCATATCGTAGGAGTTGACGCTGGGCACCATCATGTCGGTTTCACCGTTGACGATGAAGGTGGGCTGGGCAATGTACGCCATATCGTCCTGCGGCTGCTTGCCCCAGCGGCGAATAGCCACCAGCTGACGCAGGAAGCCGACAACCTTCATCGGGGCACCGCGGTGCGCCTCGGTGCGGGCACCCATACGGTCCAGCACGCGCTGCGCCTCAATGCCGCCCTGTGCGTCGTGGGTGTAGAAGATGTAGCGCTTGGGGCTGATCTTCTCGCGGGCTGCACGCGCCATGTAGCCGAAGGTGGTTCCGGTGACGGCATCGATTCCAGCGCCACCGCGCGGGCCGGTACCGACCAGCACCAGGCGGTTGACGAGGGCGGGGTAGGCGCGTACAACTTCCTGAGCGATCATGCCGCCCATGGACAGGCCCAGCAGGTTGACCTTCTGGTAGCCGAGAGCCTGAATAATTCCTGCTGCCTGGTGAGCCATACCGGGGATGGTGGTCGCAACAGAGCCTTCGCTGGAACCCACGCCGGGCAGGTCCATCACGATCAGGTGCTGGCGCTCAGCGAGCAGATCAAGCAGCTTGGGGTCCCAGTCGTCCATGGTGGCGGCGAGGTGCACGAGCATGACCAGGGGGATTTCCGAGTTACCTCCACCGAGTTCTCGGTAGGCAATCTTCTGGTTGTTGACGGTGATGTGGCGGGTGGGAGTTTCGAGGTAAGACACGATTCTTCTTTTCGTTGAGTGAGGCGCTTATGCGGCGAAGGAGATGACGGTCTTGCCGTTGGAGCGGCCGTTAGCGACCTTGTCCAGGGCGGCGTTGACGTCTTCGAAGGGGAAGACAGTGTCGATGGAGGGCTTAATCTGACGCTCAGCGAAGATGTCAGCAACCTGCTGCAACTGCGCGCCGTTAGATTCGACGAAGATGAAGTGGTAAGTCACGCCGTACTTCTGCGCCTTGCGGTCCATGGTGCGACCTGCCGCACCGAAGAGCAGCTGCTTCCAGAAGGGCATGCCCATGCGCTGTGCGAATGCCTTGTTGGGCATGCCGCGCAGGGAGACAAGCTGACCGCCGGGCGCCATGATGCTCATCTGCTTTTCGGTCTCGTCGCCGCCGAGGGTGTCGAGCACGTAGTCGATACCGCTGAGGGTTTCAGCGTAGTTTTCGGTCTTGTAGTCGATGAAGCGGTCAGCACCAAGACCCAGCACGCGCTCCTTACCGGAGGCGCTACCGTTAGTGATGACGGTCAGACCCTTAGCCTTTGCCAGGGGAATTGCCATAGCACCCACACCGCCGGTACCGCCGGAGATGAAGATGGTCTTGCCGGGCTGCGTACCCATCAGGTCGAATGCCTGCATGACGGTCAGGGCAGTCAGGGGAACGCCCGCCGCTTCTTCGTCGCTGAGGTATTCGGGTACGCGAGCCAGGGCGGCCGCATCCACGGCTACGTATTCTGCGAAAGCGCCGATACTGTTCAGCGGCAGGCGGGCGAAGACTCGCTCGCCGACCTTGAAGGAGGCGACTCCTTCACCGAGAGCTTCTACGCGGCCGACAATTTCGTTGCCTGCGATCTGGGGCAGTGCGTAGGGGGTGATGAGCTTGACTTCACCGCGGGAAATCATGTTGTCGAGGGGGTTGACGCCTGCGGTGCTGACCTTGACGAGTACCTGCCGTGCGGCGGGGCGGGGTGCGGGTACGTCGGTGACGGTGAGGGCGATGTTGTTCTTGTTGTAAGAAACGATCTGTGCTGCCTTCATGGGGGTGTCCTTACGGGTGTGGTGTTATTCGGTAAGTTCTGGTGCCGGGTTTAGCCGTGTTTGAGCCGGTTATGCGGGAGGGTTTTTCCTGCCGCGGTGTAGAGGTTCGTGATGACGTTGCGCAGGCTTTGCTGTGCGAGGTCTTGAGCCAGGTGCCGCTGGGTTTCTTCGAAGATGGGGTTGACCGCCTGGAGGATGTGGGCGCCGACCGGGCATTCTTCGTTCGCGTTGTGGTGCGTGTGGAAGAGGTTGATGCTACGGCTTTCCTGGACGGCGAGGTAGATGTCGAGGAGGCTAATGTTCTCTGCCGGGCGGGTGAGCTGGTAGCCGGGTTTGCCGCGCTGGGAGCTGAGGATGTCTGCCTTTTTGAGGAGGGTGATGATTTTGCGGATGTAGCTGGCGTTGGTGCCGACGCTACGCGCGAGGTCTTCGGAGCTGAGCGTTTTTTCGCTTTCGCTAATCATCGTTAGGACGTGTAGTGCTACCGAGAATTTGGTGTCCATGTCCCCTCCTGGGTCGTGTGCCGCATACCTTAGTTGTATCCGTATCGAGTACAAGTACAACTATGACAGCAAAAACTTACACCGTCAAGTTTTATATCTATGGCGTGCGCCATAAACACACCCCCCTTCTTCCACAGCCGCCCCTCAGCCCGCTCGGGCGTAGACTGAAACTACCCGGCTCCCTACGAGAAGCCGGCCTAAAGGAAGCCAGCAAATTCAGGAGAACTCCATGAAAACCCACGATATTCTGCGTGACGCCGCCAGCCGCCCCGGCATCGAAGCCGCCGTAGCCGTCAAGGGGCTATCCCCCGAGGCGCTCAACGCCCACCCGGGCGGGCACCCGAACTCTATCGCCTGGCTGCTCTGGCACGCCGGACGACAGATGGACATGCAGCTCTCTGCCCTGAACGGTCAGCCGCAGGTCTGGGAGGCTCAGGGTTTCAGGGAACGCTTCAACCTGGGCGAGCTGGGCGACACCATGGGCTACGGCCACACCGCCGAGCAGGCACGCTCCATCGTGGTTGAAGATTCTGCCCTGCTGGTGGAGTACCTTGTGGCGACCGGCGAGGCGCTCGCGGCCTACGCGCAGACGCTGAGCGAGGCTGATTTGAGCGAGATTATTGACCGTTCCTGGACTCCGCCGGTGACTCGCGGTGTGCGCCTAATCAGCATGATTGACGACGCAGCGCAGCACGTGGGTCAGGCGGCGTACGCGGCGGGTATTCTCGCGGCGCAGGGTTAGGAGCGGCGAGCTAAACCTCGCCCCAAGAATAGGCACGAAAAAGCGGTGGCGCCTCGGATTACATCTCCGAGACGCCACCGCATACACGTATAAAGGCTGCTACTGCCTCTGCAGCAGCACCATGACCTCGTAGTGGTCCGTATGCGGGAACATGTCCAGCACGCGGCCCTGCACCGGCGCATACG
>ERZ773212.302-NODE-302-length-25732-cov-3.955096_pt1 | contig 25732 bp, 24 predicted proteins | sample MGYA00581005_ERZ773212 | MGnify/ENA primary metagenome ERZ773212 (study PRJEB29015, sample SAMEA2738154) | human oral metagenome | biome: human oral; feature: human-associated habitat; material: saliva | place: China | collected 2196 ... | reverse complement strand
ACAGGTCGAAAACCAGACGGCAGGTAATAGGCTCCCTGCCGCGATGTTTCTTATCCTGGCGGGCATACCCGAGCATAGGGCACACCGCTGTGATGGACCGGGCCGATGCACGCTTGAGCGCATCGATCATGATCAGCTGTTCCATGATCCATTTATTGATAGGGTCTGTATGGCTCTGCATAACAAAAACGTCCGCGCCACGGACAGATTCCGTGTAACGGACGTACATCTCACCATTAGCAAAGTCGTAAGCAGTCGTTTCCAAAACATCGATTCCCAGATATTTTGCAACATCCTGCGCAAGTTTGGGGTCTGCCCTGCCAGTGACCAAAATGAGGTTTTTGTCCGGCTGGCCTTCAAGAACTACGCTCACCATGTCTCCATTATTCGCAGTGTTTGGAACAACTCCATACTAACAGGCAGATAGCCCAAGAAAGGGCTTTGTGCGTCGGCATCAATGCGCGCTACGGTAAAGGCCATGTTTATCAATATATTGCACCACGCCATCCGGGACCAGGTACCATACCGGTTCCCCGTCGCGGGCCCGGCGGCGGATATCCGTGGAAGAAATCGACAGGGCAGGGATCTCCATAAGGTCCACAGCATGCCCGGGGGCACCGGCCTTTTTCAGGTCAAGGGAATACCCGGGACGGGACACCCCTACAAAATGCGCAAGATCCCACATCTCACCGGCATCTTTCCACTTCATGATCTCCGTAAGGGCATCTGCACCGGTTATAAAGAAAAGTTCGGCACCTGGGCGCAGCTGCCTGATATCGCGTAACGTATCGATAGTATAGGTGACCCCCGGACGGTCGATATCTACGCGCGACACAATAAACTGCGGATTCGATGCCGTTGCAATAACGGTCATGAGATAACGGTCTTCTGCATTCGTTACATCCGCATCGAGCTTGAATACAGGCCTTCCTGTGGGGACAAAAATCACTTCATCCAGGTCATATACCCAGGCAACTTCAGATGCTGCAACAAGATGCCCGTTATGGACCGGGTCAAAAGTGCCGCCCATGATGCCGACCCTGGGGATATCGTGCCTGTTTCCCCGCGCCGAAAGCCTTTTACGATGCCTGACGCCTGTTTCACTGCTGAGATCAGACATACTGCGTTCAGAAGCACCCACAGGAGGGGCATTGCCGGGACCCCGCCCTGCCCTTCCTGATCCTGCATCACCCATTATGCGTTTTGCCCTTTCCTGCCCTGCCGGACGCCCCTTCTGCCCTATCGCCTGATGTACCGGCATCTGCTGCACCCATCGGAGCCTGCGTTATATTTGTTGATGTTACCGACACTGCCGATCCTGCCGTGCCGCTGTCAGCCTCCAGGTTCTGCACGATCTGTTCAGAAGCGATCCCCTGGTCCTGCATATCCAGGTACTCCCGGGCACCAGACTCTATCTGGTCCATATCGTTATTCCACTCTTTTTCTACGTATCGGCGGACTTCTGCATACGTCGGCAGAGGGAAATCCGGCTGGTAGACTTTGCGCACATTGCCTACGCACTCGCTTATCCGGTTGAGGTCCTCCGCCATTGTATCGGCATCGCCGTTTTTCTCTCCCTGCCGGAATTCATCAATATATTTCTCAATTGTTTCAATATCAGCTGCAACCGAATCAAGGCTTCCGTCAGGTATATCCTGGACATCCCGCGAACCCGGCTGAGGCCATCCGATCAGCATAGCATCGGCATATTCGAGCGCAGCCCGCTGGGCTACAGTAGGAAGCCCGTCTTCTATAGTCACTACGAAAACGTAACGTACAGTGCTCAGCCTTTCAGAAACGATGCGCAGCCACAGCCGCGGCTGTTCACATTCCAAACGCTTGATGTCCTCTTTGGGATAGCTCATAATAATCCCATTGTTCCAATCCCTGAGGACGAAAATGCATTACGCACAGGTCTTAACAGCTTAATAGACTGTGGTTATGGAATCCTTTCACAGCACACGCAGCGCAGAAAGCCATTTGACGTCCAAACAGGCGATACTGAAAGGCATCGCGGATGATGGCGGGCTGTTCGTCAATGATTCGTTAGCCGGACATCATATTGATGCGTCTGCATTAGCCGGAAAAAGCTATGCTGATATTGCGCGGACAGTGCTGCATGCGCTCCTGCCCGATTTTACCGGGCAGGAACTGGACGGATGCATTGCTGGCGCATACGGGGATGCCTTTGACGATCCGCGCATCGCCCCAGTGCACAGGCTTGCAGCCGCAGACGGTACGCATAGAGCACACCATTACATCCTTGAACTCTTCCATGGCCCTACATGCGCCTTCAAAGATATCGCCCTCCAGATACTCCCCCGGTTCATGGCACAGGCTGCGGCCGTAGCTGAGCCCGCAGACCCCAGTGCCGGTAAACGCATCATGATCCTCACAGCTACCAGCGGCGACACCGGAAAGGCAGCCCTGGCAGGATTTGCCGACTGCCCGGGAACGGCGATCACGGTTTTCTACCCGGAAGGGAAAGTCAGCGATATCCAGCGCCTGCAAATGGCCACGCAGCCCGGCGGCAACGTCCGGGTCTGCGCTGTCAGAGGGAATTTCGACGACGTCCAGACTGCTGTCAAGCATATTTTTACAGACCAGCACCTGGCAGACAGGCTTGGTACAGAGGCCCATACGCTGCTGTCCAGCGCAAATTCGATCAATATAGGCAGGCTCGTCCCCCAGGTAGCCTACTACTTTTCTGCATACGCACAGCTGCTTGAAACCAATGCGGTTGCTGCCGGCAGCCCGGTTGATTTTATCGTCCCAACCGGCAATTTCGGCAACGTCCTTGCCGGATATTACGCCAGGCTCATGGGCCTCCCTGTGGGGAAGCTCGTTGTAGCCAGCGACAGGAATAATGTCCTTTATGATTTCCTGACAACAGGCATATACAACCGTAACCGCGAGTTTTATGCAACATCCTCCCCGAGTATGGATATTTTAGTCTCTTCCAACCTCGAGCGCATGCTGTACTACGTGTCCGGCGGCGATACGGCGCTGATCTGCCGCCTTATGGATGATCTCGACAGGACCGGCAGTTTCAGCATATCTCCAAGCCTTCTGGCAGAAATCCGGAAAGTATTCAGCTGCGGGTGGGCAGATGAAAATGACGTTACGTCCGCTATTGCCAGCTGCTGGGAATCCTATCGTTATGTAATCGACCCTCATACAGCATGCGGCTATCATGTTATGATGCAGTCGCAGGGGAACAGCCCTGAAAGGCCGCAGATACTGCTGTCTACTGCGAGCCCCTACAAGTTCCCTCGGACTGTCCTTAACGCCCTGGACAGTATTCGCGGCAGCGTTCCCGGCGAAGCCGGCGCGCTCGCGGCCCCAGGCAAAAACGGGCTGTCGGACTTTCAGTATATGGATATTTTAAGTTCTGTAAGCGGCACTGTGCCTCCGGCGCAGCTGCGCAGTTTAGACAGCGCCCCGGTCCGGTTCAATGACACAGTAGATATTGCCGATATGGCCGGCTATGTAGAACAGGCAGCGGGCTGAAGTGTCACGTTGGATCCTGTATATCGCAGATTTTTATTCCAGGACGCTGGTTTCAAGCAATTCGCGCGCATGGTCAAGCGATGCCTGCGTATCCGTCCCGGAAAGCATCCGGGCTATTTCTTCAACACGGGCGTGACCCGATGCTTCGGTTACATCCGTATGCACTGCCGTATCCGTCCCGTCCTGCTGGCCCCCCCTACGCACTACATACTGTGTATCTGCCCATGAAGCGACCTGTGCCAGATGGGTCACCACTATTACCTGTGAGCCCTCAGCAAGCTGTGCAAGCCTCTTCCCCAGCTCGACAGCGCTTTTGCCGCCGACACCCGCATCGATCTCATCAAAAATCAATGTTGGTGCTGTGCCGCCCGCTGTGACGGCGGGCACCCCGTCCCCCTGCTTATGCCCTCCGCGCTGCATATCAAAAGCAACGAGTTCAAGCGCAAGCATAAGGCGGCTCAGCTCGCCGCCGGAAGCGCTTTTCCCCATAGGGAGCTGAGGGGATCCGGGGAAAGGGGTGAAAAGGAAAGAAATTGCATCTTCCCCCCATCCATCCGGCTGTGCCTTGCGCTCTACTGTAATATCAAGCCTGGAGCCTTCCATTGCAAGGGATCCCAGTTCTTCATTGACCCGGGAAGAGAGTTCCTGCGCGCACTCAGAACGTTTCCGGGAAAGCGCCTCCGCTTTTTTATGCGCCTCAGCCCTGAGCGCTTCACGTCTGGCCCGCAGCTCCTCGATACGCTCGGGTGATGCATCAAGGTCTTCAAGGTCATAACCGGCTTTCTCCCGCCACGCCAGGACATCATCAAGCGTTGGCCCCCACCGTTTTGTAAGCTCATCCAGATCATGGATGCGCCCATTGATATCATCCAGTTCCTGCGGACTTACATCGTCAGGTATCTGGTGCGCCAGCGAAAATATAATATCCTGGAGGTCTTCATGAAGGGATGTCAGCCTCTGTGCTTCATCCTTAAAAACTTCCCTGGCAGACGATGATTCGAGGGTGCGGACTGCACGGTCTATGCGGTCCGCCGCTCCAGCGCCATCCATACCTGAATCCGCCTCAGACGCATCCAGCGCCTCCAGCGCGCTGCTGACGGCTGTTGCGATATCGGCTGCATTTTCGATCCGTGTACGCCGGGCCTTAAGCTCTTCATCTTCGCCTTTTTGAGGGTCAACAGAATCAATACGCCCAATAGATTCACGCAGATAATCAGCCTGGGCCTGCGCCTGTGACTGCTGCTGTATTATCCGTTCCAGCTGCCCATCCGCCTCTTTCACCGCTGCATAAGCCTGCTGATACTGGTCAAGCTCACTGCCGTCCCGGGCACATCTGTCAAGGAATTCACGCTGCCGGGAAGCAGAGGCAAGCTTCAGCTGTTCAGCCTGCCCATGGACAGTAACCGTATATGTACCCAGCCCCTGCAGAACCGAGCGCGGCACGCTTTTCCCATTGACCACTGACCGGGAACGCCCGACTGAAGGGACACTCCGTGAAATGAAAAGCTCGCCGTCCTCGCAGCCGGCACCTGCCTGACGGGCGAAGTCCTGCACCGGGCCGTTTTCAGAAACATCAAAAATCCCCTGTACCCACGCCTGTTCAGCACCGGGAGAGACCCGTTCCGACTGGGTACCTGCCCCCGACAAAAGCTGTACCGCGCTCAACAGCATGGATTTGCCCGCACCGGTTTCACCGGTTATTGCCGTCATACCGGCATGAGGATGCAGGACGGCATGGTCAATCGTCCCAAGAGAGCGTATCTCAAGCTCTTCCAGCATATGACCTCCTAATCCTCATCAGCTCTGAAATCATTGAACATGCGGTACTGGTCCATCTCGCTGAGCCCGTCATTGATAGCCTGGTTAAAACCACCCGTGCCTAGGTAATGGGGGAAATGGATGAATTTTTCTGTTCCGGATGCACGGCTGCCCCCGACAGTATTCTGCAAAGGCCCGCCGTTTTCAATACGGCGTTCAGCCTGCTCCCTCCAGCCGACAACAGGCAAATTAAACTTGGTTACCAGACGGTCAGCGAACAGGGCGCCAGACAGCCGTGCCAGCCGGAGCGTATCAGCTGATTCCCTGACTGTAATGCGCGAATCGGCAGGTACAGTATGCACCCGCCGCCCGTCACAGGTCATGACTGCATCATCACCCTGCACCTCAAGCACATGTATCCCAAAGCTGGACTCGGAACCCGCGATAAGAGGGCGTGTAAAGAGTGCATGTGCTGCGATAGGCAGCAGTTCCAAGGCTTTCACCCCTGGCCAGATTATCGGGCCGCCGGCAGAAAACGCGTATGCTGTAGAACCTGTAGGCGTAGAGGCGATGACCCCGTCGCATCCGAAAGAACTGACTGCAACATCATCAACTGTGATCCCCACCTGGATCATCGGGCTGTTTGCGCCATGGTAAACGACGGTATCGTTCAGGGCCCAGTCATGTACAGGTTCGGGCCTGTGGGGAAGCCACAGTTCAACATCCGCGATCATGCGTTTTTCGATCGTATAATCTTTTTCAGCGATCCGTTTTATCGCCTTGCTGATCTCAAAACTTTCAAACTCAGCGAGAAAACCTATATGCCCGAGGTTTATGCCGATCACAGGGACCTGCGTCCCCTTGACTATCTCGACTGCACGCAAAATAGTGCCATCTCCGCCCAGGACAACGACGATTTCAGCGGAAGGGTCAACAGAAAAGCCTTTTCTGCCGGCAGGCTGTGTGCCATCGCTATCACTGTCAAGTACCGTAACGGAAAAGCCATATGCCCCCAGAAGCCGGGCAACCTGGCTGACTATCGGCGAAGAAACGGCAAACCGTTTGTGCGTTACAATATATGCTATCCGCTCGGCCATGGCCCTCCCTGGCAGTATGTTATCCAGTTATTATATACAGCTGTTTATAGTTTAAATGATTTACTGTATTTATCAGCTTTCGGTAATATCACGCATGTTATCCACCGTAATCCACAGCAGGTATTCCCGGTTCCCATGCAACCCTGTAATATCGGACGGAACACAGCCACGCACAGTGAAACCGCTGCGGCGCGCATACCCGAGGACTTTGTCCACAGCACTGCGGCTGAGGCTGCTGCCGGTAACGATCCCGCCTTTCCCCAGGTTCCCCCTGCCGACTTCAAACTGAGGCTTGATAAGCAGTATGGCAGTAAATGCAGGCGCACCCTCTTTGAGGGCTGCAAGCGCTATGCGCTGCAAAGGCGGGATAATAAAGGCAAGGGAGATGAAAGACACATCGGAAACAGCGTAATCAGGCAGATATGGCAGATCCTGCGGCACAGTATCACGGAAATTTACCCCGCTCATCTCGAAGACCCGCGGATCTTCCGCTATCCTGCGGTCAAGCTGCCCGTGCCCAACATCCAAAGCAATGATTTTCTGCGCTCCCCTGTCTAAAAGTACCTGTGTGAAGCCGCCGGTAGAAGCACCGATATCAAGGCATTTCCTGTCCGCCGGCCTTTCAAGCCCTTCGGGGCCAAAAGCGTTATAGGCGCTTAAGAGTTTGGCTGCACCCCGCGAAACATAGTGGGAATAATCAAAACCGCCCATAAAAGCGGGCTGCTGCCGTGCACTAGGCAAGGGGGATATCTCAATAGTATCTGTGCTGCTTACTATGAAAGACGGCTTCATGCAGAGTTCCGAATTAACACGCACACGGCCTTCTTCAATAAGCGCCTGTGCGCGGGTCCGCGACCGGCATAATCCCCTTTCCGCAAGCGCTTTATCGCACCTCATATCACTGTACCCCTGTGCGGATATGCTATGACTGCTCATCCAGCTCTTTCTGCAGGGACCCAAGGACTGCGCGGTAGCCGCTGATTACTTCGCTGAAATCGGCATCGCCGAGCTTCTCCAGCTGAGGGAATCTATCGGATAAAGTTATGCTTTCCTCCTCGTCCTGTACAGCATCGGCAGCACCGTCTGCAGTATCATCCTGGAGGCTTCTGTTATCAGTATCCATGTTATTTCCTTGTGATTCATCTTTGCTGCAGCCGCATCCGGATTACTGCAGCCTGTCTGAAAACTGCGGTATCTGCAGATTGTGAAGGTCAGCATCATGATTATCTGCAGCATCCCACGCTGCCGAAGCTGCGGCCCTTAAAGCATCCAGCGAACTAATGGGCCCGGTAACATGCTGCCCTGATATTTCAACTGTCAGATCCTCTCCTCGGACATACGCAAGGGCATCCCCGCATATGAATGAAACGCCGCTGACGTCCTGCCCATGCCGGATGCTATCCGTACGGACGACCTGCGGGTGCCTATTATTCAACCCTTTAAGGTCGGCACATATATAAGATGGTCGCAGCAGCGGCTGTGCCTGTATTATCTGCCGGGCATCTGCAACCCCGGTAAGCACGACCGCGCTGTCATAGCCGCCGCGGTTTGCAGCCTCAATATCCGTATCAAGCCTGTCCCCGACTGGAAGGCATTCTTCAACAGGCACGCGGCTGCCGGCAGGGCTGAACATATCCCGTGCAATATGGTACATATGGGCTTCAGGCTTCCCGGCTGAGGCCTCCGGCCCTTTCCCGGTAGCAATGGATACAGCCCTGATCAGCGCACCGTTACCGGGTGCGATCCCCTCCTCACGCGGGATCGTCAGATCACGGTTCGTAGCAAAATACCGGGCTCCGGCATTGACGGCATACGAAGCCTGCGCAAGCTCCTTCCATGAGATATCGGGGTACCACGACTGGATGACTGCCTGGGGGCGGTCCGCAGCCCGCCTGCACACCTCAAGGCCGGCCTTCCTGAGCTCATCTTTCAGATGGCCCTTCCCAACAACAAGCACTGTACCGCCCTGTCCAAGGGCTTCTTTGAGCATATGGGCACTGACCATTGCCGATGTAATAATATCGCTGTCTTCCAGCCCAATACCAAAACTGCGTATCTGTCCGGCAACCTGTGCCGGATACCGTGAAGGGTTGTTCGTCGTATAGGCGATATGCATACCGGCGTTTTCCGCCTTCCGGATGCCTTCGTCAGCATTTTCAACAGGATGCGCCCCGCGGTAAACCACTCCGTCCAGATCTAAAAGGGCAAGGGAATACCGGGAGCTGAGCGGCTCCTGAGTCCCTTTGATAATCGTCGGATAATCCATCTCTAGAGTGCTTCCCCGGTTTCCTCGGTCTCCCTGGTTTCTTCAGTTTCTTTGATTTCTCCGGCCTCCTCAGCCTGGCTGCCGCCCTCCTGGCCTGCATCCTCATGCCTGTAAAATTCCGCAGGATCGATCCCAAGCCCGCGAAGCATGTCATCATCGATATTCTCCATATCGTTATCGATCACATCATCGCTGAGCGCGTTATCATCTTCAGCAAATTCGGATTCCAGCCTGTCCAGCAGCGGATCCAGCGCACGGGCAGCATCTTCATTGCCCGATTCTTCATTAAAATACTGCTCGGCCTGCACGGCACGCATCCTGTAGGCGCCTCCCACCCCCTGGGCATGTGCAAGCGCGTGGACTACCTCTACCGCTTTATCATATTTGCCCAGGTCTGCCAGAGCACCTGCATATACCAGGAACATCTCAGCTTTGGATTCTCCGCGCAAATACCGCGCGTCATCGGAAGTAGCCATTTCTATAGCCTTTTCAGGCTCGCCGAGCCCCCGCTCACAGTCGGCCATAAACGGCAGATAATCATTGAAACCGTTCATACGGTATGCTGTCCTGAATTCACGGAGTGCAAGTTTATAGTCTCCCTTGCGGTACGCTATCAGTGCCAGGGTCTCCCGTGTCAGGTCGATGCGGGAAGCCTGGCGTACTATCCATTGTGCGTGCTCAAGCGCCGCTTCCGGATCGGTCTCCTCCAAAGAATAAGCGGCAAGCATGTGGAGCCCGATATTCTCTGCGTGCTCTTTGCTCAACCCCCTTAAACGCTCTTTTTCATCCCTCGACAGCATCGACCATTCCATGCCTTTAGGCATTTTAGGTTCGCCGGGGCGCCTGTCAGTATAGGGATTCTGCGATGGATAAGACACCGTACCGTCAGAATTCCTGCGCCCTGAATCGTAATTTGCGGATGACTGCCTGCCCTGATGGTTCCCGCGCTCACGCTTGTCAATGCGCCCGCCGGACCTGTCAAAGCAGCCGATGAAGCCCCTCCTGCCCTCATTGCGTTCCTGATTACCCCTGTCATGCGATCTGCTGGAACGCCCGGAATTGCCGTGCCCTTGCGCATGGCCGCCATAAGAAGAACGGGAAGGCTTCTTCCCCGTGCGGTCCCTGTCTCCGCTGCGATAATCCCTCTCGCTGCCAGCCCCGCGGTTAAAATGCCTGGCACCGCCGCGCCCATTGCTGCTGCCGCGGTGGCCGCCGGCATGGCTGCCGCCTCGGGCCCCTCCGCGTGAAGAGGATGACGATCCCTGGGAATTACGCGAACGCCTGCTGTTTTCTGCCATTAGTGTACCTCCACGACCCCAAGGGCTTTCTTCCCGCGGCGCAGGAGCACAAAACGGCCGTGCAGGAGGTCCGCCCCCCCGACAGCCTGTTCGGCATCTTCAACGCGCCGATTATTAATGTATACGCCGCCTGAAGCAACAGTTTTCCTGGCTTCAGAAACCGACCTGAACAGTCCCGCAGCCACAGCTGCCTCGGTCACACGGCTTCCGGATGCCACCTGGGCAAATGCCTTGCCGCCCTGTCCATCCGCGACCTTCAATCCGTCTACTGATGCCTCAAAAGTATCAGCATCAACAGCATCAAGGGCAACCTCGCCCCGCCCGAACAGGGCTTCAGCAGCATCAATCGCACCCCGGGCTGCTTTATCCCCGCGGACAAAGCTTGTAACTTCCCATGCTAAGGTACGCTGCGCCTCGCGCGCCCCCGGGTTCGTATCAACTTCACGTTCCAGCCGCTCAATTTCTGGCTTAGGCAGGAAAGTAAAGAATTTAAGGAGTTTAATAACTTCGCTGTCAGGCTGGTTATACCAGAACTGGTAGAAGCGGTATGAGCTGAGCATTGCCGGGTCAAGCCAGATTGCCCCGCCTTCGGATTTACCGAATTTCTTGCCCTGCGAATCTGTGATAAGCGGCGATGTCATAACATGGACATTGGCTCCGCGCACCTTATGGATCAGATCCAGCCCCGAGACCAGATTCCCCCACTGGTCAGCACCGCCCGTCTGCAGGGTGATGCCGTATGTGTCATACAGATAGAGGAAATCATTGCCCTGGAGGACCTGGTAACTGAATTCAGTAAAAGATATGCCTTCCTGGGAATTCAGCCGCCGGGCAACAGTATCTTTGGCAAGCATTGTCCCCAGACGGAAATTTTTACCGACATCCCTGAGGAAATCAATAGCCGATATATTCCCGGTCCAGTCGTAATTATTAAGGAAAGTAACTGCATTGTCGCCGCTGTTGATAAGGAGGGGGCCTATCTGCGCACGTAAGCTCTCCACCCAGGCGCCAACAACATCTTTAGGGTTCAAAGTACGTTCGCCGGACTGGCGGGGATCGCCTATAAGTCCCGTCGCACCGCCGACAACGGCATATGCATGATGCCCCGCCTCCTGGAGGTGCCTCATAAGGAGGACTTGTACAAGATTGCCGATATGCAGCGAGGCAGCACTGGGATCAAAACCCGTATAGAAGGAGATCGGCTCCCCGTTAAGCGCCTGGGCAAGCTGCTGACGGTCCGTAGACTGGTTGATCAGACCGCGCCATTCCAGCTCATCACAAAGCGTATTAAAGCCGGCTTCCTTATAGCTGCATACCTGTGCCATGAAAACTCCTCGCTGCTGAATTTACGTACCAATTCTGCCAAATATCCGAGACAGAAAAGGCCGCAGGCGTGCGTCTGAGGACAGCCTCACAGGTAGTTTCAGGAAAGCGTCTCAAGAAGGTGCGTCCTGCCTCTTATTTTATTGATTCTTCGTCTTTAGTATTGTCGCCGGAGGCAAGGGCCAGTACCCAGATGCTGCGGTTGCGCGCCGCCTCTTCGCTGCGTGCAACCATGATAATGGTGTCATCTCCGGCTATGGTCCCCAGGATATCCGAAAGTATCTGGCGGTCAATAGCGCTTCCCACATATTCGGCAGCACCCTCCGAGGTCTTGATAACTATGGTGTTCTGAGCATAGTCCACAGAAGTTACCAGGCCGTTGATAACTCTGGCGAGGCGCTGTTCGCTGCGGTTGAAATCTTCGGCAGCCAGGGCCCTTTTACCTTCAGAGATCAGGGTGTAGGCCGACTGTGTCTCCATTTTGCGGGTGAATCTCTGGATCTCATCCCTGGTAGGGAGGGCGTAAGCAACAGACCCGTCGTCATGATGGACCTTGATGGCTTTCATCTCATCCAGATCACGGCTCAATGTAGCCTGGGTGACGGTAATCCCCTGCTGCGACAGTAAAACCTGCAGCTGCTGCTGAGAATTGACGTCCTGTGAATTAAGAATTCGCTCTATGGCATCTCTGCGAGCTACTCTTGTTGAAGGTCGGGTGTCACCTTGTAACATAAGATTCCTTACTTAATATTTTTTCTTTCTATTATATATGTTTTTGGCGCTATTAAGTAAAAAAACTTCGATTTTATAGTTTCTTTCATCGGCTTAATTATTTATGCTGCTGCCTCATTCAGCAGCTATTTTTCAGCAGCCCTGAAACGGCCAACAGCTGCCTCAGATACAGCTGTGCCACCCTATGTAGCCGATTATCCGCGGCTTTGCAAATAATCTATAAAGTTGTTGAGTATCGCGCTAAGCTCTTCAACAGTATGCCCTGTCATGATCCACCATACGATGAAAGCAATCTCTGTAGCAGAAAGGATGAGCGCGATAACCGCAAGTACCCTTCCGCGCATATGGAACATTCTGGCCCGCGGTATAGCAAGGCCGGCCAGGAACAGTGCAAAGGGCTGCAGCATAAAAATAGAGAGGACAAGCGACCATATTGCCATCGCTGACCATCGGCCGTACAAAGGGTTCTTATCCGGGTCATCAGGCTTAAACTCGGAAAGCGGTATCTGCTGCCCCTGCCGGTTATAGAAAAACGGCTGCTGGAAGCCAAAATTACCGGAAGGCTGGTTGCCGGTGCCGGCAGGGCTGCTGCTGTCATTACCGGGTGCAGAAACCGTACGCCGGGGATCCTGCTGCTGCGTGCCGGTGCCACCCTGACGGTCCTGCGCAGCTCCGGATTTTTCCGTTTCGGGCTTCCCGTACACGTATGGGTCCCAGCCGGGGTATTTATTGGACATCTGTCCGTATTCAGGCAGATCCTGCTCCACAGGGCCGCCGACAGGAGCGCTGGAAGCTGAAGATGCACTGCTGCCCGGCTGCGGCGGGATCCCGTTGGGATCCCCGTTAGTATTGCTGCTGTCGCTCATATGTACCTGCACCTCTTCGCATTATCTGCTGTTATGTATATATACCATACGCGTACTATACGCCTGTACCCCGTATAGTATACACGATCGCCCCTTATCCGGCCCTGCACTCGGCTAGGCGCGCAATCTGGCGCCTAAAGCGGAAGCCGCTTCAACGATAGCAGCACGGATCCCGTCAGCGTCCTCAGGCGTCAGAGTCCTGTCAGAAGCGCGGAAAGTAACCGAGTAGGCAAGCGATTTCTCATCAGCACCTACCTGGCCTCCGCTATACACGTCGAAAAGCTCGACTGATTCGCAATATTCACCTGAAGCATCGCGGATCGCAGTTTCCAGCTGCTGGGAAGTTATGCCCTTATGGACTGTGAAAGCAAAATCCTGGTGGACCGGCGGATATACGGAAATATGCTGTGCCTGCAGCGGCCTGTACGTGATCTTGCTGAACAGTACTGTGAGATCAACCTCGAATGCTGCAGAATGTTCCGGGAAATCCATGTGGCTGTTGACCTGCGGATGCAGCTCCCCGAGTACCCCTACACGCGTCCCGTCAGGGAGTTCAGCGTAGGCGAACCTTCCCGGATGCCATTGTGCCGGCACATCTTCAGGGGCAGGCTGGATGAATCGGATATCCGCATCAAGCCTGTCAGCCAGGCGGCGGACCACTTCAGCTGCATCCGTCCAGTCTACAGGGCGGGACTGCCCCAGCCAGCCGGGTTCCTCAGCATGCCCTGTAAGTATCCCTGCAATATGCTCAGGCTGATGCGGCAGCCCTGCATCAAGGGCCTCCAGCTGTTCAGGCGACGGTTTCTGCCCGCCGGGAAGGGCAGGTATAGCCGGCGCCTGCGGGTCACGCTCAAATACGTGCCCCAGCTCGAATAAACGCACATTCCTGTTTCCTCTGCCTATATTGCGCTGGACTGTGCGCGCCAGGGTTTCAAGTACGGCACGCCTCAGGTAAGGGCGGTCCGCAGCTAGCGGGTTTTCGATCTCAACGCTGGCCGGCACCTCTTGGGCCTCATCAAGGTTGAAACCTTTGAAATCTGAAGGGCCGACAAACGGATAGCTCCACACCTCAGTCAGCCCATATTCGGCTGCTGTATCCGCACTCCAGCGGCGGCGGATCTGGTCAGGCGTCAGGCCTGTTTCCCCCTCTACAGCAACTGCGGGTATGCGGACAGGGATGTTATCGTACCCTACCAGCCGGGCTATCTCTTCCACCAGGTCACAGGGGAACTGCAGGTCGGGGCGCCATGCAGGGGGTTCCACAAGAAGCTCGCCGTTACCGCCGCCGCCCAGACTGCAGCCGATATCTGTAAGGATCTCGGAAATCCTGGATACTGAAATATCCAAAGCTGTCAGGCGTTTCACTTCGCTTGTCTTGAAACGGATGGAAGGCATCTCCACGGTCTGATCGTAGTCTGCGGGAGTATCAGATGCCTGCCCTCCGCAGATTTTTACAATAAGCTGGACTGCTTCTTCAGCGGCAGCCGGCTGGAGTTTTGTATCAACACCGCGTTCAAAACGGCGTGAAGCCTCAGACGGGATCTTATGGCGCCGCGCAGACCGCGCAATTGATACGGGATCAAAATGGGCAGATTCAATAAGGATATTTGTGGTCCCCTCTGTCACCTCGCCGTACATCCCGCCCATAACGCCTGCAATGCCAAGGATCCGGGAACCCTGGGCACCGTCGGGGGAATCAGTGATGAGCAGATCCTCAGGAGACAGGTTATGGTCTTTGCCATCCAGGGTCGTCAGCTGCTCCCCTTCCCTGGCGCGGCGCACAACTATTGGAGGGATAATCTTATCAAGGTCATATGCGTGAAGCGGCTGCCCCAGGTCAAGCATAGCATAATTCGTCGCATCAACTACCGGGGACAGGGAACGCATCCCGCTCCGCTGCAGGCGGTGTGCCAGCCAGCGGGGAGTCTTCACAGTATTATCTATCCCGCGGACCGCACGCGCATAATAGCGGTCGCAGCCCTGGACACCATGGATGGGCTGGCTGTCGCTGATAATTACTTCGATATCACGGGCACTGCCCGGATTATGCGATACAGCCGGTGCTGCCCCGTCAAGCGCCTCCACGGGGTCTGTAAACTCTGCCCCAGTCGAGTGATGGAATTCCCGGGCAACCCCGCGATAGGAGAAGGCATACCCCCGGTCAGGGGTAATATTGATCTCCAGGACAGGCTCTCCGAGCCCAAGAAGCCCCATAAGGTCATCACCCGGTTTGAGGGCTTTATACTGGCTGTCGCTTAATCCACAGCTGCGGAGCAGGATGATCCCCTCATGGTCATCGCTTATCCCCAGCTCCCGGGCAGATGCGCACATACCTTCCGACATATGGCCATATGTTTTGCGCGGTTCGATCCTGAAACCGCCGGGAAGCACAGCACCGGGGAGGGCTACAGCAACCTTTTCCCCCTGTGCGATATTGGGCGCACCGCAAACGATGGAACGCGGTACCGTATTCCCCTCGCCGTCCTGGACATTGTATGGCCCCACATCAATATGGCACCAGCTGATAGTTTTGCCGTTCTTCTGCGGCTCTCTGACAAGGTCTTCAACATATCCGACCACAATGGGGCCGGTAACATCGCCTTCATGTACAGCTTCTTCTTCAAGCCCGACTTTCACCAAGTCAGCAGCAAGCTGTGCATAAGTCTCATTTTCGGGGACACTGACGTGCTCACGCAGCCATCCCATATCAATCAGCGGCATTTGACTACTCCCTAACGATCATACTGCTTACTTTTATGTTTACCTGTACAAAATGCCTACTCGCCCATGACGAACTGCTGGCTGAAACGCTGATCACCCTCAACCAGGTCATGCATATCATCAATATCATGGCGCAGGAGCAGGGTACGCTCCATCCCGACACCGAAGGCGAAACCTGAATAAACTGAAGGATCTATCCCGGCGGACATCAGGACCCTGGGATTGACCATACCGCAGCCTCCCCATTCGATCCAGCCGGCCCCGCCTTTTTTGTCGGGGAACCACAGATCCATCTCCGCGCTGGGCTCGGTAAAGGGGAAGTATGACGGGCGCAGGCGTGTCCGTGCCTCAGGGCCGAACATCGCAACAGCCAGTTTGTCAAGCACCCCCTTCAGGTCTGCCATGGTGAGGCCCTTATCTACCGCGAGTGCCTCGCACTGGTGGAATACCGGCGTATGCGTAGCGTCAAGCTCATCCGTCCTGTATACACGGCCGGGGCATGCGATGTACAGAGGCACGCCGCGTTCGAGAAGGGAACGCGCCTGCACAGGGGATGTATGGGTCCGCATGACCATATTCGATCCGGTAAACCCGGCAGAATCTTTTGCCTGGTTCCCCTTGATATAGAAAGTATCCTGCATCTGGCGCGCAGGATGGTCAGGTCCAAAATTGAGCGCATCAAAATCATGCCACTCCGTTTCCACCTCAGGCCCTTCTGCTATCTGCCACCCCATAGAAACAAAGAAATCTTCAACATCTTCAAGCAATTTAGGCAGCGGATGCCTGGCCCCTATAGGATGGCGGCGTACAGGCTGTGTCATGTCCACTGTTTCAGCGGCCAGTTTTTTCTCCTCTTCCTCCTGTTTAAGCTGATTTTCACGCACACCATAAGCACGGCCAAAATCAGCACGGAGTCTGCCGATAAGTTTGCCTGCATCTTTTTTCTGATCCGGGCTGAGACCGCCTATAGCCCTGCTCGCACGTGCAAGTTCAGAGGCACCGCCGGTATACTGGGCACGGAAAGCATACAGTTCATCCAGATCCGAAGCATTAGTAACTTTCCCGATACCCTCATCCACAGCCGCTGTTACTCTGTCGGCATTAAATTCAAGAGCCTCTGACACGACTCGCCTTTCCATTGCATACTCTACATCTTGTCCATAAACACAAAACGCCAGCCCTGCCATAATTGCTGCAGCAGCCTGCGCAGCTACGGAAGTTCGCTGACGTCATTGTTCAATGGATTCTGAAGTACAATTATCCCCGTCTAGTGCGACATGACGCGCCATAGCATACGTATACGCGATTACAGAAACGCTCATCGCCACATTCAGGGATTCGGCTTTGCCGTACAGGGGGATGCGTACCGCTTCATCACAGCGGCTGATCATAATATCCTCCAGCCCCCGAGCCTCGTTACCGAAAAGGATGGCAGAAGACGGGAACCCTTTGCCGACGCCGGCACGGACGGCTTCAGGCAGCTCCGCAACAGGGTTATCCGGCGTACCGTAGGCATCTGCAGCAATAACAGTGATCCCATGGCTGCGGGCAAAATCGAAAAACTCATTTTCGCCCATGCTGGCAACTGGGAGATGGAACAGCGACCCTGCTGCTGACCGCACAACTTTAGGGTTAGTGATATCCACGCAGTCGCCAATAAGTATGACACCGTCGCAGCCCGCCGCATCAGCAGTACGGATGATAGTACCGGCGTTGCCGGGGTCGCGCAGCTCCCAGCAGGCAATATAGAACCTGCCTCCGTGTGCCTGGGCATGCTGCACATCGGACTGCAGGAAATGATCCCCCTCTATAATGACGGAAGAGCTGCTGACAACAGCAAGTATCCCCTGGCTGTCAGGGCTTATGGAAGATATGGTTTTCCCGGTGCACAGGTGCACATAAATACCCGCAGCATCAGCATCTTCAATGATCTGTCGGACCGTACCGCCATTCACACTGCTTAAAGATACATCAGCATACACATCAAGCACATCATCAGGCGCATACCGTACAGCCTCACGCACGCCCTGGGGGCCTTCAACAAGGAAACGCTGCGTTTCCCTGCGGTTTTTCTGCCGGAGCAGGGATGCTGCTTTATGTATCCGCCCGGCATGAGGGTTATCAAGTATTTCTGTATACACAGGCATACTGCCTATCTTATGCCTATCTTGCATACAAATACCCATATGCATACAGAACGGCCCGCTGCATACCGCGCAGCGGGCCGTTATCCGTTTCAGCAGCAGGCCGGCTGTCTTATTTACCGGCCGAAGGAAGGCCTAGAACCCAAACTCATGGGCAGTAGAACGCAAAGTTTCAGCCGAACGCTTCAATGCTGCAAGCTCCTCATCGCTTAACGGCGTGTTCAGATGGGAGTTGACTCCGTTACGGTTCAGCAGGGTCGGTACTGACATGCACACATCAGAAATACCATGGAAATCGTCAAGAAGCGAGCTCACCGGAAGGATGCGGTCGGAATCCTGCATGATTGCCTGGATGATGTCAACAGCAGACATGGCAATAGCATAGTTGGTGCTGCCCTTGCCTTCAATGATCTTATAAGCAGCGTTCTTCACATCCTGATGGATCTTTTCGCGCACTTCAGCAGTAAGCGGTTCATGCCCTTCGATCTCTTTCCAGTCGAGCATAGGGACGCCGCCGATAGTCGCGGATGACCACAGCGGGACTTCGGAATCACCATGTTCCCCGGCAATATATGCGTGGACATTCTTAACATTGACACCGGTCTGCTGGCCGAGGAGGAAACGCAGGCGGGCAGAATCCAGGTTGGTCCCCGAACCGAACATCTGGTTCTGTGGAAGGCCTGAAAGCTTCAGCGCTACATATGTCACGATATCCACAGGGTTGGTGATCAGCATGAAAATAGCATTAGGGGCCACTTCCACTGCGCCGGGGATAATCGACTTCATAATGTTGATTGTTGCGCCGGCAAGGTCAAGCCGTGACTGACCGGGCTTCTGACGGGCACCGGCAGTGATAACAACGATGTCAGCATCGCGGCATATTTCAATATCATCCGAACCGTCAAAAGTCACTGTCGGATAGAAGCTTGATCCATGCTGCATATCAAGCACTTCAGCCTCAACGTGTTTTTTATCTATATCTTCAAGGACGATTTCACGCGCAACACCGCGCTGGGCAGCTGCAAAAGCAGTGGTCGAACCAACAGCACCTGCGCCGATGATAGCCAGTTTCGTAGGACGGCGATAACTTTTTTCCACAATAACCTCTTTAGGATCAGAATTGTTACTTTTCCGTATGAACCCTTAAAATCCGCGGTTTGTGACACACGGACTGCATTGGGCACAACACCGGAACCAGTGCTAATTATAGCGCTTCAGTATGACGACAGCAATGCGTAAGCCGGCGCGCAGGATGGAGCACAAAGACCCCTTCCCTGCCTTATCCTGCGAAGCCGGAAGCGCTATGACCTGCAGAAGCTGTACCCGCTGTATCATGGGATGCCCTGTTGGCAGAAGCTGCATCTTCTGCACCGGCAACAATATGGGCTGCAAGCCGGCTGTCAACATCTGCTGTCAGATGTATACCTGTATCACCGTATTCGACCTGTCCAACACTGCCGAACTGCCTGGCCTGTGAAACCAGATCCCCTCTGGAATAAGGGATCACAGCATCTACATGCACATCCGGCTGCGGAAGTCTAGATTCTACAGCTTTGCGCAGCGCGTCTATGCCTTCCTCGGTCAGTGCAGATATGAAGAACGCATCAGGAGCCAGGTTTTTCAGCCGCTGAAGGGCAGCCTCATCAATACAGTCTATTTTATTGAACACAATGAGCGCCGGGGTACCCTCTATCCCCGGGATATCCTGCAGGACATCATTAACAGCGTCAATCTGGGAGAAAGGGTCGGGATGCGAAGCATCAACAACATGGATGATCACACTGGCCCCGGCAGCTTCCTCCAGCGTAGATTTGAATGCTTCGATCAGCTGCGTGGGCAGCTGGCGGACAAACCCTACAGTATCCACATACATAAAACGCCTGCCGTTTGCCGCTTCGCAATGGCGGACAGCAGTATCAAGCGTTGCGAACAGCGCGTTCTCCACCAGTTCATGCGAACGGGTCAGGCGGTTGATCAGCGACGATTTGCCGGCATTGGTATAGCCGACCACAGCTGCCGTAGGCAATGAATTGCGGCGGCGTGACCCGCGTTTGATATCGCGTGCAGGGGCCATTCGGGCTATCTGCCTGCGCAGGCGCGCCATACGTGTGCGGATCACACGCCTGTCAAGTTCGATCTGCGTTTCGCCCGGGCCGCGCGAGCCAATACCGCCATTAGCTCCGGCAGACTGCCCACCGGCCTGCCGGGACAGGGCTGCACCCCAGCCGCGCAGCCGCGGGAGCATATACTCCAGCTGGGCCAGCTCCACCTGCGCCTTGCCTTCGCGGCTTGTTGCGTGCTGGGCAAAAATATCAAGGATAACTGCTGTCCTGTCTACTACCTTGACTTTGGCCACATCTTCCAAAGCACGCCTCTGTGAGGGCGGCAGATCCGCATCAACTATGATCGTATCGGAATCTGTTGCTGCCACTATTGCAGCGATCTCATTTGCCTTGCCCTTGCCTACATAAGTAGCAGGGTCAGGCTTGAACCGGTGCTGGAGCACGCCTTCCATCACCTGCGCTCCTGCTGTCCTGGCAAGCGCCGCCAGCTCACGGAGCGATTCTTCAGCCTGCGCCTGCGTTGTTTCCCTGCTGGACCACACCCCCACCAGAACAACACGCTCCAGCCTGATGCGCCTGTACTCGACTTCCGTGACATCTTCCAATTCGCCAAGGCCTGTAACGCGCTTCAGCTCGTTGCGGCCTTCACGTTCTTTCCAGCCTTCATCATCCTGCTGGCGCGCAATAGCACCGTTGGAACGGCTGCCCGCATGGGCACTGTTAAGGAGTATCTCCGACTGGCTATCCAGCACGGAGCCCAGATCGGTATTACGGCGTCCCGCCTTCCTGGTGCTCTTATAGCTCGCTTTTGACTTATTAAGCTGCCTGTTCCTGTTTTCTGCCATTGCGCCTTTCAGTTTTACACACTATCTGTATCTTATGGCTACAAGTTTACCTGCGCCTGCTACTTATCCCGCTTCCGCATTTCCCTTAAGGCACAGCACTCTCCCTCTGTTTTTACTGCTGATCTGCGCTGGACGCTTTACTGCCCATAATAGCGCCGATCTTATTATTCAAGTCACGGGCAGCTGCGGCGTCTGCCTCACGCAGCCTGTTATCCGTCTCGATAACAGCGGCTGAATCCTTTTCAACCAAATTCCTGAACGCTTTCAGCCCTTCGACTATAGCGGAGCATACAGGGTCATCATGCTTTTCTACTCCGCTGACGGTATCCGCCTCTCTGAGTTTTTCCGGGGGAGAAATCCGTATAGCCGTCAAGCCCCTTTTTCATTTCTGCAGTCACTGCTGCGGCCTCCCCTGATGCTTGGATCGTCCCGTCTGTCATAATGGCTCCTCCGTTACTGTTTTTGGCCGCTATTGGATAATTTACCGGTACTGCTGAAAGTTGTACTATCTTCGGCCTTTATACCGTTCCTTGCGGAACCGTCCATATGCCTCATCAAGTTCATGGATCCTGTGTATGGATTCCCGTTCAAAAGCTTCATATGTTTCATCGATCTCCCTTAAGGCACGGTCACGGGCATACGCCATGTCATCAAGCTCGCTGAATACTGCACAGCGCTGTGACTCCAAAAGGCCAGCTTCACTGCTGAAATATTCATCTATCAGCCCCTCTGCGGCAAGCTCATTAACGAAACGCACAGTATCAGCCACACAGCTATTGGCCTCCAGCCACTTTTCCTCCATACGGCTGTATTCGGAGATTACCGCGGAGCGCTGTTCCTCCAGCGCACCCCGCCGGGCACGCAATTCCCTGCTGATATCTGCATATGCACTGTCAAACTGGCTCTGGCTGCGGATATTAGCGTAATCACTGCTGTCCATGATTATTTCCCTGCCTCGAAGTCAGATCTCAACTCATAATCATAAAAAGATCGTGAATCTTTGTTAAGGACAAAATAATAATTAGAAGTTTCCTGAAGAACAGTAACCCTATCACCCTTGTGATGCGCTACCCCATAAAAATCCACTGTATCATGCTTATACACCAGATCGGCTTTCTGTTTGCACCAGTAAGTAAACTCTCTGGCATTCGCCGTCCCTGAAAAATTTTCCCTTACATGCTTCTGCCAGTCGCGGCCATAATACTCACGGATTTCCTCCACAGTAGTTTTCTTCGCCGGATTTTGCCGGTTGTAGACCCCAATAAGGGCACTGAGGTTCTTCTCCCGGCGAGGGTTGACAGGATCCGTAAACCACGCCCCGGCATCCCTGTTCTTCACAAAATTATCAGGGACAGGCTTAAACTCCTTGCCATATAACTCTAGACCGGCGTCACCCCTATAATGAGAAACCATACTTTCTAGGAACGCGACATGCTTCTCCTCGCTATCCTTATATACCTTGTACGCAAAGGTACCAACCATGCTGAGGATAATAGCAAGCAGCGCTGCCACCGTAACAGCCCTGCGAACATACCACAACCGGGTCACACGATCATCCGAAAAAGAAGACCCACCACCCCGACTTACCATAACTACCTCCCCGCCTCGAAGTCAGATCTCAACTCAAGATAATAAAAAGATCGTGAATCCTTATTAAGGAGAAAACGATAATTCGACACGAACCTAAGATCCTCAACTTTATCACCTCTGTGATGCACTATTCCGTGAATATCTGGCATATCATATTTATACACCAGGTCTGCTTCCTGATAACACCAGTGAGCAAAACCCCTGGCGTATGATTTTCCTACAAATCGTTCTCTCACATGCTTCTGCCAGTCACGGCCATAATACCTGCAGAACTCTTCCACACTGGTTATTTCCCTAGGATGCAGCCTGTTGTAAATACTTATAACATGCCTCAACTCACTCTCTTTACCCGGCTTAACCGGATCCTCAAACCACATATCAGGGTCTTTACGCTCTTTAAACTTTTCAGATACAGGCTTAGCTGCATTATCATACATACCGCCTCGCCCCTCACCCATATCCTCCCTATAATAACTGGACATATTATAAACCAGCCTTAACTGCTCCCACTCACGTTCCTCCTCGCGCCGCTGATAATACCTGTGCACAGCGTATCCAGCTATACCAAGGATTATGGCAAAAAGCGCCATCAAAGCAATAGTCCTGCGAACATACCAACTGTGAGGCAAAGGCTCTTTTACAGATACGGCCTTGATATCCCTGTCACCCATACCTATCTCCCCGCTTCAAACATAGATCTCAGTTCAAAATAATCATATCTACCGTCAACACCTGTATAGTAACTATAGTTAGAAGGAGGATCCTTAACTGCTGAACCTGCCTTATGGAAACTACGCTCTATACTGCCATAATCTTTTTTGTATACCAGGTCTGCTTTTTGGTAACACCAGTGGGCGAACTGTGGAACGTTTGACTGCCCAGCAAAGCTTTCTTTGACATGTTTCTGCCAGTCACTGCCATAATACCTGCGGAACTCCCCCACATTAGTCTTCTTTTCAGGATATAAACCGTTATAAATATCCATCACATGCCTCAACTCACCCTCTTTACCCGGCTTAACCGGATCCCCAAACCACGCCCCAGCATCTCTGTTCTTCACAAAATCATCAGAGACAGGCTTAACCACTTCACCATACATACCGCCTCGCCCCTCACCCATATCCTCCCTATAATAACTGGACATACTACGAATAAAATACACATATTCCTGCTCACGCCGCTGACAATACCCATACACAGCATATCCAGCCATACCAAGGACAATAGCAAGCAGCACTGCCACCGTAACAGCCCTGCGAACATACCACAACCGGGTCACACGATCATCCAAAAAAGAAGACCCCCCCCCCCGACTTACCATAACTACCCCCCCGCCTCAAAATCAGACTTTAGTTCATAATCACAAAAAGACCGTGAATCCTTACAAGTAATAAATTCATAATTAGAAGTATGCTGAATATCCTTAACCTCATCGCCCCTATGATGCATCACACCATGAATATCCACTACATCATATTTATACACTAAAACCGCATTACGCTTACACCAATCAAGGAAAACTGGCACATACCCATCTAGTGCCAGAGGTTTAGCCATACCTTTTATAAAATCATCATAATCAAGAGGCTTACTACTGGGTACGCAATAATCTCGAGGAATAGCATTGAAACATGCGATAGCACTACGTAAATTAATCTCCTGCTGTTGGCTAGGAATGAACATGCTGTGGCTTGGAATTGTGATTTCCGCATCATTCTGGGATAGGGAAAGATTGCTGAACGTAAAGGCAAAAACACCTTCTTGAATAAGTGCAGGATTGCTATTGGCTATATCCCTGTACGTGTCAATTGTTGTCCTTAGTTTATTTAACTTTTTTTTGTCTTCATTCTCATCAATTGCCATAGCGATGCTTCTCGCAAGCGACATCCCAGGAAACCTGTCAATAAGAAAGCCGATAGTTTTCTTAGCAACTTCTTCCATAGCACATTGCCCTACGCCAGACCAAAAACTGTAATCTTCAAGAGTATTATTTTTCTGCATATCCTGCAGTAACTTTGACACTGCAGTAGAAGACCCCACTATACTTGCATCCTGCCACATTGATTTCACAGTGTCAGTACGCTTGTTATAAGAGTAAATATACGATTGGCTTTTCATAATAACCATACGTACAGGAACCCTTTGGAGATCCGCAAGTTTATTTGTTCGAGTAAACTTGGGGCCAATAAAGTTGATATTAAAAAGCAGCCCCTCATCCCCCACATTACTAACTGTCCAAATACTCATGTCACCAGCACCGTCAGTGGTAGGTTTAATACTATCTGTTTCTGCAGTTCGGTTTTGAGGGGCTCCAAAAGCATCAGCGAACCCCCTGTCAGCTGGGACAGACGTATAGAAGAATCGGCCTTAACCTCAGGTTTTGGTGCCATTAAAGCATTCTGCGAGTCCCTGCATTTTGCTATCTGCCTGTAACGCTCCCACAGCCGTGCAAGTAATTTATCAGTATCGATTTCATCATGCATACCCTGGCCCCGAAGCCTGTTGATTGCTACAAGATGGGATAAATTACCGTTTTTCAATGCTTCCCAGGCATTCCACTGCGCACGGAGAAACGGCGCACGCGAATGTATGGTATCCTCCACAGCCGTATATGCCTTGCACTGCAGCCCGTACTCAGACAAAGTAAGCTTGGAAAGCCTGCTGATCCCATCCTGGCAGTCCTCAAGCTTTTTATCGATCACTGTGTTCTCTGCATTAAGAGCACTGAGTACTTTTGTAAAATTGACCCTCACCGTAATCCTCTTTAATTGTTTCTCTGCTGCTTTTACTTTTATCTTAATAAGATCACATATTTTTGCAAGTCAGGCACTTCAGACGTTTTTATCCGGCTGTTCTGCTGAAAGGGAGATGCGCACCATTTCGGGTGTCCCCAGGTATAATGGCACGGGTCAGGGAATATCACCAATCCGCAAACAGAGACCGCAGTGGAGGCAGCATGGCTGAACAGTATTTCTCGGCAGACCCGTCCTCTGCCGACACCCGAAGCACTATCCATACTGTTATCCGCGGGATCCCTACTGATATGGCGGTATCCAACGGCGTCTTTTCCGCACACCGCCTTGACCCGGGTACCGCAGTCCTACTCAAAGATGCGCCGGGGGCGGCCGCTGACATCAATGAAGGCAGAAAAGTCCTGAACTGTCTGGACCTCGGCTGCGGATGGGGCCCTATAACCGTTGCGCTGGCCCGTGAATACCCTGAAGCTTCCGTATGGGCCACTGATATCAATGAACGTGCCGTTAGCCTTACCCGCTATAATGCACAGCAGAACAGGCTGGCAAACATAAAAACCGGTACCCCGGAAAGCCTTGCATCAGAGTATGGCGATGAATGGGTCCGCACCGGTTTTGACATGATCTGGTCAAACCCCCCTATCCGCATCGGGAAAGAAGCCCTCCACGAACTGCTGATGATGTATCTGCCCCGTCTGAATACCAACGGATACGCATATCTCGTTGTCCAGAAGAACCTTGGTGCCGACTCGCTTATCCCATGGCT